>OOAG01001949.1_pt1 | contig 14218 bp, 11 predicted proteins | sample 1671461 | NCBI WGS metagenome assembly OOAG01 (sample SAMN06348159, study PRJEB24527) | human gut metagenome | biome: human gut; feature: ankylosing spondylitis patient; material: feces | host: Homo sapiens | place: China | collected 2015-10 | reverse complement strand
AAGGACCTGGTGAATAGGTTGAGTGGGACCATTGTAGAATGTAATACCGCTTATCCGGGCAGACGTAATACGACACAGGCTCATTGGGAGACGATCCGGGACCATGGGTTTTTGGCCATTGCCCCCTGCGATATATTGGACGAAGAGGGTGACATGGCAATTCCTGTTGAGAGTGGTTTTCATTTACAGGAGAACTATGTAGGCACCCATTTAAAGAATTATGATTCCATGGTAATGCTGTCCCACTTTAAGGGGCATGCCATGGGTGGATTTGGAGGTGCGCTGAAGAATATGTCCATCGGCCTTGCATCGTCCAGGGGTAAGATAAGGACCCTTCTACGTCATATAATGCCTCATTCCTGGAGCCCATGGCATATGCGCCCCGGTCTGTAATGGATTTTATGGTACGTGAAAAAATTGTTTATATTAATGTGGCCAACAGACTGTCGGTGGATTGTGACTGCGATGCACATCCCCAGGACCCGGAGATGGCGGATATCGGTATATTTGCGTCTGCAGATCCCGTTGCTGTGGACCAGGCATCCGTGGATGCGGTGTATGGCTCTGAGGATGCAGGCAAACGTGCCCTGATCGAACGTATGGAATCCCGTCATGGAATCCATACAGCGGAGGCCGCCCAGGCCCATGGGCGGACGGTGCTGCGCACCAAGGCCCAGACCTCTGCCTTTATGAGCGCCCTCATCGGCAGCCTTTATAACTATCTGGCCCCCCGCATCACCCGCTCCGGCGTGATGATGGAGATTTACGGCGAGGGCGTGCTCATCCAGGGGGAGTCCGGCGTGGGCAAGAGCGAGGTGGCCATCGAGCTGATCAAGCGCGGCCACCGCATCATCGCGGACGACGCGGTGGAGATCAAGGAGACCAACCATGGCACCCTGGTGGCTTCCGCCCCGGAGCTGATCCGCCACTACATGGAGCTGCGGGGCATCGGGGTCATCGATGTACGCCGCCTGTTCGGCATGGGGGCCATCAAGATGAATCAGGAGATCGATATGGTCATCAAGCTGGAGCCCTGGGATGACACCGCAGTCTATGACCGCCTGGGCCTGGAGAACACCTACACCGAGATCCTGGGGGTGCAGCTGCCCGCCCTGACCATCCCGGTGAAGCCGGGCCGGAACCTGGCCAGCATCGTGGAGGTGGCGGCCATGAACAACCGCAACCGCAAGATGGGCCACAACGCGGCGCTGGAGCTGACCAGAAGAATGGATCAACATTTTGCCCGGAAGATGGGTGTGGGAGATGAATGAGATGTATATCGGGCTTGACATCGGCGGCACCAACATGGTGGCCGGACTGACCAATGGAGCGGGAAAAATCATCAACAAGGTGAGCCGTCCGGTGAACAAGGCGTGGGACCCGGCAGAGCTGTGCCGCCAGTCCGCCCAGCTGGCCCAGCAGGCGGCGGAGGTGGGGGGCTTCGCCGCAGATCAGATCAAGGCAGTGGGCCTGGGCCTGCCCGGTCTGGTGGACAACAAGACGGGCTATGTGATCCAGACTCCCAACATGCCCTTTGACAACACTCCCATCCGGGAGATGTTCCAGGCGGAGTGGGACGTGCCCGTCTATCTGGGCAACGACGCCAACTGCGCCGCTATCGGTGAGTACTGGGCCGGCGCGGCCAAGGACTGCGACCCCGCAGTGGTGGTCACCCTGGGCACCGGCATCGGAGGCGGCCTGGTGGTGGGCGGCAAGCTGTACACCGGCTTCGCCCAGTCCGGGCTGGAGGTGGGCCACATGATCATCCGGCCCAACGGCGTGCTGTGCGGCTGCGGGAACCGGGGATGCTGGGAGCAGTACGGCTCCGCTACTGCCCTGATCCGTATTGCCCAGGAGGCCATGGAGCGGGACCCGGGCAGCGTGATGTGGGAGCTGTGCCAGGGGGACCGCTTCCGCGTGGACGGACGTATCCCCTTCCAGGCTGCCCGGCTGGGGGACCTGTCGGCAAAGAAGGTGCTTCACCGCTATCTTGAGGGGCTGTCCATCGGCCTGATCAACCTGGTGAACATCCTCCAGCCGGAGATCATCTGCCTGGGCGGCGGCATCAGCAACGCAGAGGACGACCTGCTGCTGGACCCCCTGCGGGGGCTGGTGCTGGCGGGCTGCTTCGACAAGTCCAAGCCGCCGCGCCTGGAGAGAGCCTCCCTGGGCAACGACGCCGGAGTGGTAGGGGCTGCCATGCTGTACAAGATGCTGTAAGGGCCCGGCTCCCGGCCGGGAGAGCAGCGGTGGAACAAGAACAGGGCGGCCTCCGCAGATGCGGAGGCCGCCTCGGCTTGTGGAAAAAGCTCTCCTGTGAGGAATTCCGCCACCCGCAGGCGACGGAATAAAAGTTTGATTTCGTCATTTCCAAGGGCGTGTACCTCGGGAATGACAGTCTCTCCGCCCATTGCCTGGCTGGCAGGCTCCTGAGAACGTCCAGGTTCAGAGGACAAAATCCTCGTCCTTCAGCCTGGAGAAATCCGCCTTAGCCGGGCGGGGAGGGACCCGTTTCAATGGGTCGTACTTGAAGGATCGGCAGCTGGAACCGGCAGACATGACCCCCTTCCGGTCGCAGATCACCTGATCCTCGCTCAGGGCGCGCCCACGGGCGCAGTAGGTGCAGCGGGGTTCGATCTTTTTTTGAAACAGGCCCATGAAGGTCCCTCCCAATGCGTTGTTGGGACCATTATACTCTCTTTGGCCTGGGTTTTCCACTGCTTTTTTTCACCATATAGACGGCCAGTGCCACAAAGAGCAGCCAGACGCCCCAGGCGGCCGCGGTGGAGATGGTTAGGGCACGCTGAAAGTCCAGGCTGGCGATGCCCTCCACCTGTTCCGCCAGGTAGGAGGAGACCGGCGCCTCCAGGGGGAAGCGGCGGACCAGCAGGGCAGTGAAAAGGGCGGAGAGGCCGCCATGGAGCAGCTTGCCGGTGAGGTAGGTCCGCAGGGACAGGCCGCTGTCTCCCAGAAAGGCCAGCACCTGGCAGTGGACAGAGAGGCCGGCCCACCCCAGCATGAAGGCGGCCATGGACAGCCGGCCGGTCACTGTGCCCGCTCCGGTGAGGGAGGAGACCCCGGAGGAGAGCTCCAACAGGCCGGTGATGAGCCGCTGAGCCCATGCCTGATCCAGCCCCAGGGGGGAGAGCAGAGCGGCCGCCCCGCCGGCCAGAGCGCCCATGACGCCGGAGAGAAAGAGCATCCGGATGACCACCGTGAAAAACAGCACGAAGGCACAGATATTCAGGGTGGAGGACAGGGCCCCGGTGATGGAGTGGGTGAAGGCCACGGGGAAGCTGGCTGCCTGGAACTGGGGGGCCGCATGGCGTCCCGGCCGGGGTCCCTCGCCGGGCCGGTAGAAGCGGAAGAGCAGGCCTACGCACAGGGAAGCGGCGATATGTGCCAGATAGAGGAGCAGCCCCGCACGGCTGCTGGCGAAGATCCCGGTGCCCACCACCCCCAGGATAAAGGCGGGACCTGAATTGTTGCAGAAGGCCAGTAGCCGTTCTGCCTCTGTTTTGGAGCACTGGCCGTTCTCGTATAGGGCGATGGCAGTGCGGGCCCCCACCGGGTAGCCCCCCACAAAGCCCAGGGCGAGGGCGGAGGAGCAGGCGCCCCCCACCCGGAACAGGGGGGCCATGACCCCCTCCAGCAGACGGCCCAGGTAGCGGCTCATCCCCAGCTCTACCACCAGGGAGGAGAGGACAAAGAAGGGAAAAAGGGAGGGGATGATCACATTGCCGCACAGGGCCAGCCCGTCCCGGGCGGCGGCCATACTCTCCTGGGGCCAGCGCATCAGGGCCAGAACAGCGCACAGCAGAGCCAGGCCCAGTATCAGGTCCCGGTATTTTCTTCTGGAGAACAGACGGCCCATGGGGCTCACCTCCCGGCGCAGAGCGGGCCGCACGGAACGTGCGCGGTCCCTTATGGATCTATATGCGCGGGCAGAAAAAAGATGCCCTTTTTCTGAAACAGGAGAGAAAACTGCCCCGGCGCGGTCTCAGGACCGCGCCGGGGCAGTTCAGTTGGAAGAAGGGGCTTCAGCCCTTAGTGATGGTCACAGCGTCGTTGTTGGCAAAGGCGGAGGGGCTGTAATAGCGGGTGCCGTCCTCGGCCAGGCGGTAGTGCTCCAGGAAGTCCCAGGCCAGCCGGAACTCCTCGGGGTAGCAGTTGTGCTCCCGGGCCAGGGTGCGGGTGAACTGGACCAGGGGGATGCTGTTGCTGTCCGCCCAGGTGTAGGTGTAGTAGCGGCCGCTCTCGTCATAGCTGGAGCAGGCGGCCAGGAAGCTGGCGTGGTCGTTGGGGGTGAAGGTCACATCCAGGCCGTTCATCTTCTGCGCGCCGGTGACCCAGTCATGGATGGAATTGTTATCACCGGAGAGCCAGGGAGCGGCCACCAAGCTGTCGATGTCGGCCTGACCGGCCAGCAGATAGCTGGGCATCATGCTGTCAGCGGTAAACTGGGTGTTGTTGAAGGAGGTGGAGGCCACAGCGGCGAAGTAGTAGGCCTCGCTGTTGTGGGTCAGGGTCTGGACCGTCCGGCTGCCCAAGGAATGGCCGGTGCCGTACACCCGGGTGAGGTCCATCTGGACACCAGCCTGCTTGCTGACCACCTGGTCCAGCAGCAGCAGGGCGGAGCGGGTCATGTTGACGTTGTCCTCTTCATCGCCATAAATCAGGCTGGCGGCGCTGGAGTTGCAATACTCGCCCATGATGAGCAGGACGCAGCCCTCATCGTTGGCCACGGCCCAGTAGCCGGAGCAGTCCATAAAGGTAGAGGCGGCCTGAGTCATACCGGGGAAGACCACTAGGACAGGAGCGCCCTCAGCACTGTTGTTTTTCACGGAGTCGGGGATGTAAATCAGAGACTCGCGGGGGTCCAGGACGCCGTTGCTGTCATAGTCGTTGAAAGCGGAGATGCAGGAGTACACTGTACCGCCCACCAAGCTACCGGGGACGGAGACCCGGGTGGACTCCAGGGCCCGCAGCTCCACAGTGGCATCGCTGCCGTCATAGCCATCGAAGGTATAGGTGGCGATGGCCTTGCCGCTCTCCGCGGCAGTCCGGGCAGCCTTGGTGGCCTGATAGTAGTCCAGACGGTAGGCCAGGTTGTTGCTGTAAGCAAATTGATAGGTGTAGCGGGTGTAGGCGGCCAGGAAGTCCCGGATCTGGGCGGCGTTCAGGTCAGCGCCGTCCTCCACCCGGACCTGAGAGATGCCGTAGCGGGTATTGGGGTCCCACGTCTTGGCGTTCTGGTTGGCATAGCGGGTAGTCCAGGAGTTGGAGGAGATGCTTTGACGATACAGCCCATCCACTGTGGGGACAGCATAGGCGTCATTGACGTTCTTCCAGTAGCTGACGCTGGCATCCCCCTGGGGATAGCCGGCGAAGAGGGTGGGCACAGGGACATCCGCATTGGTCATGAACTTCGCGGAGGCGATGGCACCGTCGTTCTTCATGTCAGTCAGGGTGGCAGTGAAGTCCTCATCGCTATAGCCGGGGTGATAGGTGCTCACGTTATAGCCGTTATAGGTGCGGGCAGCGGCCTGGTCCAGATAGCCGGAGCCCACGCTCTTGCCGCCGATGAAGGCCTGGCTGATGACGTACAGGGGGTTCTCGGCGGTCCAGGACTCCAGCACCGCGCAGCCCTCGCCGTAGCCTACATAGTAGTTGCAGGAGTGGCCGGTGAAGAAGGAACAGGTGGTGCCGTCGCTGAGGGTCACCTTGCCGGTCTGGACCACGCCGCCGGGGGCGGTCTCGCGGGTGCCGCCGGCGTCGTTGCCGATCACCTCGCCCAGGCAGGCCTCCAGATAGGCGGCCTCGCTGTCAGGGGTGCCCCAGCCGCCCTGGCCGGGCTCCAGGACAAAGAGGAGCTCGCCATAGGTGTCGGCCTGCTCCAGCCAGCCCTGCTCCTGAAGGAAGGCGTAGGGGTTCGCAATGCCGTCGGGCAGGGCTATGACGGTGATGTAGGCGCGGAGGGCGGCGTGCTGGCCCACATAGAGCTTGAAGGAGCGGCCGGCGGCCTCGCCGTCCTGGAAGGTGTAGGTGTAATAGCCGATGACGGGGTGCTCATTGACTTCAGTGCGGTCGATGGGCAGGGAGCGGGTCTCGCCGCTCCTGCTGGTGTGGGAGAGCAGATACCGGTTGAGATCGGTGGGCGCGGCGGAGGCCGCGGAGGCGCCCACAGACAGGCCCAGGACCAGGGCCATTGCCAGAAGCAGGGACAAAGCTCGTTTGCGCATGATGATTTCCTCCTCATTCCCTCGTTTGTTGGTGCGTGCTGGGCGCGGGCATCGCTGTCGGCGGGGTCTAAAGACAGCAATTAGACAAAATTTACAATTTTTCCTGCGCTTTCGTCTTTATTATAGCTGTTTTGACTGCCGCTTTCCAGTGAGAAATTTTGATAAATGGATGGGAAAAATGCATGGGATGGGATGAGAAAGGGGAAGGAGGTCAGCGGGGCCGGGAAGAGGACCGGATGGAAAGGGCGGAGCATACCCGGCCCAGGGTGAAGCGGTACATGCCATATAAGAACAGAGAGAGGACGAGGACCACCAGGGCGCAGTTGGCCAGGCCGGCCAGCTCGCCGGGAGTGAAGCTGCCGCTGTTGAAGTACAGGATCATGGCGAAGAAGGCGTAGATCAGCAGGGTGCCCGTGCACAGGGGGACGAAGAACACCCGGGAGATCTGCCCCTTTACCGTGCGGCGGAGGAAGGCGCTGGAGGCCCCCAGATGCCGCAGGTCGTCATAGACCCGGGCGTTGGTCATGGCGATGGTCATGCAGCGGGTAAAGAGGATGACCACCATAGCGGCAAAGCAGACGATGGAGACAAAGACGAACAGCATCAGAAAAACCGCCATGGTAGTGGTGAAGTCCGCCTGGTCCAGCACCCGGAAGCGGGGCATGTATTTCCAGGAATTCCGGAAGTTGCTGGAATCCCGCTGGTCATATTCAATGGGAGAAAATCCATTGGGTTCCAGATGGGCCGGGTCCAGGAAGTAGTAGCCCTTCTCTGCCAGATAACGGTCCCGGACCACCGGGTCCCAACCGTCGAAGAGGGCCACCTCGGGGCCGGAGCGGTCCACGATCTCGTCGAACAGGGCCCTTGCAAAGAAGTAGGTGTCCTCCTCGTCCTCCACGTCAAAGACGGCCACCACCTCCCGCCATTCATCGGGCAGGCCCTGGGTGATGCAGGCATAATCCCCGTCGTCCAGCACCCGGTATCCCAGAAGGGAGGTGCTGCGCAGGGGCTCGGCCGGCGTGACGGCCAGCTGTTCCCCGGTGAGGTGGTTGGTGACCAGGGAGATGCTGTTCCCGGCGCCGCTGCTATCCCCGTTGCGGTCATAGACTGTGGCCGCTGTACCGGGTTCCAGATCCAGGTCATCCCCGGTAAGGATGTTCCAGGCGCTCTCCGACAGGAACACATCAGAGGCAGTTTCCTCACAGTAGACCACATCGTAGGTGGCGCCCAGGGGGCCCTCCGATACAACATCGGCGTAGCCGTCGTAGGCGAGCACCGCACCGGACTGCTGGGCGTAGCGGGTGACAGTCACTCCCATCTCCTCTGCCAGATGGAGCACCTCCTCCCGGCCGGGCATGTCCTGGTCAGCCCGGTAGTGGAACAGGTAATCGAATTCCCGGTCCTCCGTTGTGGACGAGGTGCCGCTGCTCAGCATAGGGATATAGAAAGCGGCAAAGTAGGCCCCGGCGGCCAGCACCGTCACCACCACCATATTCCGCACGGTCTGGCGTCCCTGGAACTTCATCATGCTGGAGGTGATCAGGTCCCTGTAGCGGCTGCTGCCCCGCCGCCAGCCGTTGACTACCGTGTGGAGGAGGATCATGTAGAGGCCGGCCAGGGCGGGCAGATAGAACAGGGCCGTCAGGGCATCGGGGGCGTACCAGTGAAGGACCAAAATAAAAAATTTGGGGGCCATATAGCCCAGAAAGCCGCCCGCCGCCAGCAGGATGATGCCCAGAGGACCGTACCACCGGGGGACCGCACGGATGGGCTCAGACTTCCGGGACTCGTTGACCACGTCCAGGATGTTGGTCCGCCGCAAAAAGCGGCCCAGCATAACAAACAGCATGACAACCACAAAGAGGGAGAAGGCCAGGGCCAGCAGATAGGCATGGGGGTCAAAGGCCAGGGCCATCTCCTCTGAGTCCACCAGCAGGAGCCGGAACCCCTGCCAGATGAACCAGGCCAGCGGGGTGCCCAGCAGGGCACCCAGGGCACAGGCAGACAGGGACATCAGAGCCAGCTCCCCCGTCAGCACCCGGCGCAGCTGGTCCTTGGAGGCACCCAGGGCCAGCAGGATGCCCACATCCCGGGACTTGTGGCGGAAGAACAGGCCGGAGGCGTAGGTAGTGAATACGCCGCAGCCCAGGACAGCCAGCACGAAGATCATGGTCATCTGCTTGCGGCTGTCGCCCCCCTCGGGAAAGACGGAGAGCACCGTGGGGGAACCCATCATGGAGGCGTAAGCGGTGATGAGGAGCACGGAGACGAAACAGCACAGGGTGAGCAGGGCATACTGCCCCAGGCTCTTCCGCCGCAGGGCGGCGGTCACTTGGGAGAAACGTGTCATTGGGCGCTCGCCTCCCCCATCTCCCGCACCGCGTCCAGCAGCTCGTCCTGGAAGGTGCGTCGGTCCTTCTCGCCGCGGGCCAGGGTGCGCCACACCCCCCCGTCCCGCAGGATGATCACCCGGTCGCAGAAGGAGGCGGCAAAGGAGTCGTGGGTCACCATGAAGATGGTGGCCTCCAGGTCCGCCTTGGCCTGGAGAAAGGCGTCGATCACCGCCCGGGAGGAGCGGGAATCCAGATTTCCGGTGGGCTCGTCGGCCAGCAGGAGCATGGGGTGGTTGATGAGGGCGCGGGCCACGGCGGTGCGCTGCTTCTCTCCGCCGGAGATCTCCGCCGGATACTTGTTCCGGATGGCACCGATGCCGAAGATGCCGCACAGGCGGTCGGCGGCCTGCTCCATGTCGCCTCCGGTCTCCCCGGCGATGATGCGGGGCAGGAGGATGTTGTCCCGGACCGTGAGGCCGTCCAGCAGCAGGAAGTCCTGGAACACGAAGCCCAGTTTCTTGTTGCGCACTGCGGCCAGGGTGTCCTCGTCCAGCCGGGCCAGCTCCTGGCTGCCCAGGCGGATGCTGCCCGAGTCGGCGGGGATGTAGCAGGAGATGCAGTTGAGCAGGGTGGTCTTACCCGAGCCGGAGGGGCCCATTACGGCCACAAATTCCCCCTTTGCCACCTCCAGGGACACGCCCTTGAGCACCTCATAGGTGGTCTTGCCTACCTGATAGCTTTTGTGCAGATCTTGTACAGAGAGCATAGTGATCCTTCCTTTCTGCTCCCAGCATAGCAGGGGAGGTGGATGGGAAGCAACTGCCCCTGTCACAGACGGCGGGCCGGGTGAAAATTTTGGGGATGGGATGTCATATTTGACCGCTCTGCTGTCAAACTTGGTTTGGAAGGGAAGCAGAAATGTGGTATCATACTCTCTGTACACTGAGAGGGAGAAAAATTCCGGGAAAACAGGGGCCGCCCCGGCGGGGAGGCGCGGCACAAGGCCATGGGAGGTGGACGGTTTGCTTCAGATCGGGATCTGCGACGACGCACGGGAATCCCGCTTCCAGCTGCGGGTGCTGCTGGAGCGGGCGCTGGAGGGGCGGTCCGCGCCGGCGCGGCTGCTGGAGTTCTCCTCCGGAGATGCGCTGCTGGGCTGGATGGACCGGCACGCGGGGGAGCTGGATCTGGTGTTCCTGGACATCGAGATGGAGGGGACCAACGGCATGGACACGGCCAGGGCCCTGCGGGAGGCAGACCAGAGCCTCCAGCTGGTATTTGTCACAGGGTACAGTGACTATGTGTTTGACGGCTATGAGGTGGGAGCCTTGGGATACCTGCTCAAGCCCGCCGGGGCGGAGGAACTGGAGAAGGTCCTCACCCGAGCGCTGACCGCCCTTCAGCGGCAGGAGGAGGAGCTCTTCTTCTGCCGCAGCGGGGAGGTGTTCTACCGCATCCGGCGGGACGCCATCCTGTACTTCCGCTCAGACCGGAGGCAGGTGACCTGCGTCACCCCCAGGCGTGCCTACATTTTTTACGGGAAGCTGGACCAGGTGGCTGCCCAGCTGGGGGCGGAGTTCGTCCGCATCCACCAGCGGTATCTGGTCCGGGCGGGGGCGGTGGACCGGGTGACAGGGAGCGAGGTGTGGGTAGGGGAGGAGATCCTGCCCATCAGCCGCTCCTGCCAGCGGGAGGCGCTGCTTGCCTTGACACGGGCGGCGCTGGAGTAGGGAGGAAATGGAAATGATCGTTCTGCCTGTATGGAAGGAGTTGCTACAATGGGGGCCGCTCTTGCTGGGAGGCGCAGCCATGGGCTCGACAGTGGAGCGGGTGCTGGGGCCGTGCCGGAGCTGGCCGCGCCGGGGGGCGCTGTATCTGCTGCTTGGGTTCACCCTGGGGCTGCCCGCCTGGGTGGGGGACCACAACCCCATCCTTCTGTTCCTCCCCTTCCTGACGGTATTCCTCCTGTGCGGCGGGGGACGCCCTCAGGCCCGGCTGGTGGCTGGAGGCATCTTTTATACGCTGCTGGTCCCCATTGGGATGATGGCGGATACAGTGCTCAAACAGGCGATCAACAGTGTGTCGCACAACGGGGAGAGGGTGGGGAGCAATCTGGTGAAGCTGGTATGCTGGGCGGTGCTGGTGCCGGTGATCTGGAAGCTGGTGCGGAGACCTGTGCGCCTGTCCTCCCGCCTGTGGAAGCTGCTGGGCGGGCTGACGCTGGCTCCCCTGATGGCCACCCTGTCCTTCTCCCTATGGGGGACGGGAATGGTGGGAGACGAGCTGGTGGATCACTTCGTGGAGGGGATCGCCTATACCATCCTGCCCTTTGCCTCCCTGTCTGCCCTGGCCCTGCTGGCAGCCCTGGCCGTGCTCTCCCGGCACGAGGAGTTGGAGGAGGAGAACCGGCTGGCCGGACTGCGGGAGGTGTACTACCAGGGGCTCCGGCAGGAGCAGGCCCAGGTGCGCGCCCTGCGCCATGACATGCGCAACCACCTGTCCGCCCTGCTGGGTCTGCTGGAGCGGGGCAGCTGGGAGGAGGCGGAGCGGTATCTGCGGCAGCTGGGCGGTTCCCCAGCCCTCACCGGACACAGGCGCTTCTGCGGTAATGAGACCGTGGATGTGGTCCTTGCCTCCAAGGCCGCCGCTCTGGAGGAGGCGGGGCTGACGGGGGAATTTCAGGTTAGCCTGCCTGAGCAGATGGATATCCCGGCGCCGGAGCTGTGCGCCCTGCTGGGAAATGCCCTGGATAACGCCATCGAGGGGGCAGCGGGGGCGGAGGACCGGACGGTGCGGCTGAGGGCCCGGGCGGACAAGGGGCTGCTGATGCTGCGGGTGGAGAATGCCTTGGGACGTCCCGTAAAGCGGGGACCGGACGGAGCCTTTGTGACAACGAAGGGGGAGCGGGAGGCCCACGGCTTTGGCCTGGCGGGGATGGAAGAGATCGCCCGCCGCCGGGGCGGCTCCCTGGAGGCAAAGGCGGAGGGCGGGCGCTTCCAGCTGACGGTCTGCCTGCCCCTGGATGGGGGAAACTGAGCCTCTGGGGACAGCGGAGACAGAAGGCGGGGACAGAGCAAGCCCCCCGGCGCCGCGGCGCCGGAGGGCTTGCTATTTGTCTGGTTCGGTTCAGGACTCTGCTTGGTCCAAATGACGCAGGCCGGCGATGTCGCTCACCGGAACGGAGAAGACCATAGCCTGGGCGGGCGTCTGGATGCCGGCCTGGGCCATGATGGCCTTCATGATGTTCTTCTTGTCCTGGGAGCGGGTCAGGATAAAGACCAACTCCCGCTCAGAGGCGATAGAGACGCCGAAAAACTTTTTGGCCAGTTCCATACCGGTCCCCTTGGCGTGGATGGTGGTCCCGCCGGTGGCGCCCGCGCCGCGGGCGGCCTCCATGACCTGGTCCGTATGCCCCTGATTGGCGATCACCAAGATCAGCTCATGGGCGATCTCTCTCTCCATGGGTTCCTCCCCCTCCTGATTCTGGGTCAGATATTCCTTGACGGACGTGCCGCCGATGCTGGACACGGGCACCGTCATCAGTACGCCGTTGCCCGGCACGTCCAGCCACAGGTCCCGGGCCGCCCTGCGCACCATACACCGGGAATGGGGGGCAAGGCAGAACAGGACCGATTTTTCCGAGGCCTCCAGCCCGAGACAGTCCAGGATCTCCGTGGTGGCGGTCCCCTGTCCCAGCGCGGTGAGAACCAGCGGGATGTCACGGCCGCGGAACCAGTTGATAAACAACTCACACTTGGACCGGTCAGTGATGGTGATGATAAGATCCAATCCGCTCATAGCGGTCACTCCTCCTCGCGTCGTGGGGGCGGCAGCGCCCTCAGAGCTCGATGATGTCATCATCCGCCGGGGCGGTCTGCTCTCCGCTGGTGCCATTCTTCTTCAGGCGGTACTGATAGAGCAGTCCCAGCATCTGGATGGTGATCAGCGGCGTCATGGCCACCATGGCCACCACGCCGAAGGCGTCGGTGATGATGCTTCCGCCGATGGCGTCGCAGGCTCCCATGGCGAAGGGGAGCAGAAAGGTGGCGGTCATAGGGCCGGAGGCTACGCCGCCGGAGTCGAAGGCAATGGCGGTGAAGATCTTCGGCGTGAAAAAGGACATGATGATAGCGGCCAGGTAGCCGGGGATCAGCAGCCAGAAGATGGAGATCCCGGTGAGCACCCGCACCATGGACAGTCCAATCGACATCGCCACGCCGATGGACAGACTGGTGCTCATGGCCCGGCCGGGGATGGCACCGGAGGTGATCTCCTCCACCTGCTTGTTGAGCACGTGGACCGCCGGCTCCGCCTGGACGATGAACCAGCCCATCAGCATGCCGATTGGGATCAGGACCCAGCGATAGGGCAGGGTGGCGATCTGATAGCCCAGATAGTTGCCGGCGGGCATGAAGCCCACATTGACGCCGGTGAGGAACAGTACCAGCCCAATATAAGTATATAAAATACCGACTACGATTTTCAAGACCTTTTTCTTTTTTAATTTCAGGGATACCACCTGAAACACGACAAAAAAGGCGGCGATGGGGGCCAGACACAGGGCCACCTCTGCGATGTACTCGGGGAGACCCTCCTCAAACAGCTTCCAGAGGGCACGGCTGTCCGGAACCTCTGGGATGGAGACAGGGGTGTAGGCCCCAGAGGCGGGGTAGAGCAGGGAGAGGACCATCACGGCCAGGATGGGGCCGATGGAGCACAGAGCCACCAGGCCGAAGCTGTCCTGAGAGGCGTCGGCGTCGCTGCGGATGGAGGAGACGCCCAGGCCCAGGGCCATGATGAAGGGGACGGTCATGGGGCCGGTGGTGACGCCTCCAGAGTCAAAGGCGATGGCGAGAAAGTCCCCGGGGATAAAGGCGGCAAGGGTGAACACGACCAGATAGAAGCCCACCAACAGGCGGTTCAAGGGGACCCGGAACAGGATGCGCAGCAGAGCGATGACAAGGAAGATCCCCACCCCTACGGCCACCGCCCCGATGAGCACCGGGTTGGGCACGCCGGGGACCTGGGTGGCCAGAACCTGGAGGTCGGGCTCGGACACGGTGACGATGACTCCAATGAGGAAGCTTACCGACACCACGATCCACAGCTTGCGGGAGCGGGTCATGGCCGCGCCTACCCGCTCGCCAATGGGGGTCATGGCCTGATCGGCTCCCAGAGTGAACAGCCCCATCCCACCGATCAGCAGCACCGCCCCGATGAGGAAAGTCATTAGGGTGGCGGTGGGGATGGGAGCGATGGAAAAGCACAGGACCAAAACGATCAGCACGATGGGGAGTACGGAGGAGAGGGCCTCCCGCAGCTTTTCCAGAAGGATGGTCTTGCTCTGGCCCATCTGATCCCTCCAATTTTGCATATGTTCCCGGAGCAAAATCATCACCTCGATAGAGAATATCGTCCCAATTCCTTTGTGGGCGCCAATCTCCCTGTGGGGTCGGGAGCAGAAAGGGGAAATTTCGGCCCAGGGGTACAAAGTGGAACTGAGCAAAAATATAAATTATTTTATGCGCTTTGATAACAGTTTACCATCGTTTTGCGGCTGGCTCAACCAAAAAGGGAGATATCTTAATACAATCTTAATGTTTGGGGCAAAATAGGCAGAAAACGGCCGGACCCGTTAGAACG
>OOAG01001942.1_pt1 | contig 14267 bp, 10 predicted proteins | sample 1671461 | NCBI WGS metagenome assembly OOAG01 (sample SAMN06348159, study PRJEB24527) | human gut metagenome | biome: human gut; feature: ankylosing spondylitis patient; material: feces | host: Homo sapiens | place: China | collected 2015-10 | reverse complement strand
TGGGCTCGCCCCAGTAACGCTGACGGCTGAACACCCAGTCGCGCAGCTTGTAGTTGACCTTGTCGCGGCCCTTGCCGGTCTCCTCCAGCCAGGCGATCATCTTCTTCTGGGCGTCGGCCACAGACAGGCCGTTCAGGAAGCCGGAGTTGACCAGGGTGCCGGTGGCCACATCGGTAAAGGCAGCCTCGTCCAGATTGGACGGGGTGCTGCCCTGGACCACCTCGATGATGGGCAGGCCGAACTTCTTGGCAAACTCCCAGTCACGGGTATCGTGGGCAGGCACGGCCATGATGGCGCCGGTGCCGTAGGTGGACAGGACGTAGTCGGAAATAAAGATGGGGATCTCGGTGTCGTTGACCGGGTTGATGCCCATGACGCCTTCCAGCTTGACGCCGGTCTTTTCCTTGTTCAGCTCGCTGCGCTCAAAGTCGCTCTTGCGGGCGGCCTCGGCCTGATAGGCCTTGACGGCATCCACGTTCTTGATGATGCCCTTGTCCAGCCACTGCTTGACCATGGCGTGCTCCGGGGAGACGACCATATAGGTGGCACCGAACAGGGTGTCGCAGCGGGTGGTGTACACGGTCAGGCTGTCCCCGGCAGTGGTGCCGAAGTTGACCTCTGCGCCGTGGCTGCGGCCGATCCAGTTCTTCTGCTGGGTGGCCACGCGCTCGATGTAGTCCAGACCGTCCAGGCCGTCGATGAGCTTGTCGGCGTAGGCGGTGATCTTGAGCATCCACTGGCTCTTCACGCGGTGCACGACCTCGCTGCCGCAGCGCTCGCACACGCCGTTGACCACTTCCTCGTTGGCCAGCACGCACTTGCAGCCGGTGCACCAGTTGACGTTCATTTCCTTCTTGTAGGCCAGACCGTGCTTGTACAGCTGCAGGAAGATCCACTGGGTCCACTTGTAGTATTCCGGGTCGGTGGTGTTGATCTCGCGGTCCCAGTCAAAAGAGAAGCCCAGAGCCTTCAGCTGGCTGCGGAAGTGGTCCACGTTGTTCTTGGTGACGATGGCCGGGTGGATGTGGTTCTTCATGGCAAAGTTCTCCGTGGGCAGGCCAAAAGCATCCCAGCCCATGGGGTACAGCACGTTGTAACCATTCTTGCGGCGTTTGCGGCTCACCACATCCAGGGCGGTGTAGCTGCGGGGGTGGCCCACGTGGAGGCCGGCACCCGAGGGGTACGGGAACTCCACCAGAGCGTAGAACTTGGGTTTGGTGTGGTCGATCTCGGCATGGAACGTCTTTTCGTCCTCCCACACCTTCTGCCACTTGGCTTCAACAGCCTTGTAATCGTATTTCATGTTTGTAATCAGCTCCAGACTTTTTATCCAAAATACCATTGCTTGGGGGTGTATGCTTTTAAGCCCTCCGCCTTTGCCAGAAAACCCTCTCCGTCAACGCTGCGCGATGCCACCTCCCCCGAGGGGGGGAGGTTTTTGTGCAGGCCGCAGCCTTTCCTCTTTTGCATAAGCTCCCCCTCTCGGGGGAGCTGTCAGGGCGGATGCCCTGACTGAGAGGGTTCTATTTCGGGCAGACAGCTTTTTTGCCTTTTTTATTCCACAGTGCTGTCCGGGGTCAGATACTCCGAAATATCCACCGGCTCGCCGTCGGCCCACAGGTGTTCCAGATCGTAATAGGTGCGGGTGTTGGGCACAAAGACGTGCACGATGACGTTGGAGTAGTCCAGCAGCACCCAGTTCTTGGAGTCGTAGCCCTCGGTGTTGTAGGGCTCCAGACCCTTCTGCGAGAGCTCGAACTCCACCTCATCGGCCAGAGAAGCCACCTGGGTGGTGGAGGTGCCGGAGGCGATGACAAAGTAGTCGGTGAGGACGGTCAGGCTCTCCACCTTGAGCACCCGCACATCGTGGGCCTTTTTCTTGTCCAGGATCTTGGCGATCTCAATGGCAAGGGCCTTGCTGTCGTTGAAATTTTCCATAGGTTTCTCCCTTCTGTAAAAGGGCTTTCCGGCACACGGAAAGCGCCTGTCAGGTTCAGTTTGCGGAACCGGCAGCCTGACCGTCGGTGGTCACAGCGCCGGAAAGATCGGTGTTGCCGTTCAGGATGGCATCGTCCGACTCCTTGTCGATGCGGCCCATATACTGCACGTTGGCGTCCGTGGAAGCGGTGCCGTGGGGCCACTGGTCGGTGACGAGGTGCATCTCGCTCACGTCGATGGGGCCGGTGTAGGTGCAGAAATACTGGTTGAGCAGCGCTGCAATGGAACCGGCATCCGGCACCACGCAGGAGTAGCCGTTAAAGCTGTCGGTCTTGCCCACGTTGGGCACGCCCATGAACACCGGCGTCTGGGCCAGGATGATGTTGGAACTGTCGATCTTCAGGAAGGACACCACCAGCTTTGCGATGGTGGAGATGTCCATATCCGTCTTGATATAGTTCTTGAACACCAGCGGCAGCTGGTTCAGGATGTCGGTCACGCCCATGGAGCGGGCACGCTTGAACAGGCCGGCGTAGAAATAGCGCTGCATGTTCAGGCGGTCGATGTCCGAGTTGGCGTAGCCGTCGCCGTGGCGGCAGCGCACGAAGAACTCAGCCGAGGCGCCGTCCAGATTGCGGTAGCCCTTGATAAGCTTGCTGCGGCCGTAGGACTTATCGTGGGGGATATACACCTCGATGCCGCCGAAGTTGTCCACCATTTCCACCAGTGCCTGCATGTCCACGCTGACGTAGTAGTCCACGGGCAGGCGGTACTGGTCGTAGATCACATCAGCCAGCGCGGCGATGCTGCCGCCGTTGGACAGAGCCACCGAGTTGATCTGGTAGTTGGAGGCGGCGTAGGTCTTGCCGTTGGACAGGGTGATCTTTCTGTTCTGAGTGGCCACCAGACTGTTGCGGGGGATCTGCAGCATGTGCAGCGCCCCGTTCTTGATGTCGAACTGGCAGTACAGGATCATATCCGTCATGCCGTCGTTGGAGCTGGCATCGCTGTAGTTGCGGCCTTCCTCGTAGTCGATGCCGCAGACCAGGATGTTCACCACATCGCCCTTGTACTCCTCGGCGGTCTTGACCTCTTCCTGAATGGTGGGGGTGCTGTCGTCCGGGCGGAGGCTGTCCTCCACCTTGTTCAACATGCTCACACCGTACACTACGACGCCCGACACCACGGCGATCACCGCCATGACCACCGCAAACGGCAGCCAGAGCGGAGTTTTTTTCTTTTTCTTGCGGCGGCGGGGCGGTTCAACCTGCCGGGCCGGCTGTGCCGAATGGCGCGGCGGCGCACTGCGTCCGCTGCCGGACGTGCTGCCTGCAGCCGGTCTGCCGGATGTTCCGGTCGTTCCGGCAGCCGGGCGCGGGGCGGCCTTTGCGGCCTGATCCGGCCGGTTCAGCGAGCGGTCTGTGTTAATGCGGCGTGGCGCTTGACTCATGTTTTTAGGCTCCTTCAGCTTTCACGGTACTGCAGAAAAACGCAGTTCTCTGCAAAAACCTGTCATACGTCATAGTATAGCATCGTCCGGCAGAATCTGCAATCAGTTTTGCAGCCCTGCCCCTGCAACGGTTTTTAAGCGTTTTCTCCATTCTGTGCACTGTGGGCCAGAATATCCTCGTAGGCAGCTTTTGACATGGGGTCCAGCGGTTTGCCCTGGGAGAGCACAAAATCGTTGGTCTGCTTCAGGGCCGCCAGCATGGCCGCGTCCAGGTCCTTCAGCTCCAGCTTGCGCAGCTTTTCCACACCGGGCCAGTCCCGCTCGGCGCTGGTCATATCGGCCAGATACAGGATCTTGTCCAGCTGGGTCATGCCAGGCTTGCCCGCCGTATGGCAGGCAATGGCGCTGAGCACGGCTTCGTCCGTAACGCCCCACTCGGTACGCGCCAGAATGGCGGCGCAGATGCCGTGCCACACCGGCGTGGGGCGTGCTTCGCCGCCCTGCGCGTATTCCGGGTACGCCTGCATGATGGCGCGCATCTCGTCCTTGGGCAGTTCCTTGGCGGCATCGTGCAAAAGCGCCGCCAGTGCGGCCTGCTCCGGGTCGGTGCCGTAGTGCTTGGCCAGCTTGACGGCCATTTTTTTCACGTTGATGGTATGCTCGTAGCGCTTATCGCTCAAGCGGCTGCGCACAAGCTCTTTTGCCTGTTTCAGATCCATTTATCTGCTACTTCCTTCTGTGTTCCGGTATAGTCCTTCCCGCCGGATGACGCTGCGCACTTCCTCCGGCAGTTCAGCTTCGCACTCCTCTCCGGCGGCAAGCCGGGCCCGCAGCTGGCTGCTTGCCATAGGCAGCGCCTGCACGGGGGCAAACAGGATGCGTCCGCCCGATGGGTCCAGCAGCTTTGCCTTTGCGTGCAGCGCCGGGGCATCGCCGATATCCCGGCTGGTGACCACCACCCGCGCAAGGCGCAGGATATCCTGCCAGCGGTGCCAGCCCTCAAAGCTGAGCAGCATATCGCTGCCAATGGCAAGGTACAGCACAGCGCCCGGGTTTTCCCTTGCCAGCATTTCCAGCGTGAGCACGGTATAATTGCGGCTGCCCGCTGCGGCCTGCGCCACCTCCCAGCCGCTTACTTCCAGCGGCGGCATACCCGGCTCCTGCGCCAGCGCCGCAAAGCACCGGCACATTTCCAGCCGCAGCGCACCGGAGGCGTTTGTCCCCTCCTTAAAAGGAGAGGTGCCTGCCGGCATCACCACGATCTTATCCGGGTGCACACGGTCTGCCGCTGCACGCAGATTATTCAGGTGGCCGTTGTGGGGCGGGTCGAAGCTGCCGCCATAGAGAAGGATCTTCATCTTACTTCAGCAGGGCAGCGTAGGCGCTGTCCTTTTTCTTTTGCAGATACAGCACGAACTTGGAGCCGATGACCTGCACGCAGTCTGCGCCGGTGGCCTCGGCCAGCTTGGTAGCGGCCTCGCGGGCGTTGTACATGCTGTTTTCCAGCACCTTGAGCTTAATGAGTTCCCGGGCGTCCAGACAGTCCTTGACGCCCTGGATCAGGGTCTCGTCGATCTCGCCCTTACCCACGATGTAAACGGGGTCCATGGTATTTGCCTTGCCGCGCAGAATGGCGCGCTGTTTGCTAGTCAGCATAGTTTTTCTCCTTTATTTTCAATAGAACTTATTTTTTGTCTGTGAAATGAAACTGACGCAGTCAGTTTCATTTCACTCCCCCAGAAAGCTGGGCAGCTGCTTTTCCAGCTCCGCCAGCGCGTTGCCGCGGTGGCTGATGGCGTCCTTTTCATCCGGGGTCAGCTGGGCGTAGCTGCGGTTCTCGGTGTTGGGGCGCTTGTCCGTTTTGCCCACGCCGCAGTCGGCGGGGATGAACAGCGGGTCGTAGCCAAAGCCGTAGTCGCCGCACAGCCGCGTAAAAGCGATGCTGCCCGGGCACTCGCCCATGCAGGTCAGGTGCCGACCGTCCGGCAGGATGAAGCATACCGCCGAGACGAACTTTGCCCCCCGCTGCCCGGCAGGCACCGCCTGCATGGCAGCCAGAAGCTTATCGTTGTTGGCCTCGTCATCGCCGTGGTGGCCGCAGTAGCGGGCGCTGTACACACCGGGTGCGCCGTCCAGCGCGTCCACACACAGGCCGGAGTCATCGGCGATGGTAGGCAGGCCGCTGGCCTTGCAGATGGTCTCTGCCTTGATGAGGGCATTCTCGGCAAAGGTGGTGCCGGTCTCTTCCGGCTCGATGGTGATGCCCAGCTCTTTTTGGCTGACCACCTCATGTCCCTGCGCTTCCAGAATGCGGCGCAGCTCGCGAAGCTTTCCGGCGTTGCCGGTCGCTGCACAAATTTTCATCTTGATACTCCTTCCGCTTTCAAAGCTCCCCCTGAGAGGAAAGACTCTCCCCGGCCGGGGAGAGATGGCGCGTCCAGCGCCAGAAAGGGGAATCTCCGTTTCCGCGCCGCTGTAAGCGGACGGAACGGTGAGAGGGTTTTGTTTTAATGCTTCCATTCACGAGGGAGCAGCTCTTCCACAAAGCCCTCCGGGGTGAAGGGCAGCAGGTCGTCGATGCCCTCGCCCACACCGATAAAGCGCACCGGCAGGCCCAGACGCTGCTTGACCGCCACAACGCAGCCGCCCTTGGCGGTGCCGTCCAGCTTGGTCAGGATGATGCCGGTGGCATCGGCAGCCTTGCAGAACTCCTTGGCCTGACTGATGGCGTTCTGCCCGGTGATGGCATCCAGCACCAGCAGGGTCTCAAGGCTGGCTTCCGGGCTTGCCTTTTTGACGCTGCGGCTGATCTTGGAAAGCTCTGCCATCAGGTTTGATTTGTTGTGCAGACGGCCTGCGGTGTCCGCAATGACCATATCATAGCCGCGTGCGGTGGCAGACTTGACCGTATCAAAGATGACGGCGGCGGGGTCTGCACCTTCGCCTGCGCTGACGATGGGCACACCGGCACGGCTTGCCCAGATCTCCAGCTGCTCGCTGGCAGCGGCGCGGAAGGTATCACCGGCGGCCAGCATGACCCGCTTGCCCTGCCGGGTGTAGTAATCGGCCAGCTTGGCAATGCTGGTGGTCTTGCCCACGCCGTTGACGCCGATGACCAGAATGACGGCGGGCTTGCCGTCCAGCGCCATCTCGGCCTCCGGGGTCATCTCCTCGGCAATGATGTCGCGCAGGGCATCTGCGGCCTGTTCGCCGGTCTTGAGCCCCTTATCGCGCACACGGTCGCGGAGCTTGTCCACCAGATGCACCGCCACCTCACCGCCTACGTCGGCAAGGATCAGCTGCTCCTCCAGATCATCGTACATTTCATCGTCGATGACGCTGCCGGTCAGGGTGTTCATAATGCTGCCCCAGAAGCCGGTGCGGGTCTTTTCCAGACCCGTTTTCATCTTGTCTTTTTCTTTTTTTCCAAATCCGAAGAACGCCATAGTGGTCCTCCTATCTATTTTCTGTTTATTTTATATCAGGAAACCAGCGTTGCGTCAACCTGTTCCAGATCCAGCTTGAGCAGCTTGGACACGCCGTCCTCCTGCATGGTAACGCCATACAGCACGTTGGCAGCCTCCATGGTGCCGCGGCGGTGGGTGATGACGATGAACTGGGTCTTGTCGCTGATGCGGCGCAGATACTGGGCAAACCGCACCACGTTGGCATCGTCCAAGGCGGCTTCGATCTCGTCCAGAATACAGAAGGGCGCGGGGTTCACCGCCAGAATGGCAAAGTAGATGCTGATAGCCACCAGCGCCTGCTCGCCACCGGAAAGGGCTTCCAGATTCTTGATGACCTTGCCCGGCGGGGCTACCCGGATGCCGATGCCGCAGGCCAGCACATCGCTTTCGTCCTCCAGCACAAGGCTGGCTTCGCCGCCGCCGAACAGCTCGGTGAACACGCGGCTGAAGTTTTCGTTGATGGCGCGGAAGCTGTCGGTGAAGATCTCCCGCATCTGGGCGGAAAGCTTTGCGATCATGCGGCTCAGCTCGTTGCGGCTCTCCTCCACGTCGGTCACCTGACGGGACAGTTCATCGTAGCGGGCTTTGACTTCCTTGTACTCCTCAATGGCGCTTACGTTCACGCTGCCAAGGGCGCGGATCTTGCCGCGCAGGTCGGCCACCTGTGCCCGCAGCGCGGTCAGGCTGTCAAACTCCACGCACAGCTGCTCTGCCTGACTGACCGAGAGCTGGTACTCGTCCCACAGCTTTGCCACTGTCTGGTCGTACTCGGTCTCTGCAGCGGCCTTGCGCTCGGCAAGGCGTGCCATCTCCCGGCCCATCTCCTCGCGGCTGTCGGAGGCGGTGCGGGCCTTTGCCAGTGCTTCCGTTTCCTTCTGCTGGCAGGCAAGCCGCTTTTCGGTGGCTTCGCGGATGGCCCGCTCCTTTTGGGTGATGGTGGTCTGGCTGTCGGTCTTGGCCTTGCGGATAGCTGCGATCTCGGTGCGGCAGGCTTCGCTGCGGGCGGCAAGGGCGGCAAGGCTTTCTTCCAGCGCGGTGCGGCGGGCAGCGGCGTCCTTGGCACGCTGTTCCAGCGCAGCGATCTGGCTGTAAGCCAGCTCCGCATCCTTGCGGCGGGTCACCTGTTCCAGCCGCTTGGCGCTGAGCGCCTGTGCCAGCTGGTTCTGCTGGGTCAGAAAGCTGTCGCTGCCCTCTGCGATGCGGCTCAGCTCGGCGGTCAGCTGCTCGATCTGCGCCGTCAGTTCTGCCTGCTGCAAGGCAGCGGCATCGGCCTTGGCGCGGCTGTCGTTCAACGCAGCCTGCAAGGCGTCCATCTGCTGCTGTGCGTTCTGCACGGCAGTTTCCAGCTGGGCAGCGGCGGCTTCCAGCCGCTTCTGCTCCGCCTCTGCACGCACCCGGTCGTTGGCGGCAGTGATCTGCTCGCTGGCGGTGGCAGTCAGCTCTGCCTGCAAAGCATCTGCCTGCTCTTTGCACTGGTCGGTCTTTTCCTGTGCGGCAATACAGTCTTTTTGCAGCTTGGCCGCCTTCAGGCGCAGTTCTTCCATTTCCTGCTTGCGGGTGAACAGACCGGCGCTGCGCTGCACGCTGCCGCCGGTAAAGCTGCCGCCTGCATTGATCACCTGTCCGTCCATGGTAACCACCTTGTTGTGGTAGCCGTTGTCCCGCGCCACGCGGGAGGCTTCGTTGATATCCTCCACCACGATGATGCGCCCCAGCAGGTTCGAGACGATATTCTCGTACCGGGGGTCGGCCTGCACCAGCGCAGACGCCAGCCGTGCCGTGCCGGACAGCCGCCCCCGGAACACGCCGGGCTGCACGGTATCCAGCGGCAGAAAGGTGGCACGGCCTGCATGGTCATTGCGCAGCAGGGCGATAGCGGCTTTCGCGGCGGCTTCGTTCTCCACCACGATGTTCTGCAATGCACCGCCCAGCGCGGTCTCGATGGCAACCTCGCACCCGGGCTCCACCTTCAGGATGGTGGATACCGGCCCCAGAACGCCCCGCAGACGGCGTGCCCCGGCGGCGCGCATGACCGCGCGCACCGAGTTCTGGTAGCCGTCCATGTTCTTTTCCAGCTCCCGCAGCACCGAAAGGCGCTGCCGGGCGGCATCCAGTTCCCTGCCCAGCCGCTGCTCGGCGGCATCGGCTTCGTCCAGCGCGGCCTTGCGGCTGCGCAGCTTGAGCTCCAGACCGGAGCGGATGTTGCCCAGCTGCTTTTCGTTTTCCTCCAGCGTCTGGCGGTACTTTACGGTATCGGCCAGATCTTGTTTTGCCTCTTCCAGCTGTGCGGCAGCATCCCGGGCGCTTTGCTCCAGCGCGGGCAGGCGCTGCCGGGCGGTATCTCCGGCGGCTTCGGCGGCAGCCTGTGCCACCTGTGCCTCAGTACGCTTTGCGGTGTGGTCGGCAAGCTCTGCCCGCAGGCTGTCCTTGCGGGCACCGCTGGCGGTGCTGGCATCTGCCAGCCGGGCAAGTTCGTCGTTCAGCGCTTCGATCTCTGCCGCAAGCTTTTCGCCTGCCGCCTCCATGGTCTTTGCCACGGCACGGTGGCGCTGCAAAGCGGCATCTGCTTCGGCAGTATCCTGCTGCCCGGCGGCGATCTCCTGCTGCAAAGAAGCCGCGCTCTCGTCATTGCGCAGAATGTCGTTTTCCAGCACAGCGATGCGGCTTTCGGAGCCGCTGATCTGCTGGGTGATGCTGCGGATATCCCCATTCAGGCGCTCGACAGCAACCGTCAGCTGCTGTGCCTGCATACGGATCTCCTCAGCCTCCTGCTCGGCGGCCTTGGTCTCCCGGTCAAAACGCTCGTAGTCGGTCTGGGCGGTCTCGTAGTCCCGCACCTGCTGGCGCACAGCCTCCCGGGCGCGGTGCACCCCATCGGTCCACAGGGTCACTTCCATCGTTTTGCGCTGGGCGCTCAGTTCCAGAAACTTCTGCGCCTTGGCGCTTTCTTTTTCCAGCGGGCCCACCCGGCTTTCCAGCTCGCCAAGGATATCCCGCAGGCGCTCCAGGTTCTCGCCCGCTGCGACCAGACGGCGCTCGGCCTCGGTCTTGCGGTAGCGGTACTTGGCAATGCCGCAGGCTTCCTCAAAGATCTCGCGGCGCTCGCTGCTTTTGGCTGCCACGATCTCCGCAATGCGTCCCTGCCCGATGACCGAATAGCCATCCCGGCCGATGCCGGTATCCAGCAGCAGCTCGTACACGTCCCGCAGACGGCATACCTGCCCGTTGATGGTGTACTCGCTGTCGCCGGAGCGGTAGTATTTGCGGCCGATGGTCACCTCGTCCGCGTCCACATCCAGCGTGTGAGCGGCGTTGTCCAGCGTCAGCCGCACCTGCGCAAAGCCCATGGGGCTGCGCTTGCGGGTGCCGCCGAAAATGACGTCCTCCATTTTGCCGGCGGCACGCAGCTGGCGGGAGCTGGTCTCGCCCAGCACCCAGCGCACTGCGTCCGAAAGGTTGGACTTGCCGGAGCCGTTGGGGCCCACCACGCCGGTGACGCCGGTATCAAAACTGATCTTTACCTTATCGGGAAAACTTTTAAAGCCCTGGATCTCCAGTTCCTTGAATACCATTTACTTTTCCTTTATCACGCCCAGCAGCTTGAGTGCTTCCTTGGCGGCACACTGCTCGGCGGCCTTTTTGCTGCGTCCCTCGCCCCGCGCCACGCGGTCGGAGTTAAAGCGCACCGCCACCACGAAATGCTTGTCGTGATCCGGGCCGGACTCGCTTTCCACCACATAGCTCAGGCGCTCTTCCGGGTTCTGCTGCACGATCTCCTGCAAACGGGTCTTGTAGTCGGCCTCGGCGTGCTTGCCCTCAGTGATGAAGGGCAGGATGAACTTGCGCGCCACCTCCATGCCGCCGTCCAGATACAAGGCGGCAATAACGGCCTCGAAGGCGTCCGACACCACACTGGGACGGGTGCGGCCGCCGCAGCGCTCCTCGCCGCGGCCAAGGCGCAGATACTCACCAAGGTCGATCTCCTGTGCAAACTGGAACAGTGCACTCTCGCTGACAAGGCTGGCGCGGATGCGGGTCAGGTCGCCCTCCGGCCGGTCGGCGTAGGCGTGGAACAGGTAGTCTGCGGATACGATCTGCAAAACGCTGTCGCCCAGAAACTCCAGCCGCTCGTTGTGCTTGACCGGGGTGCGGCTCTCGTTGGCGTAGCTGGTGTGGGTAAGCGCGATTTCCAGCAGTTCCGGGTTTTTGAATTTGTAACCGATGATAGTTTCCAACTGATGGCTCATGGTCGTTTTTACTCCCTTTTATTCCTCAGTTTTCTGTGCTGCGGCCAGCTCGTCCAGTGCGGACTGCATGGTGCCGCACAGGTCGTTCTCCACACAGATCTTTGCCTGCTGGATGGCGTTTTTGATGCCCTTTGCCTTGGAGGAGCCGTGTGCCTTGATGACCGGCTGCTTTGCGCCAAGGAAGGGTGCACCGCCGTACTCCTCACTGTCCATCTGGTGCTTCAGGTCGGTAACGCCGCCCTTGAGCAGCAGGTAAGCCAGCTTGCCGCCAAGGTTTGCAAGGAACATCTGCTTGAGCATTCCCAGCAGCATCTTTGCCACGCCCTCGGTCAGCTTGAGGATGACGTTGCCGGTAAAGCCATCGCAGACCACCACGTCCACCTCACCGTTGGGCACATCACGCGGCTCGATATTGCCCACAAAGCGGATGCCCGGGGTGGTCTTGAGCAGCTGGTGGGCGTCCCGCAGCACGGGAGTGCCCTTGCTCTCCTCGGCACCGTTGTTGGCCAGTGCTACGCTGGGGTTTTTGCGTCCCTCTACTTTGTTCACATAGCAGCTGCCCATGACCGCAAAGGCGGCCAGCATCTCCGGGCGGCACTCCACGTTGGCACCGCAGTCCAGCAGCAGATAAGCCTGCCGCTTTGCGGGCACCATGGTAGCCAGTGCCGGGCGCTTGACACCCCGCAGGGTGCGCACGATGAGGCTTGCGCCAACGTGCAGCGCACCGGTGCTGCCGGCAGAGACAAAGGCATCGCCTTTGCCCTCCTTGAGCATATTCAGACCCACCACGATGGAGGAATCCTTCTTCTGGCGGATGGCGCGGGCGGGCTCGTCGCACATTTCGATGGTCTCGGTGCAGTTCACCAGCTCGATGCCGTCCAGCGGAATATTGTGCTCGGCGGCGGTCTTGCGCACCAGCGCCTCGTTGCCCACGCCGATGAGCTGCACGCCGTACTCCTTGACGGCCTGTGCAGCGCCTTCCAGAACAGCCAACGGGGCGTTGTCGCCGCCCATCATGTCCACAATGATCTTCATACCTGTTTTCTCCTTTCAGGTGGTTTGCCTTACAGAGCAGTTTCCTCCAGCCAGTGCTGGAAGCTGGCAACAGCGCGCTCGGCCTGTGCCATGTAACGCAGCCGCTTGTCCCGGGGACGGGTCTCGGCGGGCAGCGGCGGCAGAATGCCCATGTTTGCGCCCATGGGCTGGAAGTTCTTGTTCTCGGTGGTCAGGTACTGCACCAGCGCACCGCACATGGTATCGGCGGGCGGCGGGGGCAGCTGTTTGCCCTCCAAGCGGGCGTAGAGATTGCGTGCTGCCAGCAGACCGCAGGCGGCGCTTTCCATATAGCCCTCAAAGCCGGTGATCTGCCCTGCAAAAAACACGTTGGGGTGTGCTTTCAGGCACAGCTGGGCGCTGAGCACCCGGGGCGCATCCAGAAAGGTGTTGCGGTGCATCACACCGTAGCGCACAAACTCCGCATTTTCCAGCCCGGGGATCATGCTGAACACCCGCTTCTGCTCACCCCATTTGAGGTTTGTCTGGAAGCCCACGATGTTATACAGGGTGCGCTCTTTATTTTCTGCGCGCAGCTGCACGTTTGCCCAAGGGCGGTGGCCGGTGTTGGGGTCTACCAGACCCACCGGGCGCAGCGGGCCGAACCGCATGGTGTCGGCACCCCGGGCAGCCATGATCTCAATGGGCATACAGCCCTCGTACACGGTGACGGTATCGGCCTTTTTGCCGTGGGCGTCCGGGTCGGGCTTTGCGCTCTGCTCGGCACCGGTGTCAAAGTCGTGCAGGGGGGCACGCTCCGCAGCGGCAAGTGCGGCATGGAAAGCCTCGTACTCTGCCTTGTTGAAGGGGCAGTTCAGGTAGTCGGCCTCGCCACGGTCATAGCGGGAAGCGGCAAACACCTTGCCGTAGTCCAGACTTTCGGCGGTGACGATGGGGGCAACGGCATCGTAAAAATGCAGCCGCTCGTCCCCGGTCAGGCGTCCGATCTCGTCGGCCAGTGCGCCGTCGGTCAGCGGGCCGGTGGCCACCAGAATGGGAGCGCTCTCGTCGATGGTTTCCACCTGCTCCCGGTGGACAGTGATATTCTCACACTGCTCCACCATGCGGGTGACAGCGGCGCTGAAGGCATCGCGGTCTACCGCCAGCGCGCCGCCGGCGGCCACGCGGGTCTCCTCGGCGGCGGTCAGCAGCCGACTGCCCATGCGGCGCATCTCTTCCTTCAGCAGACCGGAGGCGGAGTCCAGCCGCTCAGCCTTCAGGCTGTTGGAGCAGATCAGTTCTGCAAAGCCCTCACTTTTATGGGCCGGGGAAAAGTGGACGGGCTTCTGCTCGTACAGCTCTACCTGCACGCCCTTGCCCGCCAGCCAGAGAGCCGCTTCGCAGCCCGCCAGACCCGCGCCCAGAATGGTTACTTTATATTCGCTCATTTAGTCTTTCCTTTAATCCAACCCTCTCAGTCATTGCCAAAGAGGGAGGGTGTAGCGTATTCTCTGAAAAGCTTCCCCCGTCCGGGGGAAGGCTTCTATCTGTCAGTCCGTTTCGGGCTGTTCAGTCCTTTTTGGGCACCGGCATCTCAAAGCCGCAGCCCTCCTTGGCGCAGTACAGCTTGCCGCCCTTGCGGAACAGAGTGCTGCCGCACTTTTCGCACTTGGTGGCAACCGGCATATCCCAAGTCATAAAATCGCAGTCCGGGTAGCGCTCGCAGCCGTAGTAGATGCGTCCCTTGGAGCTCTTGCGCTCCAGCAGACGCCCCTTGCCGCACTTGGGGCAGATGCCGCCGGTATCCTTGACAAGGCGCTTGGTGCCCCGGCACTCCGGGAAGCCGCTGCAGGCCAGGAACTTGCCGTACTTGCCCACCTTGATGACCATGGGGCGACCGCACAGGTCGCAGACCTCGCTGGACGGCTCGTCCGGCACCTTGACCTTCTTGCCTTCCATGTTCTTTTCTGCCTGTTCGAGGCTGGCTGCAAAGCCCTGATAGAAGTCGTCCACGGTCTTGTGCCAGTCGGCCTTGCCGCTCTCGACCTTGTCGAGGTTCTTTTCCATCTCGGCGGAGAAGTCCACATCCACGATGTGGGGGAACTGCTCCAGCATCAGGCCGTCCACGGCGCGGCCCAGCAGGGTGGGCTTGAGCTTTTTCTGCTCCCGCTC
>OOAG01001941.1_pt1 | contig 14270 bp, 10 predicted proteins | sample 1671461 | NCBI WGS metagenome assembly OOAG01 (sample SAMN06348159, study PRJEB24527) | human gut metagenome | biome: human gut; feature: ankylosing spondylitis patient; material: feces | host: Homo sapiens | place: China | collected 2015-10 | reverse complement strand
GAAACACATACGTAAATTGAAAGAAATGACATATTGCAAAAGCACACATTTGTGTACTTTTGCAATATAAAAGCCTTACGAATATTATCGCGCCATTGCATAAACATTAACACCATACAAATCAATATTATGAAGAAGTTTAATTTTATATGCCTTTCTATCCTCTATTCAATTTGTAGTTTTGCGCAACAGCAGAGTATTCCTGTCCCCAAGCCTCATCAACTGAAATGGCATGAAGCCGAAATGGGAGCAGTCTTTCATTACGACTTGCATGTATTCGATGGTATCCGCTACGGACAAGGCAATAACCGCATCAACCCCATTGAAGATTATAACATTTTTAATCCAACCGAACTCAATACTGATCAATGGGTACAAGCAGCCAAAGCTGCCGGATGCAAATTTGCCGTACTCACAGCCACCCACGAAACCGGATTCGGACTTTGGCAAAGTGATGTCAATCCGTATTGCCTGAAAGCTGTCAAGTGGAAAGACGGCAAAGGAGATATAGTCCGCGATTTTGTAAATTCCTGCCGTAAATACGGCCTTCAACCGGGCATTTATATAGGCATCCGTTGGAATTCTCTGTTGGGTATCCATAACTTCAAAGCTGAAGGCGAAGGAGAATTTGCCCGTAACCGCCAGGCGTGGTATAAACGCTTGTGCGAGAACATGGTAACAGAGCTATGTACACGTTATGGTGATCTCTATATGATATGGTTTGACGGCGGAGCTGATGATCCACGCGGTGACGGTCCTAACGTAGAACCTATTGTGAATAAATATCAGCCCGACTGTCTTTTTTATCACAACGTTGACCGCGCAGACTTTCGTTGGGGTGGTTCGGAAGCAGGTACAGTAGAGTACCCTTGTTGGTCTACCTTCCCCTACCCATACAGCCACAGTAATGCTACCGAACCCGCACGTAACCACAACATACTATTAAAACACGGCGATAAAGACGGCAAATATTGGGTACCGGCTATGGCAGATACTCCATTACGTGGAGCAAACGGGCGTCACGAATGGTTTTGGGAACCGGATGATGAAAATAACATCTACCCATTGGATGCACTAATGGACAAATACGAGAAATCAGTAGGAAGAAATGCAACTCTCATCCTCGGATTAACGCCTGATCCGACCGGATTGATTCCCATAGGAGATACGCAACGACTGAAAGAAATGGGAGATGAAATAAACCGTCGTTTTTCTTCCCCCATAGCGAAAACTTTAGGGCAAAAAAAGAGCCTGACTTTGAATCTCGGGAAGAAGCAAACTGTAAATTACTGCATTATTCAGGAAAATATAAAAAACGGAGAACGTATCCGTCAATATAAGATAGAAGCAAAAGTTAATGGGAAATGGCAGTCTGTCTGTTCCGGAGAATCCGTAGGGCATAAACGTATTGAGAAGTTTGATCCGATAGAAGCAACCGCATTAAGACTAACCATTCCCGAGTCTGTTGCATTGCCCGACATTATCAATTTTAGCACATACTACATTAAATAAAAAGTACAAGAAGAAATCTGCAAATAACACCTAATAACTACCCCATGAATAAAAAGAAACTATTCCCACTCGCACTTGTGCCACTCGCAGCCACCAGCCTGCAAGCACAAAGCAACATTCAGACAGGGCGTACAGACAAACGCCCGAATATCATCCTCTTTATGGTAGATGATATGGGTTGGCAGGATACTTCCCTTCCTTTCTGGACACAAAAAACGCATTACAACGAACTATACGAAACGCCGAACATGGAACGACTGGCCCGTCAGGGAATGATGTTCACTCAAGCGTATGCCAGTAGCATCAGTTCTCCCACCCGATGCAGCCTCATCACCGGAACGAATGCGGCACGCCACAGGGTAACCAACTGGACGCTACAAAAAAACACCATGACAGACCGCAAAGACAAACAGCTTGCCGTCCCTGATTGGAATTATAACGGAGTAAGTCAGGTACCCGGTACTAACAACACCTTTGTAGGAACTTCTTTTGTACAAATCCTAAAAGACAACGGCTATCATACTATCCATTGCGGAAAAGCCCATTTCGGTTCCATCGACACTCCGGGAGAAGACCCGCACCATTGGGGATTTGAGGTAAACATCGCCGGACACGCTGCCGGAGGACTTGCCAGTTACCTCGGGGAAGAGAATTACGGACATACCAAAGACGGAAAACCAGTTTCACTAATGGCTGTCCCCGGACTTGAAAAATACTGGGGTACGGAAACATTTGTTACCGAAGCATTAACGCAGGAAGCTATCAAGGTACTAAACAAAGCCAAAAAATACAATCAGCCTTTTTATCTGTATATGGCTCAATATGCTATCCATGTTCCTCTGAATAAAGATATGCGCTTCTACGATAAATACAAGAAGAAAGGTATGACCGACCATGAAGCTGCTTATGCTACCCTTATCGAAGGAATGGATAAAAGCCTCGGCGACCTCATGAACTGGCTGGAGAAAAATGATGAAGCAGACAATACAATTATTATTTTTATGAGTGACAACGGAGGACTTGCAGCCGAATCCTACTGGCGTGACGGAAAGTTACATACACAGAATCATCCTTTGAATAGCGGCAAAGGTTCTACCTACGAAGGAGGTATTCGTGAACCGATGATTGTCAGTTGGCCGGGAGTGGTGAAGCCGGGTAGCAAATGTGACAATTACTTATTGATAGAAGACTTTTACCCTAGCATCCTCGAAATGGCAGGAATCAAGAAGTATAAAACAGTCCAGCCGATAGACGGGATCAGTTTTATTCCCCTATTGAAGCAAACGGGAAATCCTTCTAAAGGACGCAGTCTTTTCTGGAATATGCCCAATAACTGGGGGAATGACGGTCCCGGAATCAATTTTAACTGTGCAGTTCGCAATGGCGACTGGAAGTTGATTTATTATTACGGAACCGGTAAGAAAGAGTTATTCAATATCCCTAATGATATAGGTGAAAGCAACGACTTAAGTGCACAGCATCCTGACATCGTGAAAAGGCTTTCTAAAGAATTGGGAAACTATCTGGTGACAGGCAGCGTTTGGCTTTGGGTCGGAGAAGTGAAGCCGGGTCAGAGTGCGCTGGCGCAGGCGGAGAGTATGAAGAGCTACATGAGAATACAGTTTGGCAGGTATGATCCGTCAGGCACCGCTCTGCACGCCATGGCCTTTACAATGACGGACAAAAAGAGTGACGGCCGCCGCTATTACCTCGCACTGGAAACATACGCCACCGTCAATACCCCGCAGACTTGACACAGGAGGAAACGACCATGAAATTGAAAAAGCTGATTGCCCTTGCCCTTGCGGGCGTGATGGCGCTGGCCCTGCTCACCGGCTGCGGCGGAAAGTCGGACGACACCCTCCGGGCCGAGGCTCTGGCAGACATCATAAATGTACAGCGTGGCGTAAACATCACCTGCGAGGCCGACCCGCAGCTGAGTGAGGCGGCGGAGAGGTACACACACGTGAGCTCTGAGGATGGAAGCACTCTTCTCATTAACAAATTGAAGTTGGGCAATTACCACTCTATCGGTTCTGAGCCTCGCAAAGCTCTCTTGAAAACCATCGGCATCGACCCCAACACCACCAACAAACAGGTCATCTTCTACTGTGGAGAGGACAGAGGCTCGGACGACCCCGTCAAGCAGGCCATCGACCTCTGTAACAACTACAGACTGGTACTGCCGGAACCGAATGAGAATAATTGGGCCACTATCAGCTTCCTCGCATCCAGCTACCGGGTCGGCTTCGGAAGGTGAACGGATGAGAATGGCAAACCCAGGCTCTTCGTCATCATGGTAGGCGACATCCCAGAGAGAAGCTGACGCCTCTGCGGCGGGAAGATAAGAAAAACGGACAGCCCCCTCGGAGAGACTCCCCGAGGGGGATTTTTGCGCCTTGCGGAGCGCCCTGTCCTTCATACAACCTCTCCGTCATTGCTTCGCAATGCCACCTCCCCTACCGAGGGGAGGCCTTGGCATACCGTAAAGCCTTGCCTCTTCGCCAGAGGCTCCCCTACTAGGGGAGCTGGCGCGAAGCGCCTGAGAGGTTGTACGAAGGACAGCCTGCCCGTGAGCCGCAGCCGTGCCGGAAAGGCACGGCTTTGTTCACTTTTCCTATGTCCCTCCCTTGAATACAGGCGGAAACCGTCAAAACGCGAAAAAATCGGTTTTCCTCTTGCCAAACGGGGCAAAACGCGCTATTCTATAGTCACAGTTTAACAATTTAGCATGGTAAAGCGGTAAAACGAAGCGCCGCTTCTGCTGAATCTGAGGGAGGAATTTGTATATGAAACGTCTGGTCTCTGCTTTTCTGGCCGGTGCGATGGCGCTGAGCCTTGCCGCCTGCGGCGGTTCTGCATCCACTTCCACGGCTGCTTCTTCTGCCGCCGCCTCTGCCGCCCCGGCAAGCTCTGTGGCCGCTGACAGCGACCTGGCTTATATCCAGTCCAACGGCAAGATGGTCATTGGCTACACCGTCTATGAGCCGATGAACTACACCGACGCCGACGGCAGCTTCACCGGTTTCGACACCGAGCTGGCCACCGCTGTCTGCGGGAAGCTGGGTGTCGAGCCGGAGTTCGTGGAGATCAACTGGGACACCAAGGAGACCGAGCTGGCCGCAAAGAGCATCGACTGCATCTGGAACGGCCTGACCCTGACCGATGACCGCGAGGAGAACATGGCCTGCACCAAGCCCTATGTCAAGAACGCCCAGGTCGTGGTGGTGAAGGACGGCACCGATTATACCTCCACCGCCGACCTCATCGGCAAGACCGTGGTGGCCGAGGCTGGCTCTGCCGGTGAGACCACCATCACTGAGAACGCCGACCTGTCTCAGGCTGATTTCATCTCCAAGGCTGTTCAGACCGACTGCCTGATGGAAGTCGCCGCCGGTACCGCTGACGCCGCCATCCTCGACCTGACTCTGGCCTCTGCCATGATCGGCGAGGGTACCGATTATGCAAACCTCAAGATGGTGGATGAGCTGAACGTCGAGGAGTACGGCGTGGCCTTCCGCAAGGGCAGCGACGTGGCCGAGGCTGTGGACAATGCATTCGACGAGCTGAAGGCTGACGGCACCATGCAGGCTCTGGCCGACAAGTACGGCCTGACTCTGGCTGAGTAACTTACATTATAAACGGATAGGTGTAGTGATTCTGTGACTGTGATTTTGGAGCGTCTGACCGGCGCATTCGCGCTCAACTGTGAGCTGTTCTTTCTGACCTTGCTGTTTTCGCTGCCGCTGGGCCTTGTGGTGGCCTTTGGCTCCATGAGCCGGTGCGCACCGCTGCGGGGCGTCGTCAAGACCTTCGTGTGGGTCATCCGCGGTACGCCGCTGATGCTCCAGATCATCGTCATCTACCTTGGCCCCGGCCTGCTGGGCATGGCGAACCCCTGGCCCTCCGGCTCTTCGGGCCGTCTGGTGGCGGCGGTGGTGGCTTTCGCCATCAACTACGCCTGCTACTTCTCTGAGATCTACCGCGGCGGCATCGAGGATGTGCCGAAAGGCCAGACCGAGGCCGGTCAGGTGCTGGGCATGACCAGGAGCCAGATCTTCTTCAAGGTCACGCTCCTGCAGGTCATCAAGCGCATCCTGCCCCCGATGGGCAACGAGGTCATCACGCTGGTGAAGGATACCTCGCTGGCGAACGTCATCGCCAACAAGGAGATCATCATGATGGCAAAGGAGTACAGCGCCAAGGGCCTTATCTGGCCGCTGTTCTCCACCGCGATCTTCTTCCTCGTCTTTGTCGGCGCACTCACCCTGCTGCTGGACTGGGCCGAGAAAAAGATGGACTATTTCCGCTGCTAAGGAGGATATGAACTATGGCATTACTCGAAGCCTCTGGCATCGGGAAGAATTTCGGCGAGACGAAAGTTCTCAAGGACATCTCGCTCACACTGGAACAGGGCGAGGCGCTGGCCATCATCGGCTCGTCCGGCTCGGGCAAGACGACGCTGCTGCGCTGCCTGAACTTTTTGGAGCGTCCCGACACCGGCGTCATCCGGGTGAACGGCGAGACCATGTGGGACGCCGCCGACCCTGCCACCCAGCGGGAGAGCGAGGTGCGGAAAAAGCGCCTCCACTTCGGCCTCGTGTTCCAGAACTTCAACCTCTTCCCCCAGTACACCGCGCTGGAAAACGTGATGCTGGCGGGGGAGCTTCTGGCAAAGGAACAGCCCGGCTACAAGGCCGACAAAAAGGCCATCCACGCCCAGCTGGAAGCACAGGCCCGTGACCTGCTGGCTCAGATGGGCCTGTCGGAGCGGGCAGGCCACTACCCCCACCAGCTCTCCGGCGGTCAGCAGCAGCGGGTGGCCATCGCCCGCGCACTGGCGCTCCACCCGGACATCCTCTGCTTCGATGAGCCCACCAGCGCCCTTGACCCGGAGCTGACCGGCGAAGTCCTCCGTGTCCTGCGGGACCTCGCCGACCGCAAGACCACCATGATCATCGTCACCCATGAGATGCACTTCGCCCGCGACGTGGCCGACCGCATCCTATTCATGGACGGCGGCGTCGTGGTGGAGGAAGGCCCGGCCCGCCAGCTCATCGACCACCCCCAGGAGGAGCGCACCAAGCAGTTTTTGGCGCACTACTCTGAATAAGACAGGCTATGGCCCTCCCCACTCGGGAGGGCTTTTTTGCGCCTGCGGCGCACGGTCAGGCTTCTCTTCGTACAACCTCTCAGGCGCTTCGCGCCAGCTCCCCTAGTAGGGGAGCCTCTGGCGAAGAGGACAGGTCTCCGGGTAAAGGCGAAACTTTCCGGTATGCCAAGGCCTCTCCTACAAGGAGAGGTGGCATTGCGAAGCAATGACGGAGAGGTTGGACAAAGGTGAGGCTACCCATGAGCGAAAGACGCAAAAAAACCGCCACCTCACGGTGACGGTCAGACTTTCCGTTCAATTTATAATGACGCATTCTCAAACGCATCCCCTGCGGCCTTTTGCAGGGCGTCGATGGAGATGGTGCAGAGGGCCGCGAGGTCGGCGTCCGAGCCGTCGGCAGGGATGTCCGCCACCTCTTTCTCAGTCTTGCCCTTGAGGTAGCTGCAATAGCCCGCGCTGTGCTCGTACCACTCCTTGCCGAGGCTGGATGCGTTCCGCATCCCGTAGCTGTCGCCCAGCTCAAGCTTGGAGCGGACGGTGTCCGGGGCGGTGACGCCGCCGTCTGCCGCGATGGTCAGCGCAGGTTCTGCCATGTCGCCGATGGCGCTGGTCACACGGCCATCGGCATCCAGCGTCAGGGCCACGACGGTAAGGTCAACTTCTGCGTTCACATCCTTGTCGTCGGTGGCGGTGATGTCCGAAGAGGCATTCTCCGCCTCCACGCCGAGGCTCACCCGGTCGCCCTTCGCCGCGCCGAGGGCGGCCGCATTCGCGCAGGCTTTCGCCACGGCGTCGCGGTACCGATCCACCCGGATGGTGCAGCCGGACAGCAGGTCGGCGTCCACAGCCTTGCCGTCCTTATCCGTTTCCAGCATGGATGCCTGCTCGGGCGTCATGCCGGTGAGGTAATCGGCGAAGTCATCGGCCTGCTCGGCCCAGCCCTTTTTCAGCGAAGATGCCGCTGCCAGCGGGTAGTCGTCCCCTTTCTGGCGCTTGGTGCGGTAGTCGGTGGGCATGGTGACGACGCCTTTGCCGTCGGCGGTAACTTCCACTTCCAGCTCATCCAGCATCACGTCGGCCAGCTTGCCGTCTCCGTCCAGCAGGACGGCGGCGGCGATGGTATGGATGGTGCCGGTACGGGCCTCATCGGAGGCCTCGGTCAGGATGCCGAGGCCGGTCTTCCAGCCGCCGGTCTGGGTGGTGCTGGCGCTGCCGGACGAGCCGGACATGGCGTTCGAACTGCTCATGCTGCCGGAATTGCTGCTGCCTTTGCGGCAGCCGGACAGCAGCAGTGCCGCCGCCACGGCACAGCTCAGAAGAGCTTTTTGTCTCTGTGTCATAAGCGTTACGCTCCCTTTCATCTCTTTGGGAGTAGTATAGCCTGACAGGAGTCTATTTATTTATGTATCTTTTTGTTGGAAACTGTGTTATACTTGTCCTGCGGCCTACCCCGCCCAGTTTTATGGGAAGGGAGGTGTTGTCCAATGGCATATATTTCCACATTTATCCTGTCCGTCGGAGCAAATGTAGCTTCTTACTACATTTGTAAGTGGCTTGACGGATGGCTGAAGGGCCGTAAGCACTAAAAAGGACCCCCTTTCGGAGATTGCCGCTCCGGGAGGGGGTCTTTTCCTTTTGGGTGTGCCAATGACATATCGGCTTCCACATTTATCATCTTTATTATATGCGATTCCCTGCAAAAGTCAAGCACCGCGCAGAAAATTTACAACTGTGCTCTGAGACCGACGTGTTATCTGGCAAAGTGGGACAATATTGACGTTATATCATGCAAAATCGCACTTTGCCACGTTGGCAAACTTAAGGCTTGCTGGCAAAGTAGGTAGTTTGCCAATCAGGAGAACTTTGCCAGGTTGGCAAACAATCAATATTGAACGATATATCATTTGATTTATAGAACTTTGCCACTTATTCTACCGCAGTATCGCTCACATCAGCGGGCTCAGCAGGCGGAGCACACTGTCCAGCAGCGTCCCGGCCAGCGAGGTGCGGCAGTCGGCCAGCTGCACTTCCCGGCACTCCGGCAGGGTGCGGAGCACATCGTCTCGCAGCGCAATGACCTGACTGTTATAGAGCAGCAACGCCCCGCACTCAAAGTGGAGGAAGAGGCTGCGGTAATCCATGTTGATGCTGCCCACCACGGCGGCGCGGTCATCGCTGACGTAGCACTTGGCGTGGAGAAAGCCGGGCGTGAACTCGTAGATGCGCACCCCCGCCCGGAGCAGCGGCACATAATAGGAGCGGGTCAGCCGGAAGACGAGCTTCTTGTCCGGGATGCCCGGCAGCACCAGCCGGACGTCCACGCCCCGCTTTGCCGCCGCCTTGAGGGCTTCCAGCATGGTCTCGCCCACCGCGAAGTAGGGCGTATAGATATAGACGTACCGCTGGGCCTGATTGATGATATTCAGGTAGACCGTCTCGGCCAGAGCCTCTTCGTCCAGCGGGCTGTCCCCGTAGGGCTGGATCACTCCGTCCGACTGGGCAGACAGGGCCTCAGCCTGAGGCATAAAGGGCATATAGTCCTCCTCGCTGGGGCGGAAGGCGTTCCAGTGGTCGAGGAACATCACCGTGAAGTTCCAGACCGCCGCGCCCTCGGTGCGGAGAGCTGCGTCCTTCCAGTAGCCGAACCGCTCTTCTTCATTGATATACTCGTCGGCCAGATTGATGCCGCCCGTATAGGCTGTATTTCCGTCCACGACCACGATCTTCCGGTGGTCGCGGTGATTCATGACCAGCGACACCAGCGGCACCACCGGGTTGAACGGGATGCAGCGGATATGCGCCCGCTCCATCTTCACCACGAAATCGGACGGCAGACCCAGCAGACTGCCGAAATCGTCGTAGATGAGCCGGACGTCCACCCCCTGCGCCGCCTTGCGGACGAGGATGTCCTCTACCCCCTTCCACATCTTGCCGGTGCGGACGATGAAGAACTCGAGGAAGATGAACCGCTCTGCCTTTTCGAGGTCGGCCAGCAGGTCAGGGTACATGGCCTCACCGCAGGGGTAATATTTTGCCGTGGAGTTTTTCCATGCGGGGTACGGCCCGTACTCCGAAACATACCGGCTCAGTCCCCTGCTGGCGGGGTCGAGGGCGTCGGTCTGGCCCGGCTGCTGGGCGAGGTCGGCGGTGTGCTGGCGCTCCACCGCCTGCATCCGCTGGCGCATCCGCTTGGCGGGGGCCTTGTTGCCGAAGGCCAGATAGAGCGCACCGCCCAGCAGCGGCATCATGCCGATGAGGACGAGCCAGATGATCTTATAGTCGCTGTTCTCGTCCTTCCGCACGAGGTAGAAGGTGATGAAGAGGCTGAGGACGTTCAGCCCCGCATTCACCCACACCTTTCCGGCGGTGAGGGAGAAGAAGGCCCAGAGCAGCCAGCCGATCTGCAGCAAAACAAGGGCCACTGTGACCGTGGCCCTGTTGATGACACGATTGAAGAACCGTACGACCGGCAGCCGAAAGAACATCTGCGCCTCCCCCGCTGCCTTTCGGCAGCATTTTTATGGGAATAGTATAGCGCAGCGGATGGAATAATTCAAGCTCAGGCGTCCGCGTCCTCGAAGCCCACCATGAGGCCGCCCAGCTCGGCGTAGTAGCTGCACAGGCCGCCGCACTCGGTCACCCGCACCTGTGCGCCCTCGAAGACAGCCTGCACCATGTGCATCAGGCGCTCGGCGGCGGCGGGGTTGCCGCAGTGGGCAATGATGACCTTGCCGTTCGTGTAGCCGTGGCCTTTGAGCTCCAGCACGAGGCGCTCGAGAGCGCCGTGCTCGCCGCGGGTCTTGCAGAGGACGTCCAGTTCGCCCACATCGCTGGCCTTGCCGATGACCCGGATGTTGAGCATCCGCGCCACAGCAGCCACAGCGGGCTTCACCCGGCCATTCCGGGCCAGATTCGCCAGCGATTCCAGCGAGAACAGCAGATGGGTGTGGTGACGGTAGCGCAGCATCTCTTCGCAGACGTCGTCAAACTCCCTGCCCTCTTGGATGAGCGCACGGATATGCTCTGCCAGCAGCACCAGCTCCGGGCCGGCAGACAGGCTGTCCAGCACAAAGACCCGAGCACCCGGGTGCTCTGCCTGATACTCTTCTGCGGCCAGCTGGGCGGCGTTGCAGCTGCCCGACAGGGTGCCGGTGATGGTGATGGCATAAATTTCATCTGCGCCCTCATAAGCTTCCAGCCAGTCGCCGATGTTGGGGCAGGAGGTGCTGGTCTTGCCCTTATAGGTGCGCAGGGTAGTCGCCATCTCCACGGCGTCCAGCGTGCCGTCGTCGAGGTATTCCCTCTCGTCGGTCACGATCTTCAGAGGCACAGCAGCAAAATCAATGCCGTCCAGCGCATACAGGCTGGCAGAAGAGTCCACAACGATTCGTTTCATCTCATCTATCTCCATTCCGGCGGGTGTCCGCCGCATTTTTTACGTTCTGCGAGTCCACTATATCAGTTTTTCAAAAACCTGTCAAGCGATTTGTAAAATTGTTAACGTCGTTTTCATAAACGGTTGACCCCGACTCAAAAATGCGCTATACTACCACCATGAATCAGGAAATGAAACGCCGTGTCACGGCCTGCGCCGCCGGGTTTTCCCTGCCGCGCTACCGGGAGCTGCCCTCCGTGGGGCTGTATCTCGACCAGACCGTGCAGCTCGTCAACAGCTGCTTCCGGGGCTTCCCCGGGGTGGAGCTCACCCCCTCCATGGTGAGCAACTACGTCAAGAAAGGAGTCATCTCCCACCCCGTCAAAAAGAAGTATTCCCGCGAACAGCTGGCTTCTCTCATCTATATCGTATTGTCCAAAAATGTCCTCTCACTGGAAAACATCGACGCCCTGTTCCAGATGCAGCGGGCTCACTGCACCGCCGCCGAAGCCTACGACTATTTCTGCGACGAGGTGGAGAACTGCCTGCCCTTCATCTTCGGGGCCAGCCGCACCATCCGCGACCTCGACCCGGATGCCGCCGACGAAAAGCGTCTGCTGCGCGGCACCATCGTCGCCGCCGTGAACAAGATGTACCTCGACTGCTGCTTCGTCGCCATGCGGCGGGAGGAAGCCCTCTGGCCGGGGATCTTGGGCGATTTAGAGTAAATACAAAACACAATGCCCCCGGCACGATGCGGAACGTGCCGGGGGCCTGTTTATAGGAAAGCGGAGCTTTGCGGTAAACTCCGCCTGCGGGGGAGGCTAAGCTTAGTGGAGCAGCTCGTTGTGTGCAAAACCGCCCACCGTCAGCTCTGCGCTCTCACCGGAGTGGGTGAGGGTAAAGAGGGTGTTATCCACGCCCAGAGACAGCATACTGTCGATGTTCAGGGCGGTCTCACGGAGCTGGGTGCGGAACACGAGGGTGTCTGCGCCCTGAGCCTTCAGCTCCTTCAGGTTGCCCAGGCAGCCGGAAAGCACCGCAGCCTCAGCGGGTGCTGCAATAATATACCGGCCGTCGGCCATGGAGGTCTCGTAGGCCCCTGCGCCGGTAACGGTCAGGGTGACAGCGGAGGAGCCGCCGTTGCTCTCGGGCACCAGCATCGGCACAAATTCCCGCTTCTCGGTCTCGCCACAAGTCTCGCACTTGTAGATGGTGTAGCCCTCGGAGGTGTAGGTGGGTGCCACTACCTCAACTGCGGTAAAGTGGTGGCCCAGCGCATCGATGATCTCCTCGTAGGTATCGTGCGTATGGCCCTCGGTAGTGCAGGTGTAGACCCGCTTGCCGGGGGTGGTGCAGGTGGGCTCCACCGTAGCCGTCAGCTCGTAGCTGTGGCCGTCCTGCTTGATGCCGACTAGGTCACCTGTGACGGTAATGCTGCCGTCCTCCTTCTTGACTACCTTGGCGTTCTCCACCTCTTCGATCTTGCCGCCATCGGTCTTGATCTCGACATTTCCGATAATGCCGTTTCCCTTTCCATCCCGCTCGCCCGGCATGGCGGTGACAAGGGTACCGCCCGTTTCAACACTCAGGCCAATCTTGCCACTCCTGCTAGTCTTGATGCTGCTGCCATTGGTGGCTTTGCCGTCGGCGCCCTCTGCCTTGCCGCCCAGCGCAGTTGTCGTGCCTCCCTTCACAGTAACTTGGTTACTATCACCATCATAGAAACTCGCATTGCCGCCGGTGGCCTTGCCCGAGCCCGACTTGGCATTGCCACCGATGAGCGTCGTCTCGCCGGCGGACACGATGCCGCCCTTCGCTCCCAAGAGAGCATCGCCTCCGGTAACAACGCCGCTTTTCGACTCTGCATTGCCGCCGATCGCCGTCAGCTTACCGCCTTTCTGGACCTCACAGCTGCCATTAAAACTTACGCTGATACCAGCACCACCCTGGGCACTTTTCTTCACAGTCTTATAATCGCCGCCAATGGCAATGACCTCGCTACCCTCTCCAACAACGAGCTTTCCCTTCACGAAGAGGCTAATGCCTGTGCCGCCACCTGTACTTGTATCCTCTCCAGGGTGCAGCTGGCCGCCGCCCTTTGCAGTGAGCTTCGAATTTTTGATGTTAACCTCATCGTTGGCAGATATGCCTGAGCCGCCGCCGCCGACACCGCCGGTGGCCGTAACCGTTGCATCCACCAGATCCAGCTTTCCACTAGTAGCACATATGCCAAAGGATCCGCCCTGAGTGCCCGAGCCGCCGGTGGTAGACAGAGAGGAGCCCTCCTTGCCCTGGATCGTCAGCTTGCCTTTACCAGATGTTATTCCTCTCGTCCCATAAGCGCCGCTGTTGCCGCCGGTCAGCTCATTCTTGCCCTCCAGCTCCAGCGTCACATCGCCGGTGCCCTCGATCTTCACAGCATCTTTGCCCGTATCCCCTGCATCCACCTTCAGGTTGCGGAAGATGACCTTCAGGGGGTCGGTATAATTATTGATGATCTTTACCACATTTCTGGCAGCGTCCTGAGCCTTTTCGGTAAAGGAGATGGGGGCGTTGGTGGCCTCGTAGGTCTTCTCCTCAGCGGGCTTTTTCTCCCCGGTCTCCTGCTCCGCAGCAGGCTTTGCGGCGGGCTTTGCGGCCTCCTGCTGGGCTTCGGCGTCATACTGGCCGTACTCGATCACCTGATCGGAGGTCTTTTCGGTCTGTTCCGGCTCCTGAGAGTCGGCGGGCTTCTCCTGAGTCTCCTTCTCCTGAGTCTCCTTCTCCTGGGCCTGCTTCTCCTCGTCCTCCGGGGCCAGCAGCTCCAGAGAGCCGGGCTCCTGGGCCTGCTCCTCGGTCTCGCCGGACTTTTCAACCTCGGAGGCGTTTTCGCCGGACTTTTCAACCTCGGAGGTGTTTTCGCCGGACTTTTCGGCCTCGGAGGTGTTTTCGCCGGACTTTTCGGCCTCGGAGGTGTTTTCGCCGGACTTTTCGGCCTCGGAAGTGTTCTCTTCCTCTGCGTTCAGGCTTTCGGTGGGCTTGGTATTGTCGCCGGTGTTGTCGCCGGTGATGATGATGCCCTCTACGCCGGTACCATCATCCTTGATGCCCTTTCCGGTCGTTACCTTGGTGCCGTCCTTCTTGATGGTGACACTGTCGTCGCCGACCTTGATGGTCTTCTCGCCTTTCTCATTCACCGAGACTTCCACACTGCCCTGACTCACATCACAGATGTAAGCAGCCGAGGCCGGGGCAGCAACTGCCGACACTGCCATGCTCAGGGCCAGG
>OOAG01001935.1_pt1 | contig 14297 bp, 10 predicted proteins | sample 1671461 | NCBI WGS metagenome assembly OOAG01 (sample SAMN06348159, study PRJEB24527) | human gut metagenome | biome: human gut; feature: ankylosing spondylitis patient; material: feces | host: Homo sapiens | place: China | collected 2015-10 | reverse complement strand
CCATGGTTGCCCGTTTCGGAAAAGCGTTAATATCGAAACCGGGCGGAGATAAAATCGGCCGACGCCGTCTGGATACTCACTTTTTGGGCATTCAGAACTTGGGTGCGGACTTCCGTTATGACGAAGGACGCGGCATTTACGAAATCACCGCCGACAGGTTGCAAGGCAATTATATGCTGCTGGACGAAGCCTCCGTCACCGGAACGGCGAACATTGTAATGGCAGCCGTACTAGCCAAAGGAACTACCACTATTTACAACGCTGCCTGCGAGCCTTACCTGCAACAACTGTGCCGGATGCTGAACCGCATGGGTGCCCGGATCAGCGGTATAGCTTCCAACCTTCTGACGATTGAAGGCGTGGAAGAACTGCACGGTACACAGCACACCGTATTGCCCGATATGATTGAAGTCGGTAGCTTTATTGGTATGGCAGCGATGACCAAAAGCGAAATAACCATTAAAAACGTCTCCTACGAAAATCTGGGCATTATTCCCGAGAGTTTCCGTCGTCTGGGCATTAAGCTCGAGCAGAGGGGAGACGATATTTACGTTCCCGCACAGGAGGTCTACGAGATAGAATCTTTCATTGACGGCTCTATCATGACGATAGCCGACGCACCGTGGCCGGGACTGACTCCCGACTTGCTCAGCGTAATGCTTGTCGTTGCCACGCAAGCCAAAGGGAGCGTGCTTATTCATCAGAAGATGTTCGAAAGCCGTCTGTTCTTTGTGGACAAACTGATCGACATGGGTGCGCAGATCATTCTTTGCGACCCGCATCGTGCCGTAGTTATCGGACATAACCATGGGTTCAAGTTGCGCGGTGCGCGCCTCACCTCTCCGGATATCCGTGCCGGTATCGCCCTGCTGATAGCCGCCATGAGTGCGGAAGGAACTAGTACGATCAGTAATATCGAGCAGATAGACCGTGGTTATCAAAACATAGAAGGACGCCTGAACGCTATCGGAGCCAGAATCACTCGAATATGATAAAGAAAGAAGAAGTATATAAAATAGGACTATTCAACAAGCCGCACGGCATACACGGCGAGTTGCAGTTTACCTTCACGGACGATATTTTCGACCGGGTGGACTGTGATTATCTGGTATGCCTGCTCGACGGGATTTTCGTTCCTTTCTTTATGGAGGAATACCGTTTCCGTTCGGATTCCACCGCTTTGGTGAAGCTCGAAGGGGTGGACACGGCCGAACGTGCCCGTATGTTTACCAACGTCGAGGTTTACTTTCCGGTGAAGCATGCGGAAGAAGCCGGTGAAGGAGAATTGTCGTGGGAATTTTTTGTCGGTTTCCGTATGGAAGACGTGCACCACGGGATGTTGGGAGAAGTGGTAGATGTGGATACCGCCACGGTTAACACGCTTTTTATCGTTGAAAGAGAAGGGGAAGAATTGCTTGTTCCCGCGCAGGAAGAATTTATCCGGGGGATAGACCAGCAACAGAAACTCATCACAGTGGAACTTCCCGAAGGTTTGTTGAATTTGGACGAACTGGAGGAGGAAGAATAAGTAATCAGAATAAAGTTAAAGTACTAAAGCGTAATCGCTTATAATTTAGAATAAACGAAATGCCGAAGAAAAGACGAAGCAGAGCTTTCTGGAAAAATTTCAAGTTCAAGTATAAACTAACGGTTGTTAATGAGAATACACTTGAAGAAATTGTAGGGCTTCGTGTGTCAAAACTGAATGGCCTTTCGGTGCTGCTTAGTGTGCTGGCGGTGCTTTTCCTGATTGCGGCCTGCATCATTGCTTTCACCCCTTTGCAGAATTATCTTCCGGGATATATGAACAGTGAGGTCCGCACGCAGATTGTGGACAATGCCTTACGGGTAGACTCCCTGCAACAGATACTCAACAAGCAGAACCTCTACATTATGAATATTCAGGATATTTTCAGTGGAAAAGTGGCGATAGACAGCGTGCAGACGCTCGACTCGCTGACCGCCGCCCGTGAAGACACACTAATGGAACGCACGAAACGCGAAGAAGAATTCCGCCGTCAGTACGAAGAGAATGAAAAATATAACCTTACCACGGTCACTTCCCAACCGGATGTGAACGGACTGATTTTATATCGTCCCACACGCGGAATGGTTTCCGACCATTTCAATGCGGAAAAGAAACATTTCGGAACCGATATAGCCGCCAATCCCAATGAAAGTGTGTTGGCTACTATGGACGGAACGGTCATTCTAAGCACTTATACCGCTGAAACAGGCTATCTGATAGGTGTACAGCATAATCAGGATTTGATTTCGATTTACAAACATTGTGGTTCCCTGCTGAAGAAAGAGGGCGAACGTGTGAAAGGCGGCGAAGCCATTGCTTTGGTGGGCAATAGCGGCACACTTAGCACCGGTCCGCACCTGCATTTCGAACTTTGGTATAAGGGACATCCCATTAATCCGGAGAAATACATTGTATTTTAATGATGAGTATAGAGAATAATAAAAAGAAGAAACAAATAGCTATTCTGGGCTCTACCGGTTCTATCGGCACACAGGCATTGCAGGTGATTGAAGAACACCCGGACCTGTACGAGCCTTATGCCCTGACAGCCAACAACCGGGTGGAACTGTTGATTGCGCAGGCAAGAAAATTCCAGCCGGAAGTCGTTGTGATTGCCAACGAAGCAAAGTATGCCGAACTGAAGGAAGCATTGAGTGACCTGCCTATTAAAGTGTATGCAGGTACTGATGCTATTTGCCAGATTGTGGAAGCCGGACCGATTGACATGGTGCTTACTGCCATGGTCGGATATGCCGGGTTGAAACCGACCATGAACGCTATCCGTGCCCGCAAGGCTATTGCTCTCGCCAATAAAGAGACGCTGGTCGTGGCGGGTGAGTTGATAAACCAGTTGGCACAGCAATACCGCACCCCGATTTTGCCGGTAGATTCTGAACACTCGGCCGTCTTTCAGTGTTTAGCGGGAGAAGTAGGCAATCCGATTGAAAAAGTGATTCTGACAGCTTCGGGCGGTCCTTTTCGCACGTATACGTTGGAACAACTGAAAACCGTGACCAAGACACAAGCCCTGAAACATCCTAATTGGGAAATGGGCGCAAAGATAACGATTGATTCTGCCTCCATGATGAACAAAGGCTTTGAAGTAATTGAAGCCAAGTGGTTGTTTGGCGTTCAGCCCGGCCAGATAGAAGTGGTCGTACATCCGCAGTCGGTCATTCATTCAATGGTCCAGTTTGAGGACGGTGCCGTGAAGGCGCAGCTCGGTATGCCGGATATGCGTTTGCCCATTCAGTACGCGTTCTCTTATCCCGACCGTATCAGCGCTTCTTTTGAACGGCTCGACTTTGCAAAATGTACCAACCTGACTTTCGAACAACCCGACACGAAGCGTTTCCGTAACCTCTCTCTGGCTTACGAAGCGATGTATCGGGGCGGAAATATGCCTTGTATTGTCAATGCCGCCAACGAGGTGGTGGTCGCCTCTTTCCTGAAAGACGGCATCAGCTTTCTCGGCATGAGTGATGTGATAGAGAAAACAATGGAGCAAGCCGCTTTCGTGGCGAATCCGAGTTATGAGGACTATGTAGCGACCGACGAAGAAGCAAGAAGAATCGCTTCCGAGCTTGTGCGCCGGCAAAATCCTCAGAAATAATTTGTAATTAGTAATTTGTAAATAATAAACATGGAAACATTTTTGATTCGTGCCCTGCAATTGATAATGAGCCTTTCGTTGCTCGTCATTATTCATGAAGGCGGGCATTTCTTATTTGCCCGTTTGTTCAAAGTGCGGGTGGAAAAATTCTGCTTATTCTTCGACCCTTGGTTTACTTTGTTCACGTTCAAACCAAAGAAAAGCGAAACAGAATATGCTGTCGGGTGGTTGCCGTTGGGTGGCTATGTCAAGATAGCCGGTATGATTGACGAATCAATGGATACCGAACAGATGAAACAACCCGAACAGCCGTGGGAGTTCCGTTCCAAGCCGGCCTGGCAACGTCTGCTGATCATGGTGGGCGGTGTGTTGTTCAATTTCCTGTTGGCGTTGTTCATCTACTCAATGATTCTTTTCGCGTGGGGCGACCAATATATAAAAGTACAGGAAGCTCCCCTCGGTATGGATTTTAATGAAACAGCCAAGTCCGTAGGTTTCAAAGACGGAGACGTGTTGCTCTCTGCCGACGGTGTTCCTTTCGAACGTTATGACGGTGATATGTTGAGCCAGATTGCCGATGCACGCGAAGTCAGTGTGTTGCGTGACGGTGCAAAGGCTTCCGTTTATATTCCCGATGATATGATGCAACGTCTGTTGGCGGACAGTATCCGCTTCGCTTCTTTCCGTTTCCCGTATGTCGTAGACAGTGTAATGGTGAACTCGCCTGCCGCGCAAGCCGGTATCCAGCCGGGGGATAGTATTATCGCCTTGAATGGAACTCCGATTTCTTTCTCCGATTTCAAACAAGCCATGGCGGAGCGCAAAAAGAATGCTGCGACTCTCCTTAAAGACAGCATAGACCCCCGCTTCATCACCTTGGCTTATGTGCGTGGCGGCGTGACGGATACATTGAGTATGCGTGTCGATTCTGCCTATCTAATGGGAGTAACCGCCTGCCTTGTCACCGACCGCCTTCTTCCAATGGTGAAAAAGCAATATGCCTTCCTGGAGTCTTTCCCTGCAGGCGTCTCTCTTGGTGTGAAAACGCTGAAAGGCTATGTGGGCAATATGAAATACCTGTTCTCTAAAGAAGGAGCGAAGCAGTTGGGCGGTTTCGGAACGATCGGCAGTATCTTCCCAGCTACGTGGGACTGGCACCAGTTCTGGTACATGACAGCTTTCCTGTCTATCATCCTTGCTTTCATGAATATTCTGCCTATCCCTGCGTTGGACGGTGGCCATGTTCTTTTCCTTATTTACGAGATGATAGCCCGCCGCAAACCGAGCGACAAGTTTATGGAGTATGCCCAGATGACCGGTATGATTTTACTTTTCGGTCTGCTTATTTGGGCAAACTTTAATGATATTTTGAGGTTTTTCTTCTAAACTCTACTCTGACACGGTAGTTGTCAGATTGGCAATCTCATTAAAACGGGATGATCGGTATTTGGTGTGGATGTTAGCGCATGAGTATGCTGCATTGTGTTGATATTCAATGAAATGGAATACGTGATTCCTGTGATGCAAGAACGGCGTTTTAACACTGTGTTAAAACGCCGTTCTTGCATGCAGAAATGCCCTGGTCTGCATACAAGAAACGGCGTTTCCTCTTTTTCTTCCGTTTGTAATCAGTCATGACTGTTAAATCGTTAACATTTTCTTTTCCCGCTCCAAGTCAGTTTCGTCCAGTTTTGGGGAGGGAACAGTACACGTTTTGATGTAATCTCCTTCCCGGCAGGTATAATTATAATATGCCTCCAGTTCCGGTGTCAGTTCCGCTTTCGGGACCAGTTTGCTCTCCATTTCCAAGAAAGTCCGGATGTCCGTGCTGTCCGACTGTTTCACTAATACGATGCGTCGGGCAATGGGGTTGTGGTTATAGTCCAGACAAAGGTACAACCCTTTCAGCATAGTGGGAAATTCGTAATGCGGCAGTTGCAGGTAAATGGTGACCAAAGCAAACTGGGGCAGATCCCGTTCGTTGAACATCAGGTATGAGTTTTGGTGATTACTGATAATTCCGCTTCCCCAATGAACAGATTTATAAGCGTTTATCATGCCCATTTTCACATATTCACTGTTTTCGGAAGCGCAAATCATGTAAGGTTCGATTTTCAGGCTGTCCGTAGAGGAGGAGAGACTGTAACTGAGATAAGTGCCGCTGTAATTGAAAACATCTTGTACGGATTCTTTCATTTCCTTTTCCAGCAGCTTGATGAATGAGTTACCGCTGTCCGCTTCATTCTGTTGTTCCGGTTCCATTTCCTGCAGCAGTATTCTCATCGAGCTTACATTATTTAATAAGCGTTTTTTCGACACATTGTTCACTAGTGCCAGCGCGTCGTCCAATGCCTCGTCCGGTGTGCGGGTTTTCAGCAGGTCGATGTAGGCAGGCAGTACGCTGGAGTATAAGGCGGACAATACGCTTGGTGCCATATCTACACGGTCGGCAATTTCTTTCATCTTTACGCCATTGTTGCGCAGGTATTCTATTCTTTTGTAAATATCGGTCAGTTCATCCATGATTCTTGAGGTTGCAAATTGAATTTCGTTGCAAAGGAATGACTAATGTATTATGATTTTGTTGCATGAATATTACATTAATATTTCACTCTGTCCGAAAAGAAAAATATACGATATGATTCATTGAAATTCATTTTTTCACTCGTCCCGGTGTCCTACATTTGCACCGGAAACAAAAAAATGACGCTATATGAATTTCAAAGAAAAACTGTCGCCTTCGGCTCAAAAAAAACTTTCTGATTTACTTTTTATCTTCTATGCGGGAGGTGCGGCGCTGTTGTCTTACTCACTGGTGTATGCGCTTCGCAAGCCATTCACCGCTGCTACATTCGACGGCATGGAACTGTTCGGCATGGATTATAAAGTGGCAACAAGCATCATTCAGATATTTGGGTACATGGTATCCAAGTTTATCGGAATCAAACTTATTTCTGAACTGAAGAGAGAGGGCCGCCTGAAATTCATTCTTGTCTCCATTGGGGTTGCCGAGCTCTCTTTAGTTCTTTTCGGATGTCTGCCTCGTCCGTTCAATGTGCTGGCGTTGTTCTTCAACGGGCTGTCGTTGGGTTGTATGTGGGGCGTTATCTTCAGCTTCCTCGAAGGCCGGCGGGTGACGGACTTACTCGCTTCTCTTTTCGGGCTGAGTATTGCGGTGAGTAGTGGTACGGCAAAGTCGATCGGGCTTTTCGTAGTCGATATCTTGAATGTCAGCGAGTTTTGGATGCCTGCGTTGATTGGTGCGGTAGCGCTGCCTCTGTTGGCGGGGCTGGGATACATTCTCGACCACCTACCCAAGCCGACTGCCGAAGATAAAGCGTTGCGTGTGGAGCGTGTCACGTTGGACAGACAACAACGTTGGGAACTTTTCCGCAACTTTGCCCCTGTGCTGACGTTACTTTTCTTTGCCAATCTCTTTCTCACTGTCCTGCAAGATGTCAAGGAAGACTTTCTTGTGAAGATTATAGATGTGAATGCCGCCGGTCTTTCTTCTTGGGTATTTGCCAAAGTAGACGGTGTTGTGACGTTGATTATTCTGGCTGTTTTTGCCACTCTTGCATTAGTGAAAAGTCATATCAAAGTTCTTTCGACCTTGCTGACGCTGGTCATTGCAGGTGCGGTAACTCTCAGTTTCGTCGCTTTCAATTACGATAGCTTGCAACTTTCTCCGTTGGTGTGGTTGTTTATTCAGAGCCTTTGCCTCTACTTTTCCTATCTTAGTTTTCAGACAATTTTCTTCGACCGTTTTATAGCCTGTTTCCGGATTAGGGGAAATGTGGGTTTCTTCATCGCAATGGTTGATTCTATCGGCTATACGGGAACGGTATTGGTGTTGGTATTTAAAGAATGTTTCAATCCGAATCTGGACTGGCTCGAATTTTACAATACAATGGCGGGCACGGTGGGAATCGTTTGCTGTACGGCGTTTACAGTTTCCTTGTTCTACCTGATGCAGCGCTACCGGAAAGGCAAGCGGAAGGAAATACGTGAAAAGGCAACTTCTTGTCCGGTTCCTTCCCTTGCATCTTCTTATTGAAAAGATAAATCATAAATAAATTAATTATATATAGGAAACAAGAATGAAAAAGATTAAATGTGTAATTATGGATTGGGCCGGTACAGCCGTCGATTACGGATGTTTTGCCCCGGTGGCAGCTTTTATCGAAGCATTTGCCGAAAAAGGACTGATTATAGATGTGGTGCAGACCCGCAAACCAATGGGGTTACCAAAGATTCAGCATATTCGCGAGTTGCTGTCGATGCCCGAGGTGAATGAACAGTTTGCTACGCGTTATCAGCGTGCCTGGACGGAGGAAGATGTGGTGGAATTGAACCGTCTTTTTGAAAAACATCTGTTTGCCTTGCTCGAAAATTACACAGACCCTATTCCGGGCGTGATTCCGACACTGGAGAAACTGCGTGCCGAAGGTCTGAAAATCGGCTCTACTACCGGATATACCCGCGAAATGATGAATGTTGTTCTTCCTGCTGCGCAGGCAAAAGGGTATCGGGTGGATTACTGTGCTACTCCGAACTTACTTCCCGCCGGACGTCCGGCTCCTTACATGATTTTTGAAAACCTGATAAAGCTGGGTGTCGACAGTCTTGATGCCGTAGTAAAAGTTGGGGACACGATTGCCGACATCAAAGAGGGAGTCAACGCAAAGGTTTGCAGTGTGGGAGTTGTTCTCGGAAGTAACGAAATGGCTCTCACCGAGGCCGAAACAAAGGCCATGCCGGCTGCCGAACTTGAAGCTCGCATCGCTGAAGTGAAGGAACGTATGTTTGCTGCAGGTGCCTCTTATGTGATTCTTTCCATGGAGGAACTGCCTGCATTGATCGAAAGAATGAACGCTGACAGATGATAAGCGGAACGGTAACCGCTTCTGTACTTTTTATAACAATATATCGCAAAGAAACTTTATTCCAGCACTGTGCTGGTAAAAAAATGTATCATTATGAAACCATATTTATTATTAACTCCCGGTCCTCTGACCACGTCTGAAACAGTAAAAGAAACTATGATGACTGACTGGTGTACATGGGACGAAGATTATAACCTCGGCATTGTTCAGGAATTGCGCAAAGATCTGGTGAGCATTGCCACAAAGAATATTAAAGATTATACTTCTGTACTTTTGCAGGGAAGCGGGACCTATTGCGTGGAAGCTGTACTTGGCGCCACTATCACTCCGAAAGACAAACTTCTGATTTGCAGCAACGGCGCTTACGGAGACCGCATGGGTAATATTGCCGAATATTATCACCTCGATTATGATATGCTTGCTTTTGAAGAAACAGAGCAGGTATCTGTGGAATATGTAGACGACTATTTGAGCAATAATTCCGATGTCACTCATGTGGCTTTTGTACATTGTGAAACGACTACGGGAATTTTGAACCCTATCAAAGAGTTGTCCCACATTGTCAAAATGCATGGCAAGAAACTGATTGTTGACTGCATGAGCAGCTTCGGAGGAATTCCGTTGGATGTAAACGAATTAGGAATTGACTTTCTTATCAGCAGTTCCAACAAATGTATTCAAGGCGTACCCGGATTCGGGTTTATCATTGCCCGCCGTTCGGAATTGATGCGTTGCAAGGGGGTGGCCCGCTCTCTTTCTCTGGACATCTACGACCAATGGGAAACTATGGAAAAAGGGCATGGAAAATGGCGCTTCACTTCTCCTACTCATGTAGTCCGCGCTTTCAAACAGGCGTTGGCCGAACTTCTCGAAGAAGGAGGGGTAGAAGCACGTTACCAGCGTTATTGCGAAAATCATCGTATATTAGTAGAAGGGATGCGTTCTCTCGGTTTCCAAACTTTGCTCGACGACGCTATTCAGTCACCGATTATCACTTCTTTCCTTTACCCGCATAAGGATTTTGACTTTAAGGCTTTCTATCTGGCACTGAAAAGCAAAGGGTTCGTCATCTATCCGGGCAAAATCTCAAAAGCCGACACTTTCCGTATCGGAAACATCGGTGACGTATATCCGGAGGATTTCTGCCGGCTGGTAGAGGTGATTCGTGAAACGGAATATTGATTTTTTTACTGCGAGGCCGGTAGAAGGTCAGTAGTAGCCCACCTATCGTGCCGGCCTCAATTTATGAATTGTATTTTAATGTAGAAGGTTGCGAAAGTCTCAAACTACTAACGATTGCCGCTACCACTGCAAATATGCTTCCTACTATCAGGCAGACCGCCGTGCTTTTACCTGGAATAACGAAACTGAAAAGTAATGCGACGAGCGTAGTTCCCGATGTCTGTCCCAACAGGCGTGCCATACCCAGCATTCCGCTTGCTCCTCCCGAACGTTTCGTCGGAGCAGAAGAAATAATTGTACTGTTGTTCGGTGTCTGAAAAAGCCCGAAACCTGCACCACATAGCATCAGCCGTAGGATTAAGCTGATATCGGAGGACTCGGCAGTCAGGCCGGACAGGGAGAAAAGCCCCACGGCAAACAGCACCATACCGACGCTTCCTAATATTCCCGGATGAATCCGTTCCACCAGGTATCCCGCCAACGGAGCAGTGACGAGGGTCGCCAACGGCCACGGGGTTAGCAGGAGTCCTGTCATAACTTCACTGTGTCCCAAGGTGTTTTGCAGGAAAAAGGGTAAAGAAACCATTGCCGACATTTGCGCGATAAACGAACAAATGGAGGTCAGGATAGACAGTCGGAAAATAGGGATACGTAATAGGTCCAAGGGTAGTAACGGAGTGGTTTGGCTGAGTTGACGGCGCACGTAATAAGTACCCACCACCACGAGAACAATTAATTGGATGAAAAGAAAATCCATTTTTTCGTGATGTGCGAATCCGTCCAGCGTGTAAATCAGTAATCCGAAAGTAATAGCATTGGCTATGGCACTGATCGTATCGAACTTTCGTTTCGTGCGTTCTTCTTGTCTCGGTAAATGCTTCATACCCAGCACTAATGCCGTAATTCCCAAGGGTACGTTGATCGCGAACAGCCAGTGCCAACTGGCAATGGAAAGAATCCCGCTGGCTACGGAAGGTCCTGCGGCGGCAGAGATCGCTACTACCATGGCATTAATTCCCATTCCGCGTCCGAGCTGGCTTTTCGGATAAATATATCGTAACTGCGCCGTGTTCACACTTGTAATAGCCGAAGCGCTGAATCCTTGAAAAATGCGGGCGATCGTCAATGTCCAGAATGAATCGGACAGGGCGCAAATCAGTGAAGTGATACAGAATAACCCAATCCCCGAAAGATATACTTTTCGATAACCGATAATCTCCCCCAAAGCGGAAAAAGACAACAGAGAAACAACGATTGCCAACTGGTAACCGTTGATAATCCAGGTAGTCACGGCGGGTGAAGTCCCGAAATCGTGCGAAAGGGTGGGGAGTACGATGTTAATAATGTTAACGTCCAATACTGACATACAAAGAGCGAATCCGACGGAGATTACCGCCCAGATACGTTTGGGCATTGGTAGTCCGTCGGTTTCGTCCGTTGGAGCAGGATTTACTGATTGTATCATAAAAACTTATTCTTGTAGAATTTTCTTTTTTCTGTAAAAGTAAACAAAACAGCGCTTTACGTGTTTTCGTTTTCTTAAAAAAATAAGTTTTTTTAGTGCAGCCGGTGGTGCTGTCCGGGATGCCGGGGAGACTTTGTCTTTAGTGCCGGCAACCGTCTGTTTTTATGGTTGAAAACGGTCTGATAATTTTAGGATTCGTTGATTACTACTTCCACGAAATTCCAGATAAGGAGAGAAAAGATCCTGTTCGAAACGTCCGTCTACCAATACGTTTATATAAGGAAGAACCGCATTCAGTCGGGGTTGTTCCCGGATTTCTTCATACGTATATCCTGTGTAACACCATATATTCATTCCTGTTTCCTCTTTCACTCTTTTGACAAGCGCCAGAAATTCTTCCGGGTAGAACAAGGGATCCCCCCCGGAGAAAGTGACTCCATCCAGTAAAGGATTCGCTTTGATTTCCCGGATAATCGATTGTATCTTTTCTTCCGTAAGTTCTTCACCTGCGTTCGGATTCCAACTTTCCGGGTTATGACAACCGGGACAGTGATGGGAACATCCGGCAAGATAAATGGAATACCGTATCCCTTCACCGTCAACGATTGTTTCCGGATAAGTTCCTAACAAGCGGAGAGTTGAAAGTTGAGAGTCAAGAGTTGTCATTGTAAATTAGGATATGAAAATATAAGTAAAGTTCTCAACTCTCAATTTTTACAAGTGTTTTACGCGGTCTTTTTCTTCCGCCCGTTTAGCGGAGTTCCACGAACTTAAGTCACCTGTCAGGTAGCCGGTGATGCGGCGCATCCGGAGAATACTTTCACTCTGGCATACGGGGCATTTGTCGAAAATCACCCCTTTGTAGCCGCAGTTATGGCAGGTGTCTACCGGATGATTGATAGAGCCGTAACCGATACCCTCGTCGTGCATCACCTTTACTATTTTGGCAATGGCACGTACATTTTTCTGTGCTTCTCCGTCCAGTTCCACATATGTGATGTGTCCGCCACGGGTAATAGCGTGGAAAGGAGCTTCGCATTTGATTTTTTCAACAATACTGATAGGCTCTTTCACGTCTACGTGGAATGAGTTGACATAATAGTCCCTGTCCGTTACTCCCGGAATTTTACCGAATTTCCGGCGGTCCATTTTGGTGAAACGTCCGGAAAGACCTTCGGCGGGAGTAGCCAGTACAGAATAGTTCAGGTTATATTTCGCTTTATATTCATCCGCTACCTTGTTCATTTCCGTTACGGCCTCGTACAATGTGTCCCATGCCTTTTGGCTATGCCCGTGGCCTTCTCCGTAGAGAGCAACCATTGCGTTGTGCCCGCCGATGAATCCGATTCCCAGCGTACCGCTACGCAGCACGTCACCTACCTGTTCGTTTGGGTTCAGTGTGCCGCCGCCTTTCCATACATCATTTCCCATCATAAAGGGGAACTGGCGTGCAAGGGCTGTACGCTGATATTGATAACGTTCGTAAAGCTGGTCGGCCACTAAAGTAGCCGTGTTACGTACCGATTCCATGAAAATCTCTTTCGCTTTCTGTTCGATAGCGTCTTTGTTGCGTTCGTCCTCTATCAGATTTTCAGCTTTGATACGAGCTTCGATAGCCAGTCGGGGCATATTTAGTGTTGTGAATGAAAGGTTGCCGCGTCCTAAAGACGATTTCTCTCCGGCTACGTTTTCAAACACACGAGTGCGGCAACCCATTGTTGCCAGCTCGTAAATATAACGTTTCGGGTCGTCTGCTTTCCATTTTTCGTTCTTGTTGAAAGGAGTATCGAGGAACATGAAATTTGGAAAAAGAGCTTTCGATGTCGTCTGGCAGGCTTTCAGCAGCAGGTCGAAATTAGGAGCTTCGTAAGTTGCTTTCATGGCCTCTTCGATGCTTTCCATTTTCATAGCCTTCTCATAGTCCTTTTCCGAATAAGAAACTCCGTCTTTCACTTTGAAGATCTGAATCGGGAATACGGGTACTTCACCACGGGTTCCCAACCCTTCAATCGTGGCCTTCAGTAGCTCCTCAATCACCATGCGGCCTTCAGCGGAAGTATCCGTGCCGTAGTTGATAGAGCTGAATACCACCTGGTTACCACCACGAGAATGCATCGTGTTCAGGTTGTGTATAAATCCTTCCATTGCCTGATGCGTATCTTTCCGTGTCTGTTGGTATGCCTTTTCTATGATGCGTGCCAAGTGCTCTTTGTCAATATTGATTTGCAGGGCTATCAGGGCGATGCGTAACGTTTCCCGTTCCCGTTCATCGGATTGGATAGACGGCAGATATTCTTTAATCAGTGTGCGGATCGCTTTTTCATCGGCCTGTATACCGTTTTCCATGGCCACATAGAAATTGATGAAAGAAGATAAATGCTTGCGGAATGACTTGGCCACACCCTTTGCCATGAAAAAGTCGAAGGCGGGAATTGCCTGTCCGCCGTGCTGCTCGTTCTGGTTTGTCTGGAAGATGATCGTAGCCAGAGTTGCATAACTTTGAATGCTTTGTGGGGTGCGGATACTGCCGTTTTTGGTACGGAAACCGCGTTCGAACAAATCATCCATGTCATATTGGATACAAGTCGTCGTTTTTGTCGGATAATAATCCAAGTCATGAATATGAATGTCTCCCAGTTGGTGAGCTTCGGCAAAACGCTTCGGCAACAGGTATTTATAAGTATAATCTTTGGTTACTTCCGATGCAAATGTCATCATCTGTCCGGCAGGTGTATGGCTGCTCATATTGGCGTTGCTTAGGTTTACATCGTTCTTGTCGATAGCGACAATACCATCCATGACGTGCTTCATCTGGGTTTTCTTGTCTCGTTCCGTATTCCGCCATTCACGGTAGATGATGTACTTTTTGGCGACCTCCGGCCGTACCTTCATCAATGCTTTTTCTACTAAGTCCTGGATTTCCTCTACGGTAATCGTAGGGGTGGCAAACTGGCTGATTACATTCATCGTGATATCAGCAATTAATTGCTGTTCATCCTGAATGCCTGTCGCACTGAATGCCTTGCTGATTGCATTCTTAATCTTGCTGATAGAGAAATCTTCTCTTTTACCATCACGTTTGATGATACAAATTTCCGCGTAGTTCATAACTTTAACTCCCGA
>OOAG01001927.1_pt1 | contig 14332 bp, 7 predicted proteins | sample 1671461 | NCBI WGS metagenome assembly OOAG01 (sample SAMN06348159, study PRJEB24527) | human gut metagenome | biome: human gut; feature: ankylosing spondylitis patient; material: feces | host: Homo sapiens | place: China | collected 2015-10 | reverse complement strand
GGGTGTGTAGCTCAGGTGGTAGAGCACTTGACTTTTAATCAAGTTGTCCGGGGTTCGAATCCCCGCACGCTCACTATGCGGATGTGGCGGAATTGGCAGACGCGCTAGATTTAGGTTCTAGTGTCTACGACGTGCAGGTTCAACTCCTGTCATCCGCAGTTCTTTTAAGGATTGACAAGCATAACAAGATATGATAAAATATTTTTGTTATGAGTTACAAAATCATATAACACTTACGGGGTGTGGCTCAGCTTGGCTAGAGCGCTTGATTTGGGATCAAGAGGTCGCAGGTTCGAATCCTGTCACCCCGATTTACAACTTAATAATTATGCGGGTGTAGTTCAATGGTAGAACACTAGCCTTCCAAGCTAGATACGTGGGTTCGATTCCCATCACCCGCTTTGTGTGTTCGTAGCTCAGCTGGATAGAGCAACGGCCTTCTAAGCCGTGGGTCGAGGGTTCGAATCCCCCCGGGCACACTTTTTTTTATGAGTCATGGCCAGTAGCTTATGACTTTTGCATTATGGTGGGTATAGCACAGCTGGTCAGCGCGTCAGATTGTGGCTCTGAAGGTCCAGGGTTCGAATCCCTGTACCCACCCTTTTTTTATTTCTTGGGCTATCGCCAAGCGGTAAGGCACAGGGTTTTGATCCCTGCATTACGCTGGTTCGAATCCAGCTAGCCCAGCTCGGTAGTTATAATCCGAGGCTGGATGTTTGATATAGATTGTTACTCATAATTGTATACATTGAGGGCTCATAGCTCAGTTGGTAGAGCACTAGACTTTTAATCTAGGTGTCCCGGGTTCGAACCCCGGTGGGCTCATTAAGATGGGAATGGTTGAAAAACCATTCCCTTTTTTCTTTTCGTGCCTACTGACTAGGAGGGGAACGGTCGTCTTGTGAAGAAATTCATTCTTTATTATTTCCATGCATTAATTATTGTGATTTTGAGAAACCGCATAAATGCTGGGAATGTTTGATATAAAGTTGGGCATTTTTGTGGCACTTGGTGTCAGGGGGAGTGGAATGATTGAGAATTGTAGTTTTAATTTGGGTGAGTTTTATGTTAAAATGGGTAAAACAAATCGGAATTTACAGAACTACAAAGAAAGGATACATATTATGGAAGGAAGATTAATAGCATTTGTTATTTGGGTAATAATCGGCGTATTATTTATTGTAATGGGCATTTATGATTTTAATTCCAAGAAAGCAAAACCTTTCGGTTTTTGGGCAAATGCTGAGGTAGCGCCCATAGAAGATGTGAAAGGCTATAATCGTGCTTTGGGCATATTGTGGTGCGTGTATGGTGTTTTGTTTACGTTAATTGGATTGCCTTTATTAGATGGGCAGAATTCGGGTTTGATTATTATACCTATATTGGGTGCAATGCTTATTAGTATTGCGGCTATGGTAGCGTATGTAGTAGGTATTGAACCCAAATACCGCAAAAAGAAATAAATGGAAACTCCCAGTTTCATGTTGCTTTTAATAATTGAATATTGAATGATTTTACATAGCCGTTAAGGAGTAATTTTTGCTCCCTAGCGGCTTATTTTATTTTTCAAAGTAGGAGGTGAGAAAATTGAAAATTAGAAAGGTTGATGACAAACCGATGGTCATTCACACCAAGGAGAAAGCCAAGATTCATGCCCACGAACCGAAGGGAGCCAAGATTAAGGGGAGTAACATCTATACAGTAGAGAGAGGTCCTAAGACAGCTGGTGCAAAGGTAACTGATACGGATAGAAAGAAGTCCTATCGCAAGAGTACCATTCATCAGTCGGAGCCGAAGAATAAGGGATTATCAAGATTCAAGCAAAACCTTAAGGAATCAAACACTTCCATCAAGACCAAGAACACGAATCTTCACATTGCAGGAAGAACTGGAGCACTTGTAGCCGGGGCAGTAACAGATCAGGTGGAAGGCGGTCAGGAGGTATCGCAGGCAGCATATCTTGCATATGAAGCAAGCCGCCCTGTTACCGGAACTGCTTCTAAGGGGGCTGCACTTTTCAGGAAAAAGGCGGCAGCCGAGGCAAAGAAGCGTATCAAGAAGGTAGAGGCAGGAAAGAAGCTGGCAAAAAAGACAGCAAAGAAAGCTGCCAAAGATACAGCCAAGACGGTAGCTAAAGAGACGGCAAAAGAAACAGCAAAGACTACTGCCAAGGTTGCAACGAAAACTGCTACAAAGGCAGCTGCTACGGCGGCAGGAACAGCGGTTGCACCGGGAGTAGGCACGGCAATCGGCATGGCAGCCGGATATGCGGCAGGTGTGTCCATAGAGGTCAAGGATGAAAAGATGACAAACCGGAGCAGGAAGATAAAGTTCTTTCTGGATAAGATGAAAGCACAGGAGAATCAGACGGATAGTGTGGCAAAGCTGGTAAAGGATCTGATTGTGCGAAAAGCGATTACCTGGGTAAAGGCAGCTGCACCGATTATCGGATTGGTGCTTTTATTACTTGTTCTTGTAGTTGCCATGATTGCGGTTCCGGTTATAGCGGTGATAGCAATCCTTTACAATTCTCCATTTGCTTTATTTCTGCCACCACTTGAATCAGGAGATACCGTGCAGACAGTAACGAGTGCTTATGTGCAGGAGTTTAACCGGGATGTGAACACGAAAGTGAATGAGCATACCGGATATGACCTTGGAGAGCTTGTCTATGTGGATTATGAAGGTATGGAAGAAAATCCAAGCAATTACTATGACATCATGGCAGTCTATATGGTCAAGCATGGTGTCGGAGATACTGCAACAGTCATGAATGATACTTCAAAAGGCTGGCTGCAGGCAGTTGTAAATGATATGTGTTCATACACCACAAGCACCGGAACAAAGGATGTGGAAGAAACAGATGCAGACGGTAATGTAACTACTGTCACGAAGTCGGTTCTGTATGTGAATGTCACACTCAAATCTTATCGGGATATGATTTCGGTGTATGGATTTGACGCTAACCAGGTGGAAATGCTTGAGCAGATTATGAGTGCTGACTTTATGGGACAGCTTGGGTACGCTGGCAGCGGAAGCGGTGGTGGAGGCGGCAGTCCGGGAGTAAGTTCCATGACAGAGGATGAAATCAATGCTATTCTTAGTGGAATCACTGACAGCAGGCAGAAAAAAGTCTGCTCATACGCACTTCACAGAGTTGGTTTTCCATACAGTCAGGATATGAGAGATTCCGGCAATTATTATGATTGCAGTTCTCTTGCATATTACTCATGGAAAGATGCAGGCGTGGATATTAGTTATGGCGGTGCAACCACAGCGGCAGCGGAGGCACAGGGACTGGATGAAGCCGGAAAGACTGTCTCCTTTGATGAGTTACAGCCGGGAGACCTTATCTTTTACAGTTTTACAAGCAATGGAAGATATAAGAACATCAGCCATGTGGCAGTATATGTCGGAAATGGCAAGGTGGTAGAGGCACTTAATGAAAGTCTTGGTGTGGTCTACAGGGATGTGGCAAGCACAGGAAAGATTGTTGTGATAGGAAGACCATAACAGGAAATTTGCAGAGAGGGCATAGTCCCTCTCTGAGACTGGAGGTAAGAATGGATTTAAAAGATATGATACTGGTAACAGAAAACGACAGGGGAACAGAGACAAATATGCTGATGACTCTGGATGATTATAAGAGTTTTATAGCAGTTGATGACATGTCAGAGCTTGCAGAAAATTTGTTGCAGCTTGGAAGGACACTTGGTGAGGCAGATAACTTCACAGAGTATTACAGGGCAGCAAATGTAACTGTATCTGCGAGATTCTGTCTGGATGATATTCAGCTGGGACATTTTCTTCAGGGATTTTATAACGATTCCAAAGAATTTCGGTTTGATAAAGAAGCCAGTTCTTATGAATGTGTTGCAAAGCTTAAGGAGATTGGAATGACCGATAAGGGCTGGGTGGATGATTTTAACCTGCATTATGAAATGGAGAACCGCTCATTTGAAAGGGGACAGACATTTCATAACTTCAATGACCATGATTACATGGTGCTTGAAGCATTATCACCAAGGAATCTTGTGGTGATGGATATGAAGTCAGGTTCCCTTACAATCGCCCTTGGTGCGACAGAGTATAAGCGTTATCCGAAGGATGAGAAGCCTACAAAGGACAATACCACAATCGGGGTATCGTGGGAGCATGGCATTTATCTAGGTTCCACACTTTCAACTACAAATTTCAAGGCATACAAGAGGGAGTATGGCACACCGGAAAAGATAGAGGATATCTATGATTACAGGGCAAAGCTAAAGCAGAAGTTCTATTTTTATCAGGATATGTCAAAGGATGATGATGTACCGAAGAAGCTGCAGAATGACTTCCTTCACCAGATGTATGAGGATTTTGGAACGATTGAAGAGGACTGTTTTTACGACAGGCTGGAAGATGGAAAGTACGATGAAGGCTTTAAGGAAAGACAGGTAAAGGAAGAAAAGAGCCGGTGATGAGATTTTTACAGGAGGCGATATCATATGGAACAGGAATTTGATGTTGAGATAAAAGAAGTGCTTTCACGAGTACAGAAAGTAAAGGCAGAGTCGCTTGACGATGCCATCAATAAGGCAATGGATATGTATTATGCAGAGCAGATAGTCCTTGGAGCAGAGGACATGAAGGGAGTTGATTTTGCGCCTATCAGCGAAGGTCAGCTCCCTTCTTCATTAAAAGAAAACGGAGGAAAAGCAAGATGAAAAGTGATTCAACAACAGTAATTAAGAACATGGAGTTTTTAGTAAAGGAACTTCATAAGGAGTGGGACAGATCGGGTGCTTCTAAGGCATCCGTTATTATTTCCCTTGAGGAAGTAGATGGTATCAATGATAAGATAAAAGAGATTATCTATCAGACACAGAAGTCAGTCGATGAGGATGAGCTGACCTTTAAACAGAGCATTGCAAAGTCCAAGGAGTGCTATGTGCTTCTTCGTGTGGTGCGTAAGATTGCAAAGAAAAAGGATAAATGCGAAAAACAGGCAATCGACAATGAATTTGCAATCGAGCTGGATAAGGATGAGTTAAAGCTCTTTAAGGGATTGTTTGCAGAGATGTTTAAGTAGAGGAGGACAAAGGTATGGGCGTTGATATGAAGGTCAAAGCGATATACGATTCTGAAATTGGTAACATCACCAGATCAGAAAAGAACTGGAAGGATGTGTTAAAGGTCGCAGGTCAGTTATACCGCTATGAATTTGACAATATCGTTATGGTAACAGCGCAAAGACCTCCGGAAAAAAGCACACTCATGGCAGATTATGATACCTGGAAAAAGGTGGGAAGATATGTAAAGCGTGGTGCGAAAGGCTGCGCCATCTTCCCGTCAAGGGCACTGAATCCACGCATGAGGTATATCTTTGATATCAGTGATACCGGAGGGAAGAATGTTAAGCTGACATGGGACCTTGAGGGAGAAAATCTTAAGGATTATGTGGATTTTCTTGTGTCAGAAGGTCAGATTGAGCAGTACGATAACAGCGACAGGGAGTCTCTAAAAAATATATTAAAACAGTTTACAGGAACAGATGTTTGGCTTATAATAAAAGAAGAGTTCGGAGACCGAATGACCGAGCTTATGCAGCTATCAGGTAGTGTGATAAAGGAAGAAAGTAAGAAACGCAATGGCTTACAGCAGGAAATGGACATGGAGCAGCTTGTATATGCAAGTGTCATGTATGCTGTAGGGACGAGATGCGGATTTGACTTATCTGTGCAAGAACAGGATTTTAGTCAGATCGTAAATATCAAAGACGAAGAGATCATTTACCGTCTTGGTTCCATTGTATGCGATGTCTCCTGTAGTGTTCTTAGAGAATTTAGTCGTAACTTAAAGGCAATCGAGAGCGAAAGGAGAATTGGATATGTTAGAAGAAATGACTTACAAGGAAGTGGACGGACTGCTTTATCCGCAGATAGAGATGCCGGACGAGACGGAGGATCTCACGAAGCTGGGCAAATACGGAAGGATGGCGATGAACTATCTAAAGGAGAACGAGCCGGCAAGATACAAGACGCTGATGAGATTCGGGAAGATGTACGAGAAGATGTCAGCGGTAGAGGAGGAAGCGAACCAGCTGTACGACCAGCTGGAGATGCAGTATCTGGCGAAGCACAAGCCACAGAATCCGTCATCGACAATGGAGATGTGGAAGATAAGAGAGCAGGCGAAGATGCAGGCAGAGGAAGTGGTACTGAATCAGATAGTGATGCGATTCCACTAGAATCAGATGATACAGAACTGAATAGGGAACTTGATGAAATCAATTCATTGGGTGTTAGTAAGGAAGCCGAATATACACAGGCTTCCTTTTTTTTCGACCAGAACGGGCAGGCAAGCATTGGCACCATTCATACTGAGGACGAAAACAATAATCAGTTTATGCGTCAGTTCGAGCAGGACAGAAAAGCTGCATTAGCAGGTAAATACAATTACCTGAATCCAAAGAAGTCATCCACAGTACCAAGTGAGTATATCAAACAGGTGCTTATGAGAGGTACAGGTTTTATCGGTGGCAAGGGCAGGGTATGCAAGATTTTTGAAACAGAGATTGATGCAGGAACCAGGGCAAAGCGTATCAAAGCAGAATATGGTCAGGGAGGTGCAGGCTGGCCGGTTGACGGACTGGGACTGCACGGATATGACACATTTCATGGGAATGGACTGCGTTTTCAGTGGCGAGATGAGGATGGAGAGGTTGAAGGATATGTTTCGTGGAAAGATATCGAAAAAGAGCTTGGTGTCCTTATTCTTACAGGGGAATACCAGCCTGAGACACCTCGTATTGATGAGCTTGCGATGGACGGACTCCGTGAGGATGATGAGGTCATTGATGCCGAATACCGGGAAGTGGAACCGGAGGAGGCAGAATCAGAGATTGATGATTATGCAATACCGGATGAGCCGGAGAGCTATGCTTTTAACAGAGATTATGTAAGTGCAAAAGGCATGACACCACAGGAAACTGCCGATGAAGACCGCATGGTAACACAGGCAGAATATGGTGCAGAGATAGAAGCTGAAACAACTGAAAAAGATCCATCAGAGCTTCAGTATATTACACCGATTGATTATGCCAAGCGTATTGCAGAGCTTGATGAAGACCTGCGTGATGCGGCGGAGATTCTTGTAACAGATTGCAGCTGCTACACTCCGTTTAGGGCATTCCTTATGGATGTGGTGCAGTCTGATTTTGCATTTATGCCCAATAAACTTGACCTTATCAGGGATATTGCATTAGGGACAGATAATGCAGAAAGAAAGGCATATTCCAACAATAAGTATGGTCTTGTGGAGTACTCAATCAGAAGTGGATATGTGAAGATCAGCTATAAGAACAGGAATGGTGTGCGTAAGGAAGGTGCTCTCGACTGGCGTGAGTTATATGAGATTTTATCCTATATGGTAAAACAGCCATTTTACTGCGGAGAAGACCAGAAAAAGTATTATCAAGAGATAAAGCAGAAGGCTGACAGGGATAAGATGAATCCGGTCTATAAGAGATTCTTTGACATCGAGGATAGTGTAAAAGCTAATCGTCTTGAAACCAGGGAAAGAGCAATAGCGAATGGATGGGAAACCAAGATTGATGAGAATGGACATGTAGTTTCAGATGATGTGGTATCAGTATCTGTGGATGATATTCAGGCTGATACAGAATCACAGGAAACTGTAGATTTTACACCAAAGCAGGAACCAGTACAGCAAGTAGAAAGTCTTGAAAATGAGAAGAATGTTGCCGGGCAGACGAAGCACAACTTCCATTACAATCTCTGGGAAATGGAAAAAGGCGGTGCCAAGACCAGATACCAGTGGAATATGGATGCAATCCGTACTTTAAAGCAGATTGAATCAGAAAACAGGCTTGCAACACCGGAGGAACAGAAAACCTTGTCGAAGTTTGTCGGATGGGGCGGACTGTCACAGGCATTTGACGAGGAAAACGCAGGCTGGAGCAAAGAGTACAAAGAACTCAAAGAGATGTTATCGGATGAAGAGTATGCTGCAGCTAGGGCAACAGTAAACAATGCCTTTTATACTTCACCGGAGATTGCCATGTGCATGAACTCGGCACTTGTCCAGTTTGGTTTCAGAGGCGGCAATGTATTAGAGCCATCTATGGGTATCGGTAACTTCTTTGGAAGTATGCCGGCACCAATGCAGAGAAGCAAGCTGTATGGGGTGGAGCTTGACAGCATTTCAGGAAGAATTGCAAAGCAGCTTTATCAGAATGCCAATATCAGTATCACAGGATTTGAGAATACCACATATCCGGATAACTTCTTTGATGTAGTTGTCGGAAATGTGCCATTTGGTGATTATAAGGTTTTTGATCCGAAGTACAACAAGTATAACTTCCGTATCCACGATTATTTTCTGGCAAAAGCACTTGATCAGGTAAGACCGGGAGGCATGGTTGCAGTAATCACCACAAAGGGAACACTTGATAAGGCAAATCCTACTATCCGAAAGTATCTGGCTGAAAGAGCAGAGCTTGTGGGAGCAGTAAGACTTCCGAATACTGCATTTAAAGATAATGCAGGAACCGAAGTGACAGCAGATATCCTGTTTTTGCAGAAGAGGGAGAGAAAGATTGATATTGAACCTGACTGGGTACACCTTGGTGTAACTGAGAATGGCATTGCAGTCAACTCTTATTTTGCAGAGCATCCGGAAATGATGCTTGGTTCTATGAAATATGATACAAGGATTTACGGACAGGACAGCAGATACACAGTCTGCGTGAATGATGATGAGAACTTCAATATTTATGAAGCATTAAACAAAGCTATCGGTAATATCAAAGCACAGATGACAGATTTTGAGAGAGTGGCAGATGAGGCGGAGCAGACGGAGGAAGTTATCCCGGCTGATCCGGATGTGAGAAACTACACTTACACATTTTTTGAAGGAAAACTCTATTACAGGGAAAATTCCGAGATGGTAAAAAAAGAAGTATCACAGACTGCCGAGGAGCGAATCCGAAGCCTTGATGAAATCAGACAGATAACAAGAGAGCTGATTGATATCCAGATGGATGGCTGCAGCGAGGAGGAGCTTTCTGATAAGCAGAGACTTCTTAATGTAAAATATGATGCCTTCGTAAAGCAGTATGGAGCCATTACTTCAAAAGCAAACAGAATAGCTTTCAGAGATGACAGCGATTACCCACTTCTTTGCAGTCTTGAAGAAGTAAATGAAGACGGGGAGGTGAAAAAAGCGGATATGTTTTATAAGCAGACGATTAAGGCAAAGACTGTCATAGACAGGGTTGAGACTGCTGTGGAAGCATTAAATGTATCCGTCAATGAATTTGGATATGTAAATCTTGCCTATATGCTCTCTATCTATGAGCCGGATATTACTAATGCAAAGGAAGAACTTGCAGAAAAGTCCGGGCAGACAGCTGATGAGATAACATTTAGTGATGATGCTTTGGCAGAGCTTAGAAGGGCAGTTCTTGTGGAAGAGCTGGATGGATTGATTTTCCTAAATCCCGACCGCTACAACGAGGACAATCCCGACATTGGCTGGGAGACAGCAGACGAGTATCTTTCCGGAAATGTGAGAGACAAGCTTCGTGTGGCAAAGGCTATGGCAGCTGATACAGACAATCCGCAGGCAGAAAGATTTGCAGGCAATGTGGCAGCACTTGAAAAGGTGCAGCCGGAATGGATTGAAGCCTCGGATATTGATGTAAAGATTGGCACGACATGGATTGAGCCGCTTGATTATGAGCAGTTTATCTATGAACTTCTCAATACACCAAGACGTGCAAGAGCAGTCAGAAGCCAGTTTTACAATACAGGCATTCAGGTACACTTAAATAAGATGAGCATGGAATGGTTCATCGAGAATAAGAGCATGGATAAGCATTCAGTGGCAGCTACTAAGACCTATGGTACAAGCCGCATGGATGCTTATTCTATTTTTGAGGATACGCTGAATCTTAAAACTGTAACAGTAAGGGACAGGATTGATGACGGTGATGGCAAATATCATTACGAAGTCAATAAGAACGAGACAATGCTTGCAAGGGAAAAGCAGAACATGATCAAGGAGAAGTTCAAGGAATGGCTGTTTGCAGAGCCGGAGCGAAGACAGAAATATGTGGAGTATTACAACGAGACATTCAATAACATCCGTCTGCGTGAGTATGACGGAAGTCACTTACAGTTTCCGGGAATGAATCCGGCGATTGAGTTAAAGCCACATCAGAAGAATGCGGTGGCAAGAATCCTTCTTGGAGGAAACACCCTGTTGGCACACTGCGTTGGTGCCGGAAAGTCCTTTGAGATGATGGCTGCCTGCATGGAGCAGAAGAGACTCGGACTTGCCAATAAGACGATCATGGTTGTTCCAAAGCCACTTATCGGTCAGACGGCATCAGAGTTTTTAAGGCTTTATCCGTCAGCAAATATCCTGGTTGCCACAGAGCGTGATTTTGAAAAGAGCCGCAGGAAGCAGTTCGTATCAAGGATTGCAACAGGTGACTATGACTGTATCATCATGTCGCACTCGCAGTTTGAAAAAATCCCGATCTCAGCAGAGAGAAAGGAAAGAATGCTCAATGAGCAGATTGATGAAATCAGCTATGCGATTGATGAGATGAAGGAGCGTAACGGGGAGCGTTGGACTGTAAAACAGATGGAAAGCCAGAAGAAAAAGCTGGAGGAGCAGCTGAAATCCTTATCAGATGAGAGCAGGAAGGATGACCTTATAACCTTTGAGGAACTTGGTGTGGACTCTATCATGGTTGACGAAGCGCACAATTTTAAGAACCTTGCGATTTTTTCCAAGATGAATAATGTGTCAGGTATCAGCAGCAGTGGAGCGAAGAAGTCAACGGATATGCAGCTTAAATGCCAGTATTTGTCTGAGATAAATGATGGCAGAGGCATTGTGTTTGCGACAGGTACGCCAATATCCAATACCATGTGTGAGATGTATGTCATGCAGCTTTACTTACAGAAAGCGGCACTTGAAGAGATGGGGATTTATCACTTTGATTCATGGGCAGCGAACTTTGGTGAAGTGACAACAGCACTTGAGCTTACTGTAGAGGGAAGCGGATTCCGTTTTAAGAGCAGATTTAATAAGTTTACGAATCTGCCGGAGCTTATGAATATCTTCCGTGAGGTAGCAGATGTGCAGACCGCAGACATGCTTGACCTTGATGTGCCAGCCCTCAGAGGAGGCAAGCCTATTATTGTGGAGTCGGAGCCTGACTGGTATGTGAAGCAGGTTATGGAAGACTTTGTTGTGAGGGCAGAGCGTATCAGAGGTGGTGGAGTTGATCCAAGTGTGGATAACTTCTTAAAGATTACCCATGAGGCAAGACTTCTTGGAACAGATGCAAGACTGATTGATAAGGATGCACCAAATAATCCTGACGGAAAGCTCAATAAGGTAGCAGAAAATGTGTGGAAAGAATATGAGAAAGGAAATGCCAACGGTCATATAGGCTGCCAGCTTATTTTTTCGGATATCGGCACACCGGGACCGGATAAGGACTTCACTATTTATGATTATCTGAAGGAAACTCTTATCCAGTATGGTATTCCGGCAGAAGAGATAGCATTTATCCATGATGCCAAGACAGATGCACAGAGGGATGCACTTTTTAAGGAGATGAGGACAGGTAAAAAGAAAGTTCTTATTGGTTCAACGGACAAGTGTGGAACGGGTGTCAATGTGCAGACACACCTTGTTGCAATGCATCATGTGGATTGTCCGTGGAAGCCTTCTTCTATTGAACAGAGGGAAGGACGAGGCATACGACAAGGCAACGAAAATGAAGAGGTGGCAATCTACAGATATGTCACCAAAGGAACCTTTGATGCATACAACTGGTCGCTCGTTGAAAATAAGCAGCGTTTCATCAGTCAGGTTATGACAAGCAAGGCAGTAAGCCGAAGCTGCGAGGATATCGACGAGGCAACACTTTCCTATGCAGAGATTAAGGCGGTTGCCACAGGTAATCCTTTGATCAAAGAAAAGATGGAGATTGACAATGATGTCCAGAGATTAAAGCTCTTAAAGGCATCCTATGACAATCAGAGATATGGACTTCAGGACAACTTTATGATTAAGTACCCGAAGCTCATTAAGACAGCAACAGAAAAGCTTGCCAATGTCCGTGAGGATGTAAAGGCAAGGGATAAGGAGCTGATTGATAATCCGGAATTTGCCATTACTATAGGCAAAGCAACTTACACTGAGCGTGTGGATGGCGGAACGATGATGCTTGAAGCAATCAGCAAATGCAAGACCGGAGAGACAACTGCAATCGGCAAGTTCCATGGATTTGAGCTGCTTGTGGAAAAGAACTTCCTTGACATCAATTATATGGTGCTTCGTGGAAAGACTGAGTACAAGGCAGAACTTTCCACAAGTCCGGTCGGCAGCATGGTAAAGCTGGAAAACCTGTTCAATGGACTCCATGAGAACATTGATTTCTTAGAAAAGAAGATTGAGCAGTACCAGAATGACCTTGAAGCATCAAAGGCAGAGTATGACAAGCCATTTGCATACAGCAAGGAACTGGAAGAAAAACTGGCAAGGCAGTGTGAACTGAATGCTCAGCTTGACCTTGAGAACGCAAAGGCTGTGGATGCAGACCTGAGCGGACCGGAGAAAGAAAGAGAAACAGATGACAGGATGGAATCTGCAGCAATTGTGGCAGAGGATAAAGGTGCTTATCCAGCCGACAGAGAGGGCAGAACACGATAGGAGAGTGAATAATATGAGCATAAGAAAAGTGGTCGCAGGACTACTGATTACAGCAGGGATTGCCATTATGGCAGTCCCTTTTTTCTGGCGGGCAACAGGAGAAAAACAGACAGAACAGCTCATAAGTGAATTTGAGCAGACATTGGAGGATGATTACGATGAAGAAACAGGTGTGGAGGAAGAGCAAACCTCCATTAGTGAAGAGGATGAAGCCATTTTTAAAGAAGGCGGTGTTATCGGTATCATTGAGATACCGGGCATAGATATCCGGTATCCGGTAATGGAAGGAACCACAAGTAAAGTGCTTAATGCCGGGATCGGTCATATAGAAGAAACAGCAGGGATTGGGGAGAGTGGCAACTGTGTATTGTGCGGTCACAATGGCAGCAGATATGGCACATTTTTTACACCACTAAGTCAGATATCCATAGGTGATGAAGTAATGATAACCGACAAAAATGGGCTGAAGCATATTTATGAGGTAACAGAGACAGAGGTAGTAAATCCGTATGATAACAGCATCAAGACACAGGGTGATGAAAAAGAACTAACTCTTTTTACCTGTTCCCAGAAAGGAACCATGCGTTTTGTAGTCAGGTGCATTTATAAGGAGGCGGAGATGGATGAATAAGAGATACCGGTTAGGTGAGATAGAAGAGGCAGTATCGGAAATGGAAGAGCTAATTGACATCGAGGATGATATTGCAGAGATTGATGATGACTTTCAGATAGTCGTAAGCGGCTGGTCTGTGTATGTCGAAAGCCTGAATCTGACACTCAGACAGGGAATAGCCTGTGTATGGGATGCAGTGGAAGGATTATTTATGCCTGATTTTGATGTGACCATCGTGTATGAGGGGAACATTGAAACACAGGAGTGGCTCTACTATGAGCAGGACGGAATGGTCGTTACACTTGGCAACTGGTTAAATGGCAGATTGTCTTGTGAACAGATAGAACAGCTTTGGTGTGAGTTTATCATACCGGAGTAAAACAAAGAACAAAAAGAAAGCGAGGAATAGCATATGAAGTATTCAATTAAGGTAAACGAAGTAAGGGCAAAAGAGGGCAGCAATATCAAAGGATTTGCAACAGTGGTATTCGGTGATTCATTTAAGATCACCAATATTGCAATCCTTGAGAATAAGGATAAGGGAGAGCTTTTCGTATCAATGCCAAGATACCGCTCCAATGAGCGTGATGAAAGCAACGGTGTGATCTATAAGGATGTGTGCAATCCTATTACAGCAGAGTTTCGAGAGGAACTCTATACCAATATCCTTGATGCCTATGCAAGAATTAAGGAACCGGAGAAAGAGGAGACACAGAAGCAGGAGCGTACACAGGAAATGCCGGAGTTTTCCGTAACTGTGACACCTTATGAGAGGGAAGGCAGTAACATCAAAGGACTTGCACGTATTTACTTTGAAAACAGTTTCATCGTAAATAACATTAATATCGTGCAGGGTAAAGAGAAAATCTTTGTATCAATGCCCTCATATAAGACAAAGCAGGTGGATGAGCAGGACAAGCCAATCTACCAGGATGTCTGCTATCCGGTTACAAAGGATTTCAGGGAAATACTCTATAATGA
>OOAG01001911.1_pt1 | contig 14420 bp, 19 predicted proteins | sample 1671461 | NCBI WGS metagenome assembly OOAG01 (sample SAMN06348159, study PRJEB24527) | human gut metagenome | biome: human gut; feature: ankylosing spondylitis patient; material: feces | host: Homo sapiens | place: China | collected 2015-10 | reverse complement strand
GACGTGTGCTCTTCCGATCTACCAGCGTCTCCAGCTGCTCCCAGGTCAGCTGGCGTTCTTCGATCTCCGCCCAGCAGGAGATCTTTCTCTCCAGTTTCTCCCATGTAATATACCAGAAGACATATTCGATCCCCAGGTGGGCTGGCAGGATATCCTCAATGATCTCCCGGATCTCCTTAAATCCCTTTGGGATGCCTGGAATATCAGGGAAGGAGACCGCCACCTCTCCCGGGATCTCCTTCTCCTCCACATGGGCATGGACGCCGCACCCGGAGATGGTGGCGTTGATGGCCTCCAGGGTGAAGCTGTCCCCGCCGATCCGCATCAGCGCAGCCAGGGCTTTCCGCATCCCCGTCGGCGTGTCCGCTACCGGCCGCCGGGCCAGCAGGGCGATGATCCGCTCCAGCCCCCAGCTCTCCGCCTCCGCCAGCGTGCTCTCCCGCCGCAGCTCCGCCAGCCAGGTGTCCACCCCGTCCAGCGCCCCGCCCTGGACATTCAGCTCCCCGCCGTTGAAGGGGGCCTCCAGATCATAGAGCCTCAGCGGGGCCAGCAGCTCCCGCAAATATCTCCTGTAGCTCATTGCATTGCCTCCACTGTCAGGGTCCCAAGCACCGGAAGCTGGTCGGGCTCTAAGGACAGGTCCTCTGGAGGCGCCGTCAGCTCGTAGTTTTTTACCCCTTCACAGCCGAAGATCAGGCTTCCCAGCCGGGCCCGGAGGACATCCTGCCCCAGCCGCTCTCCGGTGAACCACTGCCGCAGGGCGGTCTTCACCCGCTCTGCGGCCCCCGCCTGGTCCGCGCCCCCGTCGATCTTGACCGCCACATCCACCGTCACCGCCTCCGGGGCCCGCACCAACACATCCACCGCGATCTCCCTGCGCTGCTGGAAATAGTCCGTCAGCTGGCCCAGCAGCTCCTCGTCCGGCATCCCCTCCAGGGTGGCCGCCACCACGTCCACCGTACCCCTGCCCCGGCTCCGGGGCAGTACGGACGCCGCGGCCACCTGGTCAAAGGAGAGGGCCCCCTGCTCGTAAAATGCGGCGTTGGCCCCGTTGGGCAGCCGCCGGAAGGTGCTAAGCACCCGCTGGCGCAGGCCCTCGTCCCCCTCCTCGTCCCCGCCGCCGGCAAAGGGGGCGGGGTTGGTGCAGGCGGCGATTCCCACCGGCGCGGCCGCCATGGCGGTCACCGCCCCTGCCGGGACATTGCCCGCACTGCCCGGCGTCAGCGCCCGGGCGGGCACATCCACCCAGGACGCCCCCGCCTCCAGAACCGCCGCCTGTGCCGTCTCGAACCGGATCAGCCCCGGGGTCATGCAAACGGTCCCGGCGGGGATAGGCCGGTCCGTATCCGCCGCCCGCGCCACAGAAAACCGGATGCTCCCCTCCGCGGCGGTGGCCTGCTTCCGGCTCAACCCCCGCAGTTGGGCGTGGCTGTCCAGGCAGCTTCCCGCCGCCGTCTGGGGAAAGCACTGCCGGAGCACCCAGTCCGCCTGGACGTACAGGGCGTACACCTGGGCCGCCACCGCGTAGAAGCGCACCGCCAGATCGCAGCTCTCCGCCGCCTCCAGCCCAGTCCTCTGGGCAAAGCAGTCCAGCATCTCCTGATATATCTCTTCCAGCTCCTTCATTCCGCTCCCCCTCTCACAGCAGCGTCTGGACGGCCAGTGCCTCTCCCTGCCAGTCCAGCCGGACAGTCAGCAGGCCCCGGTCCCCCTCCTGGGCCAGCGATACCTCTGTCACCCGCAGTCCGCTCTCTCCAGCCAGGGCCTCCGCCACATACTGCTCCGCCAGCGCCTGGCGGGCTGCCGGTTTCTCCCGGAGCACCAGATAGAGGCGGCTGCCCAGCTCCGGCATAAAGGGGAAATCCCCCCGCCGCGGGACCAGGCGGAACAGGACCCGCTGCAAAAGGGCCTCGCCCCCGGTCAGCCGGCGGAAGCCTCCCAGTCCGTCGGGCACATAGTCTCCGTTTTGGATCTGAAGCTCCATTTCCTTCACCCGCCTCCCAGGATTGCCAGCACGATCTGCCGGATCAGGCCGTTCAGCGACTGGCCGTTCACCATTACCTGACCGTTCAGCTCCAGACGGCCGTCCGTGCGCAGGAGCAGCCCGCTCTCCGCCCCGCTGCTGGAGATGGACACCTCCCCAGCGCCCAGCGTCTCCGCCTCCCCCTGCCGCTTCCCGGCGACGCAGGGGGACTCGCCCCCCTGTCCCGCCTTCAGCACCAGGACCCGGTCCCCCAGGGCCGGCTTCCAGCAGTAGCCGCCTGGCCCATAGACCGCCAGCTGCCGCCGCTCACCGTCCAAATAGGCCCCTGCCGGGTCCCCCTCCAGGGTCACTTCTCCCCAGTCCACCCAGCTCTCACCGGCCTGCCGTGTTTTTCTCCGGTCTGATGTCCACATTTCGCTCACCTCATATCACAACGTCGGGGACCGCCAGCTCCAGCCGGGTCCGTCCCCCTGCCTCGTCCGCCTGTACTGAGGCCTCCACCACCCGCCAGCTGCCATTTCGGTCCCAGTCGGACCTCTGTACCCGCACCAGGTCCCCCGGCTTTCCATAGAACAGGACCGGCACCACCGCCTCCATCCGAACCAGCTCCGCGGCGGAGCGGTCCAGCTGGAACTGTCCGCTGTACCGCATGGCCTGATAGCTGCTCCGCCCCGGCATGGTCATCACCCGGCGGCACCTGCCGCCCAGCCGGAGAAAGTCAGTGGCCTCCACCTGCTCCACCGTCTGGCGCACCCTGTCCCGCACCAGGATCTGGGAGAGCACCCCGTACCGCCGGTCTCGGACCGTCAGACTGGTCACCGGTGTGGCATCGCTTATGGCCAGATTTTCCACTTCGGTCCACCCCTCCAGCACCAGCCGCCCTGCCCGGTCAAAGCGGGGACACACACCGCCGCAGTATTGTGCGAACTCATAGAGCACCGCCCACTCGCTGCTCCCAGTGGGCACGGAGAAGGGGCTCACCGCTGGCAGGCTGGCCTCTCCCGCCAATTCGATCCCATAGGGGGCCACATGGTCTCGCAGGATGTCTTCCAGGGTGGCGGTCCCGTAGTCCTGTCCCAGGGCCTCGTTGTCCAGCAGCAGGGCGGCCATCCCCCGGCCTAATACTTCCAGCCGCAGGCCCTCCGCCCCCTGGTTCACCTCGCACTCGTCCACCACCCCGGAAAACACCGTCTCGCCCGCCTCCGCTGCGGAGAATCGGACCCACTCCGCCGGGTCCGTCCCCTGGCCCGCCTGCCAGGGACAGCGCACCCAAAAGCTGTCGCTGGGCACCCCGGCAGTATAGTTCAGCTCCCAGGACAGCGGAACGGGGAGCTGAAAGGTCCGGCCTGCCGCCGTGGTCACATAGGCTGTCACCGGACTGTCACCTTCTCTCCCGGCAGGATCAGGTTTGGATCGCGGATCTGGGGATTTCGGGCCAGCAGTTCCGTCATCCCCACCCCGTATCGGGCCGAGATTGCCCACAGTGTGTCCCCCTGCTCCACCGTGTGGCTCAGCACTCCGCCGTTCCCGCCGGATGCCGCCTCTCCGGTCCGGGTGACCTCCTGCACCGCTCCGCTGTACAGGCCGCTGGCCTCCCAGAAAGCGAAGGAGTAACGCACATAGTCCGGTCTGGGCTCCTGCTCCAGCCGCAGCTCCACAAAATAGGCACTGGCCGTCTGCCAGAGGGGGTGGATCAGCAGCCCCGGCCCTGGGTCATAAAAGGTGTTGGCCAGCAGGCCGAACTGGGAATAGGCCCCCTCTCCGGCAAATTCCCCCTCTCCCCGCATCACCCGGCGGGTCCGGCCCAGGTCCTGGAGATGGTAGGTGCCGAAGGGCACCTTGTTCACCGCCATCTTCCGCTCATAGTCGATGGAGTACACCCTTGGGTTGTGGGGCCACACATAGTCCTTGTAGCGCATGGGCGCCAGCTTCAATGGAGATCCTCCTCTCAGAACAGGGCAAAGCCCCCGTCGTACCGCCGGGCATCCCGGCGAAAGATCCGGTCCACCGTCCGTGCGGAGTCATGCTCCCGGAGAAGCGGCTCATCCGATCCTGGCCGAAGGGAGACCGGCCCCGCCCGGTCTGCTCTGGGCTCCCGGCGGTACCCCGCTGCCCGCCGGGCCAGTTCCATGGCGGCCTGGAGCCGTCGGGTGCCCGCCACCCCCTCTGTCTCCCAGAGGGAGGCGCGTTCCTCCCCCCGGATCTCCGGCACAGTCCCGGCCCCCGCCTCGGGTCTCCCCAGACTCCGCTCCCGAGGGACGGCACGCCCCTGCCGTCCGGCCCACAGCAGCCAGGACAAGGTGGACGCCTCATCCCCCTCCAGTGGGCGGTCGGACAGGACCGTCCTCAGCCCTGCCGGACCTTCCGGCTGTTCCGCCCGCTCCCTGGACTCCAGAACCGCCCCTGTCTCTCCGGATCGAGACTGCCCCTCCTGCTCTGTTTCGATCCAGTTTTTCCCATCCCTGGCCGTCTCTTCGGCCCCGGCGCTTCTCTCCGGCTCCGCCGGGCCGCCCGCCGCCTCCGGCCGCTCCCTGGATCGGCGGGGCAGGGGAGGGGAGACCCCCTCCGTCCACTCTGCCTCCGCCTGGTCCAGCGCGTCCTCCGTCCCGGCCAGCAGCTCCTCCAGATAGTCTCTCAAGTGCCCTCGCCCTCCTTCAGCCGTCGAAACCGCTCCATGTCAAAGGAGGGGTTCACCCCGGAAGCCTGGATCAGCGCCCCGCAGCCGGGGCACCGCTCCTGCTCCGCCTCCGCCCGGCATGTGGGGCACAGCTGATCCAGCTCCTCCTGGTCATCTAGCAGTTGGTTGAGCAGGCACCACAGGTAGTCCCGCTCCTTCATCTGTCTGGCCCGCCTCTCGGTGGGCAGAGCGCCGAACTGCTTCAGCACCCTCCAACGCAGGCGATCCCCGGGGCTGCCGGCTAGTTTTTTTTTACGTTTTCCAACTCCTCCGCTGTTCCTGCGGCGGAGGGGTTCTCCTTCCGGTCGAACTCTCTCCACCGCCCGGCCAGAGCGGCGATCTCACTCACCGTCAGCCCTGCCAGCACCGCCCGTCCACTGTCAAATACCGGCTTTTCTCCGCTCTCCAGCGCCCGGGCCAGCAGGCATGCGTTGGAGCACAGGGCCCGCTCCCCCTGGCTCTCCGCCAGCTGGGCCGCCTCCCGCCGGGCCTCCAGAACTTCCAGGGCGGACAGCAGCCTCAGCTCCATGCCATTCTCCAGTTCCATGCGGTCTGCGCCCGCCAAAATCGACCACACCACTATCACACCCCCGTCTCAATGCGCTTGGAGGCCACGATGGTCACCTTCTCCACCACCATGGCACCCAGGGTGCCCGCCTCGCTGATGCTGCTCCACTGGCAGTCGGAATAGATGATCTTTCGGTCCGGCTTGCAGATCACCAGAGAGAAACCGCTCAGCCCGTAAAAGTCGATGCCGTCCCGGATGGCCTCGTCGGTGGCGTACAACCGGGTCAGCTCCAGCACATGGCTGGTCTGGCCCGGCACCGTGGCCACCGGCTCGCTCTCTCCAAAGGCCTCCACCGCCGAGCTGGTCTTGCTGGCCTTGGCGGAATAGCTCTGCACCACTGCCACCTTGACTCCATCCACCTCCAGATAGATGTCGCTGCTGGTGGGAAATCCTGCGATACTCACTCTGCTCCCTCCTCACTGTCTGTCCTTTGCCGGCGGCCTGTCATACGGTGATGTGGGCCGTCAGCCAGATCTGGTTCAGCCCCTGGGCCGCCGAGAAGGAGAACTCCACCTGGCACACCGTGGGGTTGTCCGGGTCGGCGGACACCGCCACATTGTCATAGCCGGAGATGATCTCCCGCTCCTTTCGGTTCTCCAGCTCCAGCACCACCTGGGAGCGGATGGCCCCCCGGCTCTGCTCCGTGTTCTTGGCCCGGTGGAACTTGCTGCGCAGGGCGGAGCGGATGCCGGGGATCACGTCGTCCACCACCAGGATGGTGGACAGCTCTCTCCAGGTGGTGTCCGCCGTCCCGTCGGTAGTGGTGCGTGTGGTCACTCCCCGCACCACCGAGGTCACCCCACCCGTCCGCTCTGCCGGAGTCACGCCGCCCCGGATGAGCAGGTCCAGGTCGTTGTCCCCATAGGTTGTCTCCAGCCCATACAGTCCGCTGAGCACCGCGCCCCCCAGGGGGAGGGCGGGGTCGGTTGTCCCGGCAATAGCCCCGGCCACAGCTGCGGCCAGGGAGAGGCCGGAGACGGCCTTCCCTTCCTCGTCGGTGCCCCCGGGGGCCACCAGCACCACCCGCTCGCTGTTCAGCGCCTTGGCCCGCTCCAGCAGCTCTGTCACCGTCTCGCCCGCCCCGCCGGCGGCCACCGCGATCCTCTCCCGGCGGGCGGCAGAGGCGGCGGCGGCGCTGTCCCGCAGGGACTGCTGCACCTCCCGGTCCACGCTGTCACAGATGACCACTCCGATATCGTCCATCGCCGCCAGGGCGGCAAATGCCGCCTCATAACCCTCGTCGTCCGCCACCGGCACCGCCACCACGCCGGCCGCCCCGTTCTTCAGTGCCAGCCGGATCAGTTCTGTCATATCCTGCCCCCCGGTGCTGCCGAAGGCGATCAGCGCGCCCTCGTAGCTGGTCACCGTCTGGGGCACCCCTGCCGGGGCCGTGGCGTGGATGGCAGCCATCCCCACCATCTTTCGCCCCTGTCTGCCCTGCACCACCGAGGAGGCATCATACTCCGAATACACCCCCGGCCGCTCATGTGTGGTCACGCTCATGGCTCCAATCCTCCTCTGATCTCAAAGTCCTGGAAAAGGCCGCCCGGCTCCGCCGCGGCATAGAGGCACGCCTCATATACCGCCTCCACCGGCCGCCTCAGCAGCTGCCCTCCCTGGTCATACTCCGTCTCCCCGCAGGAGAGCTCCAGCAGCCGCATCCCCGGGGGACCTTCCCGATGGAGCGCCCCCGCCAGGGCATCGAAGGCCGCCTGAAGTGCCTGGTCCCCCTGCGCCCGCTCCCCGTACAGGTCCAGACCGAAGGTGAGCTTCACCCTGCGCCCATACAGCTCCTCCCAGCGCCCCGCCTCCGGGTCATATCGCTCCCCCAGATAGTCTTGAAAGCCGGCCGGGCCCCAGCGGCACCCCCGCAGGGATACTGCGGCCACCGGCCCGCAGGGGAACGTCCGCGCCGTCCCGCTCCAGGCAGATACTGCCCGGATACCCTTCCCATTGAGGTGGGCGGTCAGCCCCTCCCGGATCTGTTCCAGTCCGCCGCTCATGTCTCCTCCTTGCCCCAGGGGGCCAGCACTGCCCACCAGTGGGACAGCCGCTCCCCCAGATAGATGGGGTGGGCGGTGCGGACCTCATATCCGCTCTCCCGCCACACCACCCGGTCCCCGGGGGCCGCCGGGACGTCCGGCTCCCCCAGCATCAGATACCGGTCCTCCCGCCGCAGCCCCAGGGGGGAGGGGCGGGCCTGTTCCCTCCCCGCCTCCCGCAGGGGCTGGAGGAAGGCCCGCACCTCTCTTCCCGGCTCCACGCCGCCGCGGTAAAGCGTCACACACTGCCCATACCGGTCCAGCAGGACGGAAATGGTGTCCACTCTCACCCCAGCACCCCCCGAAAGGCAAATCCGTCCGCCAAATAGGGGGCCATCAGCCGCTCCGCCTGGCGTCGCATGGCTCCCGCCCCGTCTCCTCCGGTATGTACCGTCAGGTCGCCAGCGGAAAAGGAGGTCACGCCGTCCGTCCCTGCCTCCAGTCCGGCCAGCACCAGCCAGGCTGCGGCCACCGGGAAGGCGGGCCCGCACGCCTCGGGGGACAGCCCCTCCCTCAGCCGGCCCGCCATCTCCCGCTCCGCTGCCTGACACAGGGGGCGGAGCAGCTCCTCATTCCCGCGCCCCCCCATCAGTTCCACAAAGGCCAGGATCTGTTCCTCCATCACAGCTCCAGCACCCGGGCCGCGCCCTGGAACAGCTTGGCGAAGCCGCTGATAGTGGTGATGGCCGCCCGCTCCAGCTGCCGGTCGATGAGCTTGTCGTACTCCACCAGCACATCGCTGCCCTGCACCATCTCCAGGGCGAACCGCCGGTCCAGGCCGATGATGGTCCCGGCAGGCATGGCGGAGGTGCGCAGCAGGCTGGCCCCCAGGGGGGTAGACAGCCTGCCGGTGCCCTGGAAGTTCAGCCCAGTGAGCGGGTTCTGGAACTCCTCCAGCTTGAGCATCTTCACCATCACGTCGTTGCCCACCAGAAGGGTGTTCATCTCATAGGGGTCGAACTTGGCCCAGAAGTCCACCAGGTCCTCATAGGTCACCGTGTCCTCCGTTGCCGTGCTGTCCACCGGGGCGGCGTTGCCGTTCCCATCCCCCTCCATCAGCACCTGGATGGCGTCCTCCAGATGCATCCGGCTGATGTGGGCGCCGATCTGCCGCAGCGTGACGGAAAACAGGTCCAGCTTCTGGCAGCGCACCGCCTCATAGCTGGCCACCAGCATCCGGCCCCGCTTGTTCAGCTTCACCAGATTCTCCTGCACCTTGACCGTGGTGCTGGGGATCTCTGTCCCCTCGTCTACTCGGCGCAGCTCTTTCTCCTCGCCTCCCGCCTCGGAGGTGATGGAGCGGTAGTCCATGCCGTCGAACCGTGTCACCGCGGCGGTGAGCTGGGGCAGCAGGTCCGCCTCCTCCATACCCTGGCGCACCGAGCGGGCGATATACTCCGGGAACAGCACGGCGGAGTCGGCAGTGCGGAAGAACTTTTCCACCACGTCGCTGCCCGTCCCCTTCACCTTGATATCAAAGCGCTTGAGCTGCCGCTGAAAGGCATCCAGCCCCTCCAGGGCGGTACCCCGGTACTGCTCCGAGGGGTCCCGGCTCTCCAGCACCTGAGTGAAGGACCGCCCCGCCTCATGATACATCCCCTTCTCCAGCTTCAGATTGTCGTAGCAATAGGCCATCTCAGCTCTCTCCTCTCTGTCTCACAGGCAGATCACGGCGCGCTTGCCCGCCGTGTCCGTACTGACCACCAGACACTCCACCCCAGATGGGGACTCTTCGGCCCCGGCGGTCGCCGTCTGGACGCCGCCGGCCCCATCCGCCGCCAGCACGTTCCACCCCAAATCTATGGAGCCCGTCACCGCCACCGGGCAGAATCCCTTCACCTGTACGCCGGCGCACCCGTTCTCATTGGACAGGGCCACGCCGCAGAACTTGTCCCCGGCCGAGCAGGGCCCCACCTGGCCGTTGCCCGTCATCTTCACCACCTGTCCTGCCTTGACCTCCTTCTGGGCGAAAAAGGTGGCCGCCACTGCGCCGATCTCCTCAAAGGAAACCTTGTTCATTCCCAATCCCTCCCGATTTATTTTGTAAAGACGGCCCCGCCGTCAGATCAAAAAAGCCCCGTCCGGCCGCTCCGGCATCCCGTCCCCGTTACCGTAGGACAGCTGCGGGGCGATGGGGTAGCGCTCCGCCGCCCGCCGCTGATAATTCTCCCGCAACTCCAGCAGCTCCTTTTCCTCCAGCCGGTCCGCGATGTGCCGGAGGGTCTCCGCCCCCACCTGGCGCTCCGCCAGCAGGCCCAGCCGGACCACCTCGTTCCGCAGTCCCGTCAGATAGCGGCGCCCCAGCTCGGCCGCCCGCTCCAGATCTTCCAGCTCGGCTGCGGCGGCGGGCTCTCCCAGCGCCAGCTGCTTCAGCGAAGGGCTCCCTCCGGCCCGCTTCATCACTCCAGCCCTGGGCTGGGCGGGCACTGCGACAAAGGAGAACTCGAAAGCGTCTGTGGCCTCCAGCAAACGCGCGCAGCACAGCCTGCCGTCGTACCGCTTTCCCTTCTCGTGGGCGCACCTGCCCATGTCCGACCCGCAGATGGAGCACTCTGCCCGCTTTACCGCGCAGCCCACGCTGACCTCCCGCTTGATACCCCCTTCGATCTCCGCGATCAGGTCCTGGTTTCCCTGGGTCCGCACCATGTAGGCGTACCCCTTCAGATAGCAGGCGGGCTCTCCCAGCGCCGTGCGTATCCCCTCCTCCCGGACCACTTCCGTCCGGTAGATGCGGGCCGTCTGACCGCCGGCGCTCCACCTGTGGTCAAAGATCCCGCTCTTGCCCACAAACAGCTCCGCCAGCTGCTCCAGGGTGGCCTGTGGAAACTGCTCCCCGTCCCGGTCCACCTCGTTGTCGCACAGCCGCACCGCGAACAGATAGACCTCCGCCGCTGTCAGCTCCTTCCGGCTCTGCCGGTTGACGAGGGCCAGCTCCTCCTCTGTGGGCTCCACCCTCTGGCCCCCAAGGGCCTCCTTTTCTACCTTCATGTCCGTTCCTCCTCTCTGATGGCTTCCGCCTGGGCCAGATACAGCTTCGCTCTGGCCTCCTCCACGAAGTCCTGCAAGTTGATGTCTGCCCAGTCCACCGTCACATCGCCGCCCCAGCCGTGGAGCCGCAGCCACATCTCACAGATGCGCTCCACCGCCGGCTCCAGGGTCCGGCGCAGGGCGGTGATCTCGCTGGTCATCAGATCGGCCTGCTGGGCGCTCATCCGCTCCGTGCTGGACCAGGACAGCCCCAGCAGGAAGGGAGGGATACCGGTGCGGGCAACGAGCTGTTCCAGGATCTGACGCACCGGCACCTGGCTGTCCAGCACCTGATTGTCCGCCCCGATGACCTTGATGTCCAGATCCCCCACCGCCACAAAGTCCCGCACGGCCCCCTGCTTGCCCGCCTGCATGGCGGCGGACCACTCCCCGGCGATTTGCCGGCACCGCTCCTGGGCATAGGCTCCCTCTCCCTCTCCGGGGCGGCAGATGACCGCGAAGCGCACGTTGCCCATTCGCTCCCAGTTCATCCCCGTGGCCTGGTAGATCTTCAGCAGGATGTCGGTGAGGAAGGGCATGGACCGCAGCAGGGACACCCCGTAGGGGTGCTCTGTCTCCGGCTGAAAAGGGGTGAACAGCAGCAGCTCCTGCCAGGGCAGGGGCTCACAGGTTCCGCCCGGGCCCCGGGCACACAGCTGAAAGTCCAGGGGCGAGTCCCCCTCCCGGATCTCCACCTGCTCCGGTCCGGCGCACAGCAGAGCGGCGATCTCCCGGCCCTGGCAGTCCAGCACCAGTTCGCCCACCCCCCGCCCGCAGGTGAGCATGGAGTCCAGATAGCAGTCCAGAAAGGACTGGATGCCCCGCTGTCCCCGCCCGGTGGGGACAGTACGGAGGAACCGCTCCAGCCCCGCCTGGGCGGCGGGCTCCCCGCACTTCACCGCCACTCCGCCGGCCAGCCGGATCAGCTTCCAGATGGCCGCGTCCAGGATGGGCACCGCCTCCCGGATGGCCCGGTAGAGCTGGAGCTCCCCCGCCCCCAGGGGCACATACCGGTCCAGCACGCCGAAGGGATGCCGTCCGCTCTCCCGGATCTGCACCGCCTCCGCCCGGGCCTGCCCCTTGTTTCGTTCCCGCCGCTTCATCGCAAAAGCCTCCTTTGCCTCTTCCGGCCCCCGCCGGTCAAAATATCCTCCGTTCCACGCTCCCGGCCCAGCTGCCGCCGCGCTCCTTTGCCGCCACCGTGACGGCAAAATACCGGATGTCGTCCATTGCGTGGTCATGTTCCTTGCACACCTGGTCCCGCCCTCCGGCGCTGGTGTCCCAGCGGTACAGCCCGAACTCCCGGATGGCGTCTCCGCACCCGGGGCAGATGACCAGCCGGCCCGTCCGCAGCAGCTCCGCCGTGGTGCGGATGCCGGAGAGCACCTCGTTCTCCGCCCGCCGCACCTGCCAGCCCCGCCGCCGCAGGCACTCCAGAAAGCTGGCGGCGGAGGGGTCTGCCACCACCTCCCTGATGGGCCGCCCGTCCGCCAGTGCCTCCAGCGCGTCGGCGTATTCGCTGTCCGTCTTCTGCCGCCCCTCCCGGCGGGAGTCGTAATAGAACTCCTCCACCCGGTACCACGCCTCCCCCCACCGCCCCCAAAGTCCCATAGAGGTGGGGTTCACCGTACCGTAGTCGCAGGAGATATACCGCTCCGCCGCCCGCCCCTCCGGCGGCTCGCACACCATCCCCCGGGAGAAGAAGTCATATACCAGCCCTGCCGCCGCGGTCCATTCCCCCAGCACGAACCGGCGGTAGAAGGTCCCCTGGAACATGGTCCGGTATCGCTCCCGCACCTGGGGAGACAGGCCCGGGTTGTCCTCCATGGTGAAGTGGAGGTAAAGGGCGTTGCGCTCCCCGGCCTTCTGGACCCACTCCTGATAGAACCAGTGTCCCGGCCCCTCCGGGTTGCAGGAGAACCACAGCCTGGCCCCCTGGACCGAGCACCGGGCGCAGCACTGCTCCACAAAGGAGCGGGGCATCAGAACAGCCTCGTCCAGCAGCGCCCCCGCCAGGGTCACCCCCTGGATGCGTGCCGCCGCCCCCTCGTCCCCTCCGCCGAACAGGCAGAAGATGTTCCGCCGCCGCCCCAGGGACACCGTCACCTCCCCCCGGGTCAGCTGCTCCCGGCACTGGAATCCCATCCCTCTCAACAGGGGCAGCACCTCTCCCGTCAGGTTCCGCCGCACCCCCTCCATGCTCCGGCCGCACAGGGCGAATCTCCGCCCCTGGAAGCGGGCCATGGCCCACAGGAAGAAGGACAGGCCTAAGCACAGGGTCTTGCCGCTGCGCACCGCGCCGTCGCAGATGATGGCGCTCTTCTCCCAGTGGGGAGACCCCTCTCGCCACCAGGTCAGCACCTGCCGCTGTTTGGGGGAGAACCTCAGCGCTCCCATTCCGGCTCCTCCGCCGTCCCGCCCAGGGTCCGCAGCAGCTCCTCCGCTTCCGTCTCCCGGTTCTCCCGGATCAGCTCCATCAGCTTTTCCAGGGCCTTGAGCCGGTCGGTGAACTTGATCTCCACCGCTCCGTTCCCCGCCCGCTTGAACTCCGTCATAGCCGTCAGGTCCAGCCCGTCGATGGCCTCCAGCGCCTCCCCGGACAGATAGGCCAGCTTGACGGCGTCATTCACTCTCGCCCGAGTCAGTCGTCGCACCTGCCGGATCAGCTGCTCTCGCTGCCGCTTTTCTTCCGCCTTGCTCACCCCATCACCCTCCTCACCCCTGGTCCGACTTCGGAAAAAGTTGTACAGACCCGTCCACGCAGGCCAAAAATTTTTGAAAAATTTTTGCATCATGCAACGATTTGCGCAGAAAAAAATACCGGTCCGCTGCGGCGTATAGAAGTCCTCGCCCCTCCACATCCTTTTCACAGAAACATTTGGATTTGGAGGGACCCGCCATGAACCGTTTCCTTTCTTTGGCGCTGGCCGCCCTGCTGCTGGCGCCCTGTGTATCTGCTGCTGACCTCCCCGCCTCCGCCGCCCCCTCCGGGCCGGAGACAGCCGCCGCCTCTGCGGTGCTGATGGAGAAGGAGAGCGGCGCTGTCCTCTACGAAAAAGACGCCCGCCAGAAGCTGGAGCCCGCCAGCGTCACCAAGATCATGACCCTGCTTCTCATCATGGAAGCCCTGGACAGCGGCCGCATTGCCCGGGACGACATGGTGACCGTCTCCGCTTATGCCGCCGGCATGGGCGGTTCCCAGGTCTACCTGAAGGAGGGGGAGCAGATGTCCGTCTCCGAGCTGCTCAAGTGCATCACTGTGGTCTCCGGCAATGACGCCGCTGTGGCCATGGCCGAGTATCTTTCCGGCAGCGAGGCCGCCTTTGTTGCCGAGATGAACCTCCGGGCCCGTGAGCTGGGCATGGCTGACACCAACTTCGTCAACTGCACCGGCCTCCCCGCCCAGGGCCACCTCACCTCCGCTCACGACATCGCCCTCATGTCCCGGGAGCTGATCCTCAACCATCCCAGCATCCGGGAGTACACCACCATCTGGATGGACTCTATCCGGGACGGTGCCTTCGGTCTCACAAACACCAACCGTCTGGTCCGCTTCTATCAGGGAGCCACCGGCCTCAAGACCGGTTCCACCGATTCCGCCCTGTACTGCGTCTCCGCCACCGCCGAGCGGGACGGCATGGAACTCATCGCCGTGGTGATGAAGTCTCCCACCTCCGCTCAGCGCTTTGAAGACGCCAAAGCCCTTCTGGATTACGGCTTCGCCAACTATACGCTCGCCCGGGTCTATCCCGATGTCCCACTGGCCCCCGTGGAGGTGCTGCTGGGCACCACCGCCCAGGTCCAGCCTCAGTTGGAGCGGGAGTGTTCCCTCCTGGTCCGGAAGGGGGAGGAGGGCCTGATCTCCACCCAGATCCAGCTCGCCCAGGACCTGGAGGCCCCGGTGGAGCGGGGGCAGAAACTGGGGCAGATGGTGGTCACTGTGGACGGCGAGGTCCGGGACACCATCCCCATCGTCGCCTCCCAGCAGGTGGACCGCCTCACCATTCCCGGCATCTTTGGAAAGATGTTTCAGCGGCTGCTGATGGCCCGCTGACGCCCTGTTCGGAGCTCCCCGGCCGCCGGGGGGCTCCGAATAAATTCCATTTTACCGGCTTTTCACTT
>OOAG01001897.1_pt1 | contig 14500 bp, 14 predicted proteins | sample 1671461 | NCBI WGS metagenome assembly OOAG01 (sample SAMN06348159, study PRJEB24527) | human gut metagenome | biome: human gut; feature: ankylosing spondylitis patient; material: feces | host: Homo sapiens | place: China | collected 2015-10 | reverse complement strand
AGGCTCTCGGTGGTCAGCACCATCTCAGCGACGGATGCTGCGTTCTCCAGAGCGGAGCGGGTGACCTTGGTCGGGTCGACGATGCCAGCAGCGATCATGTCGTCCACGAAGACCTCGTTCTGTGCATCGAAGCCGTAGTTGGGCTTGTTGGCAGAGACGATCTTGTCGATGATGACGCTGCCTTCCAGACCGGCGTTCTTTGCGATCTGGCGCAGAGGTGCTTCCAGAGCCTTCAGGACGATCTTTGCACCGGTGCGCTCGTCGCCTTCCAGCGTCTCGCACAGCGCACGGACAGCGGGGATGGCATTGATGGGAGCGGTGCCGCCGCCGGCAACGACGCCTTCCTGAACGGCTGCCTTGGTCGCGTTCAGAGCGTCCTCGATGCGGAGCTTCTTGTCCTTCATCTCGACCTCGGTCGCAGCGCCGACCTTGATGACGGCCACGCCACCGGCCAGCTTTGCCAGACGCTCCTGCAGCTTCTCGCGGTCAAAGTCGCTGGTCGCAGCCTCGATCTGGTTGCGGATCTGTGCGATGCGGGCTGCGATGGCGTCCTTATCACCTGCACCGCCAACGATGGTGGTGTTCTCCTTGGTGACCTTGACCTGGCGGGCATGGCCCAGCATCTGGACGGTTGCGTCCTTCAGCTCATAGCCCAGATCAGCGGACACGACGGTGCCGCCGGTCAGGGTCGCGATATCCTGCAGCATCTCCTTGCGGCGGTCGCCGAAGCCGGGGGCCTTGACGGCGCAGACGTTCAGGGTGCCGCGCAGGCGGTTGACGATCAGGGTGGACAGAGCCTCGCCCTCGATATCCTCTGCGATGATAACCAGCTTGCGGCCGCTCTTCATGATACCTTCCAGCAGGGGCACCAGATCCTGGATTACGCTGATCTTCTGATCGGTGATCATGATATAGGCGTCATCCATAACGGCTTCCATCTTGTCCGTGTCAGTGACCATGTAGGGCGTCACATAACCGCGATCAAACATCATGCCTTCCACGATTTCGCTGTAGGTCTCAGCGGTCTTGGACTCTTCCACGGTGATCACGCCGTCATGGCTGACCTTTTCCATGGCCTCGGCGATCAGCTTGCCGATGGTTTCATCGCCGGAAGAGACGGTGCCCACGCGGGCGATATCGTCGGTGCCGGATACCTTCTTGGCCGTGGCCTTCATAGCCTCCACCGCAGCGTCAACGGCCTTGGCCATGCCCTTGCGCATCACAATGGGGTTGGCGCCGGCGGCCAGATTGCGCTGACCCTCGTGGATCATGGCCTGCGCCAGCAGGGTGGCGGTGGTGGTGCCGTCGCCGGCCACGTCGTTGGTCTTGGTGGAGACCTCCTTCACCAGCTGGGCGCCCATGTTCTCAAAGGGGTCCTCCAGCTCGATCTCCTTGGCGATGGTCACGCCGTCGTTGGTGATGACGGGGGCGCCGAACTTCTTGCTCAGCACCACGTTGCGGCCTTTGGGGCCCAGAGTGATCTTGACGGTGTCAGCCAGCTGGTCCACGCCCTTTTCCAGAGCCTTGCGGGCTTCCTCGCCGTAGCAAATGATTTTAGCCATAACACATTACCTCCAATTTAGAGAAGACTTAGTTTGAATCAGAAATTAGGAGTTAGAACTTAGGAATTGCGGCGGTCCGGCTTTACCGTAGCCATTGGGATCGACTGCCGCCTCAGGCAATTCATCGATCCGACGTTTCTCATTCCTAGTTGCCGTCGCTGAATTTCACTCTACAATGGCCAGGATATCGTTCTGACGGACGATGGTCACCTCTTCGCCGTCGATCTTTACCTGGGTGCCGGAATACTTGCTGGTGATGACCTTGTCTCCCACCTTCACGGTCATAGTGACCTCCTTGCCGTCCACCATGCCGCCGGGGCCCACAGCCAGGACCTCGGCCACCTCGGGCTTCTCCTTGGCGGCGCCGGTGAGGATGATGCCGCCCTTGGTGGTCTCCTCGGCCTCCACCATCTTCAGAATGACGCGGTCAGCTAAGGGCTTGAGTTTCATAACAGGTTCCTCCTTATATGATATTGGTATTAAACGAGTTGGGGAGAGTGCGCCGACACTGTGACCGACAGGACTCTCGGAATGTTAGCACTCAATAAAACTGAGTGCCAACCACGAGTATGATAATAAACGTTTTAAAACAAAAAATCAACCCCCAATTTCAAAAAATTGCGGGCAATTTCGTAAAAGTTTACCGTCCGTTCACAAAGTGGAGAAAAGAGTGCTAAAATTCGGGGGAATAATCGGCACCCGCAGGGAAGAAAAAGTTGATTTTCAAGGGGGAGAGGCGGACGGTGAAGCGGGTCCCGCGCATGACCTCGCCGTCCACCACCACGGTGATCTCCCGGGGGGAGGAAAAGGAGAGGGACTGGCCGTGCCAGTCGGTGATAAATTGGGGGTACTGCCGGTAGAGCCCCTGGGCGTACTTGCCCACCAGGCGGAAGAAAGTGAGGCGGCTGATCTCCCCCACGGCCAGGACATCCAGCACACCGTCGTCCGGCATGGCGTCCGGCACGGGCATGAAGCCGCCGCCGTAGTGCCTGCCGTTGCAGATGCACAGGATGGCGGTCTGCCGCTCCTGCCAGTCCAGGCCGTCGGCACGGATGGTCAGGGGACGGCAGAGGCCCCGGAAGATGACCTGCTCCGCCAGGGATAGAAGATAGGCGCCGATGCCGGAGACAAAGCGCAGGTCCTTATATCGGTGCACCCCCGCGGCGATGCGGGCGTCCACGCCGGCACACACCACGTCCAGGCCCAGCTTGCCGTTGCAGTCCATCAGGTCAAAGGCACGCTGGGGGCCGGCGGCCAGGGCCTCCAGGTCGTAGAACAGCTCCCGGAAGCGGGGGCCGAACAGCTTGAGAAAGTCGTTGCCCGTCCCCTTGGGCACGCAGGTGACCGCGGCGTTGTCAAAGCCCGCCGCCCCGTTGACCACCTCGTTGAGGGTGCCGTCCCCGCCGCAGGTGTAGATGCGCACCGGCTCCCCCGTCCGGGCCGCCGTCGCCGCCAGCCGTTGGGCGTCCCCGGCCTCCCGGGTATAGGCCACCTCGTGGGGAAAGGACAGCCGGGACAGCAGGGCCTCCAGCCGGGCGGTGCTCTCCGGCCTGCCCGCCGCCGGGTTGATGATGAACAGGTGCCTCATAAATACCTCCGATGGGTCAGGGCAGCTCCCCATAGCCCCAGATCAGCGTCCGCTCCACATAGCCCGCCCAGTGGAACTCCTCCAGCACGCACCGCTCCGGGAGCGTGGAGGACAGCCCCAGCTCCGTCAGCAGAGAGCGGTCCTTTTGGAGGGTCCAAAGCCCATCCGCCGGGTCGGTGCGCAGCCAGAAGGTCTGAAACCGCTCCCGGTCATAGATGAGGACGATCTCCGCCTGGCCCAGGTCTCCCCCAGGCATAAAGAGGAATATTTTGCAGAAGGGCAGGTCCGCCGGCTTGGCGGCGATGAGGGCCTCCGTCTTGCGCAGCAGGGCGGAAAACAGGGCCTTCCGGCCCTTTCCACGGGGGTGGAAAAACCGGTGAGAGTACAGGTCCAGCTCCAGAAATTCTTCCCGACCATCCGCCTCGTCCGGGCGCCAGTCGGGCTGGTAGTCCTCTACCACCCGGATCAGCTTCCTGAGCATCCGCCGATAGCCCCGGAATTTTTTGACACGATATGCCATGATGCACCTCCTATTTGACGCCGTAGAGGAACAGGTCACATTTCAGCATTCCGTTATATAACTTCCGCTTCCTGTCCGCCGTCTTCCCAAAGGTGCGCTCAAACTCCGTATGGGAGGAGAGCAGATACAGCTTCCAGGTCTCCGGGAACTTGGTCCATGCCTTTCCGAAGGCGCGGTACAGCTCCTCTGCCTCCCGGCGCTCCATAATGCGCTCGCCGTAGGGAGGATTGGTGACGATCCGGCCGTACATCCCGCCCCAGTGGAAGGTGCGGGCGTCCGCCGCTTCAAACCTTACAATGTCGTCCACCTCGGCCAGCTGGGCGTTGTGCCGGGCCAGCTCCACGGCGGCAGGGTCGATATCGCCGCCCCAGATCTCATAGTCCCCGTGGAACTCCCGGTCCTGGGCCTCATCGGCGGCATCCATCCAGGCCTGAGTGGGGAGCCAGCTCCACTTCTGAGCGGAGAAGGAGCGGTTCAGGCCCGGAGCCCGGTTTTTGGCGATGAGGGCGGCCTCGATGGGGATGGTGCCCGAACCGCAGAAGGGGTCGCACAGCGGGTCCCGGCCCCGGTAGCGGGAGAGGAGCACCATGGCGGCGGCCAGGGTCTCCCGCAGGGGGGCGTCCACCCCGTGGGCCCGGTAGCCCCGCTTGTAAAGCCCTGGTCCCGAGGTGTCCAGCATCAGGACGGCGGTGTCTTTCATGATGGAGAACTGGATCTGGAAGAGCGCTCCGGTCTCAGGGAGGGTATTCAGGCCGTAGGCATCCCCCAGACGGGCGGCGGCCGCCTTTTTCACAATGGATTGGCAGGCAGGCACGGAATGGAGGGCGGAATTAAGGCAGTGCCCCTTGACAGGGAACCGGCCCTCCCGGGGGATGAACTGCTCCCAGGCGAGGGCACGGGTCCCCTCAAACAGGGCGTCGAAATCTCCGGCAGGGAAGGTGCCCAGCACCAGCAGCACCCGCTCCCCGGTGCGCAGATTTAGATCCATCCGCGGGATGTCGCCGGGCCGGCCGGAGCAGAGGACACGGCCATTTTCCGCCCGCACCTGGTCCAGCCCCAGGCGGCGCAGCTCATCCGCAGCCAGGGCCTCCAGGCCGAAGAGGGTGGGGATCGCAAAGTTCAGAGTTTCCATGGCGGTTCTCCTTATTCCTGGGGGGCGGGCGCCCCGAGATCAGTGTAGATGCCCGAGATGCCCTGGCGGACCAGGGCGGCCTGATCCGCCGGGTCATTGACCGTGTGGACGAAGAGGGGGACCTGGGCCTCCAGGAGCGCCTCCACATAGCCTGGGGTGTTCGCCAGCTCTGCCGGGAAGGTGATCCCCTCCAGGGGGTGTTCAGCAGCAAAGCGGACCAGGGCGGCGGTGTCCTGCTTTTCGGACCAGGACATCTGATACACGGTGAGGATGATGTGCTCAAAGCCCAGATCTGCCACCTGGTCATATTCTTCCGGGTGGTAGATCTGAATGATGAAGCGGCTGCGCAGATCCGGGCAGCGCTGGGCGATCAGGGCTGCGCCCGCCGCGCAGTCCTCCTTGATGTCGGTGACGATGGAGACGCCGGGGTGTTCCCTCAGCCAGGCGATCAGATGATCCAGGGTCAGGGAAGTGAAGCCGTAGGTGCTGTCCCGGACGGCCTCGAACTGGGCCAGGGTGGGGGAGTCCGTGTCCAGGATGCGGCCATAGAAAGCGTTCCAGTCGTGGACGCAGACCAGCTCCCCGTCGCAGGTCCAGGAGAAGTCCAGCTCCAGCAGCCGGAAGCCGTTTTCGTAGGAATGTTCCAGCGCCTCCAGACTGTTGCTGCCCGTCACTCCCTCCGGGGTGACGCCGCCGGCGTGGAGGATCATCAGGGGGGTGTGGAGCTGCTGCGCCTGAGCGGTGATGGCAGGAAGGGAGACGGCCAGGCCCGGCGGAGCAGAGAGGGGAGCTCCGGCGGACAGGGAGGCAGTGAGCATGAGGGAGAGGATAAGTTCTGAAACGATGGGCATGGGCGGGATTCTCCTTTAAGCGTCGAGAGAGATTGGTAAAAAACAGTATATCGGATTTTTCGCCATTAGGCAAATACTTTATAGAGCGGAAAGGCGGCGCTCCCCCGATCCTGAAATTATTTACAGAAAAAAGAGAGAAAACCATAGCAATTTTTTGTAAGATATGATATCCTGTCATCCAAGGAAAGAAGTTTTCTTTCCAGCCCCCCGGGATGGGAACAGAAAGGAGTGTGCTATGATACCCATACCGTTTACTGTGCTCTGGCTGATCGCCCTGATCGTGTTCGCGGTGGGGGAGGCTATCACTGTGGGCCTGACCTCCGTTTGGTTCGCGGTGGGTGCTCTGGGTGCGCTGATCGCGGCAGGCTTTGGCGCGGCGCTGTGGCTCCAGGTGGTGGTCTTTCTGGCTCTGTCCGGGGTGACCCTGCTGCTGGTCCGCCCCTTGGCAAAGAAGTTCCTGACGCCCCGCTACCAGGCCACCAATGCGGACCGGGTCATCGGTGCCACAGCACTGGTCACAGAGGAGATCGACAACCTGAAGGGGAGCGGCCTGGTGAATATCTCGGGACAGGTCTGGACCGCTCGCTCCGCCCATGACGTTGTCATACAGCCTGGGCGGGAGGTCAAGGTGCTCCGCATCGAGGGAGTCAAGGTTTTTGTAGAGCTGTTATAAGGAGGAGAGATCATGGATAGTATTCTTTCGTTTTTAGTGCCCATCATCCTGGTGGTGCTGGTGCTGCTGGTGCTGGCCGCCAACGTCCGGGTGGTCCCGCAGTCCCGCGCATTCGTCATTGAACGCCTGGGCGCCTTTCAGGGGGTGTGGGGCGTGGGCCTGCACTTCAAGATCCCGTTCATTGAGCGGGTTGCAAAGAATGTTTCCCTGAAGGAGCAGGTGGTGGATTTTCCCCCCCAGCCCGTCATCACCAAGGACAATGTTACCATGCAGATCGATACGGTGATCTATTTCCAGATCACCGACCCTAAGCTGTACACCTATGGGGTGGAGAATCCCATGTCCGCCATTGAGAACCTCACTGCCACCACCCTGCGCAACATCATCGGTGACTTGGAGCTGGACCAGTCCCTCACCAGCCGAGACCACATCAACGGTCAGATGCGGGCCATTCTGGACGAGGCCACCGACAACTGGGGCATCAAGGTCAACCGGGTGGAGCTGAAGAACATCATGCCGCCCAGAGACATTCAGGAGTCCATGGAGAAGCAGATGCGGGCCGAGCGCGAGCGCCGTGAGGCCATCCTCCAGGCCGAGGGCCAGAAGCAGTCCCAGATCCTGGTGGCCGAGGGCGAGAAGCAGTCCGCCATCCTCCGGGCCGACGCCGCCAAGCAGGCGGCCATCCTCCAGGCCGAGGGCGCCAAGCAGGCCAAGATCCTGGAGGCTGAGGCCGAGGCCGAGGCCATTATGAAGGTACAGCAGGCCACCGCCGACGCCATCAAGCTCATCAACGAGTCCGACCCCGGCGACGGCGTCATCAAGATCAAGGCCCTGGAGGCCTTCACCGCCGCCGCCAACGGCAAGGCTACCAAGATCATCATTCCCAGCGAGATCCAGGGGCTGGCTGGGCTGGCCGCCTCCGCCAAGACCATCTTCGATACCGAGGACCCCAAGGCCACCATCACCAAGACTGTCCCCAAGCAGTAACATCCGACCATACCAAACAGGGCCGCCCCGCATGAGGCGGCCCTGTTTTAAATCCGGGAGGTGTGCTATGACACAGAAACAGAGGAAGCGACGGCTGTCCCTGCTCGCCGCCCTGCTCCTCCTCCCCGTCCTGGCCGCCTGCGGCCCCGGTCGGGCTGAGTCCTGTTACGGCCGGGTGGCGGAGGTACAGCGGGCCCCCGACGGCTCCCTGTCCGCCCTGGTCCTGGACACCGGCGATGAGGCGCGGACGTGCGTTCTGCTCACCCCGGAGACCCATGTGGCCTCCACGGTAGAGGACCTCCTCTCTGAAGAGGAGTTCCTGGCGGATCCCCCTATGGGCACCGAGGTCTCCGTCCTCTTTGCCGAGGATTCCCCGCCCCAGACCGTCACTGGCGAGGACGGGACCCAGTACTCCGCCCAAACAGCGGATTTCCTGTGGGTGGAGGACGCCCGGTATCCGGAGGGCCTCACCCTGTCCGACGGAACGGCGCTGGAGGTGTGGGCCACCGGCTTTCAGGAGAAGCAATACCGGCTGTCCGATGGGACGGTGCTGCTCCAGGAGTTCCCGCCCCAAACTGATTTCTCCAACGATTACGTTGGGAATACCCCGCTCAGAGACCTGTCCCCCGCCCTGCCGGACGGCCTCCGGCGCTATTATCAGGACCGTGGTCCCCTCTATGACCTGACAGAGGAGCTGGAGCGGACCGATCGGGCCTTCTGTCAGGATCCGGAGAACTTCCAGCCCTTCCGGGTGGAACAGCGGGTCTCCTGGTCCGCCTCCGCCCCCGGCGCACACTACTTCCTCACCACCCTGTCCCGCACGCCGGAGCCGAGGCTTCTGGAGGAGATCCAGTGGACCGACGCCTTTGACCCCATGACCGGGGCGCACATCCCCACAGAGGAGTTGTTCTCCGCCGGACGGGACCAGGTGATCGCCGCGCTCCTGGCTCAGATGAAGGGAGTGGAAGCTCCCCTGGCCCAGGAGCTCCGGGACGCCTTCCAGTTCTCCTACCTGTGCTTTTGGCCCGATCACCTGTCCGTGCGGTTCCCCGCCGGGAGCCTGCCCAGCCAGGAGTACTCCTGGGGCTGGAGCATCGGCTACGACGCCCTCTCCGGGGTCCTCCGGCCCTGGGCTGTTCCGGTGGAGGAGCCTCCTGAACTTTAAGAAATCTTAAATTGACTTCCCCCATCCCCCTGCTTACAATGGAGGCATCCTTCCCGCGCCGCGGGAAAATGGGAGAAAGGATGTTGTACATGAAAAAATTTCTCAGCCTTCTGCTGGTGCTGGGCCTGCTGGGCAGCTCCCAGGCGGCTCTGGCCGCGGAGGAGAGCCCCGCTCCCCTGCCCGGCTGGTCCCACAGCATACTGGCCGACGGCTATTCCCTGGGCCTGTTTGGGGACGAGATCGGCGTCCAGCACAGCCAGACTGTGACCATGGAGCAGGTGGAGGCCCTGGCCCGGACGGTGGGGGACAAGCTGGCCCTGCTGGACCTGGAGCCCCGGCCCACCGACGGGACCGCCCTGGTGCTGGACACCACCCGGGGCGGCGTGGTGAACGCCCTGTATCAGGAGGCCGCCGCCTATGCCTTCCCCGACGTGGAGCAGGGGCCTGAGGCCTTTATGACCTCTGTGGGGGCCCTGGCCGGGGACGGCTCCGGCCTGCATCTGGACCGGCCCTGCACCGTGCTGGAGGCCGCCGCCATGGCCAACAGCCTGATCCTGAACCTGTATGACTGGCAGGACGCCGGCTCCCTGGGCCTGCTGTGGCGGGCGGACAACGGCCGCGGCAATGTGCTGTATCTGCTGGGCTCCATCCACACCGACCGGAACAATCTCTACCCCTTCCACAAGCAGCTGCGGGACGTCATTCTGAACGCGGAGCAGGTCTCCTTCGAGCTGGACTTCAACGACACGGACCAGCTTCTGGAGTTCGCCGCCATGCAGACCTATCCCGCCGGAGACAGCCTGGCCAACCACATCTCCCCGGCGCTGTACCAGGCGGTGGTGCAGGCCGCCGCGCAGCTGGGGATGGACGAGGGCACGGTCTCCCAGTACAAGCCCTGGGCCCTGGCCAACTCCTTCTCCTCCCTGGCCACCCTGGACGAGACCAGCAGTGAAAACGCCATGGCCATCGACCTGTATGTGAACGCCAAGGCGATCAACGCGGGGATCGGCATCGGCGCGGTGGAGACCTACGCCTTCCAGGGCCAGATCTTTGACACCCTCTCCCCGGAGTACCAGGAACAGTACCTGGCCGGCGGCCTGCTTCTGATTCTGGACCCGGACTCCATCAGCCAGGAGACCCGGGACGCCCTCACCCAGGTGCTGGGCGAGGACGCCTTCCAGCCCGCGACCCAGGAGGCCATCCAGGCCCAGCTGGACCAGATCAGCGCCATGATGGACAGCTGGAAGGCCCGGGACGCGGCGGAGTTCGACGCGGTCTATGGCAAAGATGCCATCCTGGACAGCGAGGACGAGCTGAACCAGAAGCTCTTTACCGGCCGGGACCCCGGCATGATCCAATACGCCGCCGACTACCTGAGCCAGCCGGGCTCCCACACCGGCCTGCTGGTGGTGGGCGCGGGCCACATGGTGGGGGACACCGGCGTGGTCCAGGGCCTGCGGGACCTGGGCTATACCGTGGAGCTGGTCCCCGTCCCCTGAGCGCTCCGTTTCCCATATCCCCTCTCTCCGCCTCCGGCCCCGGCCGGGGGCGGTCTCTTTTTGAGCCGTGGGCCAGGATCCTGACCGTCCCTCAATCCGGCGGCCTGTTTTCCTGCCTGTCCCTCCGTTGCGGCGGACCGCCGTCTCTGGTATGATGATAACATCCAAACAAGGAGGACTCCGCCATGAAGCTCCACGACGTCATCCGCACCCGCCGGCAGACCCTGGGCCTCACCCAGGAGGAGCTGGCCCGCCGTCTGGGCGTGTCCGCCCCCGCGGTCAACAAATGGGAACGCTCCATCCACTATCCGGACATCACCCTGCTGCCCTCCCTGGCCAGAGTGTTGGGTGTGGATCTGAACACGCTCCTATCCTTTCAGGAGGATATGACGGAGGAGGATATCGGCCTGTTCCTCAACCGGATCTACGAGACGGCGGGCGCGGAGGGGGTGGCGGCGGCCTTTGCCCTGGCCCGGGACAAGCTGCGGGAGTTTCCCAACAGCGACCTGCTGGCCTACCACGCCGCAGAGATGCTGATGGGCGTGCTGGAGCTACAGCCCGAGGACGACAGCCCTGAGCGGCGGGCACAGTAGGCGGAGGTCACCGCCCTTTATGAGCGGTGTATCCGCAGCGCCGACTGTCAGATTCGGGAGTGGGCCGCTTTTACCTTGGCCAGCCGGTGTATCAAGACCGGGGAGTTGGACCGTGCAGAGGAGCTGCTGGGGCAGCTGTCCGACACCCATCGGGGCAAGCGGGAGCTGACAGCCCGCCTGCGCCGGAAGCAGGGCCTGCATAAGGAGAGCTGGATCTTGCTGGAGCAGGAGCTTTTCGACCAGGCCCACACCCTCCAGTCCACCCTGCTGTCCATGCTGGACTATGCCCTGGCGGAGAAAGATCCCCAGCGCGCCCGTCTGCTGGCCGACACCGCCGTCCAGGCCGGGGAGATCTTTGACCTGTCTGACTATGCGGTGCTGTCCGCCCCCTTCCAGCTGGCGGCGGCGGAGCAGGACGGGCCCAAGGCCCTGGAGCTGCTGGACCGGCTTCTGCGCAGCCTGACGGTGCCCTGGGATCTGTCTGCCTCCCCCCTCTACCCCCATCTTCCGACCAAGGACGCAGCAGAGGAGAGCCAGAGGTCTCTCATTCCGGTCCTGCTGGATGGTACGGCCCGGGACCCGGACTGCGCCTTCCTCCGGGCGGAGCCCGGCTGGCCGGAGCTGCTGGCCCGGTATCAGACTTAAAATTGACAGAAATTTCGCCGTAAAAAAATCTCCCCGCTCCACATACTGAAAGACAGAACGTGCATTCCCGCGCCGTCCGCTCCGCGCCTCCGGATATAGAGCGCGGAGCCGCCCGGGATGCGTGATTTTGTGGAAAATGAGGTGGGTTCTTTGCGGGATCATGGCGCGCCCGGGATCAGCTGGGCCCTGCTGGTGCTGTGCTTCGCGCTGGCCTTTTCCCCCGCTCCGCAGCCAGCCGGGGACCGGGCGGCCTCCGGCAGCGCGGAGGTGGAGGTGGAGACCGGGCCAGAGATGCCGGTGGTAGCCCTCACCTTTGACGACGGGCCCCGGGCGGCCACCACGGGCCGCCTTCTGGACGAACTGGCTCTGCGGGAGGTGCCTGCCACCTTCTTCCTCCTGGGGCACCGCCTTTCGGGCAACGAGGAGCTGGTCCGCCGCATGGCCCGGGAGGGCCATCAGATCGGCGTCCACACCTTCGACCACGTCCCGGTGACCGGCCTGTCCCATCAGGAGTTTGACCTCCAGGTGGGGGGCGTCCGCGCCCAGCTCCGGGACATTTTGGGGGATGGAGAATTCTGGCTGCGCCCCCCGTACGGCCAGACAGATGACAGCACCCGGGCCTGGGCGGACAGCCCTATTGTGCTTTGGTCGGTGGATCCGGAGGACTGGAAGGACCACAACGCCGCCCGTATCGCCGCCGCCGTGACAGAGCAGGTGAAGGATGGGGACATCATCCTCCTGCACGACATCTACCACAGCTCCGTGGACGCCGCCGTCCAGATCGTGGACGAGCTGCTCCGCCGCGGGTTCTGCTTTGTCACTGTGGAGGATCTGCTGGCGTGGAAGGGGATCTCCCCGGAGTCCGGGGCCGTTTACCGCTCGGGAAGATAAAAACACCGCCGCCCTGTCTGGCTTCAGGCAGGGCGGCGGAACTTCTTGCGGGAGGGCTTTTTTAACCCGCTGCGTTTACCGGACCTGCTCCCCGCTTCCCCGGCGGGGAAGGGTATTGGGGGGCAGCAGGGCCTGCTGGGTCAGCTGGATGAACCGCTCCCCAAAGTGGGAGAGATAGCGGTCCCGGCGGTAGCCCACCACCAGCTTGCTGATGGTGGAGGGATCGGTCAGCGGGAACAGGTCCAGCTTCTCAGTGGAAGCCTGATTGGCCGTGACATGGATGGTCTTTAGAAACAGCTCCGGACAGATGGTGATGCCGATGCCCGCCTCCGCCATGGCCAGGGTAGTGATGGTGTTCTCTGTCTCCAGGATCAGCTTGGGCTTGAAAAAATGCCGGCTGAAGTACTGATCCACTGTATTGCGGGTGCGGTTTCCCCGCTTGATGAGGATGAAGGGCTGGTGCTGGAACACATCAATATCCGCACCGGAGGCAAACTGGGCCCGCACCTCCTCCGCCCGGTCGCCGAAGAGCTGATCGGTAAAGATCTTGGGGACCACCAGGATCAGCTCCTCCTCCGTCAGCGGGACTACCTCCACCCCCTCCATCATAATGGGCTGGAAGCAGATGATCAGATCCACCCGGCCATGGGCCAGCTCGTCCTCCAGGTGGGTGGAGTTACCCTCAAACAGGGAAAATTCCACCATGGGGAACTCCGCCTGAAATTTCGGCAGTATGTCCGGCAGCAGGGCCAGGCCGCAGGTATGGGAGATCCCCAGGCGCAGCAGGCCCATGTAATGCCGGTTGATGTCCCCTACCTTGGCCAGATACTGGCTGTGTAAGTCCAGGATCTGGGTGGCGGTCTCCACCAGCAAATCCCCCGCATAGGTCAGAGACAGCTTGGGCGAGCGGGTGAACAGCTTCACATCCAGCTCCTTTTCCATGTTGCTGATGTGGTTGCTCAGAGACTGCTGGGAGATGTACAGCCGCTCCGCGGCCCGTGTGATATTCAATTCCTCTGCCACAAGCAGGAAATATTTCAAATGGAGAAAATTCATAGCGGGCCCCCTTGTGATTTTGAATATTATCCTTCATTTTTAGTTGGGACAGCTTGATTATACCACAGCGAAAAGGCTGTGGCAACCATCAGCAAAAATCTGCTGTTCGGAATATCAATTTTATGCTTTAATAGTACTGAATAAAGGGTAATTTGAATAAGGTCCCCTCGTGTTTCCTGTGTACCCTTCTACACATATTACAAACACACGACACTGAGAAAGGAAGATTGTTTATCATGAAATGCCTGATCATTGACGCCGTTCACAGCGCGATCGCTGAAGAGCTGAGCAAGTATATGCAGGTGGACACCCACATGCTGCCCACTCAGGAGGAGCTGCTCAAGCTGATCCCCGACTATGATGTGCTGATCATGCGCGTTGACCCCGCCATCAACAAGGAGATCCTGGATGCCGCCAAGAACCTGAAGGTCATCGGCGTCTGCTCCGTGGGCCTGAACCACATCGATCTGGACACCGCCAAGGAGAAGGGCATCCAGGTGTTCAACGCTCCCGGCCTGAACGGCAACGCCGTGGCCGAGCTGACCCTGTGCAAGATGCTGGAGATGTCCCGCCACACCATCCCCGCCTGCCACGACGTCAAGGTCAACAAAACTTGGGACAAGTATAAGTTCGTGGGCCGTGAGCTCCGGGGCAAGACTCTGGGCGTTCTGGGCTTTGGCCGCATCGGCCAGCGCGTGGGCGAGCTGGCCCGCGTCTTCAAGATGGACGTCGTCGCCTATGACCCCTACCTGCCCGCCCATGTGTTTGAGGAGCAGCATGCCAAGAGCATGAGCATTGAGGAGGTCCTGAAGGTCTCTGACTATGTGACCATCCACATGCCTCTGAACGATGAGACCCGCAACCTGTTCAATGCCAAGTCCATCGCCGAGATGAAGGACGACGCCATTGTTCTGAACATGGCCCGCGGCGGCATCGTCAACGAGAAGGATATGTACGAGGCCCTGAAGGCCGGCAAGATCGGCGGCTATGCCTCCGACGTCATGGAGAACGAGCTGGCCGCCGGCGGTCTGACCGAGGGCGCGGGCTTCGACTCCCCCCTGTTCGAGTGCGACAACTTCATCGTCACTCCCCACCTGGGTGCTCAGACCGTTGACGCTTCCCGCGACATCGGCGCCCACATCATCGGCAAGGTCAAGGAGGCCCTGGACCTGAAGTAATCAACATTTTCCCGGGATCGAGCGCAAGGGAATCTGAATAGAGCGGCGGGAGCCCGGCATCCAGATGGATGCCGGGCTCCTGTTCAGCTTGTCAAAGAACGCCAGTTCTCAAAACACGAGGACTGGCGTTTTATCATTAAACGGGGCAAAAATCATGATA
>OOAG01001894.1_pt1 | contig 14511 bp, 10 predicted proteins | sample 1671461 | NCBI WGS metagenome assembly OOAG01 (sample SAMN06348159, study PRJEB24527) | human gut metagenome | biome: human gut; feature: ankylosing spondylitis patient; material: feces | host: Homo sapiens | place: China | collected 2015-10 | reverse complement strand
GGACATAGTCCCCTAAAAACTTATCAAAAGTGTTTCGTCCGCCTGCCAGCAGCAGCCGGTCATCTGAGAGAATATATTTGTCATGGAGCCTGCCGTTAAAGGTCCAGGGCATGAGCGGATTGGGCGTATTATAGAAACGGATCTCAATATTGGGATGTGCGCCCAGGGCATAAAACACCGGCGAGGAGGCCATGCTGACCAGGCCGTTCATCCCATCCGTGAGGACCTGGACCTGGACCCCGCGCTCCGCTGCCGCCAGGAGGGCCGCTGCCACATCCCTGCCGCTCTCACAATCCCGGATATCAAAATTGGTGAAAATCAGCCGCTTCTGCGCCTCTTCAATCATGCGGATCCGGATCTCCAGTGCGGCAACATTGTCATCTATCAGGGCTGCACGATCCACGCTTCCAGTCCCATAAAATCCACTTTTGTCAAATCCTCTCTGAAATTCTTTTGACACTCCCGGCTGGAACAGAAATGGGAGCCACATTCCCAGGAGCAGATAGACCGCATAACACAGAAAAACCACTGGCAGAATCCGCAGTATAAGGTGTACATGCCGGCCACCAGCTCCCCCTGCTTTGATAAATAAATGTTTCATCTTATCTGTAAACCTCCGGGCTTTGTTATGAGAGCAGACGCTTTCATTCTCTATTTTTCATTATTATAGAACGAAACGACTTTTTTCTCAAGGGGATATGATCGGAACCCACACAGGCTTTCGATCGCACTGTCCCTCAGAAGCGGACGGCGGACCGTCTGCCCCCTGCTGGCCTCCAATGAGCTGACAGCCGGGTATTCTCTATCAGAATACCCGGCTGCCTCTGACTTTTCACATCTTTACGCGGTGGAACACCTTTTTCCCTTTTTTGAGCATCAGGCCGTCGCCTGCCATCTGGTCGGCAGTGTAGGATGCGGCCACGTCGGTGACCTTCTCCCCGTCCACCTCCACGCCGCCCTGTTCCACCAGGCGGCGGGCCTCCTTCTTGGAGGGGGCCAACTTGCACTTCATCATCAGGTCCAGGATGCCGATGGAGCCGCCGGCCAAGTCCTCCTGGGACAGCTGGGTCGCCGGGACATTGCTCATGTCTCCGCCGCCCACAAAGAGGGCCTTGGCGGCCTCCTGGGCCTTCTCAGCCTCCTCCTTGCCGTGGACCAGAGCGGTCAGCTCATAGGCCAGGATCTCCTTGGCGGTGTTCAGCTGGCTGCCCTCCCACTTGTCCATCTCGTCGATCTGCTCCAGAGGCAGGAACGTGAGCATGCGCAGGCACTTGAGCACGTCGCCGTCGCCTACGTTGCGCCAGTACTGATAGAACTCATAGGGGCTGGTCTTGCTGGGGTCCAGCCACACCGCGCCCTTGGCTGTCTTGCCCATCTTCTTGCCCTCGGAGTTGAGCAGCAGGGTGATGGTCATGGCGTGGGCGTCCTTGCCCAGCTTTCTCCGGATCAACTCGGTGCCGCCCAGCATGTTGGACCACTGATCGTCGCCGCCGAACTGCATGTTGCATCCGTAGTGCTGGAACAGGTAGTAGAAGTCGTAGGACTGCATGATCATATAGTTGAACTCCAGGAAGGAGAGTCCCTTCTCCATCCGCTGCTCATAGCACTTGGCCCGAAGCATGTTGTTCACCGAGAAGCAGGCTCCCACATCCCGCAGCAGCTCGATATAGTTCAGTTTCAGCAGCCAGTCGGCGTTGTTTACCATCTGGGCCTTGCCCTCACCAAACTCGATGAACCGCTCCATCTGCTTCTTGAAGCAGTCGCAGTTGTGCTGGATGGTCTCCGGGGTCATCATGTTCCGCATGTCGGTGCGGCCGGAGGGGTCCCCAATATAGCCGGTGCCGCCGCCGATGAGTGCGATGGGCCGGTTGCCCGCCATCTGGAGGCGCTTCATCAGGCACAGGGCCATGAAGTGGCCCACATGGAGGGAGTCGGCAGTGGGGTCAAAGCCGATGTAGAACACCGCCTTCCCCTCATTCACCATCTTGGAGATCTCCTCCTCGTTGGTCACCTGGGCGATCAGTCCGCGGGCTTTCAGTTCCTCATAACAGGTCATCGTACTTTCTCCTTTTTATTCAATATTCTGCTGGCATGAAGTGTTTTCAGCAGGACTGTTGTTTCTCTCCCTGAGCAGGCACGCGCTCCTTGTGCTCCCTGCGTCCACAGATCACATTGTAGGCCACCACGCTGCCCACCACGATCACCGCGCCCACCAGCGCAGTGGGACCGATCATTTCATGGTAAAAGACGGCTACCAGGATGGGGTTGAGGACCGGCTCGATGCCGGAGACCAGGCTGGCCGTCACCGGAGGAGTGGTCTTCAGGCCGATGGTGAGCAGGATATAGGCCAGTGCCACCTGGAACACCCCCAGGATTAGGACGCTGACCACCGCTGTGGCGGAGAAGTCGGTCTCCATGGCCACAAAGGGCAGTCCCACCACCGCGCTGAATACATCTCCCCAGAAGACCGAGCTGATGGCGTCCCCCTCCGGCATGTCGTTCATCATGAACACACCGGCGTAGGAGATCCCGGAGATGAGGGCCAGCACGTTCCCCACCATCCCGCCAGCGGAAAGGCTGTCCACAAAGAAGAACAGGATGCCGCCCAGCACGGCCGCGCAGGTCACCAGATCCAGCTTTCCCGGCCTGCGCCGGAAGAAGATGGCGGTGAACACCATCACGAAGATGGGGGCGGTGAACTGGAGGACGATGGCGTTGGCCGCCGTGGTCATCTTGTTGGCGATGGAGAAGAGGATGTTGGTCCCACACACCGCCAAAGCGCCCAGCAGGACCCAGCGGTTCATCCTGGGCTTGTGGCGGATGGCCCACAGGTACAGCCCGATAACTACCAAGGCCACCGCGGTCCTGGCTCCGTTGATGGACATCCCGTTCCACGGGATCACTTTGATGCAGAGCCCCCCGATGCTGTACAGCACCGCGGCGGCAAAGACGCACAGGACGCCTCTCTGCTTTGCGGACACGACACCGCCCCCTTTTCTGTCTCTCTCCACATTTCCAGACCGCCCGAACTCATTTTGCGGAGTCTCCCCCGCTGTTCCCGCCCCTGCGGCGCGGGAATACACAGAGAGGATCGGGCTCTCTGAAAAATGCCCCCTGTCCCGAAGGACAGAGGGCATGAAATGCGGTACCACCTCTGGACCGTCCTGTCCTCGCGGGCAGGACCTTATGGAGTGCTGGACTCCGGCGCGGTAACGGGCGCGGCCCGGCCTGTCCCCTACTGCGGCTTGTCCGGTTCGGGCGGCTGCTCGGAGGCGTATTCCCGGAGCGCCCCTCTCCCCCTCTCACCGTCCGGGGGTTCTCTGGGCAGCGGCGGCTCCGCTACTGGTCCTCTTCATTGCAATGTGTGCAATATAGCACACGCCGTTTTCTTTGTCAAGGGGCGGGCGGGGATTTCCGGACAGATCTGGATCCGGGCGGCTGCCCCGGCCCTTGTCACTCGGACCGGCCCATGGTACAATAGCACCGCCCCCCCGGAGGGGTCCGGGGAGGCGGATCAACAGATAAGTGGTGATATCTCATGCATCAGATCCTCATCGTGGAGGACGACCCTGCCCTCAGCCAGGGCATCCGCCTGGCACTGGGCCAGGAAGGGCGCCAGTTCGTCCAGGCCGGCACCATCGGCCAGGCGGAGCGGGAGCTGGCGGAGCGGACCTTTGACCTGCTCATCCTGGACCTGAACCTGCCCGACGGGAACGGCCTGGACCTGCTCTCCCGGCTGCGGGACCGCTCCGCCCTGCCGGTGCTGATCCTGACGGCCAACGACCTGGAGATGGACCAGGTGACCGGTCTGGAGCTGGGGGCGGATGACTATGTGACCAAGCCCTTCTCCACCCAGGAGCTGGTGGCCCGGGTGCGCAGCCAGCTGCGGCGGTACACCCGGCTTGGGGATGTGAACGCCTCCGCCAGAGACCGGCGCATCGTCAACGGCCGGCTGTCCTACGACCCGGACAGCCGGGTCCTGACGGCGGACGGGGACGAGGTGAAGCTCACCGCAACGGAGCTGGGCATCCTGGACCTGCTGATGTGCAACTTGGGCCGGGTCTTTCCTGCGGAGGAGATCTACCGCCGGGTCTGGGGGGAGGAGGCCTACGCCTCGGAGAACACAGTGATGGTGCACATCCGCCGGATCAGGGAGAAGATTGAGCTCAACCCTCGGGAGCCGGACTATTTGAAGGTGGTGTGGGGAATTGGTTATAAAATGGAAAAACATCCTTAACAGAGGCAACAAGACAGACAGGGCCCCGGCACCGGCGGCGTGCCCGGCGGGGGGCCGCCTGCGGGCGGCGGCGGGGCTGACGGCTTTCCTGCTGGGGATCAGCCTCCTGCTGGCCGGCGGATTGGGCCAGTACGGCTGGTGGTCCACGGAGCTGGGCGCCCGGTGGGCCAGGGACAGCCTGGAGGAGGACTGGCAGGACACCGCCGCCTTCCGAACTATCATCTGCAACTGGCTGGACGCCTGTCTCACCGCGGGGACCTGGGAGTACACCTCCGGAGGCGACTACGGGAAGGAGCTCCTGGATGGCCTGGAGGGGGACAAGAACCTGCTCTACGCCGTGGCGCGGCGGGGCAGTGTCCTGTACACCAACACCTCGGACGGCGGCTTCCTCTCCTCCGGTCAGCCGCCGGAGGGGTACCGCTTCGCGCTGCGCTGTGAGGACGGAATGGTGTCCATTACCCAGGACGGCCGGGAACTGGATGTATATGGGGACGGCTGGTACACCGAGGACGACCTGTGGTTCGTCCCAGGCTATGAGAACTTCCCTATGGATGCGGATGCCAGAAACATCCAGGTCTATCTGGCCGCGGCGTCAGATCCAAAGCCTATGGTCTACGGGAATTATCTGGGCTCCGGCGCGGATATCCGCACCTCCCAGCTCTATGACCTGGTCCAGAACCTGGCGCAGTACCGCCGGGAGCTGCTGACAGAGTGGGGGATGCTGGGGGGCGGTGCGCTGCTGCTGGCCCTGGCTCTGGTCCTGCGCCGGGACAAGGCCAGGGCGGACCGCTTCCTGGCCCGGGGGACCGGCCGGATCTGGTTCGAGGTCAAGGTGCTCCTGGCCCTTCTGGCGCTGCTCCTCCTCCCCTGGGGGGAGTTGAGCGGCTGGATCGCCTCCACGCCCACTTCGGCCTATGCCGCGGCCTCTTCCACCGCCAGCAGCGGCTCCGCACAGTGGGACACGGGGACCGTCGCCCTCTATTCTTACAGCGGGGATGTGGTTCAGTCCCAGGCAGAGACCCATGTGTATGGAACGGGGGAAGGGCCGGACGTGCTCTTCGATTTCCTTCAGGCGCTGGGCACCCGTCCCGCCGCCGCTGTTCTGGCCTTCCTGGCTCTGTACCTGCTGGTATTCAACGACCTGCGGTACAACAGGCAGGCATGGCGGCACGGAGTGCTGGGGATGCTGGCCGCCCGGGAGCTGGAGCTCCCTGTCCAGAAGCGGCTCAGCCGCTCCGCCGGCCTGGTCTCCCTGTCCTGTCTGCTGCTGAACTGCGTCACAGCCGGTCTGCTGATCTGGTGCTCCAGCTGGTCCTGGGGCTCCGTCCGGCTGGAGACGGCCTGGCTCCTCTGTCTGCCGCCCCTTCTGCTCGCTGCTGTGACAGCGGCATTCCTGTTCCGCCAGCGCCGGCTGTGGGGGGATCTGGGGGCGCTCACCGGTCAGATCGCCGCCGTCCGGGCGGGGGAGCTGGCCCGCCCCCTGGAACTGCCCCGGGACCACGACCTGTCCCAGGCGGCGGATGACCTGAACCACATCCAGCAGGGGCTCCAGGCCGCCATGGAGGAGCGCACCCGCAGCGAGCGGATGAAGGTGGAGCTGGTCACCAATGTGTCCCATGACCTGAAGACCCCCCTCACCTCTATCATCAGTTATGCCGAGCTGCTGGAGCAGGAACATCTGGAGCCCCCTGCCGGGGAGTATGTGACTATCCTCTCCCAAAAGGCCCAGCGGCTGAAGGGGATGGTGCAGGATGTGTTCGAGGTGAGCAAGGCGGCCTCCGGCCAGCTGCCGGTGAGCCTCAAACGGCTGGACCTGGCCCGCCTGCTCCGCCAGACCCTGGCGGATATGGACCAGCCCATCCAGGAGAGCGGGCTGCAGCTGCGCACCCAGCTCCCCGACCACTCGGTGCTCATCCAGGGGGACAGTGACCGCCTCTACCGGGTGTTCCAGAATCTGCTGGGCAACGCCTTGAAATACTCCCTGGCCGGTTCCCGGGTGTACCTGACCCTCACGGTGGAGGAGGGACAGGCGGTGGCCGCCCTGCGCAACACCTCTGCCGCAGAACTCCGTCCCGGCCTGGACTACACCCAGCGCTTCGTCCGGGGGGACGAGAGCCGTACCGACGGCGGCAGCGGGCTGGGCCTGTCCATTGCCTCCAGCTTTGTCCAGGCCTGCGGCGGTCAGTTCCAGGTAGAGACCCAGGCCGACCTCTTCACCGCCCTGGTCTCCTTCCCCTTGGACGCCTCCCCGTCCGATCCCAGGTGATCCGCATTTCGGAAACAGCCGTACGGGCGGACTTTTTTGACAAATGGAAAGGCCCAGGCGCAAAAGCGCCTGGGCCCTCTGTGTCAATGGGGTTACGGTCCTTCCGCGCGGACGGGGCGGAGGGCGGCCTCCTCGGTCTGATCGGGATACAGCTTCCGCAGATGGCGGATGCAGAGGATGGCGGCGGGGATCAGGAACAGATCGGCGCTGATCCAGGCCACCGGGGAGGCAAAGCAGGCGGCGGTGAAGCCGAACAGGGGGACGAAGACCTGGCCCATCACCGTCCGGGCGGCCATCTCGAGCACCCCCGCCAGGATGGCCAGCTGACTGAAGCCCATCCCCTGGATGGAGAAGCGCACGATATTGACCAGGGCCAGGGGGAAGAAGAAAGCGGTGAGGGTAGTGATATACTGGCTGGTGAGGGACACAAGCCGGGCAAGATCGGCCTCATCCTGGTTCAGGAACAGCATGGCGCACTGGGGAGCGAAGAGCAGCATGGCCCCCACGGCCAGCACGGCATAGCCCAGCCCCAGCCAGGCGCAGGCCCGCATCCCCTGTCCCAGCCGGTCCAGCTTGCAGGCCCCCACGTTCTGGCCGCAGTAGGTGGCCATAGAGGAGCCCATGGCGTCATAGGGGCAGCAGATCAGCTGGAACAGCTTGGCTCCGGCGGCCACCGAGGCGATAGCGGCAGTTCCCAGGCCGTTGACGGCGGACTGGAGGATGATGGAGCCGACGGCGGTGATGGAGTATTGGAGGCCCATGGGGATGCCCATCCAGCACAGAACCTTGGCGGAGTGGAGGTCAAACCGCTTCTCCGCCGCCTGCATGCGCAGGATGGGGAAGCGCCTGACCATGAAAGCCAGACAGGCCAGGCCGGACAGAGCCTGGGAGAGCACGGTGGCGATGGCCGCCCCCGCCACTCCCGCACGGAAGAGCAGAATGAAAGCGAAATCCAGGCCGATATTCAGGATGGAGGCCAGGGCCAGGAAATAGACCGGCGTCTTGCTGTCCCCCAGAGAGCGCATGATGGCAGCCAGCAGGTTGTAGAGGATGGAGGCCGGGATACCCATGAAGATCACGAAGATATAACTGTACGCATCCGCGAAGATCTCCTCCGGCGTCTGCATGGCGGTCAGGATCGTACGGCACAGCAGGCCGGTGGCTGCGGTGAGCACCACGGCGATGCCCGCCCCCAGATAGGCGGCGTTGGCTACGTATCGGCGCATTTTGGAGGGCTCTCCCGCCCCAATGCGCTGAGCTACCGGGATGGCGAAACCGTTGCAGATGCCCATGCAGAAGCCGATGACCCGAAAACTGATGGAGCCGGTGGAGCCCACCGCCGCCAGCGCGGCAGACCCCAGCAGTTTGCCCACGATCATGGTATCCACCAGATTGTAGAGCTGCTGGAACAACAGGCCCAGCAGCGTGGGCAGGGTGAAGCCGGCGATCAGCCGCATGGGGCTGCCGGTGGTGAGATCGCGGGTCATAGGGGGTCCCTCCTTCTGATGCGGAGCGGGGCGCCTGCGCCCGTCTCCTGGACTGCAATATTATAGCGGTCCGCCCCCCTTTGGGATAGAGCTTTTTTTCCCACTCTTCTCCCCGCTCCCCTCCGGCCGGTCTGTCAAATTGTCATGACCGGGACCGTGGGGCCTTCTGCCACAGCGGCCCGTCTCGCCCCTCAGCCCTTCGGGGCGTCCTTCTCGGTGGGCAGCAGCTTTTTCCGTTGAGAGAGGAACAAAGTCAGGGTGGTGGCACTGGCCAGGATGTCGGCGATGGGCTCGGCCGCATAGATCCCCATGACGCTGCCGGTGACTCTGGGCAGGATGAGGGCCAGGGGCACCAGCAGGATCACCTTCCGCAGCAGGGCCAGGAACAGGCTGGTCCTGGCCTGACCAAGGGCCATGAAGGTGCTCTGGCAGGCCATCTGGGCGCCGAAGGCCCAGATGCCCCCGAAGAAGAGGGGCATGACCCGGGACACCAGCTGGATCAGCTCCTGCTCAGGGGTGAAGATACGGGCCAGCACCCCCGGGATCAGGGCCACCATGACAAAGGCGGAGCAGGTGACCGTCATGGTGACGGCCAGCAGCCGCTTGAAGGTCTGCCGGACCCGCCGGTAGTTCTTGGCCCCATAGTTGTAGCTCATAATGGGCTGGACCCCCTGGGTGATGCCCTGGGTGGGCATGACGATCATCTGCATAATGGACTGGATGATGGTGATGGAGCCTACATACAGGTCCCCGCCGTAGGTCTGCATCCCGGTGTTCAGGACCACGGTCACCAGGCTCTCGGTGGACTGCATGATAAAGGGTGCCGCTCCCAGGCCGGCGATCTTCCCCATCACTCTGGGGTCAGGCCGGACATAGGCGCGGCGGATGCGCAGGATGCTGTGGGGACAGCAAAGGAAGGCAAGCACCCAACAGGCGCTCACCGCCTGGGACAGGATGGTGGCCAGGGCCGCACCCCTTACCCCCCACTGGAAAACAAAAATAAAGATGGGGTCCAGTACGATATTCAGCACCGCGCCGATGAGCACGCTGAGCATGGCGGTCATCGCTTTCCCCTGGGCACTGATGAAGGTGTTCAGGCCCAGGGCCAGCTGGACGAAGACCGTGCCCAGCAGATAGATGCCGATGTAGCTGGAGGCATAGCCAATGGTGGCGTCCGAGGCGCCGAAGGCCCGCAGGATGGGCTCCTTGAAGGCGCTGAAGCCCACCGTCAGCACTGCGGCGGTCATCAGCAGCAGGGCCAGAGAGTTGCCCAGGATCCGCTCCGCCTGGTCCTTTTTTCCCGCCCCCAGCTGGATGGCGGCCAGCGGCGCGCCTCCCTGCCCGGCAAAGGCGGCAAAGGCGGACACCAGCGTAATGATGGGAAAGGTCACCCCCACCCCGGTCAGTGCCAGGTCCCCCACCTCGGGGATGTGGCCGATGTAGATGCGGTCCACGATGTTGTACAGCATGTTGATGAACTGGGCGGCCACCGCTGGTACGGCCAGCTTCAGCATCAGACGGCCGATGGGTGCCGTCCCCAGCACATTTGATCCTCTCTCCTCCACAGGAGTCACTTGCCTTTCTTTTCTGGATTTTGAGTCAAAGCCCCAGCCCATAGACCCGGTTGGCGTTGTCAAAGAAGACGGCGGGGCGGCGCTCCTCCGGCACGATGCGGGTGACGTAGTCCCGGTATTCCGCCAGATTGACGATGGGCCAGTCGGTGCCGTACAGGAAGCGGTCCCAGCAGCCCAGATAGTCCATCCAGGTGCGCAGCAGCCCCACGTATCCGGCCCGCTCCACAAAGTAGCGGTCCAGGTCCGCACGCCCCTCCAGCAGCCCGGACAGGTCAGCGCACACGTTGGGGTTCTTCTCCAGCACCGCCGCGGCCGCCTCCAGGAAGGGGTTGCCGAAGTGGCACATGACGAACCGGGTCCTGGGGAAGTCCGCCGCCGCCTCGTCCAGCGCCAGGGGGTGGCTGTACTTCAGGTGGGCCCGGGGGTGGGCGGTGAGCCCCATATGGACCGCTACCGGCTTGTCATACCGCTCCGCCAGACGGTAGACGGGCTCGTACACCGGATCGGACAGCCAGATCCGGTTGTACCCGGGGTAGAGCTTCACGCCGCAGCAGTTCTCCCGCTTCAGATGCTCCTCCACCTGGTCGGGCAGGTCCTCCGGGATGTGGCTCCCCCGGCGGAGCACCAGGCTGTCCAGCCCCACGCAGTAGTGGAACAGGTCCCGGGGGTAGTTGTGGAAGCCGGTCTCCAGGCTGCGGTTGCCCATCACCACCCCGTGGACGATCTCCAGCTCCCCATAGACCTGCCGGAGATGCTCCACCGAGTTCTCGTGCCCCACCCCACGGGCCATGGCATCGGTCCCCGGCTCGGACGGAAAGATGTGCAGGTGCGCGTCAATGATCTTCATAAGTCCCTCCTCTGATCCGGCGGCGCAGCCAGGCCGCGCCCCCATTCAGGCCAATGGCCAGCAGTGTGGAGAGCACCGCCACCAGGAAGGGGAGCAGCCAGCTCCGCTCCATGGCCCAGGCAAAGCCCGGCACAGTGTCGCTCCACTCCTTCATCACCCCGTAGATGGGCACATGAAAGGCAAAGATATAAAAGGTCAGCTCCCGCCCGCAGCGGCAGGCGGTCCTCCTCAGCACCGGGCTTTTCACCGCCGGACCGGCCACACAGGCCGCCATCACGCACACCGCGGCCAGCACCGTCCCCACATGGAGGTCCAGGAATTCCGTGCGGTTGCGCTCCCACAGTGCCAGAAGGAACCCCGCCGCCGCCCCCAGCCAGAGCCAGCCCGGCCGCAGGGCCTCGATCCGCTCCCGCTGCGATCCCATACAGGTGCCCAGGAGGAAGAAGGGCAGGCCGTCCAGCCACACGTTTCGGATGCGTACGCTGTCCACTGCCAGCCCCTGGAGGCTCCGGCCCTCCCCCAGCACCAGGTGGACGGCCAGCAGGCCCAGGGCCAGGACGGCCAGCAGGCGGTGGGGCAGGCGGCCCCGGAGCAGCGCGGTGAGGCCCCACCACATCAGGTAGATCATCAGCAGCGCGACCAGAAACCACAGCGGCCAGGAGTAGGGCAGGGGAAAGAGCTGCCACAGTACCAGCGATGCTGCGTTGGCCCAGGTAAAGCGCCCCAGAAGGTAGGCACCCATGGAGGCACCGCCGTGTCTGGCCATGGCGCACCCAAGACCCAGCAGGGCGAGGCAGGCGAAGAGCAGCAGGCCGGCGGTGCGGACCGTCCGGCGGGCCAGCACACGGGGCGGACTGCGCCAGCTGAAGAAGCCGGCGGAGAGGAAAAACAGCGGGACCGCAAACCGGGCCAGGCAGTTCACCGCCACCCCGATCTGTCCCGGAAGGAGGATATGGATAAAGATGACGCTGTAAATGGCGACACATTTCCACAGGTCCAGCTTGTCGTTGTGTCCGCTCCCGCGCTCCATGCGCCTCACCTCCTCTGGCCTGTAACGTAACATTATATCACAGCCGCCCGGGAAAGAAAAGCCGAGTCTGTCCCGATCTTCCTCCCTCTCTCGTTGAGTTGTTGTCCACAACTTCAACTTTAACCGATGAGGCATTGTCCTCCATCCTTTTTATTCATCTGTCCAGCATGTATTGTACTCCTACAGTAGGCGAACGACCGGGGGCAAAATTTTTCTTTACAGGGGAAGCGGGCTGTGGTATGATGCCGGGGACGAGTTCCCACATCTCGTCCAAGCACGGTCGTGAGACGCACCGTGTTCGTTCGGGAGGCCCTGCCTCTCGTTCTCTAAAAAAGAAAATGGAGGTTTTTTTATGCGCAAATTTACCACCCGAGACCTGACCCTGGCCGCTGTCCTGGCCGCTGTCTACGCAGCGCTCACCATCACTCTGCCCGTGCCACAGTACGGAGCGGTCCAGATCCGGTTCGCCGAGGCCCTCACCGTGCTCCCGTTCCTGTTCCCCGCCGCCACGCCGGGGCTGTTTGTGGGGTGCATCATCGCCAACCTGTTTTCCCCCTTCGTGCTGGATGTGGTGTTCGGGTCCATGGCCACCCTGCTGGCCTGCCTGTGGACCAGCCGGATGACCAGCCGATGGCTGGCACCCCTGCCCCCCGTGCTGTGCAACGCAGTGATCGTGGGGGCGGAGATCGCCTGGGCGGAGACCGGCATCACTCCTGCGTTTTGGACGGCATTCGGCTTCAACGCCGTGACGGTGGGGCTGGGTGAGCTGATCGCCTGCTATGCTCTGGGCTCCCTGCTGCTGTCCGCAATGCCTCAGGTGCCCTATTTCAGGGGGATGATCCCGGCCGAGCGGCTGGAGCGGCTGTCTTCCCGTGCGGGGCGGGAGCGGGCCTGAAGATAGAACGAGAAAGAGATCACCGGTCGGGAGAGCCGTCCGGTGATCTCTTTTTGCGCATGTTTGGGGTGGGACATGCATAATCTGGAGGGTGTGAGAGCAATCAGGGGAAAGGCGGGAGGGCGGGACATGAGATTCCAGGGGCGAGACGCCGCCAGGGGGCGGAGGATGCGGAAGGATCTGGGCCGGACGGCCGGAGCGGGGGTGGCCCTGGCGCTGGTCCTGTTCCTGATGCCCGCCCTGCTGGTGCGGCAGGGGGAATTTTCCCAGGAGCTTCTGCCCCAGGGAACACTGCCCCTCCATCGGACGCCGTCCAGCGTCTCGACCGCCAGCCAGGACCGGGGGCGGGTAGTGCGGCTGAGCCGATCGGACGGGACAGTGGAGGAGCTGACCATGGAGGAGTACCTGTGGGGGGTGGTGGCAGCGGAGATGCCCGCTTCCTTTGAGGAGGAGGCCCTGAAGGCACAGGCCTGCGCCGCCCGTACCTATACGGTCACCCTTCAGGAGGCATCCAGCCCCCGGCACCCGGACGCCCAGATCTGCGATGACAGCGGCTGCTGCCAGGCGTATCTGGACCGGGCGGAGGCGGAGGCCCGCTGGGGGGCCAATGCGGAACTGTACAGCGGAAAGATCCAGCGGGCCGTGGAGGAGACCGATGGACTGGGGGTGCTCTATAACGGGGCGCCCATCCAGGCGGTGTTTTTTTCCTCCGCTGCAGGCCGGACGGTGGGGGCAGTGGAGGCATGGGGGAATTCGGTGGACTATCTGGTGGGAGTGGAGAGCCCGGAGGGGGAGGAGGTGCCCAACTACCACAGTCAGGTGGTCCTGACGGCGGAAGAGGTCAGGACGGCGGCGCTGGCCCAGTATCCGGGGGCGGACCTGTCCGGGGACCCCTCGGGGTGGTTCTCGCAGACGGTGGAAAATTCAGCCGGCGGAGTGGCCTCCGTGGATCTGGGAGGCGTCACCCTCACCGGGAGCGAGGTGCGGGCTCTGTTCGGGCTCCGCTCCGCCAGCTTTTCCGTGTCCTGGGACGGGGAAGCCTTCACCTTTGACGTCACCGGCTACGGACACGGGGTGGGCATGAGCCAGTACGGGGCCAATGCCATGGCTAGGGAGGGGAGCGATTTTGAGGAGATCCTCACCTGGTACTACACCGGGACAGAGGTGGGGGAGCTGTACGGAGCGGCGGGGGAATAAGATCGGGGAAACAGCCCCTGCCGCACCGGAGGCCCCTCCGCTTCTGACAGAGGGCCGTCCCGTCCGCAGCGGCCGCAGCACATAGGAAGAGCACCAGATGCGGGAACACGGCCAGATGAGGAGTGGACCAGAGAGCAGAATTCAAAGACCATCCCGCGGGGCGGTGCCTCCCTATATGAGCACCTGGAGCAACAGCAGAGCCGCAGATGCAGGCCGGCCTCCGAATGGCATTGGGAAGAGGCGGGGATACAAAAAGGGCTCCGGCAGCTTCTGACTGCCGGAGCCCTTCCATATTTCATCCATCAAAGGTCAATATGCCACGCCCCAGTAGATCATGTGCTTGGCGGGCTTGCCGCAGCAGACGCAGGTGTCGCCCACTGCCTCCTGCTTGAGGGGCATGCACCGGGAGGTGACCCCGGCCTGCTCCTTCATCTTCAGCTCACACTCCAGCTCACCGCACCACATGGTCTTGGCGAAGCCGCCCTCGCCCTCCATGAAGGACTTGACTTCGTCCAGGGTGCGGCACACCTTGGTGTGGTCCTCCAGATTCTGTTTAGCCCGCTGGAACAGTCCGTCGTGGACCGCGTCCAGCAGCTCCTGAACCTTAGCCTCCAGCTCTGCCAGGGGGACGAAGACCTTCTCGCCGGAGTCCCGGCGGCAGATGCAGCACTGGCCCTTCTCCATGTCCTTGGGCCCGATCTCCACACGCAGGGGGACGCCTTTCATCTCGTACTGGGCGGCCTTCCAGCCCATGGACTGGTCGCTGTCATCCATCTGGGCCCGGATACCCGCCGCTTTCAGGCGGTCCAGCAGGGCGGCGGCGGCGTCCAGCACGCCCTCCTTGTGCTGGGCCACGGGGATGACGATGGCCTGGATGGGGGCGATGCGGGGGGGCAGCACCAGGCCGTTGTTGTCGCCGTGGGTCATGATGATGCCGCCGATCATCCGGGTGGACACGCCCCAGCTGGTCTGGTGGGG
>OOAG01001881.1_pt1 | contig 14563 bp, 12 predicted proteins | sample 1671461 | NCBI WGS metagenome assembly OOAG01 (sample SAMN06348159, study PRJEB24527) | human gut metagenome | biome: human gut; feature: ankylosing spondylitis patient; material: feces | host: Homo sapiens | place: China | collected 2015-10 | reverse complement strand
GAATGCCCTTGAAGTACCAGATATGGCTGACGGGAGTTGCCAGCTCGATGTGGCCCATGCGCTCCCGGCGGACCTTGGCCCGGGTGACCTCCACGCCGCAGCGGTCGCAGATCTTGCCCTTATAGCGGATCTTCTTATACTTGCCGCAGTGGCACTCCCAGTCCTTCGTGGGCCCGAAAATGCGCTCACAGTACAGACCGTCCTTCTCGGGCTTCAGGGTGCGGTAGTTGATGGTCTCCGGCTTTTTGACCTCGCCGTAGGACCACTCCCGGATCTGCTCCGGGGAAGCCATGCCGATTTTAATTGCATCAAAGGCAAACTTGTTGCCTGCATTGTTTTCCATCATGTCGCGTTATCCTCCTTCAATGATTCAAATGATCCAGTTTTGTGACGAATGGGTCTTCCGGATCATTCGTCGTCGAAGTCAACATCCACATCGGCGCCGGCATCCTCCGGCGCGTCCTCAAACTCGAAGCCGGACTCCTCGAACTCGGCGTCCTCCGCGACATTGCGGTGCCGGTCATCATCGGCGTCCATCCGGGATAGGTTAAAGGTATCCAGCGCGTCCTCATCCTCCTTGAGGTCCACCACGTTTCCGTCCTTATCCAGAACCTGAATGTTCAGGCACAGGGACTGCAGCTCCTTGAGCAGCACGCGGAAGGACTCAGGCACACCGGGCGTCGGCACGTTATGGCCCTTGACAATGGACTCATAGGTGCGGACACGGCCGGTAACATCGTCGGACTTCACCGTCAGAATCTCCTGCAGGGTGTAAGCGGCGCCGTATGCCTCCAGCGCCCAGACCTCCATCTCGCCGAAGCGCTGGCCGCCGAACTGGGCCTTGCCGCCCAGAGGCTGCTGCGTGACGAGGGAGTACGGGCCGGTGGAACGGGCGTGAATCTTATCATCCACCAGATGATGCAGCTTCAGGAAGTACACATAGCCCACCGTGACCTTGTTATCAAAGGGTTCGCCGGTGCGTCCATCGTACAGTACGCTCTTGCCCTCGGGATCAAGGCCGGCCTTCACCAGCTCCGCCTGAATATCATCATAGGTGGCGCCATCGAAAATAGGCGTGGCCACCTTGTAGCCCAGCGCGTGAGCGGCATAGCCCAGATGGACCTCCAACACCTGACCGATGTTCATACGGGAGGGCACGCCCAGCGGGTTCAGCACGATGTCCAGCGGCGTGCCGTCCTCCAGGAACGGCATATCTTCCTGCGGCAGAATGCGGGATACAACGCCCTTGTTGCCGTGGCGGCCGGCCATCTTGTCGCCCACGCTGATCTTGCGCTTCTGGGCGATGTAGCAGCGCACCACCTGGCGCACGCCGGGCTGCAGCTCGTCGCAGTTCTCGGGCGTGAACACTTTCACATCCACGATGATTCCGTACTCACCGTGCGGCACACGCAGGGAAGTGTCGCGCACCTCGCGCGCTTTCTCTCCGAAAATGGCGCGCAGCAGGCGCTCCTCGGCCGTCAGCTCCGTCTCACCCTTGGGCGTGACCTTGCCGACGAGGATATCACCCGCGCCTACCTCGGCGCCGATGCGGATGATGCCGCGCTCGTCCAGGTCCTTCAGCGCGTCCTCGCCCACGTTGGGGATGTCGCGCGTGATCTCCTCGGGCCCGAGCTTCGTCTCGCGGCTTTCGATCTCGTATTCCTCGATGTGGATGGAAGTGTACACGTCCTCGCGGACGATCTTCTCATTGATAAGGACGGCGTCCTCGTAGTTGTAGCCCTCCCAGGTCATGAAGCCGATCAAGGCGTTCTTGCCCAGGCTGATCTCGCCGTTCTTCGTGGCGGGGCCGTCGGCCAGAACCTGGCCCTTGATGATCTTATCGCCCTTGCTGACGATGGGGCGCTGGTTGATGCAGGTGCCCTGGTTCGAGCGCATGAATTTGATGAGCTCGTATTCGTCCGTCGTCGTCTTGGACGTGCGCACCGTGATCTTATCGGCAGTCACACGCTCCACAATGCCGTCGTTTTTCGCCAGCACGCACACGCCGGAGTCGCACGCGGCCTTGTACTCCATGCCGGTGGCGACGATGGGCTGCTCGGTGACGAGCAGCGGTACCGCCTGACGCTGCATGTTCGAGCCCATGAGGGCGCGGTTTGCGTCGTCGTTCTCCAGGAACGGGATCATAGCCGTAGCTACGGACACAACCATCTTCGGGCTGACGTCCATGTAGTCCACGCGCTCTTTGTCGACCTCAAGGATCTCATCGCGCCAGCGGCTGGAAACACGGGGACGGACAAAACGTCCCTCGCTGTCCAACTGCTCGTTGGCCTGCGCTACAATGAACTCATCCTCCACATCGGCGGTCATATAGACCACTTCATCGGTAACAACGCCAGTGGCCTTGTCCACCTTGCGGTACGGCGCTTCAATAAAGCCGTACTCATTGATCTTGGCGAACGTGGCCAGATAGGAAATCAGGCCGATGTTCGGACCTTCCGGCGTCTCGATGGGGCACATGCGGCCGTAATGGGAATAGTGTACGTCGCGGACCTCGAAGCCTGCGCGGTCACGGGACAGGCCGCCGGGGCCGAGAGCCGACAGACGGCGTTTGTGCGTCAGCTCTGCCAGCGGGTTGTTCTGATCCATGAACTGGGACAGCGGCGAGGAGCCAAAGAACTCCTTGATGGATGCCACCACCGGACGGATGTTGATGAGCGCCTGCGGCGTCACCACTTCCATGTCCTGGGCCTGCAGCGTCATGCGCTCACGGATGACGCGCTCCATGCGGGAAAAGCCGATGCGGAACTGGTTCTGCAGCAGCTCGCCCACACTGCGGATCCGGCGGTTGCCCAGATGGTCGATGTCGTCCACCGTGCCCACGCCGTGGCCCAGGCCGTTCAAGTAGTTGATGGATGCGAAAATATCATCCACGGTGACTGTTTTGCTGATGAGACGGTCACGGTTTTTCTCCAGCAGCTCCCTCTGCTCGTCCACATCGCTGGTCTCGTCCAGGATGGCGCGCAGTTCGCTGAAATTGACGCGCTCGTTGATGCCGCATTCAGTTGCGTCAAAGGAGAGGAAATCGTTGGCGGCAACCGTGCCGTTGGAGATGACCTTGATCTCCTTGTCGTCCAGCGCCAGATACACCAGGCTCACGCCCGATTTTTCGGCGGCCATGGCAGTTTCCGCACTGATCTTTTCGCCGGCAGCGCACAGCAGCTCGCCCGTCAGGGGGGCCACGATATCACGGGCGGCCACAAAGCCCTGAATGCGGCGGCCGATGGCCAGCTTCTTGTTCATCTTATAGCGGCCGAAGCGGGAAAGGTCGTACCGGCGCGGGTCAAAAAACAAACCGTTGATGTGGCTGGACGCGCTCTCCACCGTGGGAGGCTCGCCCGGACGCAACTTGCGGTACGTCTCCAGCAGGCCTTCTTCCTCGCTCTTGGTGGAATCTTTTGCGATGGTGGCCTCAATGCGCTCGTCCTCGCCGAAGAAATCACGGATCTTCGCGTCGTCACCCAGGCCCAGCGCACGGATGAACACCGTCACAGGGATCTTGCGGTTCTTATCGATGCGCACATAGAAAACGTCGTTGGCATCCGTTTCGTATTCCAGCCACGCGCCGCGGTTGGGGTTCAGCGTGGCGGTGAACAGTTCCTTGCCCGTCTTGTCGTAGCTCTTGCCGAAATACACGCCCGGGGAACGGACGAGCTGAGAGACGATAACACGCTCGGCGCCGTTGATGATGAAGGTGCCGGAATCCGTCATGAGCGGAAAATCGCCCATGAAGATCTCCTGCTCCTTCACTTCGCCGGTCTCCTTGTTCAGCAGACGCGCTTTCACGCGAAGCGGGGCCGCATAGGTGACGTCGCGCTCCTTGCACTCCTTGATGGAGTACTTGGGCTCGGAATCCAGCCGGTAGTCGATAAAGTCGAGCACCAGGTTGCCGGTGTAGTCTTCGATCGTCGAAATGTCCCGGAAGACCTCTTTCAGGCCCTCTTTGAGAAACCACTGGTATGAGTTCTTCTGCACCTCGATCAGGTTCGGCATGTCGATGACTTCGTCGATGCGCGAGAAGCTCATGCGTTCGGTTTTGCCAAGTTGTACGGGCTTGACTTTCACCATAAGTTGCGACCACTCCTTAATTCATCTATATTAAGCCTTGCAAAAAATGACGCAAAACGGCTTTGGCACCCCTCCGATTTTCAGCAACTTGCACAAAAAAATTGTAACAGTTTTGCGCTCAGAGACATACCAAGCCATTATGATACATTTAAGCATTATAATACGGTTTTTACAAGCCGTCAAGGGGAACCCGGAAAAAAGAGGAAAAGAAAAAACCACACTTGGCACGCACGGCGCCGTGTGTGATTTTCGCTTCTTACTTGCCGGCCGGTTCCTCCAACAGCATCTGGAAGTTGACGGCAGCGAGCTGCTCGTTGATGCTTTTGCTGATATCGTGAAATACCTTTTGGAATGTACAGCAGCCGGACGCGCCGCGGTTGCACTCCCCCGCGCCGCCCTCGCCCACACAGCGGGAAAGCCTATACGGCCCTTCCACCGCGTCAATGACGTCCTTGAGTGTGATCTCGCTGGCGGGGCGTGCCAGCTCATAGCCGCCGCGGTTGCCCTTGTAGCTTTCCACAATGCCGCTGCTCACCAGCTTGCCCAATATCTTCAGGGAAAAGCGCAGCGTCACGCACATTTCTTCGCTGATGCCGCGCGCGTCGCGCCGCGTGCCGCACTTTGCAAGGCAGTAGACGATGCGCACCGCGTAATCGGATTCCTGTGTGATATGCATAAACCGCTCCTTGAACTATACCGTTTTACTGTATTTAAAGGATACCGCAACCGGGCGATTTTGTCAAGCGCGTTTCCTGTGCCGCAGCGGCGGTGCAAAAACAGCGCGGCTCCGGTTTTGCCGGGCCGCGCTGTTCAAAGTCCACTCTATCCATTCTATATGTACGCCCGGTCCTGCCATTGAGACAGCGGCAAAGGCGGGGGCCGCATCAGTCCAGGAAATCGCGCAGCTTCTTGGAACGGCTGGGGTGGCGCAGCTTACGCAGCGCCTTGGCCTCGATCTGACGGATGCGTTCGCGCGTGACGTTGAACTCCTTGCCCACTTCCTCCAGCGTACGGGGACGGCCGTCCTCCAGGCCGAAGCGCAGGCGCAGCACCTTTTCCTCCCGGGGCGTAAGGCTTTTCAGCACGCCGGAGAGCTGCTCCTTCAAAAGCGTGTGGCTGGCCGCCTCGGCGGGGACGGGCGCATCCTCGTCGGGAATAAAATCACCCAAGTGGCTGTCCTCTTCCTCGCCGATGGGCGTCTCCAGGCTCACCGGCTCCTGCGCTACGCGCATGATCTCCCGCACCTTATCCACGGGCATGTCCAACTCCTCCGCGATCTCGTCTGCCGTCGGCTCATGGCCGTTGCGGTGCAGCAGCTGGCTGGACACCTTTTTCACCTTATTGATCGTCTCCACCATATGCACCGGGATGCGGATGGTGCGCGCCTGATCCGCAATGGCGCGTGTGATAGCCTGGCGGATCCACCATGTGGCGTATGTGGAAAATTTGAAGCCCTTGGTATGGTCAAACTTTTCCACGGCCTTGATAAGGCCCAGGTTGCCCTCCTGGATAAGGTCCAGAAACTGCATGCCGCGGCCCACATAGCGTTTGGCAATGGAGACCACAAGACGCAGGTTCGCCTCGGACAGGCGCTGCTTCGCCTTTTCGCCCTCAGGGCCGCCTGCCTGTATCTTCAGCGCCAGATTGATCTCCTCTTCCGGAGAGAGCAGCGGCACGCGTCCAATCTCCTTCAGGTACACCTTGACAGGATCGTCGATGTTGACTCCCTCGGCGGACAGCGCACTCTCCAGCACGTCCACAGTGTCCTCCGTCAGCGTGAATTCCTCCACGTCGGCGTCCGGTTCGTCCACGATCTCGATGTTGTTCGCATCCAATGCCTCATAGAGCTTATCCACAAGCTCCACTTCAAAGCCGATTTCCTCCAGCGCGTCGTTGATTTCCTTCGTCGTCACCTTCTGGTTGCGCTTGCCCAGCTCCACAAGGTTCATGATGATGTTCTTTTTTTCTCCCATGTTGTGTACTCCCTACTTTATTCCTGTGATTTGGCCGCGCGGCCGCGCATTGCGTGCGCCGCGCTATGTTTTTTTATCCTTTAAAGCCTGCAGGTAATCCGCAAGCTCGGCGGCTGTTCTTCCGCCCGCCGTACTGCTGACGGGCTGGCTGCGCTCGATACGGTCCAGATACAACTCTACGTCTTGAGCGCTCAGCCCGATGTCGTAGTTCTGCGCGAGAACGCGGCTGATGAGCGAGACCGTTTCCTCCGGCAATTCTTCGCTGAGGGCCGAGAGGTCCAGATATTCACCCTTTGCGCCTTTCTCGCATAAAAGCGTGTATGCCCGGCCCAGGCCCGCGTCCAGAAACGTGCCGCCGCTCACCCGCGGCGCGGCCAGCCGGATATAGTCCGGATTCTTGAGGATCGCCGCCACGAGCTGCTGCTCGGCAAACGCGACGCCCAGCGCCTTTTGGCCGCCCTGGCTGTACGGCACATTGATGCGCCCGCCCGCGCCTTCTTCCAAAAGGCGGCGCTCCCGTTCCTTTGCCGCCCGCCGCCCGCGCGCCCGGATGGCCGCGTCCAGCTGGTTGAGGATTGCGGGCTTCGCCACATCCGTTTCTTCTGCCAGCCGCCCGGCGTACACATCCCGTTCCGTGGGCGTGATGCGGCCGGCCAGCACGCCGATCGCGTCCTTGATATAATTCAGCCGGCCATCCGGTGTGGCGATGTCGTATTTCCCCTTTGCCTGCAAAAGCTCATACTCGATGGCGTTGTTGGAGCCGTTCAGAAGCATCTCAAACCGTTCCGCCCCAAATTTTTTGATGAATTCGTCCGGGTCCTTGGCGTCGGGGATATTAAGCACCGATATTTTGAGCGGCGAGGCCGACAGCAGGCTGATAGCTCGCCGTGTCGCCTTCTGCCCGGCTTCATCGGAATCGTAGCAGAGCACGACCTCATCCGCATATTCGGACAATATCTTCACCTGCTCCGCTGTCAGCGCCGTGCCGCAGCCAGCCACCGCCGTGGTAAAGCCCGCCTGATGCATGGAAATCGCATCCAGATTGCCCTCGCACAGGATATACCGCCGCGTCTGGGATTTTTTTGCAAAGTTGAGGGCAAACAGCGTGCGGCTCTTCTTGTACACCAGCGTCTCGGGGCTGTTCACATATTTGCCGCCGGGCTGCTCAGGGTCCAGCTTGCGGCCGCTGAAAGCAATAACGTTGCCCCGCAGGTCAAAAATAGGGATCATAACGCGGTGGCGGAAAAAATCGAAAGTGCCGCCCTTTTCACTGCGTTTGATGAGGCCCGCTGCCAAAAGCTCGTCCTCCGTATAGCCCAGGCTTTTCAGATGATCCCGCGTCTCTCGGAAGCTGTCCGGCGCGTATCCCAGGCCGAAGCGCTTGATGGTCGCGTCGGAAAGGCCGCGCCCGCGCCAGTACGCCCGTCCGACGCGCCCGGCGTCCGAATTCAAACGCGAAAAATAGAAGCGCGCCGCGTCCTTGTTGATGGAGATGATCCGGCTGCGCAGGCGGCCGGTCTGGTCATCCTCCTCCGGAAGCGCCATACCGGCGCGTCCCGCAAGGAATTTGACGGCCTCTATGTAATCAACATTGTTGATTTTTTTGATAAAGGTGATGACGTCGCCGCCCGCGCCGCAGCCAAAGCAGTAAAACGACTGCGTTTCGGGATATACGACAAAGGACGGCGTTTTTTCATTGTGAAACGGGCACAGCCCGGTATGGGTGCGGCCGCGGTGCCGCAGCTGTACATAGCTCTGCACCACGTCCACGATATCGCTGCGCTGCACCAGTTCTGTGATATAATCGCGCGGGATCATCCTGCCGCCCCCTTCCGTTATCTCCTGCGCCGCGCCGGCGCCATTGCATTAATATTTCACGTCTTCGCCGCCATGACCCGTGTACGATGAAACCACAGGCCTGCCGAACGCATCCAGCAGCGGCGTAAGCCCTGCGCCGTAGCCCTCGCCCATGAACAGGTACTCCACTCCTGTCTCCCTGTCCCGCAGGATACGGAAATAGGCGCCAAAGCCGCTGCCCTGCTTATAGATCACTTCAAACCGTTTTTCGTCCATAACGCTCCTTTCCCCGCATCACAGTATCTGCCACTTCTGCGGCACGAACAGCGATTCGAACGTGCTGGTGGCGTATTCGTCGCTCATACCGGAGATATAATCCGTCACGGCGCGGTCCACGCCCTCCTGCCACATGATATACAGGAAAGCCTGCGGCATATGCGTGGGCGTATCCTTAAAATATGCGTACAACTCACGGATGAGCTTGTCCACTTTCTGCTCTTCCTTTTTCGCCACCTTGTCCACATACACGGTGCTGTACATAAAGTCGTGCAGCGCCTCGTAAGCGGCGGCCCGCTCGGCATCCATTCCGATATCTTCGGCCCCGTGCTCCACGATGGCCATGATCAGCGAGGTGATCCGTTCAGATTTCGTGCTCCCCAGCACGGAGGTGATCTCCGCCGGGATATCCTCGTTGCGCAGAACGCCCGCCGTCACCGCGTCCTCGATATCGTGGTTCATATAGGCGATATGATCCGCAAAGCGGACAACGCGCCCCTCCCTCGTAGCGGCCCACTCACCGCGTGTGTGAGTGACGATGCCGTTGAGCACCTCCCACGTCAGGTTGAGGCCGCTGCCATCCTTTTCCAGCTTCGTCACCACGCGCACACTCTGCTCGTAGTGCTTGAAGCCGCCGGGGCAGAGCCGGTTCAGCGCGCGCTCACCCGCATGGCCGAAAGGCGTGTGGCCCAGATCATGCGCCAGTGCAATGGCTTCGGTGAGGTCCTCGTTCAGGCGCAGGGCCCGTGCAATGGTCCGCGCGATCTGGCTCACTTCCAGCGTGTGCGTCAAACGCGTGCGGTAATGGTCGCCCTCCGGCGAAAGGAACACCTGCGTCTTCTGCTTCAGCCTGCGGAATGCCTTGCAATGGATGATTCGGTCCCGGTCCCGCTGAAAGCAGGGCCGCAGCGGGCATGGTTTTTCGGGTACGGCCCGCCCCCGGCTGTTCTCGCTCAATGTTGCAAACGGAGACAGCGTTATCCGCTCAATCTCCTCCGTGCGCTCCCGTACCGTCATCAGCCAGCCCCCTTTTCCGCACAGCGTGCCCCACATGCTTTCGGCCGCCGCTGTCTTTCATGGTTCCAAAAATTCGGCGTCATATACACTATACGACAAAGGCTCCGGTTTCCCTTTAAAATTTTAAGAAAATTTTCAGAAAGGGGCAAAATAGGGTTTGGAAAACATAATATCCGCGCTGCCCCGGCAAAGCTCCTGCAATTTCGGCAAAAGCTGCGTTTCACCGCCTGCCAGCATCACAAAGGGCAGCGTTACCCTGTCGGCGAACTGCACCTCCTCCAGCCGGGCGCCCACGTCGGCCAGCAGCCGCTGCGCCAGCTCATACAATGGATATTCCACCCGCAAAACGCCCCGCACGCACACCTGTACCGTCACCTGCTTTGCCGCCGCCAGCACGGCGTTTGCCGCCGCTGTATAGGCGCGCACCAGCCCGCCAGTGCCCAACAGCGTACCGCCGAAATAGCGCGTCGTCACAACGATGCAGTCCACAAGGCCCGCGTGGCGGATGGCCTCCAACGTGGGCAGGCCGGAGGTCTTGGCCGGCTCCCCGTCGTCGGAATAACGCATGCGCGCGCCGTCCCGCAGAATGTATGCGTAAACATTGTGGTTGGCCGTACGGTGCTTTGCCCGTATTCCGTTCAAAAAAGCCAGCGCCTTTTCCTCTGTGTCCGCAAAGGCCGCGTGGGCGATAAATTCAGATTTTTTCTCCTCGATGCGCGCCTGCGCCGTGCCCTGTATCGTCTTATATGCTTCCATCATCCGCCCCCTCCAGCCGCCGCAGGAGCACTTGCGCGTCCCGCCGGTTTTTCAGTGTGACGCACCTCACCTCCGGGTGCGCAGCCAGCAGCGCCTTCACATGTGTGCCGTCCCGCTTCGGGAAGTCCCACACCCAGCGCAGAAAGCTCAGGTCGAACCGCTCCGGGCACCCCGCGCCCATATCCGGGCGCACGCGGCCGTGCGTTGTCCATACGCGCCGCAGCACGCCCGCCAGGCACACGGCCCGGGAATAGTCCAAATAAACCGCAGCCTGCGCGCGGGAGAGCCGCAGTTCCAGCGAGCTTCCGAAGTTCCCGTCGATGATCCACGCATCCTTCGCGATCTCGTTTTCCACCGTGCGCCGCCACGCCGCACGCTCCATGGCCACCCAGCCGGGCTGCCAGTACAAGCCGTCCAGATGCACCACCGGAAGGCCCGTGGCCGCCCCCAAACGGCGCGCCAGCGTGCTTTTGCCCGCGCCGCCGCAGCCCAGGATCAGGATTCGTTTCGCTTCGCCCAATTCCATTCTTTTTCTCCCAAACAGCAACAAAACAAAGGGCGGTTCGCTTGAAACCGCCCTTTGTAAGGAACCTATTATTCGCCCAGATTGAAACGCTTTTTAAAGCGGTCCACGCGTCCGCCGGTATCAACCAGCTTCTGCTTGCCGGTGTAGAACGGATGGCACTTGTTGCAAACCTCGACGTGGATCTCCTTCTTCGTGGAGCGGGTCGTGAACGTGTTGCCGCAGGCACAGGTGATCACCGCTTCCTCGTACTTCGGATGGATGCCCTCTTTCACTTGTATTCACCTCTTTCTGGTTTATGACATTGGGGGCCATGCTTAATACATGCGCCCATCACAACCTTCAATAGGAGGCTACCAGCGTGCGCCATCCTGTGCGCACGGAGCAGCCATCGGAACGATTGCCCACATATTTTACCACGTTCCCGAGGGAAATGCAAGCGGTATTTGTCCGCTTATTTCAGAAGCGGCTCCACAGCGGCGGCCAGCGCTTTTTGCTGTGCCTCGGCCTCGGCAAGGTCTTTGCCCAGCGTGGTAAAGTAGGTCTTGATCTTCGGTTCGGTACCCGAGGGGCGCACCACTACACTGGCGCCGCCCGCCAGTGTGTAGATGAGCACGTTGGCCGCCGGCAGCTCGATGGGCTCCGTTTTGCCCGTGGCTACGTCCGTTTTGGTGCGTGCCTTGTAGTCTGCCACCGTTACGACCTTGTATCCCGCAAATTCCGCCGGCGGGTTCTCCCGCAGCTTTGTCATGATGCCCGCCATGGTCTCCATGCCGGACAGGCCCGGGAATTCATAGCTGTTCACTTTGTTCAGGTAACGGCCATACTCGGCGTAAATGCGCTCCAACTCCTCCTTGATGGACGAGCCGATGCTGCGGTAATAGGCCGCCATTTCGCAGATGAGCATGGAGCCTACGACGGCATCCTTGTCACGTACATAGCTGCCCGCCAGGTAGCCATAGCTCTCCTCAAAGCCGAAGATAAAGCGCTCCACCTCGCCTGCGGCCTCCAGCCCGGCGATCTGGTCGCCGATCCATTTGAAGCCCGTAAGCACGTTTCGGCATTCCACCCCGTAATGCGCGGCCACAACGTCCGCCAGCGGCGTGGAGACGATGGATTTAACGCACACCGGGGCTTTGGGCATGGTGCCGTTCTCGGTGCGGCCCTTGCAGATATAATCCAGCAACAGCACGCCCACCTCGTTGCCGGAAAGCAGCTGATAGCTGCCGTCCTTACAGCGCACGGCAATGCCCACGCGGTCGGCGTCCGGGTCGGTGGCAAGCATCAGATCCGCGCCGGATTTTTCCGCCAGCGCAAGGCCCAGGGCCAGCGCCTCACGAATCTCGGGGTTGGGATACGGGCAAGTGGGGAAATTACCGTCCGGATACTGCTGCTCGGGCACAATGGTGATATCCGTAATGCCGATATCCCCCAGCACGCGGGTGACAGGCACGAGGCCCGAACCGTTCAGCGGCGAATACACCAGCTTCAGCCCCGCGGTTTTGCACAAACCCGGGCGAACGCTCTGGGCCTTGATGTTCTCATACAGCGCCTCGATGGTGTCCTGGCCGATGTACTCGATGCCGCCCTGCTCCAGCGCCGCGTCGAAATCCGCCAGCCTGATGCCCGCAAAAATATCGGTGGCCTGCATCTCGGCATAGACCGCGTCGGCGGCTTCGCTGGTCATCTGGCAGCCGTCCGGCCCGTAGGCCTTATAACCGTTGTATTTGGCCGGGTTGTGGCTGGCCGTCACCATGATGCCGGCGTCGCAGTGCAGATGGCGCGTAGCAAAGCTGAGCGCCGGAACGGGCATCAGCTCCTTGTAAAGATACGCCTTGACGCCGTTGCCTGCCAGCACGCGCGCGGCCTCCCGCGCAAACACGTCGCTTTTGATGCGGCTGTCGTAGGAGATGGCGACGCTTTTTTTGCCGCCCTGCTTGTTCAGATAATTTGCCAAACCCTGCGTGGCCTTGCGCACCATATAGATGTTCATGCGGTTCGTGCCCGCACCCAGCACGCCGCGCAGGCCCGCGGTGCCGAACTCCAGCTCCACCGCGAAACGGTCCTGTATCTCTGCGTCAATGCCCTGAATGCTGAGCAGCTCGGGCTTCAGGTCCTTATCCTCCAGTTCGGCGGCAAGCCACCGTTCATATTCCTGCTGATACATCAATATGCCCCCGCTTTCCGGGAAAGCTGCGCTTCCCCTTTTCAGTCTCAGGCGGCCGAAGCGCCGCGCGGCGTGCCGCCTTTTATACTTCTTATCATAAGCCATGGGCCTGGGCCTGTCAATTCGCACTTGTACAAAAATGACGCGCAAGTTATACTAAAAACACACCCATATGGGCGTACCGGCGCGAAGTGCGGCGGAAAACGGCGAAAGGCGGCGGAAGGATGTTTGCAAGGATCAACAGCCTGGGCGTATATGCGCTGAATGGCTTCAGTGTGAGCGTGGAGGCGGATATCAGCGGCGGACTGCCTCAATTCACCATCGTGGGCCTGCCGGACAGCGCTGTGCGCGAGGCCACGGACCGCGTGCGCAGCGCGCTGAAAAACCTGTCCTTCGTCTGGCCCGTCAGCCGGATCACCGTCAATCTCGCTCCCGGCGATATCCGCAAGACCGGCCCTGTGTACGACCTGCCTGTTCTTCTTGCCATTCTGGCTGCCTCCGGGCAGCTGCCCGTCCCCGGCCCGGAGGACGCCTTCATCGGCGAGCTTTCGCTGGACGGCGGCGTGCGCAGTGTGACGGGCGTGCTGCCCATGGCGCTGGCCGCGGTGCAGCAGGGCGTGCGCCGCCTGTTCGTTCCCGCCGAAAACGCGGCCGAGGCCGCGGCAGCCGGCGCGCTTTGTGTTTACCCTGTCCATACGGCGCTGGACGCAGTGCGCCATTTGACGGGCGAAGCGCCCATAGAACCGGCACAGCCCGCGGCCTTTGCACCCGGCGGGCCCCGGGACGTACCGGACTTTGCAGATGTCCGGGGCCAGCTGGAGGCCCGGCGCGCCATGGAGATCGCCGCCGCCGGCGGCCACAATATTTTATTGATCGGCGCGCCGGGCACGGGAAAATCCATGCTGGCCAAACGTCTGCCGGGCATTCTGCCGCCGCTCTCCCGCACGGAGGCTGTGGAGACGACGAAGGTATATTCTGTGGCGGGCATGCTGCCCCGCGGCAGCGGGCTTGTGAGCCACCGCCCGTTCCGCGCGCCGCATCATTCGGTAAGTGCGGCGGGCCTTGTGGGCGGCGGCAGCACGCCGCGTCCCGGCGAGGTGAGCCTCGCACACAACGGCGTCCTGTTTTTGGATGAGCTGCCCGAATTTCACCGCGACGCTCTGGAGATCCTGCGCCAGCCGCTGGAGGACGGCACGGTCACCGTCAGCCGCGTGGCGGGCAGCGCGTCATTCCCCAGCAGCATCATGCTGGCCGCCGCCATGAATCCCTGCCCATGCGGCTATTTTGGGCACCCCACCCGCGCGTGCAGCTGCACGCCCTATGCCATTGAGCGCTATCTGCAGCGCGTTTCCGGTCCGCTGCTGGATCGGATCGACCTTCATGTAGAGGTCGCGCCCGTGGAATACGCCGACCTTGCCGGAGATTCGAGCGGCGAGAGCAGCGCAGCGATCCTGCGGCGCGTGCTGGCAGCCCGCGCCGTGCAGGACACCCGCTATAAAGGTACGGGCGTCACCTGCAATGCGCGCCTTCCCAGCGCGATGCTGCGCCGCGTATGCCGCCTTGCGCCGGACGCCGACCGTGTGCTGCGCGGCGCCTTTGAGCGCATGGGCCTTTCCGCCCGCGCTTACGACAGGGTGCTGAAGGTGAGCCGCACCATCGCGGACCTTGCGGGCAGCGAACGCATCGAAGCAGAGCATGTGCGCGAGGCCGTGCAGTACCGGAATCTGGACCGCAAATACTGGTATACGGCGTAAAACATCCGCAGGAGGCAATGTATATGATCGGACTCGCATTTTTTCTCATCGGCGCCGCCATTGCGGCAGGCTTCATTGTGCTGGGCTGGAAAATGGCCTGCAAAGCGCAGGAGCAGGATGAAAAGAAAAACCCAAAATGACCTCAGGCCGTTTTCGAAAGCGGCCTGCCCGGGCCGAGCGTTATAGACATATGAAAAAATCAAAGCGGCGGAAC
>OOAG01001880.1_pt1 | contig 14568 bp, 11 predicted proteins | sample 1671461 | NCBI WGS metagenome assembly OOAG01 (sample SAMN06348159, study PRJEB24527) | human gut metagenome | biome: human gut; feature: ankylosing spondylitis patient; material: feces | host: Homo sapiens | place: China | collected 2015-10 | reverse complement strand
TTTTTAAGCAAAAAGGCGCAGCTGCCCGAAAAAGCAGTTGCGCCTGTGAGGTTTGCGGAGAAACGCTCCGGATCAGCGGGAACCCTTGTCGTAGGGGATGCCCTCTGCCTTGGGGGCCATGCTGTTCTTGGACGTGAAGGCCAGGATGACCATGGACGCCACGAACGGCATCATGTTGTAGATGTTGCTGGACCAGTGCAGCTGTGCCAGGAAGGTGGAATCTGCAATGTTGGCCAAGCTCTTGAACACCGCAAAGAACATAGCCGCACCAAAGATGTTGAAGGGCTTCCACTGGCCGAAGATCATAACAGCCAAAGCCAGGAAGCCTGCACCGGCCACGCCCACCTCAAAGTTCCAGGTCTGCACCGGGGGCACGATGTAAGCCATGCCGCCAATGGCACCCAGGGCACCGGAGAGCAGCACACCAGCGTAGCGCATCTTGTAGACATTGATGCCCACCGAGTCGGCTGCCTGGGGATGCTCGCCGCAGGCCCGCAGACGCAGGCCGAAGCGGGTCTTGTACAGCACCACATAGCTGATGATCAGCAGGATGATGCCCAGCGGAACAAAGACGCTGAGCTCCAGCCCGCCGATGCTGAACAGGAAGGGCTTATTGGAATAGTTCAGCTTGGCGCTGCCGCTGTCGCTGAAGTATTTGGCGATGACCACGGCAATGGCGGTGGCCAGCAGGTTCAGGGCTGTGCCGCCGATGGTCTGGTCCGCCTTCAGGTTGATGGAGGCAAAGGCCAGCAGCAGGCTGTACACCATGCCAGCCAGGGCCGCCGCCAGAATGGTGAGCAGCACCACCAGGAAGGGAGACATGTCGGCGGGCAGCAGGGTCAGGGTAAGCACACCTGCCACACCGCCGATGACCATGATGCCTTCCAGCGCAATGTTGATGATGCCGGAGTGCTCACTGAACATACCGCCCAGAGCCACCAGCATCAGCACGATGCCATACAGCAGCGTATATTTGATCAGAAGCAGCATATCACTTGCCCTCCTTCTTGGTTTCGGTCTTGGCCGGAGCAGGCTCTGCGTTCACATTGGTCTTGTCGGCATTCTTGAACAGCAGGCCGTGGATCTTGCCGCGGAACAGCATGGAGAATGCGCACAGATAGATGATGATGCCGCTGATCAGGTCCGAGATCTCCGTGGGGTAATACTTGGTGGACAGGAACGAGCCGCCCACCGAGATGTGCGAGATGAACAGTGCCGAGAAGATGGTGCCGATGGGGTTGGAGCTTGCCAGCAGAGCAACGGAAATGCCGTTGAAGCCCATGGCCGGCAGGCTGGTGGAGTTCAGCGGGTTCCACTGGGACACGTTGGACAGGTAGTACAGGCCCGCACCAAAACCGGCCAGTGCACCGGCAATGGCCATGGAGAGGATGATGTTCTTCTTCTCGTTGATGCCGGCATAGCGGGCAGCGCTCTTGTTCAGGCCGACGGCCTTGAGCTCATAGCCGAAGGTGGTCTTGTTCAGCACCACCCAGATCAGGATGGCCACCGCCGCTGCCAGGAAGATGGCAATGGTGGTGCTGTTGGTCTGGAACATCTTGTTCAGGCCGAAATCCGGGATGATGGACTGGGCAAAGGCCGGGTTCTTGCTCAGGTTCAGGGTACGGGTGTTCCGCACGTCGTACATGGGGCCGGTGCCGTTCTGGTAGACCAGTTCGTTTACCAGATACAGGCCGATCCAGTTGAACATAATGGAGGTGATGACCTCGTTGATGTTGAAGTAGGCCTTGAAGAAGCCGGGGATCGCGCCCCAGATGCCGCCCAGCAGGGTGGCTGCCAGCAGGCAGACGAACCAGGGCATCTTGAGCATAATGGCGCAGTACAGGGCACCGTAGGCACCCAGCGTGTACTGACCGGCGGCACCGATGTTGAACAGGCCGGTCTTGAAGGCAAATGCCACCGACAGGCCGGTCATGACCAGGGGTGCTGCGTTGGCCAGCTCCTTGCCGACGCCGTAGGGAGCGTCGTGGAAGCCGCCTTTCAGGATGCGCACAAAGCCGTCGCCCCAGGCGTGTGCCGGGTTGATGGCCAGCAGCACCAGAAAGCCCACGATCAGACCGATGAGGATGCACAGCAGAGCCGCCAGCACACTGGTGACCGAGCTTTGCAGACTGCTGTGGGAAAGTTTTTTCTTGTCCATTTGTTACTTAGTCTCCTTTCCCTGCTTGCGTGCACCGGCCATATACAGGCCCAGTTCCTGCACGGTGGTGGTCTTGGGGTCAAACTCGCCCACGATCTCGCCCTCGTACATGACCAGGATGCGGTCGGACAGGTTCATGACCTCGTCCAGCTCCAGGCTGACCAGCAGCACGGCCTTGCCCTTGTCGCGCTCGGCCACGATCTGGTTGTGGATATATTCAATAGCGCCCACGTCCAGGCCGCGGGTGGGCTGCACGGCAATGAGCAGCTTGGGATCCCTGTCGATCTCACGGGCAATGATCGCCTTCTGCTGGTTGCCGCCGGACATGCTGCGCACGATGGTGGAGCTGCCCTGGCCGCTGCGCACGTCGTACTGTGCGATCAGCCGGTCGGAGTACTCGCGCACTTTATCCGAACGGATGAAGCCGCCCTTCTGGAACTCCGGCTGCCAGTAGCGCTGCAGCACCATGTTGTTTTCCAGGCTGTAATCCAGCACCAGACCGTGCTTGTGGCGGTCCTCCGGGATATGGCTCATGCCGTCCTTGGAGCGCTGGCGGATGGTGGCATGGGTGATGTCCTTGCCATCCAGCGTGATCTTGCCGTTGGTCAGCTTTTCCAGACCGGTCAGACCGTAGACAAACTCGGTCTGGCCGTTGCCCTCAATGCCCGCCAGACAGACGATCTCACCGGCGTGCACCTGGAAGGTGACATCCTTGACGGAATCCTTCTTGCGCTGGTCGTTGTGCATGGTCACGTTTTCCACGTCCAGCACCACGGCACCGGGCTTTGCAGGCTGCTTTTCCACCTGCAGCTGCACATCACGGCCCACCATCATGCGGGAAAGTTCTTCCTTGGTGGTGTCCTTGATGTCTACGGTGCCCATGTACTTGCCCTTGCGCAGCACGGTGCAGCGGTCGGCCACGGCCATGATCTCGTTCAGCTTGTGGGTAATGAACAGGATGGACTTGCCTTCCTTCTTGAACCCGCGCATGATCTCCATCAGCTCGTCGATCTCCTGCGGGGTCAGCACAGCGGTGGGCTCATCGAAGATCAGGATCTCGTTGTCGCGGTACAGCATCTTCAGGATCTCCACGCGCTGCTGCATGCCCACCGAAATATCGCTGACAAGGGCATCCGGGTCCACGCGCAGGCCGTACTTTTCGCTCAGAGCCATGACCTTCTTGCGGGCCTCGGCTTTCTGCAAAAAGCCCATTTTATTGGGCTCCACGCCCAGAATGATGTTGTCCAGAACGCTGAAGCATTCCACCAGCTTGAAGTGCTGGTGCACCATGCCGATGCCCAGTGCATTTGCATCGTTGGGGTTGCGGATGGCGACCTCCTTGCCGTTCTTGCGGATCTGACCAGCCTCCGGCTGGTACAGGCCGAACAGCACGCTCATCAGCGTACTTTTGCCGGCGCCATTTTCGCCCAGCAGGGCGTGTACCTCGCCTTTGCGCAGCTGCAGGGTGATATCATCGTTTGCCTTGATCCCAGGGAATTCCTTGGTGATGTGGAGCATCTCGATCACAAAATCCTCTGCCAATCTGCTCACTCTCCTTTCGTGCCGTATCGACACCTATACTATTCTATCTTTCATTATACCTGATTTCCGACAATTTGCACACGGCTTTTTTCGTTTTTGGCAGAAAGTACAGATAAAAGTATTACTTTTGATGCATCCTGCACAGTTTCCGCCGGGTCTGCCCTGCCCGGACACACAAAAACAGGGTGCCCACCTGCAATGGGCACCCTGTTTTTGCATTGAGTAATTCATAAAAGCGGCCTGCCGGTTTGCGGCCCGCAGGCTGCGGGAAACGCCGGGTTACTGGATATCGTTGACGGTGGTGAACTCGCTGACGGTGGGCTTGACCCCATCATCCGAGCTGTTGTCCACGGTGATCTCGCCGGAAGCGGCCACGGTCAGGAATTTGCGACGGGAAATTTTTATCTTGGGTTCTCCTTGAAATAGTATGACTTCTGGCTTTTGATACAGCAAAAGACGGGGTGTCCCTTTCGGAACATCCCGCCTGGGGAAGCTCTTTACTGGATGTAGTTGACGGTAGTGAACTCGCTGACGGTGGGCTTGGTAGCATCGTCGGAGTTGTTGTCCACAGTGATCTCGCCGCTCTTGATCTTGTCCTTGACGGTCTCGTACTCGTCCTTGGTGAAGGTCTCGAAGTTCCAGCTGTCGTCTGCGGTGGGCAGGCCGATGTAATCGCCATCCTCCAGACCGAAGTTGCCGTTGGAAGCAGCGATCTCGCTCCAGTCACCGGCCTCGATGTCGGACAGAGCGGTGTTGACAGCCTCAGACAGACCCTTCATGGCAGAGGTGATGAACGGGTTGTAGGCATAGGTGCCGTCAGCCACGCCGTTTGCGCCGATGTAGTTCTGGTCAACGTCCACGCCGATGACGTAGCCGTTGTTCTTCAGAGCAGCCTCCACAGCGGAGGTGTAGATGCCGCCGCCGCAGGCAAACACGACCTGAGTGCCGTTGGAGTACCAGCCCTCCATACGGGAGGTGATGTTGGCATCGCCGTAGAACTGGCCGCCGTAGAAGTAGTTGATCTCGACGTTCTGGCCCAGCTCCTGTGCGGCAGCATCAGCGCCCTGCACGAAGCCGTAGCCGTAACGGATGACAGCGGGCACAGCCATACCGCCCAGGAAGCCCAACTTGGTCTTGCCGTCCTTGGCGATTGCGTAACCGGCCAGGTAACCTGCCTGCTCTTCCTTGAAGGTGATGCAGTAGCAGTTTGCGGGGATGGTATCCGTGCCGATATCGCCCTGGGTCACGTCAACAGCGATGAACTTGACATCCGGGTACTGATCAGCAGCCCAAGCCAGAGAAGCACCGTACAGGTAGCCGACGCAGACGATCACGTCTGCACCGTCGTTGACAGCCTGACGGATCATGGTCTCACGATCCTCATCAGAAGCGTCAGCCTCGGGGATGTAGTACTGGCAGTCATCGCCCATGTAGCCGGAAACAGCAGTCCAGCAAGCCTGGTTGAAGCTCTCATCGTCGATCGTGCCGGTGTCGCAGGTCAGAGCGACCTTGACGATCTTCTCGCCGCCCTCAGCAGCGGAGGAAGCGGTGGAAGCAGCAGCGGAAGAAGCGGTGCTGGTGGAAGAAGCGGAAGAACCGCCACAAGCGGTCAGAGCAGCGGCGGCGGCAGCAGCACCAGCCACAGCCAGGAAGTTACGACGAGAAATCTTCATAAGAAAGTCTCCTTTATTTTCAATCCATCGCGTGCCGGCCTGCAAATGCAGGCACTTGCACATTTACTGGTTCAAGTATAGCGAGAAGATGTGTGAGATGCAAGCACTTTTCGATTACAAAATATTTACAAAATCTTTGTAAATATGTCCAAAAAGCATTACTTTTGCACAACTCCCTGCCGTTCCGGTTTTGTGCCGGGAAGCGATTTATTTTTCCACAGCGGCATTTCCGGCCACATTGGAAGGCCCGAACCCAAAGGGCAGCAGTTCGTCCATGCTGCGCTCAATGAAATCCTCCGGCGTTTTGGCCATGATCACGTTCAGCTCCGGCCCGCCGAACTCGAACAGTGCCTGACGGCACACACCGCAGGGCGAGGTGATCTGTTCGTTCACCTCGCCGCGGCGGCTGCCCACCACTGCAATATCCGTGAACTCGGTCACGCCGTCGGCCACGGCCTTGAACAGGGCCGTGCGCTCTGCGCAGCTGGTGGGGGTAAAGGACGCATTTTCCACGTTGCAGCCGGTGTAGATGCGTCCGTCCTTTGCGCGCAGGGCAGCACCCACCATAAAATTGGAATACGGTGCATAAGCCTTTTCGCGGGCAGCCAGTGCCATGCGGATCAGTTCCTGCTTTTCTTCCAGGGTCAGGTTCGTCATAAAATGTTCCTCCTTTTGGGGGCGAAAACAGCGCGGCCGGCCTTTTTGCAGGCAGACCGCGCTGGATCTTCGGTTGGGTTTCTCAGTACTCTGCGCCCAGAGCCACCTTCATCATATTGGTAAAGCTCGTCTGGCGCTGCTCGGCCGTGGTGATCTCCGGTGCCACAAAGCTGTCGGAAATGGTCAGCAGGCAGGCCGCATGCTTGCCCAGCACCTGTGCGTTGGCAAACAGGGCAAAGCTCTCCATCTCCACGCACAGGCAGCCGCGCTCATCCCGCAGCTTTTCCCAGTAGGTGGGCTTTTCGTCGGAGGGCTGGCGGTAGAACACATCCGAAGAGTGGATGTTGCCCTCAATGAGGGGAATGCCCTGCTTGGCGGCAGAAGCGCGCAGCTTGTCGTTCAGGCTCTGGCTGGGCAGGGTGATGTCCCCCTCGAAGCCGCTCTGTACCCGGGCGTAGTTGGACTCGCTCACCGCACCGGTGGACAGCACCACGTCGAACAGCTTGGCCTTTTCGGTGTAGCTGCCGGCAGAGCCGATGCGGATGATGTTGTCCACATCGTAGAACTTGAACAGCTCATAGGAATAGATGCCGATGGACGGCATGCCCATGCCGCTGCCCATCACGCTGATGGGGCGGCCCTGATAGGTGCCGGTAAAGCCCAGCATGCCGCGCACACCGGTCACCTGACGCACATCCTGCAGGAAGGTGTCGGCAATGAACTTGGCGCGCAGCGGGTCACCGGGCATGAGGACCGTCTTGGCGAAATCGCCCTTTTCGGCGCTGTTGTGAGGGGTAGACATAGAACATCTCTCCTTTTTCTTTATGATCGGCAGGCAGGCCCTTCCCGGTGGAAAGGCCCGCTCTGCATGCTTACCTGTATTTTCTGCGGTTGAACACGTTCTGCGGGGCAATGTAAGAGCCGTTGCGGCGGATCTCGAAGTGGCAGTGGTTGCCGCTGGAGCGACCGGTGCTGCCCACATAGCCGATGAGCTGGCCCTGCTTGACGGTCTGGCCTGCATGGACCACCAGCGACAGGCAGTGTGCATACACGGTGGTGTAGCCGCTGCCATGGTTGATGATGATGGAGTAGCCATAGCCCGTACCTGCACCAGCCTTGTTGTAACCGGCCTTGGTGACGGTGCCGCCTGCCGAAGCGTAAATGGGCGTACCGGCGGCGGCGCAGATATCCACGCCCTTGTGGCTGCCGCCGTACCAGCGCGAGCAGTTCCGGTAGCCGGGCACCGGCCAGATGAACTGTCCGCTGCCGGTGATGTAGGAAGTGCTGGTGGTCACCTTCTTGGTGCCCACCACGATCTTTTCGGTCACAGGCTCCTTGATCACTTCGGTGCTGAGGATCTGCTGACTGAGCTGGGTGCCGTTGGTGTCGTACACACGCTGGGCCGTCACACTGCGGATGCCGTTTTCACCGGCCTGCGTGGTCTTTTTGGTGCCCACGTTGTACTCTTTGGATTTGGTCGTCTCGCTGGTATAGGGGATCTCCTCCTGCCAGGTCTCGATCTTGGTGATGCGCACTTCCAGCGTGGCTTCCTGTTTGGTCACGATCAGCTCATCACCGGCCTGGATGTTGGAGGTCTCGGTCAGGGCCGCGCCCTTGAAGTTCATATTCAGCTCGCACAGTTCCCGGAAGGTCAGGTCGTTCTTCTGGGCAATGCTCCACAGGGTGTCGCCGTTCTGCACGGTATAGATCTTTTCCTGCTGCTGCACGCCGGAAAGCATCGACTCCACATCGTTTTCCTGCTGGAAGCTTTCATTGAAGTAGATGCCATTCTCCAGGGTGACCTCTTTGTTGAAGCCCACGGTCACATTGGGATCTTCCGGGTTCTCATAGGGTTCCAGCAGGCTGCTCAGGTAGCTCTGCAGGGCAGTGCCGTCCGAGCACACGGCGGTCAGTTCTCCGTCCAGATACAGGGCGGTGCCCTCACTGATCTGGTCGCTGGAGGACTTCAGGATGGCGTTGGCCATCTCGTTTTCGTCCAGCACGCTGTGTGCCACCGAAATGGTATAGGTGGGCTCCACCGTCCACTTGGTGTTCTCGTCCGTGCCTGCATCGTTGATACGCTCCTGCACGGCTTCCTTGGCAGAGTTGAACACATCCTCGTTGGCCACATAGCCCACGGTCTGGCCGTTCACCTGCACTTCCAGCGCATAGGGCTGACGGATGGTGTTCTGCACCACCGTGACCATCCCGGCCAGTGCCAGCACCGGCAGGATGTACATGGCCATGCGCGGCAGGGTGCGCACATTGCGCCGCACGCCGCCGACCAGATAATGTACGCTGTCCTTTACGGCTGCGCCAAAGCCCTTTTCCTTCCGGACGCGGCGCGCATGTACCAGCAGCGAACCCATGCCCCGGAAGAACAGCACGATGGGCCCGAACAGGTCGCGCACCATCTGGGCTGCACCGGGGAACGCCATGGACACGATGGTGTGCAGCAGGCTGCGCACCCAGAGCCGTGCACCGGACACGCCCCGGCACACCGTGCGTCCGACACGGACAAATGCATATTCGGCCGAAAATCCCAGAGCGTACAGGGCCTCACCTACGATGAGAACGAGGCGGTTCTGCAGCAGCTTCTGAGAAAAATGATTGACGTGATGCTGGGTCCTGCGGCGGAAGCGGTGCCGACGCAGGAGTTGCATGCATTGGAACTGTGCCCACAGGGAGCGCAGCTTCTGGCCGCGTTTTTTCGGCGGCTGCTGCGCAGGCTCTGCGGTCTGCGGTTCCTTTGTCTTATCTTCGATCAAACGGGTTTCTCCTTCCTTGCCGCGCGGCAAAGCTGCTCTGCATCCAGCGCGGCGGTGGTTTCCACATCCTGTGCGGCTGAATGTCAGCGCACAGACGATCTATGCTCATTTTATTATACACCCTGCACGGAATGAAACAAGCACCTGCATAAAATTTGGGCAGTTCTTTCACGCACTTTTCACGAAAGCAGGTCGGCCATATCCTGCGGCAGCGGGCTTTCCACGGTCACCGTGCGGCCTGTTCCGGCGCTCACCGGGGTGCGGATGCAGATGCCGTCCGGCACCTCGGTGTACTCCGGCACCCGGAAGGTCTGCTTTGCGCAGTGCAGTGCCTGCCGCCCGATGCGGTCCCGGCGGCCGCCGTAGAGGTCATCCCCGGCCAGCGGATGGCCGATGGACGCAAAGTGCACCCGGATCTGGTGGGTGCGGCCGGTCACCGGCACGCAGGCGGCCAGGCTCAGGCCGTTCTGTACCTTTAATATGGTGTACTCGGTGCGGCTGGGCTTGCCCTCCGGGGTCACACACCGCCCGATGATGCTGTCGCCCCGGCGGCCGATGGGCGCGTCGATCACGCCCGGCCCCAAGGGCAGCTCGCCCTCCACGATGGCGTAGTAGAGCTTCTGCACGTTTTCTGCCAGGAGCTGCGCAGCATAGGTGTTGCGGGCCGCCAGCACAAGGCCGCTGGTGTCCTTGTCGATGCGGTTCACCGGGCGGAACACCGGGCTGCGGCCCTGCTGCAGTGCCCAGGCTGCATAGCCGTTGGCCAGCGTGCCGCCGGGGTAGTTCAGAGTGGGGTGCACCGCCAGATGGGGCGGCTTTTCCAGCACCACGGCAAAGGCATCCTCGTAGACCACCTGCACGGCAATGTCCGGCTGCGGGGCCACGCCGCCTGCTTCCGGCGGGAGGTCGAAGCTCAGCACCTGCCCCGGGTACACCCGGCGGTTGGCCAGCACGGACGCACCGTCGGCAAAAAAGCCGCCGCCCTGAAATTTGACTGCCCGGGCAAGCTCCGTAGAAACGGCACACTGGCGCAGAAAGTTCCGCACAAGCGTTCCATTTTGGGTCTGCAGGGTGTCCGGCACCGTGAAATACAGACGCACGCGCACCCCTCCTTTGCACGAAAAACAGATATAAATAGTATAGCAAAAAACGCTTTCGCTTGCAAATCTTGTTTTTTTATGGTATCATGAGGAACGGAAAACGAGTGGAACATACGGCGGCGGGGCGGCTTTGACCGCTCTGAGGAAAGTCCGGGCCTCACAGAGCACGGTAACTGCTAACGGCAGCCGAGGGTGACCTCAGGGAAAGTGCAACAGAAAGGAAACCGCCGCAGCAATGCGGTAAGGATGAAAGGGCGAGGTAAGAGCTCACCAGCGCATGGGTGACTATGCGGCTTTGTAAACCCTACCGGAAGCAACGCCTATATGGGACGTACAGCGCTGCTCGCGTGTCCCGAAGGCGGCATGAACCTGTCAGCAATGGCAGGTCTAGACAGATCGTCGTTTAATACAGAACCCGGCTTACGGTCCATCTCGTTTTCCGCTTTTATGCTTTCCGGCTGCCCGCATCCGTGCGGGCAGCTTTTGTTTTGTCACACTTCTTTTACCAAGCTGTTACTTTCCGTTTGTTGCAGTTTGTGGTATACTATGGGCACTGCAGGCCCTCTGCAGGCTAAAACGAAAGACAGGATGTGAAATCCTCCGATGAAAGATGGTTTTTTAAAGGCAGCCGCCTTCTCCCCCGCCCTGCGGGTGGCGGACTGCACCTATAACGCCCAGCAGATCCTTGCCGACGTGCAGGCAGCCGCCGCGCGCGGGGTCAAGCTGGCCGTGTTCCCGGAATTCTGCCTCACCGGCTACACCTGCGGCGATCTGTTCCTGCAGCACACGCTGCAGACCGGTGCGCTGGATGCCCTGCAGACCGTGCTGGACGGCACCCGGACGCTGGACACCGTCGTGCTGGTGGGCCTGCCGCTGCTGGTACACGGCAAGCTGTACAACTGCGCCGCCGTGCTGTGCCGCGGGCAGCTGCTGGGCCTTGTGCCCAAGACCTACCTGCCCAACTACGGCGAATTCTACGAGAAGCGCCAGTTTACCCCCGGCAGCACCGAGGTGGAAACGATCACCGTGTGCGGCCAGCAGGTGCCCTTTGGCACTTCGCTGCTGTTCCGCTGCCGGTCCATGCCCAGTTTTGTGCTGGGCGTAGAGCTGTGCGAGGACCTGTGGAGCGCACTGCCGCCCTCCACCTTCCACGCACTGGCCGGGGCCACGGTCATCGCCAACCTTTCGGCCAGCGACGAGACCGTCGGCAAGGCCGAGTACCGCCGGGCACTGGTGTCCAACCAGTCGGCCCGCCTGCTGTGCGGCTACCTGTACGCCTCGGCCGGGCACGGCGAGAGCACCCAGGACATGGTGTTTGCCGGGCACGACCTGATCGCCGAAAACGGCACCCTGCTGGCCGAGACAGCTCCCTTTGCGGGCGGCATTGCCGAGACCGAGATCGACTGCCAGCGCATGGAGGCCGAGCGTGCCCGCAACACCAGCTTTGAGCTGAGCCGCGATGGTTACACCACGGTGGAGTTTGATCTGGAACTCACCGAGACCCCCCTCACCCGCTGGATCGACCCGGCACCCTTCGTGCCCGGCGATCCCAAGCGCCGCGCCGAGCGCTGCGAACTGATCCTGAAGATGCAGGCCGACGGTCTGGCCAAGCGGCTGGAGCACGCCCACGCCAAAACGGCGGTCATCGGCATTTCCGGCGGGTTGGACAGCTGTCTGGCCCTGCTGGTGGCGGTGCGCGCCATGAAGCAGCTGGGCCGCCCCGCCAGCGATGTGCTGGCCGTGACCATGCCCTGCTTCGGCACCACCCACCGCACCCGCAGCAATGCCGAGATCCTGTGCGATGAGCTGCAGGTCTCCTTCAAAGAGATCGACATCGCCGAGACGGTGCACAGCCACTTCCGGGACATCGGCCAGGACGAAAGCGTGCTGGACGTGACCTTTGAAAATGGGCAGGCCCGTGTGCGCACGCTGGAGCTGATGGACACCGCCAACCGCACCGGCGGCCTTGTGGTAGGCACCGGCGACCTGTCGGAGCTGGCACTGGGCTGGGCCACCTACAACGGCGACCACATGAGCATGTACGGTGTGAACGCCGGGGTGCCCAAAACGCTGGTGCGCCATCTGGTGCATTACGAAGCCGACATTGCCGCCACCGACGCCCTGCGCACCGTGCTGCTGGACATTCTGGACACTCCGGTCTCCCCGGAGCTGCTGCCTGCCAAGGACGGCGAGATCGCGCAAAAGACCGAGGATCTGGTGGGCCCCTATGAGCTGCACGACTTTTACCTCTATCAGGTGCTGCGCTTCGGCTTTGGCCCGGCCAAGATCTTCCGGCTGGCAAAGGCCGCCTTTGCAGACCGCCCCGAATACCCCGACAACGTGCTGTACAAGTGGCTGCGCAACTTCTACTGGCGGTTCTTCGCCCAGCAGTTCAAGCGCAGCTGCCTGCCGGACGGTCCCAAGGTGGGCAGCGTGACCCTTTCGCCCCGCGGCGACTGGCGCATGCCCAGCGATGCCTGTGCCGCCCTCTGGCTCGCCGAACTGGAACAGCTTTCGATCAAGGACTGACACATGAAACACAAAAAACTGCTGACCAATCTTCTGTTTGCCGCCGTCGTTCTGGCCATTGCCGCCGTTCTGCTGCTGGTGCGCAGTGCACACAGCAGCGGTTCCAAGCTGCGGGCCGAACTGATCTACGGTGACAACAACACCACCATGAACCTTCCGCTGGACAAAAACGATACCTATGACGTAGACACCGGGTACTACACGGTGCACATCGAGATCAAGGACGGTGCTGCCCGCTTTGTGGACTCCCCCTGCCCGGACCACATCTGTGAGAGCTTCGGCTGGCTGTCCAACGAAGACCAGACCGCCACCTGCCTGCCCGCCCGCGCGGTGCTGACCATCGTGCCGGCCGACTGAGCCTTGCGCTCAAAAGGAGATTTCCTATGAAGGATGATTCCAACCGTTCCCTGCGGCGTGTGAACCGCAAGAGCCGCAGTGCGGCAGACCGCACCGTGGAAGTGGACAGCTCCGCTTTTTTTGCGGAGGACCCGTCCCCCACGCCGCCGCCCCGGAAAAAGCCCGGTTCTTCTGCCCCGCGCCGCAGCGGTGCCCCGGCACAGGCTGCCGCCGCCCGGCCCTCCGCTTTCGGCAGGATCCTGCTGCCGGTGCAGGGCATTCTCAGTGCAGCCTCGCTGGTACAGCTGTGGCGCACCCAGATGCTGCCCGTGCTGTATCTGGTCATTCTGGCCGCCCTGCTGTTCCTGCTCTGGCTGCTGGTCAAGCGCTGTCAGGAGTACAATGTGCCCGGCAAGGTGTCCCGGGTGTTCTCGGTGTTCCTGTGCGCCTGCATGGCGCTGGGCTGTGTCTGGGCCCAGCAGGGTCTGACCGCGCTGGACAACATGACCAACGGTCTGCTCACCGGTGCCGAGGCCAACAAGATCACCAAGGAGCCTTTCGTCATCTACCTCAGCGGCGTGGACACCCGTGGTGAACTGACCGAAAAAGCCCGCAGCGACGTGAACATTCTGGCTGTGGTGAACCCCCAGACCAAGCAGGTGGCGCTGATCAACACGCCCCGCGACTACTATGTGGATCTGGCCGGCACCAACAGCAAGGACAAGCTGACCCACGCCGGTCTGTACGGCGTGGAGACCAGCATGGCCACCCTGGGCAACCTGTACGGCGTCTCGGTGGACCACTATATTCGCATCAACTTTGCGGGCTTCATCAATATCGTGGACGCCCTGGGCGGCGTGGACGTGTATTCCGACCAGGCCTTCACCTCAGTGGGCAGCCCCGGCTACTACGACCCCACCACCTTTGCCGAAGGCTGGAACCATCTGGACGGTAAGTCCGCCCTGGCCTTTGCCCGGGAGCGCCACGCCTTTGCCTCCGGCGATATCCAGCGCGGCATCAACCAGATGAAGGTCATCGACGCCATGCTGAACAAGATCAAGTCCCCTGCCCTGCTCATGGGCTTTTCCAAGATCATGGACGCCGCTTCGGACTGCTTTGTCACCGATTTTTCGCAGGATCAGATCAGTGCGCTGGTGCGCATGCAGCTGAGCGATTTTGCCAACTGGGACATCCAGAGCTACACCGTTACCGGCTCGTCCGGCACCAGCACCCAGTGCTATTCCGCCAAGGGCCAGAAGCTCTACGTCATGAAGCCGGATGAAGCCTCCGTCAGCAAGGCCAAAGAGATGATCGCGGTCGTGCTGGGCGGTGAGGGCACTGTGAGCGACACCACCCAGACCCCGGAAAAGACCGACATCTTTACCCCCACCACCGACCCGAACGCCGCTGCTTCCATTCCGGAAGAACCGGCGGAAAGCGTTATCGTGGAGGAGCCCGCCGAGAGCGTGCCGGAAGAGACCCCGGCCGAAACGCCTGCTGAGCAGCCTGCAGAACAGCCTGCCGACACCCAGCCCCAGGAGCCGGAGACTCCGGCCGACAGCGGCACCAGTGATGGCAGCACTGAAGCTCCGTCCATCTCCCTGCCCACGCAGGAAGAGGTGGAACAGGCTGCATCCTCGCTGTACAACGCAGCGTCCACCATTCTGGATGCCATCTACAATGCAGCGTCCCAGAACGACGCCGCCTGAGTTCCCACAACTGTATAACTGCAACGAGGCCCCGGAGGGCAGAACCTCCGGGGCCTCGTTTTTTCGTTGTCAGGATCTTATTCCTTGATCTCGTTC
>OOAG01001876.1_pt1 | contig 14599 bp, 10 predicted proteins | sample 1671461 | NCBI WGS metagenome assembly OOAG01 (sample SAMN06348159, study PRJEB24527) | human gut metagenome | biome: human gut; feature: ankylosing spondylitis patient; material: feces | host: Homo sapiens | place: China | collected 2015-10 | reverse complement strand
CTATTTAAGCCTAATCGCTTTAATATCTCAGAAATTTTGTATAAACAAATACTGTTTTTCATTACTTTGATATCAAAATGTGAACGAAGAACTATCTGTGTTTAGATAATTTATATAGTATTAAGAAAAAGTAGTAGCAAACAAACTCATAATAAGTTTGCTTGCCACTTTATAAATAGAACAATTAAAGACCAATTCGGACCTTCCTTTCTTGTTGTACTACTGTATCTGAGTGGAATTCTCTATATTTTATTGTATTGTTTTCTGTTTGAGATTTATCACTTGTATCCTTTTCTGGTACAGGTGGTGCCAATTCTAACTGTATTTTCCTATCCAACGCCGCCAGTTCCGCTTTAAGACCTTTCAGTTCTTCCTCTTTCTTCCAAGTCTTGCCAGCTATCTCTTCCAGTTGCGGTATTTCCTTTTCCAAAGCCTTGCATCTTGAATCATACTGCTCAATGTAGCTTGGTATCTTCTGTAAGGCATTCAGAAAGTTGTTTGCCGCTGCTATCGGGTCCGACTTGGCAATGTGACCGTAGTTGTACTGGTACTTGTAATTGCCCTCGACAAAAAAGCGGTTGTCAACAAATGGAAGACCATTCTCGAAACTTGTCTCGCTGACAATCTTGACAGGGAATCCGTAGATTTCTCCAATCCGCTTGTATTGTCCGCCAGTTGTCTCTTTCTCCGCCAACATTTGCAGATGCTTTCCTATAACCTCTAAGTTCGTGGACTCCACACCATCAAGAGTGATGAGGTTGAGAATGTTGCCGTCCTTGTCTTTCTTGGCTTTGTCCATAAACTTGCCGTAGTCCTCGGTCATTCCCTTGAGAGAGGCTTTGTTGTTGCCCAGCTCTGCCGTCTTTGACTGCAATTTTGTTTCCGAGTCACGCTTGCCCTTGTTAAACGATTTGCGCTCACCCTCCAGAGAAGCAACCTTCTTCTCCAACTTCGCCTTGTCAAGCAAGTCGGTATTTCCGGAGAGAATAGCCATATACTCTGAAAAATTCATGCCTGATTTCTCGTCCATCGCTCCCTCGTCAATGGTTCTCGCTCCCAAGGCTCCGCTTTTCAACTGCGAGATAAAAGTCTGCTTGCAGTGCAGGAGGTTGAACTTGTACGAGTCAAGCGACTTTTCCACCGCATAAATGATGACATCCACCTTGTTGTCGGCATACAGTTTGGCAATCTCGTTACCAGCACGCACACCTCGACCGTCACGCTGTGCCAAGTCTGACGGTCGCCACGGTGTGTCCAAATGATGAATAGCAACACACCGTTTTTGTGCGTTTACACCTGTACCCAACATAGATGTGGAGCCGAACAACACACGCACAGAGCCTTCGTTCATGGCAGCTATCACCATCTTTCTTGCCCTCTCGTTCTTGCATTCCTGAATGAAGCGGATTTCAGATGAAGGTATTCCATAATCCTCTATCAGTTTGCGCTTGATTTCTGAATACACGTTCCATTCGCCCGGTCGGTATGTTCCCAGATCTGAGAATACGAACTGCGTGCCCTTATGGCTGTCGTAACGGTGATAGTAGTCGGCTATTATCTTCGCACAATGGCTCGCCTTGTTGTCGGGATGGTCCTCACAAGTCGGGTCTATCATGCGCATATCGAGAGCCATCTTTCGGGCATAGTCCGTAGCAATGAGCATCTTTGCCTTCTCTTCCGTTTCCGACAGAGGCGGTCTTCCGAGGATGGTGGCATCACCTGTCTTGGCAAACTCCATCAGTTTTTGGATGAAGTCCTCCTGCTCGGGTGTCGGTGGTATGTTATGAAGAATCTCGTTCTTCTCCGGTCTGTCCACGCCAACCGCCTCCGCCGTGCGATAGTCGGTTATCTCGTTGTAGAAAGCAGCAAGCTCCGGTACCTTGATGAAGTATCGGAAACGCTCCTTCTGTACGATGTTGTTGGTGACGTTAAACTCGAAGTCGGTAGTTTTCTTGGCGAAGATTGCCGCCCACGCATCGAAACAGCGGATGTCCTGACGCTTCAGTTCCTTGGGGCGCAGGTACTTGAAAAGCAGATATAACTCAGTCAGTGAGTTACTGATAGTTGTTCCCGACAGGAATGTCGCTCCCAAGTCTCTGTCTGTCCGCTCCTGTATGGTTCGGATGGCAAAGAGCATGTTGAGTGCCTTCTGGCTCCCCTCGCTGTTGCCGAGTCCTGCCACACGGTCGTGACGGGTGTTGAACATGAGGTTCTTGAACTGGTGGCTCTCGTCCACAAACAAGTGGTCAATGCCCATCATGCGGAAGTCCACCACATCATCGGTACGCTGCTCGATGCTGTAGGCTATCTTCTGCAACTTCACCTCCAGATTCTGCTTTCGCTTTTCCAAGCCTTTGAGCATTCCCCTCGACACGTCTTTGCCCTGCGTGCGTATCACTTCCAAGTTTTCCTCCACGGTATCAAGCTCAGCCTGCAATATCTGCCGCTGGAGTTCTGGCGATTGCGGTATCTTCCCGAACTGGTCATGCGACATGATTACACAGTCATAGTCGTTGTTCTTGATGTTGTTGAAGAAACTGACACGGTTCTTGGTGGAAAAATCCTTCTCCGAGGCATAGAGTATCCTCGCATGGGGATAAGCTGTCTGATAGGTGGCAGCTATCTCCGCGACATTGGCTTTCAGCCCGATAATCATCGGCTTGTGAGCCATACCGAGGCGTTTCATCTCATGCGCAGCCATGCACATGATGAGGGTCTTGCCAGTTCCAATGGCTAAGCACAATGCGCCTTGCTTCCCTTTATGGAAGCAGGTTTCAATGTACTCGCCGCCGAACCGTACGTACTCGTCTCCAAGTATACGGCTCTCCGTGGTTATTGTCAGTCTATTTATTTCCATGAATTTTGTTATAACATTTCTCGCAAACTGCGATTGTTTTTCTTTGTCGGGCAATCATGAGTTTCTCCCATGCTTCTTTGCCTTTCAAATCTTTGAGCTTGCGGACGTGTATCATTTTCAGATTGTCCTCAGCTCCACAATATTCACATTTATGGGCTTTCAAGCGAGCCATAAGGCTTGTACTCTCCATTCCATAGTAATTGGGCATAATGTGTGCATTGTCAATGCGCGCTTCCTTGTTCAACCTAAATCCACCATGATATAAGGTACGTTCCAACCATTCACCTTTTTTGTTTTGGTATCTTACCGTGAAAATCTTGTCCTTACAATACTTGTTGGCAATCTTTCTTACGGTAGATTCGTACTTTGACGAGAATGTCTTGTACATACTCTCTTTCATGATTCCATAGAAACTGTTGAGAATGTTGACATTGTTAGCAATACAATAGTAGTTGTAGATACCTCTGATTTCTGAATTGTAACGGTTCAGAATTTCAAGGTCGTCATTACTACGAAGATAGGGACGAGAAGTTGACTCCCATACTTCCTTGCCATCTTTGATTACAATGCGCATGGCATCGTAGTCCAGCAGTTTCTTTCTCATTGCCTCAAATGGCAACAATAAGACAACCTTATGGTCAAGGGAGCGAATCGGAATCCCTCTGTAATCCTTTTTCGTTTTGTTTGTACTGCGGACAGTGACTTCAAATCCAAGAAATTTTGCTGTATCATGAGCATTTGTGATAAGTGTCTTCTCGTCTGAAAGTTGAAGTTTCAGCTGTTCCTGCAAGAAGTTTTTAATATCTTCTTTTGCATTTTGGCAATCAGCCTTGCTTCCAATAACACAAATCAGAAAATCGTCTGCATACCGTACGTATTTCATCCTCTTGAAGTTTTCATCCATGTCAAGAGTTGCAGGAAGTCGTTGCATTTCACGATGCAGGGATGCTATCTCTGAACGTAAAACACCTTTCTTCTGCTCGTCCTGTTCATTCTTCAGTTTCTTTACTCGTTTGTCTTTACGACTGGCAACCCTCTTGTATTCAGGGTTGCGTTGCCGTGCTTTACCCTTGTTAAATGTCTCGATATATCTCAACATGAATTTGTCGAGCTTGTCCAAATAGACATTCGCCAAGATAGGACTGATGATACCGCCTTGTGGAGTGCCGATATAGGAGTTTTTGTATTCCCACTGTTCCAAGTAACCCGCTTTCAAGAATTTTCGTATCAGTCGCAAAAACCTCTCATCGTGGATGCGTTCACTAAGAATGCTTATGAGAACATCATGGTTGATGTTGTCAAAGAATCCCTTGATGTCACCCTCTATGAACCATCTTGTTCCCGAACCTCCCTTTTGCAAGGAAGCCATAGCAGTATGACACCCTCTGTGTGGTCTAAAACCATGCGAGCAGTCCTCAAAGTGTCCCTCGTAAATTGCTTCGAGTATCATTCTTACTACTTCTTGAACGAGCTTGTCTTTGAAAGAAGGGATACCCAACGGACGAAGTTTTCCATTCTTTTTGGGTATGTATATTCTTCTTGCAGGACAAGGACGATAGCTTTCATCCTTTAGTTGTTCTATGAGGTCACGGATGCGCTTTATGCTTGTTCCGTCTATTGTCTGTCCGTCAGTTCCTTTTGTGCAGTTGCCTGGATTTCTGGACAACCGCTGATAGGCTTCTGCAAACAGATTCTCATTGAACAACAGTCTGTAAAGTCTTTCAAACTTGTAGCTTAGGTCTTGACTATGCCCAGCCAGACTGTTTAATACATTTTCAGAATTTCTCATAATGTCTCACACATCATTCATTTAACATATTAAAAATAACACACTGTCTCCCTTCGCCATGTACAAGGCTTTCCCTTGCTCGGACTACTACGGAGACTCTGTTACCTTGCCGAATTTTCAAAGAACCCACTTCCTATAGCCATTTGTTGGCACTTCGGTTTAGGTAATCCCCATTTAAGCAATACTGTAACTATTGGCTTGATGAATTGTCGGATGCGATTTTCGTCCTTTTCCGCTTATTGCGGCTGACCTGCAATCGGTTTTCTGCTCTCGCACTCGAAGTAGGAAAGTGGAAGTATTGCAGACAGACCTTTATAACTATCTTAGGTCTGTGTTTACCAACTAACGTCTTGGACTGTCGTTCAAACAGTATAGTCTTCATCCTCGTATTCATCGTTTCATCTTGACATTCAGTAGCGGTATGATAGTTAGCCGACTTATGCCGTTTCCAACATGCTACACTCCCCACCGCTTTTCAGCTAAGTGGATAAGTTGGCTGATGACCAGCGTAGAAAACCCTTGCTGGGTAGGTTGCCAAACCTACATTTACAGTATGCCCTTATGGGCGCAGCACCTCATGGTCACATATCCCGCCTCCGTTCTGCAAAAGCATCCATACACAGTCCTTCTGACTTGGGTACACACTCTTGATGCCATACTTTCCGCCAAGGGCTTTCAAGTCCAAGCCGGGGAAGGTCTGGTGAGAACCGTCATATTTCGGACGCACGAAGCAGTTGAACTTCCGGTTGTACATCGTGGTCAGCCGATCCTTGAAGGAGTCAGACTGCTCTTCCAGCCATTCAGTGAACCCGTTGCGGATTTCGTCAATCTTGGCATTGGCAAGCTGTATGCCCTCGCTGTCACGCACCTTGATGTCGTTGCCGTTCTCGTCCTCACCGATGCTCTTCATCATGTCGGGACAAGTGTTGTGCAGGGCATGTTTCAGAAGACTCATGCCGTCATAGTGGCGGTAATAGCCCTTCACCATATACTCATCCGTGATGGCCATGGTCTTCATACTGCATTTTGCCGAATATTCGTCCATGCTGTCGGAATAGACGATACTGACCTGTGTATTGAAGAGGTGGCTCATGTAAGCGGAATACACACCTGTAGGTATCCAACGCTCACCGAAGTTGAAGTCCAGGTCCTCAAAGGCTATAGGTTCGGGAATGCTTGCCTTCAAGGCTTCCAACGACTCTCTCACGATTGCATGGTCGGGATTTTCCTTCAGCCATTCTTCTATACGCTCCGCTTTCTCTATGACATTGCCAGCAATGAAGCGGTCGGCTATCTCGTAGCCATCTATGAGCGGATTGTAATAGATACGTCCTTTAAGCGCTTCCGTCAGTTCCTGTTCCGGCATATCCGATAATTCAGTCATATATGGCAAGTGGATACGGCCGAACTTGTTGAGTGAGGCGGTGAGCGCTTCCTCTGGAGAATCCACATGACTGACCTCGTCAAGCGAAAAAGAGACCGGGTGGTCGAAGATGTCTGATTTTGTGAACTGTCCGTTTTCCACCCGTTCCAACGACAGCATGTCGCGCCCTGAGGCATCCATGAGGATGAACTTCACGTTCTGCTTGGCATTGAGGTTGCCGAAGCGGATGAAAAAAGCGTCATAATAGACATTCAGACTCTCACGCATCTGCTTGTTTTCCGTCTGTTCTTCCGCTTCATAGGTGTAAAGTTTCTGATAGGCATCACGGAGGGCGATATACAAGACTGCCTTTTCTTTCTGCTCCATATTCAGATCCAACGGCATGAAGGTAGCACCATACTTGGTAAGGTCTTTCAATACACCGATGTTTCTGGCAGAGTCGAACACCATAGAACCCTCACGATGAAAACTTTCCAGTTTCTCATCAAACGGACGGGACTTCATTGCATCCTCTTTCTTCTTTGCCAGCTCTTCCTGCTTTCTTTCTTGCTCTTTTTGTTGTTCCCGCTCATGATTTGTTTCTTTCAATGTGCTCTGAGTCTTGGAATCATCTTTTGCCTCATTCCCTTTTGACTGTCCATGCCCGATTTGAACTTTGAGAACTTCTATCGGTTCCATCGGCGGCTTGAACTTCGGATCAAGCGTATCTTCAACGCCCAAAGCCTTGAGTTGTTCCTGACGGTGCAGTTCCGCCTTTTGGCGCAGCAGCACCCTGTCTTCGGGAGCCATAGTCATCATCATCTCGTAAAAGCCGTTGATTGGCGGATTCTCTTCCCAAGAGATGCTTGCGTATGGCTCATCCCCAGGCAGGATTGGTTTTGTCTCCTGTGCTGTTTCCTGCTCTTTTGCATCTGTCAACGAAGGCTTTTCTTCTTTTTCCACAGGCTTTGTCACAACTTCAAAAGTCGGATTGACGCTTTTTACCAACGGACTTGCTTTCTTCCTTGACACTTTCTTGGCGACAGCACCCACTGTTACCTCTGCTTTCTTCTTCGTAGAATGGACAGTCAGACGGTTTTCTTCTTCCATTCCCCAAAGGTCAAACAGAGTCATTTGGACTGGTGGCTGCTGATGAATGGACTTTTGGGATAGCTCAGCATCATCAGTAGGCTTTTCCTGCTTTTGCAAGGATACTACCGTATCGTTCTGCTTTTCCTCAATGGAAGGCTTTATCTTCTCTGTTTTTTCTATCTTTTCTGTTTCTTCAACCTCCTTAACTTCCTCAGCCTTTGTTTCCTCTATCCCCAAGTATCGGTTCAAATTGAGGTTCTTCTTAAAGTCTTCATGGAGCATCTTTCGCAAATCCTCTGCAATGCCTTCCACACCATCCTCATGCGTGTATATCATTGCAGGTTTGCCGAACGGGTCAGTATCCAACTTTGCCGTTGTATGGATAATGCGTTCCGGATGCTCCAGAAAGTAGTTGTTTGTCGGAATGCGGTTCTCGTCATTATAGACAGTGTCAAGCAGGTTGTCGTCTCCTCGCAGCGACTCCTTTTGGCTGTTTTTCTGCAGAATGATGAGGTCACTGCCCACTTCCGTATTGGCATTTTCCGTGAACAGGTTGTTGGGAAGACGAATCGCTGACACGAGATCAGCATGATAGAGCATCATGAAACGCGCGGCACTGTTGTTTTTGGCATTCAATACGCCTTGTGAGGTGATGAAGGCAACCAACCCACCATCCCTTACCGTATCAAGAGCCTTGACAAAGAAGTAGTTGTGTATGCGTCTGGTGACAAGTGCCCTCATGCCTTTCATGGCTGTATAGGACGGATCAAATACGGCAACATCGCCAAAGGGAATGTTTGAGATGGCGAGGTCGAAGTAGTCATTGAAAGGCTTTTCTATCTTCTCGAATCCCTCTATGCGCACTTTCTGCTCCGGATGCAGATGGCGGAGTATCTTTCCCGTAAGCAGGTCTTTTTCAAATGCCATAATGTCTGCCTTGGGATTGTTATCCAAGACGGAATCGACAAAGGCACCGATTCCTGCCGAGGGTTCAAGCACCTTTTCGGGGATAATCTGATGCTCTTTCAACACATCCGCCAAAGCCTCTGTAATGGCTGACGGCGTGTAGAATGCCGTGAGGACGGACTGTTTCAGACTGTCCATCAACTGTTTGTACTCGCTTTCATTCTTGCTGTTTTCACGGATAAGTCTATGCAGCTCCACTGTTGGAGCAAACAATTCAAGGTCTGACTTTGCCCAATGGACGGCATCCGCCAGTTCCCTGGCAGGGTTCAGGATGCACTTCAATCCACCGAATCCGCAATAACGCTCCAGAAGGAGACGCTCACGGGCGGTCGGCGTGCGCTGTTCCCTGTCAAGGATGAATGCCGTCTCTATCGCCTTGATGTTGTCGTTCAGACGTTGTTTTCTATTGTACGCCATTTGACTCTATGAAAAGGGCTACGGCTCCCGTCAACTCTGTATAGAGCTGGTCGTAGTCCGGTGACTGGGCAAAATCATCATCGGTGAGGTCGTAAATGGAATACACGTTGTCAACCAAAGGCAGGAGGTTCTTGACAAACGCTTCCTGGTCTTCTACTGCTACCTCCAGAGGAAACTCACTGTCAACAACATCATACAGGATGCTGTACTTGGAAAAGCGGAGACCTTTCAGCAATGCTGACATGGCAAGTTCTTGTGCCGCATCGGCAAAGAGGGCATCACGCCGTGCCTGCTCATATACCTCTGCGGCATGGTCTGCACGTTCGCGGATAAAGTCCGCATCGCTGGCTTGTGGAAAACGGTTCTCTCTGAGATGGTTCAAGAGATACAGTCCGTAATAGGACAGTTCTGTCTGTGCCTGTTTCTTTCTGTTCATCTGTCTGTTGAATGGATTAAGTGGTGAATAATAAACCGTGGATAGCGGTTGGTGTGAAAGCAAGAAAAAGGCACTCGGTATCCCTCCGAGTGCCGCCACTTAATCCACAGTAAATAAAAGCATCCTGAATAAAGACACCATTTATGAACCATGTTTCGGTGGCAAAGGTACAAACTATTTCTTGTATCTCTTCACATTTCCTCGCTTTTCTGCTGTTTTGCGCTCTGCAAAGACGAATTTCGTGTTGAAATTCTCGTCAAAGGCTATGGCTGCGGAGAAAGGTTTGCCTTGCTTACTGATAAAACCATTGAGTGTTCTGGTCTTGCCCTTGGTAAGCAAGTCGGTGATGTCGGCATCAGTGAGCAACTTTCCTGCTACCTGCTTGAACACTGGCATACCGCACTCCTTGTTGCTGCATCTTACTACCTTTCCGAAGAACTGCATGGTACCTTGCTTGCATTTAGGACACTGGCAGCCGGAATCCTTGTGGCTGAAAAGTCTGTCACAACCCAACAGCTCCGCAGTGATTTCACGGGTATAGCCTTCGATACTATGGGTGAACCCGTCTGCACTTGCTTCACCTCGTTCAATCTTGGCAAGTTCCGCCTCCCATTTGCCCGTCATTTCCACATTGGCAATCGCCATGTTCTTCACCACGGAATGCAGGGCGAGTCCTTTTTCCGTCGGCACAAGTTTCTTCTGCTGGCGCACCATATACTCTCGTTTGAGCAGGGTTTCGATGATGGCGGCACGTGTAGCTGGTGTACCTATACCGCAGTCCTTCATTGCCTGGCGCATCGTATCATCTTCTATCTCTTTGCCTGCGGTCTCCATTGCTGCAAGCAATGTGGATTCCGTATGCAAAGGCTTAGGTTTGGTCTTGCCCTCCGTGATGGTGCAGCCAGAAAGAGTGATATGCTGTCCTTCTTGCCAGTTGGGAATGACTTGCTCCTTGACCTCATTGTCTGTTGCGTCTGCATCCTTGTCCTGCCTGTTGTTCTTTTCCTTGAGCGACAACGCTCGCCAGCCAGTCTGTCGGATGATGGAGCCACTGATGCCAAACTCCACTTCATGATCCACTTGCGCCGATACTGATGTGATGTCCTTGATGCAGTCTGCCGAGAACGCTTCTATCATCCGGCACAATATCATGTCATAAACGATTTTCTCGTCCTTGAAAAGACCAATGGCTGCATTTTCTGTGATGAGCAGGGCATGGTGGTCGGTCACCTTGGCGGCATTCACGCTGTTCTTGCTATAGTCCTCACTGCCAGGCAAGAATTTCACTTTCTCTCCATATTCCGAATGATTCTCCAAGTTCTTGAAGAGTTTGGGAAGGATGGCAAATACATCATCCGAGATATAGCGGCTTGATGTTCTTGGATAGGTGATGAACTTTGCCTCGTAGAGTTTCTGGGCGATGGATAGTGTATGCTCTGCCGTGAAGCCATGCTGGGAGTTGGCTTCTTTCTGCAAGGTGGTAAGGTCGTAAAGGAGCGGTGCCTTCTCCACCTTTTGCTTGGTTGCGACCTTTGTGATGATGGCAGAGCCAGTTTCTTTCACCTTATTATATATGTCGGTTGCGGTGGCTTTGTCTGTCCAGCGGTTGACTGATGTGAACTTCAGTATATTGCCACTGTCTGCATCAACCACACCGAAGTGTACCTGCCAGAACGGTTTCGACTCGAAACGCTTGTGTTCCCAATAGCGTTCGCACACCATGCCAAGGGTCGGAGTTTGCACACGACCTACGGAATAGGTGCCACGTCCTGCGGCTATCGTCAGGGCTTGTGTGCCGTTGATGCCGACGAGCCAGTCTGCCTCACTTCGTGCCTTGGCTGCATGATAGAGATTGTCATACTCCTTTCCGTCCTTGAGGTTCTGGAGTCCATCACGGATGGCGGTGTCCGTAAGCGAACTGATCCAGAGACGGTCGAAAGGTTTCCTGCAACCGAGATACGCATAGAGGTATCGGAAAATCAACTCTCCCTCACGTCCGGCATCGGTTGCTACGATAATACGCTCACTGCTGTCAAACAGCTTGCCGATTATCTTAATTTGGGCAAGCACACCTGCATCTGGTTTGTAGCCGTTTTCAGTCTTGACTTGTCGGGGAACAAGAACGAACGGGTCGGGAATCACAGGCAGATTCTCTGCATGGAATCCCTTCATGCCGTAGGTTTCCGGCATGGCTGGCTGCACTAAATGTCCGAATGCCCATGTCACATAATAGCCATTGCCCTGCATATAGCCTTCCTCACGCTTGTCAGCTCCTACAATGTGGGCGATTTCCTTGGCTACGCTTGGTTTCTCTGCGATGATTGTCTTCATTGTCTGTTGTTTTTGTGACATCCGCAACCGTGGGATAGACGGTCGCAGATGTCGGTTGTTATAATGGATGATTAACTCTGTGGATCAAGTGGCGGCAACTACATCTTCACGCTTCTTGCCTTTCTCTTTGGCTTCTGTTCCTCTGCGTTCTGTTCCTTCTGCTGCTTTTCGTTCTTTGGCGCAGACTGTCCCGGACTCAGCGGCTCCTTGGTGTGCTTGGTCGCCTCATGGGTCTTGCCCTGCTCGTTGACGGCGACTTGTACCTTGTTCTCGTTGGTCGGAATCTGTTCCTTCGCCTGTTTGAGGTCTGGATTGTTGCGGTAGGAACGTGGCTGCATCTTGTCGAAGTCGAACTTCACATAGGCGGTATAGGTACCGCTGCCGTTCTTGTTGGGCACTTCCTTGATCTCGATGGTCTTGCCTGCCACATAGTCGTCCTTCTGCTGCTCGGTCAGTTCCTTCTTGAAATAGGTGTTGAGTCGGCGGATGGTCCCATCCTCATTGAGCCAGTGGTTGGGATCTTGCTGCTTCTTCTGGCCGCCCGCATCACCTTCTGCCTTCTGCTCCTGCTTGTCAGCGGTCTGCTTCTTGTCTCCATTCTGTTTCTGACCTTGCGCCTGTCTTGTGCTGCCAGGCACGAACTCCACGCCACGCTGTTCCACATTCACCTGCAGCAGCGGTGTGAACTTGCGCCCGTTGGCAAGCTCAATCTCCTTGCGAAGCGGAATACCTGAGTAGAGCACTCTCTTGTCGTCCTTGGTAATAGGTGTCTTGCCGATGGTATCGGGTATGCGCACCTTGTTGGTCGGGATGTCAACAATCTCATTGGTGAGACGGTCGATACTGATGAAATGAGGACGCAGCTCACCTGTATTCTTGTCGGGGAAATCCACTACCTTTCCGAGATTGCCGTTCTGCAACAGGTTCTTTTTGTCCTCTGGAGTGAAGGTATAGCCTTTGTAAGCGACATCGAGTTTTGGCTCGTTGCGCACGAAATGCGGCACGAGTTGCAACTGGTCGTTATCGTCCTTGCGGAATGACAGACGGGCCTGTATCTCTATCTGTTCACCACCGAAGGTCGGCTTCACAATCACAAGCCCCGTCTTGCCGTAGTTGAGCAGGGCTTTCATATCCTTCTCATTCATACTGTTGAAGTCTATGCCATATTTGGCACCAAGTTCCTGCAGGTTCACATCGTTACCACTGATGAGGTTCTGCTTTACACCCGGAGCGGTCTGTGCCTGCTGTTCGGTTGCGGTCTGTTCTGGTTTCTGTTCCATGTCGTTCTCTTTTTCGTTGGTTTGTTCAGATGATACATTCTCTTTTTCTGTGTTAGCTTGCGTCTTGGACGCATCGTCCGATGATGCGGTTTCTTTCGCCTGACCTTCCGATTGCTTTGCCTCTTTCTCATAATTGGAGGTGTCAACCTTGTGGGCGGAAAGAATCTCCTTGTTAGCCTCCGGATCTTTCAGCAACTCCTTCATCACGCCAAGCAGGTTTTCCACCTGGTCTGCCGCTATGCGGTAGAATCCGAATCGGCTTGGCTCCTTGCACTGGCGGAAGAAGTTTCTAAAGAAACTGTCCATCAAGTCACTGTTGCGGTCAAAACGCAGGAAGTCGGGCGTGTTCTCCGCCTTGGCGGGTGCTCGCTTCGGGGTGCCGTCTCTGCTGAGTCCGGCGACGACACTGATTTCGCCCGTCTTCTCGTCACGGACTACCAGCACGTCCTGTTCATCACTCTTTTTCTTTTGTACCATAATTGTAAATTTTTAATGGTGAATACTGCTGTTATTTGAATTTCTGATGAATGCGAGTCAAGTAATGCTCCACATTCTCTTTCTTGAATTCTTTGACATTATTCTCTACAAACTGCATCACATCCTCTTCCGTGTAGTATGTTTTCTGCCCCAAACGCTTGTAGGGAAGCACTCCCAGGCTGCGATAGCGTTGAAGGGAACGAGGGGAGATTTGAAATAAGAGGCAGAGGTCTTGGTTGTCGAGCAATTTTTCATTGATGGCAGAACTTCCTTTTTGCTCCGTCTCTCGTTCGTGTCTCAACATCAGCATGTCGTAGATGCCGTCTATCTTTTTGTGTAGGTCATGGAGATATAACTCCAGTTTTCTCAATGTTCCATCTTCCATGCTCATGTTTCCTTTGCTATTGTTCGTTCCTCAACCATTCTTTCAATGGCTTCAACTTGGTATCGGCATTGATTGCCAATTTTAATAAAATCAATGCGGTTCTCTGAGCGCATTCGCTGCAAGGTGCGCTTGCTCACACCAAGCATCTTAGCTGCATCGTCATTGGTCAACATCGGCTTCAATCCCTTGCCCGTCAAGTTCTCTTGAAATGCCATATTTGCCAATCGCACGTACTGGACTATTTCTGTCAACTGTTCTGTCAGCTTTTTGAAGGCTGCACTTTCCATTGTTATTACTTCCATTCTAATTCCGTTTGAAATGTTATATAATTCGTTGTTTTTATTTCTCGGCGGCAAAATTAACCATTTGCGAAATACCCGTTTAACAACTCATTAATGACCCACGTATAATTTTCTTGATTTTTCTTGCCAAGCGGTCGGCAAACCCCAGAAAAGCACTGCCACAGTTATTCATTTTCATTGTTTTTCTACATACACACATTAACTTTGCACCCGAATTTGTTGAACCAATAAAACAGAGAATATGGAAGTAGTAACAATGGAAAAGAAGGCATTCGACTTGATGATGGCAAGATACGATGCCTTGGTAAAGAAAGTGGAGTTGCTGAAGCATAAGGCTAACGGCAAGCGTCTGAACAAATGGCTTACAGGTCATGAGGTCTGCCAGCAACTTCGCATCAGCCAGCGCACCTTACAAAAACTTCGTGACCGCCGTTTCTTGGGGCATACCCAGATAGGTCGCCAATTCTATTACTGCCCCGAAGAGGTCAAAGCCATCGTTCCGCTTATCGCCAGAATCAAATCGGTATAGCGTAAAGCCAAACTCGCCCAAGGCAAGCCGAAAACTTCACCCTGGGCGAGCCAACACATTTAATATTCACCACTTAATCCAAATTGTAAACAATGAACATGAACCAACTTCTTACGCATGAGAGCAAGTCGATAGACACCGCCATGCAATCCTTGAAGAAAGCCAACAACTGGCTATCCTCATTCATCGAGTCCTACAGCCCACCTTTGGATGGGGAGCGATACCTCACCGACAAGGAACTCTCCGAGCTCCTGAAGCTTAGTCGCCGCACCTTGCAGGAATATCGCAAACAAGGCATCTTGCCTTAAGATCGGAAGAGCACACGTCTGAACTCCAGTCACGATCAGATCTCGTATGCCGTCTTCTGCTTGAAAA
>OOAG01001873.1_pt1 | contig 14614 bp, 17 predicted proteins | sample 1671461 | NCBI WGS metagenome assembly OOAG01 (sample SAMN06348159, study PRJEB24527) | human gut metagenome | biome: human gut; feature: ankylosing spondylitis patient; material: feces | host: Homo sapiens | place: China | collected 2015-10 | reverse complement strand
AGCGTATCTTTCCAAAAACGGGCTGCAGTAAGGTACGCGTTTATTCTTGAGAGCCTTCAGGATCCCGACTTTAAGTGTGAGATGGGTATCTGAAAAGTGGACCTCCAGGATTAATTTAGGAGACAATTATGTCCATGGAGGATTTCACTATGAAACGAGTACGTCGACAATTCACCGTCGAGTTCAAAAGGAATGCTGTCAGCCTTGTAATTGACGAGAAACGAGGCATCAGCGAAGTCGCCCGAAATCTCAACATTTCGGCCAAAACTTTAAGTACCTGGTTGCGTCAATACAAAGAAGGAAAATTGGAAGGTAAGATCGCCTCCAACGTTGACGATAAGACCATGGAAATGGCGGCCATCATTGCAGAAAATCAACGACTTAAAGCAGAGGTTCTGCTGCTAAAAAAATTTGCAGCGTATCTTTCGAAAAACGGGCTTCAATAAGATACGCATTCATTCTTGGAAGCCTCTCAGCCCCTGAGTTTAAATGCTTGAGATTAGAGGACTTTTGCCGTATTTTGGAAGTCAGTACGAGTGGCTTTTACGCTTGGAAAGCCAGACAAAATAAGCCCAACAAATCACGTGCCTTAGTAACCGAAAAAACGATTCTTGATGAAATGAAATCGTTTCGAAAAAAGCATCACTTTACACCCGGAGTCCGCCAGTTTCACGCTTACCTGCAATCCAAGCAGTTAAAGGTCGGCTTGAAGCGCTTGAGAAGGGTACTTCGAGGCAACGGTTTTATTGGCTATAAGCGCAGGTGCCGGGTAAAAACAACCGATAGCAACCATCGTTTGGCGGTGTATCCGAACCTGTTAAACCGAGAGTTTCAAAGCGGTGAGACTGACCGAGCTTGGGTGTCAGATATCACGTATTTGCCGACCCAAGAAGGGTTCGTTTATCTGGCCAGCATCATAGACGTAGGAAGCCGTTGTTTGCTGGGGTGGGCCATGGATACATCGATGACTGTGGAGCTGGTACAGAAGGCCTTTAAAAGGGCTTTAGATATTTGCGGTAAGCGGTGTATTCCCGGAGCCGTTTTCCATTCCGATCAGGGCAGTCAGTACTGCTCTCATGCCCTCCAAAACACCTTGAGAGCCGCTCAAATGCGAACGAGCATGAGCCGCAAGGGAGAGTGCTGGGATAATGCGGTGGCCGAGTCGTTTTGGAACACCGTTAAGCGTGAGGTTTTAGGGGCTAGGAGACGCTTTTTGAGCATTTCTGAAGCCATTGAAAGTACAGAGGAATGGATTTCCTATTACAATACGCAGAGACCTCATTCAGCCATCCGCATGATGGCACCGTTAGCTTATGAAGCCCAGCTGTCAAAACGTTGAGCTTTTTAAGCCTTTTTCAACCAATCCTAGAGGTCCATTTTTCGTGCCCCACATCAGAAGATGCTTGTCTTCATGACTTTAGATGGTTCAACTTTCCAACCACCTCCCATACGTTTGACTGCAGCAATAAAAGACTCCCGCATTGATTTAATCCACCAGTCTCGAGCTTCTTGAGGCGTTTTCGCATACTTCACGGGCACGTAACCAAACGCACCAGGCAGGTTCTCATAGGCTTCGGGAGCCAGGGCGCTTTGCAGTATGGCTAAACCTAGACCAACTCCAAATCCATCCCAGCCATGAACTCCGCCCATACCAACATTTGGGACTGAAAGAGCGGAGGTATTACCGATCACATTCCAGAGGAAGTTTTCACTTGCAAAATATTGATCCTTTGGGACTTCTGTGTCACGAATTCGACCGTAGCCGAAAAATGAGCCAATCACCCGGGCGTCACTGACGTAGGGAGTCTTTTCAACTACGTCGTGGTGGTAGTTTGCACAGCCAACCAAAACGGAAGCGGCTGCAATAGAACAGAGAGCAAGTTTGAAGAGTTTCATGATGAAATCAGTTGTTGTTATGAACACCAAGTGCCTATTGTGCCTGATAGATTGAATTACGACTTTCATGACATGGACTGGCCGCCAAGCACTATAAGTTATGAACTTTCCACATCCCACCCTCGCAAATCAAAATTTGTCAGAACGTTGGTCGTTAATGTGAAGCGTGAATGTTCTCACGTACTCCGTTACGGCATTAACCGTAGATCTGGCAACCGCCGCCGTAAGCAACTTGGGATCAACGATTTACCAAGTCCCATCCATAGTGTTCTCGCCCAAACTTTGTTTGCTACAACCTGATTGTTTACAGCAGCTCAACCTCCCAGTTTTTCGCTTGAATCTTGGCATCTAAAACGCGGGCTTCGTAAGCAAGCTTGTCCACGATTTTTTCTTCCTTCCGAACATCCAAAGGTGTAAGCAAACGGATTTCTTTCTGGGAATATCGTTTAGGACGATCTGCAGCTTTTTGCAAAGCTTCCCGCAAAATGTTCACTTTGCGAAGAGCAATATCACGCTCCGTGATGGCATCAGCAAGAGGTTTGCCATCTAAAAAAGTCGAAGAGTTGGTTTTGTTGATTTTTGAAATCAAAGAACCCAACTCGGCCAACGTCTCATTTAAGCGGACAATCAGCTCGGCAGGGTCTTCACTAGGCGTATCACCTTCCTGAACCAACACGTTGGCAAAGAGTCGGTCACGGATACGGGCCACCCGTGTTTGCAGATCCTTTCTCAAAATCAGAGCTTCAGCTAATTTCATGGTCTCTTTCCTCTCTCTATTCATTCTTTTGGATTCTAGCCTACAAGAGTTTACTTCAGAATTTGATGCACTCGACCCGCCTGATAGCTGACGAGCCGGATGCCCGCCCCCTTCTTTGGAGATCAAGGGTTACTTGAAGTACCACTTGCGGCAGTACGCATACTTTTCAGCGGAAGCAAGCTTGAGCTCATTCTTTTGCCTTTTGTAGTGTGTGAAACAGGCCAAGTCAGGCCAATAGAGCTTGCCCTCTTTTCTCATGGTCCAACGGATTGAAACATCCAATACGACCGTGGTGTTGTAGCCATCCCAACGGTCGAGGTCTTTGAGTAAAACCTTGAGCTTCATCCGCTCACGCCTACGAAAACGCTTATGCCAACAGCGCTTATCGGGCGCTTCAGAGACATCTCCGTGCCAGCCTAAAAACGGCGAGTGTCTGTAAGAGCGACTCATGTCATTTTCCTTCATGTAGTTGAACTTATGACATGGCGCACCTCCTGTAATCATTTTGTTTTGAAGTGCCCCGTTATTTCGTATGCCACTTGCGGTAGTAGCGGAAAGCTTCGGGATCCTTCAGTTTAAATTCATTCTTTTGACGCTTAAACCAGGTGAAGTACGACAACTCCCTCCAGTAGCGGCGTCCATCCTTGCTCATACCCCACGTATCGGACACATCCTTGTGATGGGTGGTGAGGTACCCGTCCCAATGGTCCATGAGCTTGACAAGGGTTTTCAGTTTCATGCGTTCACGCCCCCGGAACCGCTTGTGCCAAAGACGTTTGTCGTAAGCTTCGGACTCAACATTGCAAATGCCGACAAAGGGCGAACGTCTGTATGAACGACTCATGATTGTTTCCTTTTAGTGTTGTACCTACGTCATGGGCACCTCCTAATTTGTCCGATTGATTGTTTTATTCCTTGTTAAGCTCATTTGAAGTAGTGTTTAAGGTAGAGCCAAAACCACTTAGGATCATCATTTTTTAGTCTGGCTTTTCCGTTTTTCAACCAAGTCAGATAAGCCAATTTCTTTGAGAAATGGTGATCTTCTTTCAACATGACCCATTCGTCCGACACCTCAATGGGGAGAGTGGAGAAATACTCGTCCCAGTAGTCGGGATCCCGCACGAGCATGAGCATTTTGGTGCGTTCTGCAGCACGGAGCTTTTTGTGCCAAATGCGCTTTTCCTGCGCTTCCGACAAGTTTTTGTTGAAGGCAGAAAACGGCGAATGCCTATGAGAACGGCTCATTTTTAACCTCTTTGAGTTGTTGTAACTAAGTCATAGGCACCTCCTCATCATGTTTACGTTGACGTTTAATTGTTAAGGGTTGGACTCTAGCCGTTTCCGCTCTTCTTCCCGGCGGCGTTTGGCCATGTCCGAAATGTAGAAGAACACCCTTTGTCTTCCATCGGCCTCACACTTGCCCAGATCTTTGGGCAACCACTTCAGCAGGTCTTTGCGCTTAAAAGGCAGACGGATACCGTAGCTAAATTTCAGATCCTCAGGAGCCGGAAAGACATCAGTATTCCGGTCAATGATTTCATAGAGTACATACAGATCCTTCAATTTGTGATTCTCACGAAGCCAACGGTGGTGCAACCGTTCCGTGGACTCGAGCGTTTCCAAAGAGTAAGCCCTCATGAAATGAAACAAGGCGCTTTGTTTCTTAAAAATACGGGCATCTCTGGTCGGCTGAGGATCATATTCCAGAAGCCTCTGCAAGTTTCTCCACTCTTTCTTAGAGAGCTTGATCCTAGAGCCTGAACTCTGTGCGCAGTAAAGAGGATCGTGGTAATGCCAAAAGAGGGAGTCCTTCCATTTACGCAAGATCCGAAGCGCAAGATGTCTATTTTTCCGAATCTTCATTTCTCGTTGTCCATGTCAAAGGAACAAAGGGTTTGTTTCGGTCAATCAGGGGATCAACCTGTCCTTCCCAATCAATGAAGGAACCGTCGGTTTCCACCTTTACGCCAAATTTGTCCTCCAATGCCCAGACGCGTTCGCGATAAGTGCGGCGGGTCTGATTGATGATGTCGCCCTCAAGATGACCATTGGTTAAACCCAAAATATGGGCAATCCGGATCCAGTGCTGCCACTCGGACTCAAAATAAGGAAGCTTTATTTCAGCAGAAGGCCTAAACACGGCTTCCCAACGTCCCTCTTCATCTGTTCCGATCTGACACCATTGAACCAAGGGGTAGTACACGGTGTGGTCTTCGAAACGGTGGGACAGTGCGCTCTGAGGCACCTGTTGGCATACCGCCTCAAGGTGTTTTTTATGGGTATCAGACCACTTTGAATTTTCATCCGTTGATTGCGTCATTGAGATGCAGAAACCGGAAAACAAAGCGGACTGGGTTGTGTGATACACAAAAGCCAAAAGCGTTTGTGCGTCCGGATCATCAGGCTGGGTGACGGTTCCGTCGGATAACGCACGCAATAAGGGTTGCTGATTGATAAATTCAGAGGCTGTCATTCCATCGGGGATTTTTCGTCCTCCTTCACCTTTGTCCATGTTAAGCTCAAACGACCGCATCGTCTGGGCAAGGAGCTTTTCGAGAACACAGCTCCACTCTTCGGCTTTTTCATCGTTATTAAATTTCAAAATCCGGGGATGCAGAACATTCATTTGGAAGTGTTCTTCAAATGCCTCCACTTCTTCTTTCAGACTCTCTTCAATCGCCGCAGGCTCTGATGAGGGCGCTTGAATTAATTGGCCCACCAAACGCCATTTCTCCTCATTGGAGAGCTCGCGCTTGAGCATTTGCCTCAGATCGGAATCGGTCTCCAACGTCAAAAGCCAACGCTTTCCGTCCTCAATGATGGATTCATGGAATCGGGGGAAAAGATATTTGTTGAAGGAAACTCCGTTTTCAGATTCAACAATCGCTGTTTCAAGAAGCTGACGCACAGAAGCAAGCAGGGCCTCTTTACCGGAAAGCAAAGCCGGATTCGTTTCTTCATCAGGAATGTAGTAATCCACCTTCAGGGTTTCAAGATCTGAGTATTCCTGAGGAATATGCTGAATAATCAAGGCCAACAAGAACTGAACCCAACGGTCATTCTTGACACGTACTTTCAAATGATCGCTGATGCCAATATAGCGCTCCAACATGTGTTTTCTCTCCATAAAAATCACTCTTTGTCGTAGTGATCCCAATATTCAAAGTCTTTATTCCGATCAAGCAGCGGATCGACATTGCCCGGCCAAGGAAAACTGCCTTTGGTGATACTTAATTTGACGCCGTAGTCATCTTCCAGAGCCCAAACGAATTGCCTGAATTCCTTGCGGATTTGATTGATGAAATCGTGTTCCAAAACACTTTCCACGGTTCCAATGATCTGGCCGATTTTGAACCAATGAAGCCACTCGTCACATGGCTTAATTCCTTGCGTTGTGCCTTCGAAACGAACTTGCCAACGTCCCTGTTCATCTTCACCAAATTCGCACGATTCAATAATGGGCTTTACAACCATCTTGTCTTTGAGGATGTGGGTTTCCGTTGTTTCAGCGAATTGTTGGCCAATCGTTTGTAAGAAGCGGATATTCTTATTGGACCACCTAGAGCCTTTCTCGGTTGACTGGGTCAAGGTAAACGAAAAGCGATGCTCCCTTGCCTGATGCACACAGTGGTAGTAAAAGGCAAGCAGAGCTTGAGCATAAGGGTCTTCAAGCCGGGTAAAGAAAGTCACAGGGGCTGCCGGGGCCAACTCAACATTTTTCATAAAAAGAAGCTGCATCTGACCGGAAGCCTTTAACGTCCGCTCTTTGTTGTAGTCCTTAGGGGCTTCGCGGATGCTTTTTTCCATGTCGCCAATCACATCGGTGTACATCTTTTCATCGCCCGCGCGGGATTCATTCCAACGCATCACCCGTGGGGGATAACTGATCTTCATTTCAAACTCATCCTCAAACACATGGAAAGCATGGCGTAATTCTTTTTCAATGGCTTCCGGCTTTTCCGATGTTGAACCAATAAGCCGACCGATTAAATGCCACTTATTCTCGATGGTCATCTGCCGTCTTAATTGGTCAGCTACGCTTGGTTCCCATTCAATGCGCAGAACTTTCAAACTTTTTTGGTTGCTTTCATCAAATTCGTGCAATAGAGGTTGCGGCCGTGAACCACCAGAGACCAGTTCTGTCTGCAAAAGCCATTGAATGGAACGCAGGAGTTCTTTTTTCTTGGCGTGAAATCGAGCATTGCCTTTGGTGTCGGGTACGTAGTAGCGAAGCACCAACGAAAACCAAGGTGCGAGATCCCTGTCCATGAATTGAGTGAAGAGCGCCAACAAAGTGCGGGCGACGCGGTCCTCCGTGACGTTAAGACAGAGATGATCGGAAACACGAACAACGGCCATCGAAAACCCTCCTTAAAAGTGGGAGAAGGGGTCAAAAGTGTCATTGTGGGTGATACTGAAAGGGTCATTCCCGGTGTCATGAATCCCAAAGTCATCGTGGTGATAAAAAGGATCCATGGGGGTGTCGTGGTAAATGTTTTCCGGTAAGTACGAGTACACGGGATCGGTGATGTGATCCATCAAGTCATTATGAGTGATGCCGGAAATATCGTTGTGTCCAAAAATATCGTTATCAAACAAAGAATCAAACATACCGCCTCCAAAGTTTGTCTGTTGGAGACGAGACAACCTTAAGGTCCGTTTCTTAGTTTCCTCAAGATCTCATGGTCAAGAGCAAACATCTCTTCTTCCAAATCGAAAGAATCAACCTGGTCTCGTTCCAATAAACGCAATAACCTATTGGCTGGCCCTGTCGGTACGGATTTCCCCGTTTCCCATTTGTCCACGGTACTGACGGAGACATCCAGGAAATCAGCAAACTCTTCACGCGTCATGGCGAGTTTTTGACGGACCTCCACGATTTGTTTTTGAGAAATGGAAGCCCGTTTACCGACTTTTTTCTTCAAGACGCCCTTTTCTTTCAGCCGGTCAACAACATCAAGCATGGCGAAATGAACCAACCTGTCTCGGGGTTTTTCGCTCACCACTTGAGGTTCATGGCCGGATGGCTTCATCATTTCGGTCACATTGGGCCAATACAATTGGACATGGGTCATCGCGACACGGGCTAGAGGAGGTAGGATTTCCTCCGGTTCTTTTTCCCACCGCGCGATTGTCGCTGAATCAATACCCAATATGGTTGCCAGTTCAAATTGAGTCAATTGCATTGCCTCACGGAAGTCAGCAACAGCCTTCCCATTCCATTTCGGCCAAGCCATAAAACCTCTGTAGATCCGGTAGAGCTGCCAATTTTCATTGGAAATATCTCCCCGGGCCAACAATTTATTAACTTGTTCGTACGACAAGTTTTTTAACTGTCCCAATTGCATTTTTCAATTCCAAAGCAGAAACTAGCTAAATTTTATCAATCATTTCAACTCTGGTCGTCCTAGTAGGACAATCAACGGGAAATATTAGTTTTTCTCGTCAAAACTATAAAAAATGCAAATCTAAAACAGAAATTTTCTGTACAATTGGATTATACATTTTTCAAGTCAAAAACGGAAATAATATGTTTATAAAGATTTTTAAATTAGAAAAGCGACGGAGGTTGTATGACCGGGACTAAGAAATTATTGATTTTTTGTGAGGGACAAACAGAAGTTAACTATTTGGGGGAGTGGGCAGATGAATGCAAAGTAAGAGCTCAAGTAAAAATTACGCGCTGTCAACACAATGAGCCTTATTTAATGTTGAAGGAAGCCGTCAAAGAATTTCTTTGGGCAGAGAAAATGAATGAACCCTACTCCGAAGTCTGGATCGTGTACGACCGGGACGAACACGAAACTTTTCACCAGGCGGTTGAGACAGCCAAACTTTTCCCCTATCTGCATTTATGTTGGACAAACCCGTGTATTGAAGCATGGTTTTTGATGCACTTCACCATGCTGCCGAACTTGCCAAGATCTCAAAAAGTGGTGATAGACCGGCAGGAAAACTACATTGATGGCCAACCCCATTTGGAAAAAATAGTCACCACAGTCGAGCTTGTCGTTAATCCGCAATATATGTTTGATTCGTTAAGGCGGAAATGGCAAGACTATTCAAAGACAAGCACGAAATACTTAAAAACGCTTCGATCCAAAATGGATCTCGCCCTCGAACAATGCACGCAAACAGACTTGCACCAAGATGTATTCGCTTTCGGGAGCTTAATGCCGGAAGTTTTAACAGCTATTGCCAAATTAGCAACTCAAGATGAAATGGCCGCAGAAGAGTTTGTTGGTCATAAATGGTTCGAGTACTGCGAACAAAAGCGCCTTGAAGCTCAATTATTTTCACCAATAAATCATCAAAACTAGTTTCTTAAAGGAGAATGAAATGAAACGAGGCTTATCTTTGTTACTTTCAGCTATTTTGTGTTCAGCATCCATCATAGCCGGTGCTGCTGATAACAAAGTTTTAAATGAAATTGTTATTGGAGAGACGGTCATTGATGACTATCTTCAATCCCTCGACAAAAAAGGTTGTCAGTACGGTACTAAAAATTGGGCAGCCGGTTTGACTGCTTATTCAGTCAGTTCCGTTTGTTATAACCTCCCAAAGCTTGAATCGGTAAATGTTATTCCGGGGTTAGATAAAAAGGTCATTTTTGTGGAAATTGTTTACCACAAAGACATAGCGGGTAAAACCTTCATGACATATTTTGATGCGCTTAAAAAGAATTACGGCTCTCCTGTCTCGGAAAAAATTCCTTTTGTCGGTAGCAAGCGGGTCGAATTTAAGGCAGGCAACTTTAGCATTTTACTTAACGAGGCTCATTTTGAACCGACAGGAATTGTTTTGTTTATGCCGGCAAAGGTTTGGGATATGACCAAGCAGCAAGAAAAGGAGAAAAAAGTCGCTGATGAAAAAGATTTAGAAACCTTGTTGTAACGCTTCATTTTTGCTATCGGAAATATCCATTTCCGTGACTTGTGAAGCCGAAAATTGATTGTTATTGGAAAGAGTCTTTTGGGAGAAAATTGTGAACACAGATGTCTTGGTATTGGATTATTCGCCGAACAGTCAGCTGACGACAGAACGAACTAAGAGTCAAAATCCGGCGCTTTTATACATGATGACGTTGGGGACAAAACAGTCACGGGAAAAGGTCGGGCAACTTTTAAACCATTTGGCCAAAATTTTCGGCTATGCAGATTGGATATCTACACCTTGGGAGCAAATCCGTCAGCCTGAGTTACTGGCTTTGAAAACCAAATGGGAAATTGAGAAGAAGTCACCGGCAACAATCAATTTGGCTTTATCTGTATTGAAAGGCGTAGCTCGACAGGCTTGGATGGCAAATTTGATGACCGATCATGAGTTCACAGTCATCCAAGCGATCAAAGGCGCAAGGGGTTCACGGGCCTCTAAAGGTAGGGCTTTAACGCCCATTGAGTCTTCACGGCTCATTGTCGGCTGTGAGATGAAGTCTGATGCTAAGGGAATCCGTGACGCGGCCATCATTGCTTTAGGAATCGGTTGCGGTCTCAGAAGAGCCGAGATCGCTTCATTAAAGATGTCGTCTCTCAATTCCGGAGATCATCAATCCATCCTTGTAATGGGCAAGGGGAACAAAGAGCGTACCGTGTATTGCTCGGACGCAGTTTGGCAACGAGTAACCCGCTGGAAAAGTATCCGTGACAAAGTGGACGGAGTTGAAGAGCTGTTTTGTTCTGTGACCAAGGGTGGGAAAGTCAATTCAGCAAACAGCTTGACGGAAGATGCAATTTTCAAAATACTGCGTTCAAGAGCCAAAGAGTTTGGATTGGAAGCCTTTGCTCCTCATGATTTGAGAAGAACCTATGCAACCAGACTTTTCGAATTGGGCGGAGATGTCAACGTAGTCCGTCAAGCCATGGGGCATGCAAGTATTCTGACGACACAACGATACGATAAGCGTGGAGAAGAAGCTCTTAAACAATTGAGCAAACGGTTAAGTATTTAATCACGTACAAGATATGTATACGGTTAGCATCAATTAGGCTGTAAACTATTTTTTTCAATTCCAGACCAAACTAGCTTGACAACGCAAATCTACTCAGCGTGAGAGTTTTGCCAAAAATTTTAATTGCTCTAATTCTGTACACCAAGTAGTGAAGCAAAAAACAAAAGTTAATCAATTACGACACATGGTATGCACATAAGCAGAATCGGCCAAGTTCAGAATCAGCAGGTTTGCTCCAGTCTGAAACTTACGCGGTATCTATAAAAATGAACATTATTGAGCATTGAAAGAGAACGTCGTAATTTTTGATCGTCTTCCAATGCAACAATCGCTCCCTCAACAGTCTGTCCGTTTTCACAAAGCATTTCTTTAACATAAGCCATGTAGCGCAGAATTTGTCCGACGACAGCATCCGAAGTTTTATTGCGTTTAAGTTCCACAACTAGGAGGCGCTTTTTATCTTTACTTAAAGCAAGAATATCCATTGGACCCGTATCAGTAGGATATTGCTGACCAGTTTGACCGTCCTCTGTTTTAAAAATGTCAAAATTTTGACCAAACTCGGTGTTTTTCCAATTAGCTACAAGGAAATCTTCAAGGTGCTTTTCGAGAGCAAATACATCCTGAGGCTCACTGTTTCCTGTTTCAGAGCGACAAGGATTAATTAGATGCTCTATCTCATCAGAGTATGCAGTCAAATCGCAACAGGTACCAATTGAACCTGAAGAATTTTTCAGAGACTGAGACATCGCTGAGCGTGATATACGTTCTTCGTTCCATTTAACTTGGCGACGATGAGGAAGTATTGCATCATTGCCCGCAAAATAGTACTCAGACGAGATTGTGCCTACAGCATAGTTCCCCTGCCCGTCCGGCATCAAAACAATATCGTTAACCTGCAAGCCTTTACAGATCGTCCAAAGCATTCCGCAGGCCAGTCCGGCAGCAATTTTACTGGCCCCAGGATTATTTTCGAGATAAACAGGAATATATTTGGCATTGAAATCATGCCAATCTTCGGTTAGACCGTTGGAAAGATCTGAGTTAAAGCCCCAGTCGCCACCAATGAAACCACCTTCAAAACAATCTTGGAAAAACGCGGAACGACGACCCGGCATGATACGGTTGTAATGTTTGTTATTCAATTCTCACCTCGTTCAAGAATTGCGAACAAAATTTAAGGAACCAATGACACCGACAAATTAAATATTTATAGTAGTCAAAGAAAATCAGTTGGATTCGTTTTGACACATGAGTTTAGTTTGTTCAAGAACAACATCCACGGCATGTGCTGTTTGATCTGGCGGATACTTGTATTTTTTCAATAGTTTCTTGACAGCAGTTCGCATTTTAGCCTGTACACTTGAACGAACAGCCCAATCAACCGTCAGATTAGCCCTTATAGCCTGTGTCAGTTCTTTTGCGATTTGTTGCAACGTTACATCGCTCATCAAATTTCTGGCTGACTCATTATCACCAAGTGCGTCATAGAAGGCAAGTTCCTCATCAGATAGACCCAAAGCATTGTGTTGAGTTTTATCTTTCTTGATTTTCTTTGCTAGATCGATTAGTTCCTCAATCACGCGAGCAGTATCAATTGCGTGATTGTGGTACTTACGAATAGCTGATTCAAGCATTTCAGAAAACTTCTTTGCCTTAACAATATTTCGGCTTCGATATCCCTTAATTTCTCCGTTCACTAACTTTTTAAGAAGCTCATAGGAAAGGTTTTTCTGCGGCAGATTCTTCATTCCCTCCAGGAAGGTATCATCAAGAATACCAATATCTGGACGACCCATTCCTTTTGTCGAAAAAAGATCAATAACTTGACCTGATTTGATGGATCGTGAAACTAGTGCATTCATCTCCTGCTCCAACTCACCTTTTGTCTTTCGCGGACGTGGTGTAGCTGGATTGAGGAATTTGATAACCTGTGCGCGTACAGCCTTGTGAAAACCAACTTCAGCAGCATGCTTGAGACCTTCAGAAGCAGTTGCACAAAGTGAATAGGCCGCAGATAGCTCGGCTACAACTTTACAGTAGTTTTTCTGCTGTTCCTCCCCAGACCAAAAATGAAATCCATAACTTGACAGAGAACTGAAGCTCGTACACTTGCTTTCTCAGTTTTAAAGAATTCAGAGTAATCGAGACCATCTAGCATCTCTGCAATGACATTAAGGCTATCAAGCATGATTTGAATGGCTTGAGACGTGTCAACCTCTTTTTCCTTACTCTTTTTGTCTTGGGTATAGGACGCAATCGCTCTCTTTAGGTTTTCTGCGATTCCGATGTAGTCCACTACTAGGCCACCTTCCTTATCTTTAAAAACACGATTTACACGAGCTATTGCTTGCATGAGGTTGTGGCCTTTCATAGGCTTTGCAACGTAAAGGGTATGCATTGCCGGCGCATCAAAACCGGTCAACCACATGTCTCGAACGATAACGATTTGAAGTTCGTCATTGACATCTCTCATTCGCTTGGCCAGAAGATCTCGATCACTCTTGGATGTTCGGTGCTTTTGCCACTCTTTGGAATCAGCTGAACTACTTGTCATAACGATCTTAATTCGACCCTTATGTATGTCGTCACTATGCCATTCTGGTCTGAGTTTGGTGACAGCATCGTAGAACTTCACAGCAATTCGACGACTCATTGCCACGAACATTGCCTTGCCGCCTTCATACTGTTGAGCCTGTTGACGAGCTTCAAAATGTTCCACAAAATCCTTAGCTATCGTACTGACAACCTCGTCAGCGCCAACGATTGCTTCAATTCTGGTCCACTTCGCTTTTGCTGCAGCCGCAACATCTTCCTCAATATCCTCTGTAATTTCTTCGTATTCATCATCGAGTTCCTTAAGAATACCCTCTGGAATATTGGCTTGAGCAACACGGCTCTCGTAAAAAATTGGAACAGTTGTACCATCTTCAACAGCTCTATTTAGATCGTAAATATCGATGTAATCGCCAAATACAACACGAGTGTTCTTGTCTACTTCATCAACAGGTGTTCCCGTAAAGCCAATAAAGGACGCTTGTGGTAGGCTTTCGTGGAGATACTTGGCGAAACCGTAAGATAGTCTGCCGTCTTTGTCCTTCTTGCTGACATTAGCTTTGAAGCCGTATTGGCTTCGATGCGCCTCATCGGCCATCACGATGACATTAGAGCGATCGGTTAGGACCGACATTGAGGACTCTCCGGTTTCTGGGGCAAATTTCTGAATCGTTGAAAAAATAATGCCACCGCTAGTCCTTTTGTTGAGAAGTTCGCGTAGTTGCGACCGACTCTCTGTTTGCACTGGCAAACAACGCAAATGCTCCTTGCAACCCGAGAAAGTAGTAAAGAGTTGGTTGTCTAAATCGTTGCGGTCCGTGATAACAATGATCGTTGGATTCTTTAGACGAGGATCTTGCATCAAACGAGCAGCATAGAAAACCATAGTTAGGCTTTTTCCCGACCCCTGGGTGTGCCACACAACACCAATACGTCGATCTCCTTTTTCGGAGGTAGCTTTTACAGTAGCGTCAATGGCGGTATGGACAGCGTGATATTGGTGGTAAGCCGTGAAAATTTTGAAGATATCATTACCTTTAGTCTGGAAGAGAATGTAGTGATGAATGATATCGATGAGGCGGCACTTGTCGAACACTCCCTTGATAAGTACCTCAAGCTGAGGGAGCGAATTGGGGGCAAGAGAGTCCCCGTCAAGGGTTCGCCATGTCGAATAACGCGAAAGAGGGGAGGTCGCCGTACCGACAAGGGAATTCACATCACCAAGAACCACAAGCTCATTATGGGTAAAGAGAGTCGGAATTGTGTCCTTGTAAGTCTGAATTTGGTTGTAAGCTTCTTCTGTTCCTACACCTTCATTTGCCGGATTTTTAAGTTCAAAAACAGCGATGGGAAGCCCGTTGACAAAAACAATAATATCCGGACTGATGTGGGGCGCGAAAATCGGACCTCTAGGAATGGTTGAACAAGGCTCACAAAGCTCAACGGTTTGACAATTG
>OOAG01001864.1_pt1 | contig 14652 bp, 19 predicted proteins | sample 1671461 | NCBI WGS metagenome assembly OOAG01 (sample SAMN06348159, study PRJEB24527) | human gut metagenome | biome: human gut; feature: ankylosing spondylitis patient; material: feces | host: Homo sapiens | place: China | collected 2015-10 | reverse complement strand
CTCGTCGGGAGTGTTGGTACACCCCCTTGCCGTGCCGGCGCTCCCCGACCGATGAGTTTTTGTGCCATGCGGTATCTAAGAAAAGCCTGAGAGGTTCCTGAAAACTTCCTGAGAACTCAAACAATTTCACACCGCTTGCAAATGCCGTCCGAATGGCTTAACTTTGCAAAAGGTTATAGCACACTATAACCCCTAAAGGGGTTGTGTGCGATGGGAAACCCCTCGACCCCGTGTAAAGCAGTACTCCGTACCGCTTTACTTTACAATACAGAAACCTAAATCGCATACAATATGGCAAAGACGAGTATCAATGTAAGAGCATGTAATATCGGCAGTGCGGAACGACACAACCTCCGCAGTAAGGAACTGGACTACATTCGCCCGGAGCTGACCCACCGAAACGAACAATGGGTAGAACGCTCTATCCCGGAAGTACATCAGGATATAGCAGAAAAGTACAAGGCTGCAACCGGACAAGGATTGCAGAAAAAGGCAACCCCAATCCGTGAAGGTGTTGTCGTGATCCAAGAGGACACGACAATAAACCAGCTTCGGGAACTGGCAGACAGACTGGAGAAACGCTTCGGCATACATACGTTTCAAATCTACACCCACAAGGATGAGGGTGCAGCCGTATGGAACGGACTGGCAAACGAATGGAAACCGAACTACCACGCACACATGATATTTGACTGGACAGACGGACACACCGGAAAGACTATCAAACTGAACCAGCACGACATGGCGGAAATGCAGACCATAACGGCACAATACCTGAACATGGAGAGAGGTGTTTCCTCCGACCGGAAGCACCTCTCAGCCATACAATATAAGAACCAGGTCGAAGCCGAAAAGGCTGCCCAGCTCCAAAAGGAGTGCCGGGAACTGGAGCAAACCAAACAAGAGGGAATAGAAAAAATAGGCAAAGTCCGGGAGGAACTTGAACAGACAAAAGGAAAGCTGAAGGAAGTAAGAACGGACATCAAGGTTCAGAAACTGAAAGGAGCCGCAGCCGATACCGGGACAGCCTTGATGAAAGCCGGAACTACCGTGTTTGATGCCACCACAAGCCTTTTCAATGCCGGAAAGGTAAAACGGCAGGAGCATGAAATAAAAGGGCTGAAATCCGAAAACTACACACTTCAGACAAAGGTTCAGAACCTCGAGGGACATATCAGAACCGCAAACACAGAACTGGCAAGGGAAAGGGAAACACACCGCATGGCAATCAGGAACGGGGAAGCCCGGATGAAAGCCATTACCGAAATGTTCCCGAGTATGGAAAACGCAAAGGAGAACATCGAGGAACTCCGGTCAATGGGAGTGGAGAACAGCGATATCCGGCAACTCCTTACCGGGAAAGAAATAACATACACCGGAAACCTTTATGATAGGGAAAAAAGAAAATCCTATCCGGTCAAGAACGTAAAGATAGACATAGCCAAAAGTCGGAATGGAATTACCACCATTTGGATGAATGATACACACTTCAGGACTTTCTTCAGAGAACTATGGAACAAGCTACAAAAAATACTGGGGCTCGACATCGGCAGAGGTATGCATTTATAAAAAAGAGGAAGATATACAACCATCCTCCTCTTCTTTATAAGAAAGCTCCTTATTTACTAAAAGTACAATCAGCTATAAAACCTGATGAAGGAGTTGTTCCCTTACCTTTAAACTCCCATTTAAATCCTTTACCTGGTTCGTTTGCATCCCAATAAGAAGTCCAAGTAAACCTTGTACACCATAAAGGACCAGTTCCACTAAAAGCAACACTTTCAGGTGTAGTTATACTGTCATCCGGATTAGGTTTAGCATTCGGGTTTAATACCTCAAAGAAATAGTAATTAAATGTTATATTATTATTAACAGCCACATCCATATTCATAGTTCTACTCGAATCATAAAAGACTCCAGTAGTAGAATTAGGAGAACCTCCAAATATACTTAACTTCGGATAATTAGCCTTAGACTTCTCTACAATTCCCTCTGCAGCAGCAAAACCAAATCCAACGTTTTCCTTCACTTTCTTCACCATTGTTTTTCCATTCACAGAAAATACCATATAAGCAGTACTCGGATTTGAAATAGCTGCCGCTACTTGAGCATTAAGCACTGCTAAATTCCCTTTAAACTTTTCAACACTTAATGGACTAACTTTCTCCAATGCTTCCCAATCCGAACCAGTAACATAAGACAAAGCTCTTGTCCTTTTGTTTTCATTGATATAATATTCGTTTGTTGCTTCATTCACATCAACAAAACGAGAAAGAACTTCCATGTCCGTTTGAGTATCACTCACCACAGGTTCCATCACTTCTTCATCGTTACATGAGCAAATCGCAAATGCAGCAAAAATGCCCAATACTATTGACGAAAACTTCTTCATAAAGCCTCCTTTTTTAAAAGTTAATAAATAAACACACTACCAAAGTTAATGAATCTTTTTTGTAATTTTGTATGATTGTCAATTTTTTATAGTCATGAAAACAAAAAATATACTATTTACAATAATAGCAATTATACTAACTTCAAGTTGTATAGAAAAAAGCGGTTATTATAATCACGGAGAAAAAACAATTATATCACTGATTTGTGATACAACTTGGGCTACAAATGTATATGAAACCGAAAACGGAACCGGACAAACCACCTATAATTTCAGCAAAAGTGGAACTTACAAAAGAACAGATATTATAACGGATAAAAGCGAAGAAGAAAAGAAATCCGAATATAAAGGAAACTGGTCTTTTGGCGATCCAAGTTTCAGTACCATATACTTTGGTGGAAACCATTTTTGGGAAATAAAAGAACTAACTAAAAGTAAATTCTCCTTTTATAGTATACATGGTGATTGGACAGACCCCTCCGTTTATAAAGAATATATAGAGCTAACCCCCTACAATCCACCCAAATACTAACAATCAGGAGGACTTTTTTCTTCTTCAAGATATATTTCTTGAAGAAGTTCGTCCTTACTCGTTACCTCATAACGACACAAGGCTTCTCCAGTTTCCATATTGAACCAATCTGCAACACGGTCTTTTACAGACATATACCATGTATAAACGCCGTCCTCCACGTTCAGACCTTCCACATTCAACTCCAAATCCTCGTCCCGGAACTCGTTCAACGCTTCATCCCCTATCATTTCCCGGAACTTGCCAAAACTGCTCATACGCTGCATACCGTGCATGGCAGTATATATCACGTCTAATGCCTGATAGTTGATTTCCACTTTCTCTATCTTAGTTTTCTTCCCCTTATGTTTCTTTGATTTCGTTACAGAAACAGAAGCCTTTGAAGAATACTTGAAAAGCTCCAGTGCGCTGTTCTCCAAGTCCTGAACCTTGACATACTTTTGAAAACGTGAATCCGATTCAGTGCCCTGCAACTTCTTCCATTGAGCCACTATGTATTTTGCAGCTTCCAACGAATCCACTATCACGTGAAAATGATAATGGAAAGAATACACACCCTTCTTCTTGTCCTTCACATGGTAAGTACACTCCTTCTTCATTACACCAGAACACTTCAAAGAACGAAAAGCGTGTCTTGTCCTTATCCCCTCAGACCATATTTTATTGTTCTTCTTTATAAATGAACGCAGTTCATCCACATTGTCCGTTACACAATTCCTGCAAGTAAGCGTAACAAAATAGAATTCTCTTCCCTCACTTCGCAAAAACTTCATAATAGGAAGGAACTTCTCCACGTTTTGTGCCGTTTGAATACGCTGACAAATAGGACAAAAAGGTCTATGACAATAGTGTGAATGGGCTTTTCCACCCTCTACAACATAAGTATTGGAACAATAATGGGATTCTTCATAAGCCTTGAGAAGCTTGCTTTCCGGATTTTTTTCCGCAAGTTTCCAGCTTACATTATGAGCTATGATTTTAGCCTTAGCCTTTTTTTTAAGACTTTCTTCACCCTTTTTTATCAGGTTTTCTTTGCAGTTGGCTTTATTTGTAGTATCTTTGTCCATGTTAAAAGATTTTTGGTTTCGCTCCCACCGGCCAAAGTAAGAAGCGAAGCCGATTAAACAATACAAAGCCCATTGGTAGCAAGCCGATGGGCTTCGTGTTTTTATCACTCCAAAAGTAGGCAAAACCTTTCAAACCGCCAAATATCCCTTTGAAAAACCTTCAAAACAGCAACTGACACGAAACTTTCTGATTTATCAAGTATGGGGGTTCACCCCCATTCCCCCACCATTCGGATCTGCCGAAGAATGTTTCCATACTTTCGGAAAAATAGCTATATTTGCCGTACCCAAACAGCAGCACACTGCGATATGCGGAGAGAGCTGCAAAATAAAAAGCCACTGGAGTGAATTGACGGAAGTTCCGACATCTCCAGCGGCTTGATTTCTTTAAATCATATGATTTGTTTTGAGCCATTTTCTCCCTTTCGGCGTCAAGAACCAAAGAAGAAACAACGCACATGGTATTCCAACCATACCCAAGATAATTAAGCTTCCCATTATTTACCCTCCTTTTTATTTGTCAAAATTAAACCTAATAATAACAGAATAGCTGCGACAGTTCCGCTAAGCGCATAGATAAGCCATCGCATATCCTCCAAATCCTTGACAAGTGATGCTACAAAAACACCTGTCAAAAAATACTTGGAAACGTCTATCAGATAGTTTCCCAACTTTTCTTTCCACATAGTGCAAATATATTAAAATTAATCGGTTTTACGTGTACATACCCCCCCCTCCCGTCCCCAAGGGGGAAGCACCCAAACAGCAAACTCCTGCTCTGTCGTAGAGTGTTGCCCGTTACTGGGAGCTATCGTCAAACAAGTGCATCTGCCTTTTGTCATCATCATTCCTGGTACGTTCCGCAATCCGTTCCCTCTCATGCTGGACAAGACGTTCTATGATGTTTATAGCCTGCAACCGCTCTCCGACAGTGGTGCGCTCCTTTATATATTTTTTCATTTCATCGTTATTCATCCAGTCTACATATATGTCTATCATGGAGAGAATGTACTTCTTCAGACAGGAAGGGACACGCATGACAACCGTCCCATATCCGCTCAGCGGTTTGCGTCCGGCTCCTTCACGTTTGCCACCCCTCTTTGATTTCGTTACGCTTTCAGTACTCATAAACCCACCTCCTTTCTTACATAAATCCAGTTGCCGGAAAAATCCTTCATGCAAATAAAAGGACACGTGCCGGAACGGTAAGCCATACACGATGTATCACACTCCAACGTACACACCCTGCCTATTATCTTGCAGCCATGTCCGATTTCTGACACTTCGGAATCACTCTTGACGAACACCTCACCGTCAATATCCACCGCATAATAAATGTTATTGCACTCCATAACTCATTGATTTATGTTACGAAATCAAAAATACGAAATAGTTGATTACGTTACAAAAATCAAGTGTTAAAAATTGAATAGCGTTACAATAATCAAAAAATAGTTTTTTTGATTTTGTTACAGAAACCAAAAGCCACCAACGAAAAGAAAAATACCCATGCAAATGGCTGCACTCGTCGGGAGTGTTGGTACACCCCCTTGCCGTGCCGGCGCTCCCCGACCGATGAGTTTTTGTGCCATGCGGTATCTGAGAAAAGCCTGAGAGTTCCTGAAAACTTCCTGAGAACTCAAGTAATTTCACACCGCTTGCAAATCCCATCCGAATGGTTTAACTTTGTCAAAGGTTATAGCACACTATAACCCCTAAAGGGGTTGTGTGCGAGGGGACACCCCTCGACCCCAATGCAAGTCGCTACTCCGTACCGACTTGCCGTGAAGTACAGAAACCTAAATCGCATACAGTATGGCAAAGACAAGCATCAATGTAAGAGCCTGCAACATCGGCAGTGCAGAACGGCACAACCTACGCAGCAAGGAACTGGACTACATCCGTCCAGAACTGACCAACCGCAACGAGCAGTGGGTGGAACGCTCCATTCCTGAAGTACATCAGGACATCGCAGAGAAGTACAAAGCAGCAACCGGGCAGGGATTGCAGAAGAAGGCAACCCCAATCCGGGAGGGAGTTGTCGTAATCCAAGAAAACACGACCATAAGTCAGCTCCGGGAACTGGCGAACAGACTGGAGCAGCGTTTCGGAATACACACGTTTCAAATCTACACCCACAAGGACGAGGGTGCAGCCGTATGGAACGGACTGGAGAACGAATGGAAACCGAACTACCATGCACACATGATATTCGACTGGACGGACGGACACACCGGAAAGACAATCAAGCTCAACCAGCACGACATGGCAGAGATGCAGACCATAACGGCAGAGTGTCTGAACATGGAGCGAGGTGTGTCCTCCGACCGGAAGCACCTTTCAGCAATACAGTACAAGAATCAGGCTGAATCTGAAAAGGCAGCGCAGCTTCAGAAGGAGTGCCAAGAACTGGAACAGACCAAACAAGAGGGAATGGAAAAAGTAGGCAAAGTCCGTGAGGAACTTGAACAGACAAGAGAAAAGCTGAAGGAGGTAAAAACGGACATCAAGGTTCAGAAGCTGAAGGGAGCGGCAGCCGATACCGGAGCCGCCCTGATGAAAGCCGGAACAACCGTGTTTGATGCCACTACAAGCCTTTTCAATGCCGGGAAGGTAAAACGGCAGGAGCAGGAAATAAAAGGACTGAAATCCGAAAACTACACGCTTCAAACGAAAGTTCAGAACCTCGAGGGACATATCAGAACCGCAAACACGGAACTGGCAAGGGAGAGAGAAACGCACCGACTGGCAATCAGAAACGGAGAAGCCCGAATGAGAGCCATTACCGAAATGTTCCCAAGCATGGAGAACGCCAAAGAGAATATCGAGGAACTCCAGTCTATGGGAGTAGAAAACAACAATATCCGGCAGCTCCTTACAGGAAAGGAGATAACCTACACCGGAAACCTTTATGACAGGGAAAGAAGAAAGTCGTATCCGGTCAAGAACGTAAAAATAGACATCGCAAAGAGCCGGAACGGCATAACCACCATTTGGATGAATGACACACACTTCAAAACTTTCTTTCGAGAGCTTTGGAATAAGCTGCAAAAGGTATTAGGTCTTGATATTGGTAAAGGATTACATATATAAAAAAGAAGGGGAGCATTAAAAGCGCTCTCCTTCTTCATATAAATAAGTAAACTATTATTTACTAAAACGGCAAGTAGCTATTGTACCAGAACTTGGTGTACTTCCTTTAGCTTTAAATTCCCAATTATATTGCCCATTTTCCAACGCATCGTAATAAGCTGTCCACGTAAACGATGTATTAAACAAAGAACCAGTTCCGCTAAATGCAACACTTTCAGGAGTTGTTGTATTGTCATCTGGATTAACCTTTGCATTAGGACTAAGAATTTGGAAAAAATAATATCCAGTCACAAATGGATCTTTCTCAACAGTCATACGAATTGTCCTACTTGGGTCTTTAAAAGGAGTTGTGGTTTGTTCACTACCACCATACACCATCAGTGTTGAAGGTATAGTTCTTGAAGAAACTGCCGTTCCCTCTGATTTTTCAAAACCAAAATTTGCGTTTCTTAAATTCTTAACAATTGTTTTCCCATTTACAGAAAAAACCATATAAGCAACTTTAGGGTCTGAAACCGCTTCTGCTACTTGTTCATTCAAAGCCTGCAAATCCTTCTTACACTTCTCTAAATTTACAGGACTTACATTTTGAAGAGCTTGCCAATCTGAATCAGAAACATACGACAAAGCCCTTGTTTTCTTGTTTTCATTAATATAGTACTCATTCGTAGCTTCATTCACATCAATAAAACGAGATAAGACTTCCATGTCTGTTTGAGTATCACTAACAGATACAGTCGTTAAATCATCTTCATTGGAACATGAGGTTACAGCCATACCAGCAAATAACGCACAAGCAAAAAACAAAACTTTTTTCATAACAAATTCCTCCTATTTTTATAAAACACTCAAAATTAATAACAAAATCCGTATCTTTGTAAAGTACCAATTGATTTTCTTATGAAAAAAGTAATATTAGCTATCATAATAATCACTTTACAAAGCTGCATTGAAAAAGAAGGTTATTACAATGACGGACAGAACAAAATCATTTCATTAATATGCGATACTATTTGGTGCAGAGATAAAATTAACAATGAAAACGGCACTACATACCAGGACGCTTATAATTTTAATGAAGATGGCACATACGAACACATCATCATTACAACAGATTCAGAAGGGACCGAACACATAAACAAAACCACTAGACAATGGTCATTCTATGACCCTGCATTTAATACCATTTATTTTGGTAACAAACACTACTGGGATATAGACAGACTAAATAAAGAACAATTCTCATTCTACGATAGAAGTGGAGAATTCGGAGAAATAGGAATGTCCAGAGAATACGTTACGCTCAAACCATACGCCAAATAAATTTCATCCAACAATCAACAAGGAGGTTTTTTTATCTCCTCAAGATAAATTTCCTGAAGAAGTTCGTCCTTACTCGTTACCTCATAACGGCACAATGCTTCTCCGGTTTCCATATTAAACCAGTCCGCAACACCATCTTTTACGGACATATACCAGGTATAAACACCATCCTCCACATTAAGACCTTCCACGTTCAACTCCAAGTCCTCGTCCCGGAACTCGTTCAACGCTTCATCCCCTATCATTTCCCTGAACTTGCCGAAACTGCTCATACGCTGCATACTGTGCATGGCAGTATATATCATGTCCAAAGCCTGATAGTTGATTTCTACCTTCTCAATCTTTGTTTTCTTTCCCTTCTGTTTCTTCGATTTCGTTACAGAAACAGAAGCTTTTGAGGAATACTTAAAAAGCTCCAGTGCACTACCTTCCAAATCTTGAACCTTAACATACTTCTGAAAACGTGAATCCGATTCTGTGCCCTGCAATTTCTTCCATTGTGCCACTATGTACCTGGCAGCTTCCAACGAATCCACTATCACATGAAAATGATAATGGAAGGAATACACGCCTTTCTTCTTATCCTTCACATGGTAGGTACATTCCTTTTTCATCACACCGGAACACTTCAAAGAGCGAAATGCGTGCCTAGTTCTTATACCTTCAGACCACAACTTATTATTTTTCTTTATAAACGCACGTAACTCGTCCACATTGTCCGTAACACAATTCCGGCAAGTAAGCGTCACAAAATAGAAATCCCTTCCCTCACTATGCAAAAATTTCATTATAGGAAGAAACTTTTCTATATTCTGCGCAGTCTGAATACGCTGGCAAATAGGACAAAATGGTCTATGACAATAGTGTGAATGGGCTTTTCCACCCCCCACCGTATATGTATTAGAACAAAAATAGGATTCTTCGTAAGCCTTGATTAACTTGCTTTCTGGGTTTTTTTCCGCAAGTTTCCGGCTGAAATTATGTGCTATGATTTTAGTCTTTGCTTTCTTTTTAAGACTTTCTTCACCCTTTTTTATAGGGTTTTCTTTGGATATGGTTTTATTTGTAGTATCTTTGCACATAGGAAAATTTTTGTGGCTTTTGTTTAGAATCCTCCCGCCAAGAAAGAAGCTAAACAATCGCCGATTGGACAATATGAAGCCCCGAGTTTGCCGCTCGGGGCTTTGTGTTATTAACTCTACCCCAAAAGTAGGCAAAACCTTTCAAACCGCCAAATATCCCTTTGAAAAACCTTTAAAACAGCAACTGACACGAAACTTTCTGATTTATCAAGTATGGGGGCTTGCCCCCATTCCCCCACCATCCGGCTCAACACCCAAACACTTTGTACTTTCGGAAAAAAGACCTATATTCGCAGTACACAAAGACAACCTGCCGAACGATACGGGAGAGTTGCAAAAAATAAGCTGCCAGGGCGAATTGACGGAGTTCCGACATCCCTGGCAGCTTTATTCTTTCCCTACCGTACTAATACGGTCAAGCGGTTTCCTTCTTCGACTGGTCTGTCTTGTGTATCTGTACACAAGCCCATATCCCTGCCACAAGGGCAGCAAGACCAAACACAGACAAAAATACTATCAGTTCCATAATACTGTTATTTTGATTTCTTAGACAACGCAATGAACGCAATGCCAGCAAAGGCGCATATCACCGCAAAAATACCTCCTATCGTGAATAAAAGTGCCCTGTTCACGTCCAGTTTCATTATTCCGGCAAGTATCACACCTCCAAATACCAGCTTCGCCACATCTATGAGGAGCTTCCCGGTTTCCGTAAAAATAACCTCCTTACGTTCCTTTTCCATAATGCAAATATATTAATTTTATTGGTTTCTTGTTCTATCCCCCTCCCGTCCCCCAAAGGGGGAGCACACAAAGACAAACCGTGCCTTCACTCAATGGAGTGTTAAATAGTTGCATATGGGTCAAGTTCCTTAATCCGCTTACACAAAAAATCAAAGCGTTTCTTTGTAAGTGGTGTAAGCGTATCGAGATTATCTCCATCGAAATTCTCCCCAAAAATAAGGTCGTTCATTCCTATGCCGTGATTGTAGTTCTCACGCACACAGTTGCGCAGCGTCCAAAGGTTACGCAGGTTTACCCAGTCTGCTGTGCGGCTCTTTACCCTGCGGAACAAGATAACGGCAGTCCGCAAATAGTGCCCCACATGGTCGTAATCGTGCAAGACACGTTTGCCCAAATAGTAAATATCCAAATCTTGTTTTTCTCTGTCCTCGACTACTTGACAGAGGAAGAATGGAATATCCTTCAGGTTATCCCATTCGATGTAGTCAGTTGGTTTCATAATGTCTTATTTGCATTTTTCTTTCCGTACTTTCCATTATTCACAGAACATTTGCTGAAACACTTCACGTAACCTTTTTATCTCACTGAAATTCAAATCTCCAATCTTTCTTTTCAGCCGGCTTTTATCCACCGTGCGAATTTGATCAGTGGCTATCTCTCCTTCACGCCCGGCTACAGAACACAGAACCCGGTAAGGATAGTTCCTTATCGTGGAGGTTATCGGAACAATGACTACTGTTGTAAGGTACATATTCAAATCTGAAGGAGTGACAACAACACATGGCCGTGTCTTTGCCATTTCACCCCCACGGGTAGGGTCTAACTCTACCCAATACACTCCATACTGTTCTACCATGTCCAATCCTCAAACTTTTCATCCTCAAACACATCAGGGATAAGCAACTCATCATCCCCATTCTCATGGGCACGTTTGGCAGCTTCCGCCCATCCCTGCCGTGGTTGTGCCTTTATCACAATATTGTTCCCGTCCAAAGAAATGCTCACAGCCGATTTCAAGGACAAACGCAACTGTTTCAATACTTCGGAAGGAAGTATTATCCCCTTGCTGTTTCCAATCTGAATAATATTCGTTACCATAATGTTATAACTTTATAATTGATTATCACGATACAAATATATGTAAAGTTATAACAATAACAAAAGGAAAAACAACTTTTTTCCATTTTCACCGAGAACCCTGTCAATGGCTGCACTCGTCGGGAGTGTTGGTGCACCCCCTTGCCGTGCAGCGCTCCCCGACCGATGATTTTTTATTGTGCCTTGTGTCCTTTTCCCTTTTGTCCGGCTTCTGTTCCCAAGCACATCCGGAACACATGGCAGAGCGCTTGCAAATCCCGTCCGGAAGGCTTACCTTTGCAAAAGGTTATAGCACACTATAACCCCTAAAGGGGTTGTGTGCGAGGGGTGTCCCCTCGACCCCGTGCGATGTGACGTTTCACGCCACATCTTCTAAACAGACATACACACCTAAAACCTAAAGATATGGCAAAGACATGTATCAGAGTGGAAGCCTGCAATATAGGCAGCTCGGAACGTCACAACTTAAGAAGCAAGGAGCTCGACTACATCCGTCCGGAACTCACACACCGCAACGAACAGTGGGTAGAATGTTCCATTGCCGAAGTACACCGGGACATAACAGAAAAATACAAGGAAGCCACCGGACAAGGATTACAGAAGAAAGCTACCCCAATCCGGGAAGGGGTAATAGTAATCAGCGAGGAAACCACAATCCAGCAGCTTCAAGACTTGGCCGAAAAACTGGAAGAACGCTTTGGAGTGCACGCCTTCCAAATCTACACCCATAAGGATGAAGGCGCAAACGTATGGGACGGAAAGGAAGAAGCATGGAAACCGAACTATCATGCGCACATGATCTTTGACTGGACGGACGGCCATACAGGAAAAACTGTAAAGCTGAACAGACACGACATGGCGGAGATGCAGACTATAACAGCAGAGTGTCTCAACATGGAACGTGGAGTTTCTTCAGACAAGAAACACTTGTCGGCCATGCAATACAAAAACAAAATGGAAACAGAGAAAGCTGAACAACTTCAAAAAGACATCGAGCAACTAAACAGGGCATACACTGCCGGAACCGAGAAAATCACCACAGTCCAAAAGGAACTTAGTACGGCACAAAAAGAGCTAAACAGCATGAAAACCGACATACACATCAACGAAGCCAAAGAAGCTGCCGCAAAAGCCGGAAAAACCGTATTTAATGCCGTTACAAGCGTCTTTAATGTAGGGGAAGTAAAACGACAAGCCAAAGAAATTGAAACCCTCAAAAAAGAAAATTATAACCTCTCATTCAAGAATCAAAATTTAGAAGGACAATTAAGAACCAACAACATCGAGATGCGAAGGGTACAGGAAACAACCGACAGACAGATAAAGGCAGAAGCATCCAAACTAAAACCCATAACCAACCTTTTTCCGGAAATGGAAAATGCACAGGAAAATATAGAGGAACTCCAAACTATGGGAATACAAAATAAAGATATCCGACAACTTCTTATTGGAAAGGAAATATACTACACTGGAAACCTTTACGATAAAGACAAGAGAAAATCATACCAAGTTAAAAACGTGAAAATAGATATCTCCAAAAGTCAGAATGGTATTACTACAATTTGGCTAAATAACATCCACTTTAAAAACTTTCTTAAAGAACTTTGGAATACACTACAAAAGACTTTAGATAACGGTAACTGGCTACACCGATAGAAAGACACTAATTTGAATTGCACTTCTCTTTTTTGAGAAGTGCAATTCAAATTAAATCCCGTTCATTTTTTAACGACTAAAGGTGCAATTAGCTATAAAACCAAAAGAAGGAGTAGTACCTTTTCCTTTAAACTCCCATTTAAAACCTTGACCAGGTACATTTGCATCCCAATACGAAGTCCAAGTGAAAGTGTTACTCCATAACGGTCCAGTTCCACTAAAAGCAACACTTTCAGGTGTCGTTATATTATCATCCGGACTTGGTTTAGCATTAGGATTTAATACTTCAAAGAAATAATAATTATTCTGTATTGAAGCATTCAAATCAACTTGCATCTTTAAAGTACGACTGGAATCGTAAAAAACTCCGGTAGTGCTTTGAGAACCTCCATTAATACTCAAAGAAGGGAGAACAGCCCTCGTTTCCGTTACAACATCCCTAAATACTGAAAAATCAAAATTAGCATCCTCCTTCACCTTTTTAACCAAAGTCTTTCCATTTACAGAAAAAACAACATAAGCGGTATTAGGATTTGAAATAGCACTTGCCACTTGAGCATTTAAAACCTGCAGGTTATTCTTATATTTCTCAATACTCAAAGGACTAACTTTTTCTAAATCCTGCCAATCCGAACCTGTTACATAAGACAACGCCCTCGTTTTCTTATTCTCATTGAAATAGTATTCATTTGTAATCTCATTTACATCAACAAAACGAGATAAGACCTCCATATCAGATACAGAATCACTAACCACAGGTTCTATTACTTCATTATCATTACACGAACAAACACCCAAAACAGTCAGTAGACTGATGAACATAAACATTACTTTTTTCATAAATCCTCCTTTTTTAAAGTTAATAAATAAAGGTTTCGCCCAAAAATATAAAATTTCTCCTATTTTTGCATTGAATATTAAATATTTAACTATGAATAGAATAATACATATCTCTTTACTTATTTCAACAGTATCACTTTTTCTTATTTCAAACACCGGATGTGTTGAAAAACAAGGATACTACAACCATGGAGAAGAAAGCATAATCTCATTAATTTGTGATATTACATGGGCTGGTAAAAAAACAACAGACGAAAACGGCAGTGTCTGGCAAGGTACATACAAATTCAATAAAAACGGAACATATACCCGTACAAATATAGAAATCGACAAACAAGGAAATAAAAAAGAAGCCAATATCTACGGACAATGGTCATTCGGTGATCCAAGTTTCAGTACCATTTATTTTGGTGGAGAACATTACTGGGACATAGACGAGCTAACTAAAAACAAATTTTCCTTCTATGACAGAAGTGGAAAATTTGGCGATCCTTTCATGAATAGAGAATACATAGAACTCACACCATACCAAGAAAACAATACAACAAACTAACAACTACCCACTATTAGGAAAAATATCCTCATCTAAATAAATATCCTGCAAAAGTTCATCCTTCCGGGTGACCTTATAACAACACAATGCCTCCCCAGTTTCCATATTATACCAATCAGCCACCTTATCTTTCACAGACATATACCAAGTATAACAACCATCTTCAACATTCAATCCCTCAATATTAAGAACCAAATCCTAGATCGGAAGAGCACACGTCTGAACTCCAGTCACGATCAGATCTCGTATGCCGTCTTCTGCTTGAAAAAAAA
>OOAG01001848.1_pt1 | contig 14725 bp, 9 predicted proteins | sample 1671461 | NCBI WGS metagenome assembly OOAG01 (sample SAMN06348159, study PRJEB24527) | human gut metagenome | biome: human gut; feature: ankylosing spondylitis patient; material: feces | host: Homo sapiens | place: China | collected 2015-10 | reverse complement strand
TCCAACTCATTTTCACCGGCTTTATCTTCATCTTCCTACCCAACGAAACAGTCACGACCCAAATGGAAAATGTATGTGCGATAATGGCGGGGACAATACCCGAAATACCGAAAAAATAGAACAAGGGTAAAGAGAACAATAAAGCGAAAAAAGACCCTAAAACAGAGCATCTTGCCAAAACCCGCAAACGTTCCGATGCCTGAATCACCGCCCGTTCCCCCTCGGTAAGAGTCGTAAACAACAACGTACACGACAAAAAAACGTACCCCCATATATGGGCATCGTCACCAAACGTATATCGGCTTAACAACGGAGCGAAAGTCAGCATAACCACCGCCCCCAACAACCCGGTGAACCAAATCCAACGACGCACGACAGACACCAGTTCGGCAAACCGACTTTCGTCCCCCGATTTAAACGCTTTGGATAAATCCCTCACGGAACTCGTTCCGATTCCCAATCTTGTCAACGAGGAAATCATCTCGACAGTATTATTATACAGCCCGATGATACCCACACCCTCGGCTCCCAACCATATAGCGACCAATTTCGTTTTGATAATCGAGCAGAGAATGGTAAATACCTGTGTACCGCCGAAAAGTCCGGTAGCCTTCACAATCGTGCGATAGATATTTTTTTTCTCCTCCCCGCCGGTCATAGCGTTATCTCGTATATATCATAAGCAACCCCTCGCCCGCCGAATCCCTCTTTTTGAGCGATAAGCCCTTCGTTCAGATAGTGCCCCATATCTTCCGTCGACTGACCGAAATCGAACCATTTCCTATCGGCGAAAACCTCACCTATAAGCCGGGCGTACAACAAATCGAGAGCACCCGATGCTTTCCCTTCTGCCGAAGCAGAAGTATATTGCGCATGCGCCACGATTCCCGTATCATAAATGACGCTCCCCGCCAAAGTCTCGTCACCCCTCATCGTCACGAAATGACGAATCCGATCGGGAAACCGACTATGCAACAACTCGATTTCGTCCAACGAGTGAACAGGTTTCACATGAAACCGCTCTTGCAAATTAGCATCTAAAACTTTCCAAAAAGGAGAGAAATCGGTGGTCTCGACTACCCGCAACCCGGCTTGCTCGGCCTTCTTCATTCGGCTGCGCCGGTCGGCACGTAATCGGATCGGATTATCCAACTGCACGGTCGAAGATATATTGCGCCCCATCAATCGAGCCTCTAATCGAAATAAAGCATACAAGTCCGACTCAGAAGGATAACGATGATAGATGTGTGGAATACATTTATACACCCATTTGACAAACCGTTCTTTTTTCAAAAAATCGGCAATCGACCGCATGATTTCGAGAACCTGCGCCGTCGTATTCCGAGTAGTCATGATCAACCCGCCGTAAGTCAGTCCGGCATGCGAGTACAACACATCGCCCGAACGGTTTGCCGGTAACAAGGCCAACAATTTATTACCGTCATAAACCAAGAGAGAATAATCCGTAAAGCGATCGGCATGATACTCCATATACTCCCGCAAAAACAAAAACGTACCGTTCGACGATTCGGATACGAAATCATTCCAATCCCTATGATAAGCCGCAGTGTACCGATGTATTTCTATCATACGAATCTTGTTTTATTTTACAAATTCAGCCATAGCTCCGGATTCAGTTTCGTACGTTCTTTCCACAATTGGAAAGTAAGAATCGTACGATTGCCGTCCTGAGAGTCGGAATAAATCTTTCCCAGATTCTGTCCGGTCGAAACCTTTTCGCCGGCTCGTACATATACCTCGCTTAAATTGGCATAGATAGTCAGATAATTACCGTGACGCACGATAATCGTACTGTTGTATCCCGGTGTCACGAAAATGCGGGAAACGACTCCGTTGAATACAGCACGAGCCTTTGTTCCCGGCGTAGTCTCGATATCGATACCGCTATTTTCGGTCTGCACATAACGCAACTCCGGGTGCTTCTGCCGCCCGAAATGCGCGACTATTTTATAACTGCCCGACAAAGGGAACGGCAGCTTTCCTTTATTTTTCTCGAAACTGCCCGACAAGGCCAATTCTTCTTTGGTCATCTTATAACCTTTGGTAGGCCGCTGCTGTGCAGTAGAATTTTTTCCCTCGGTCTTGTCAGCACGGGTAGACGACTTACGCTCTTCCTCGGCAATCAGTTGTTCCAACTTGCGATCCAACGCCTCTGCCTGTTTCCGCTTCCGGTCTATCTCCCTTTTCAGTTGTTTCTCTTGCTTCTTCAATCCGGCAATCAACGTTCGTTTACTGCCTTCTTGTTTTTTCAATACCTCGGTTTCGGCATTCCGTTCCTTCAATACCGCATTCTTTTCGGCTACACTTTTGGCAAGTTGTTTTTGCAACACTTCCAATTGCTGTTTCCGTTCCGCAATCTCGGCTGCCTGCCGCTTTCTCCATGCCGAGTACTCTTTCAGATAACGAGCACGACGATAAGACTGGCTCAATGAAGATGCAGAAAATATAAACATAAGTTCATCATACTCCGACCGCTGATGTCCCATGCGTTTCACCGCGTTGGCATAACTCCTTTTTTTAGCCGTCAAGTCCTTTTGCAACAAATAAATAGTATCTTTCACAGCCCTTTGCCTGCGATTGATTACAGCGATTTCCCTATTGATTTTCGAGATAAGATTCCGTTGCTGCCTGATTTCTGCGGTAATACTGTTTAATTCGTTCAAAGAATTTTTGGCACTCTTCAACGTTTTATTCAGTTTTTTATTGGTCTCATTCAACTCTTTCAAAGTCCGCTCCCGGTTCTTCCGCAAATCCTCCATTTCGAGAGTTTGAGAAAAAACCGCAGCCGAAAAGCCGAACAACAAACACCATATAATCAACCACCTTTTCATGTCGACAATTTCTTTAACATCTGCGCAGCCGAAACACGCGTATATTTTGATAAAGCAGGTTTCTCTACACCGACTTTTCCATTCCATGAAACCGAAGAGGAATCATATCTCAAATTCAACGAAACCGGGACACTCAACCCCGTCAAAGCGATTTTCATCTTCGTAGGAAAATTCTCGCTCTGTCCCTGTTTAATAAAATCGGTATAATGACATACAATCTCTTTGTGCCCACTCGTAGAAAGCAGTTTTATTTCGTCCAAATCGAATCGGTAACTAAATCTCTCGTCCTGCCGTTTCGGAGAAAGCGACCAACGGGAGGAACCGGATTCCATCACCTCGAAATCATCTATACCATATGCATTGTTCGCGCTATTCAATAAAAATATGCGTCCCAACAAAGCATCTTGAACGGTCTGCAACGAAACGGGACTGGACAGCTTTTCCCCTATCTCCTGCAACGATGCCGCTACATACTGTTTCTGCATCTTATTCACCAGAAACAAACTGTCGGGTGTCATATATAACCGGGCGACTTCTATGCCCAAAATGATTCTCACCGAGATTTGCAACACTTCGCCCCGGACCATACGCAGTTGAGTAGATGCGCTCAAAGAACCGCTCGCTCCGAAAGATAAATCGGCGGAACCTTTGGCAGAAAACGTATTCCAATCGGGATAGGAGGCCATTAACGACTCGAAATTATTCCGCACCTCTTGTGAAACAGGACGCTCTGAAATCAATTCCTTCCCACCCTTACACCCTGCCAAAATCAGCAGAACGATCGAGCAGACCGCGATTCGTATGTGATTCATTTCTCGATATATTTCTTGTTCTTGATTTTCTTTTGCAACAGCTCGGCCGATTCGCTACCTGCTTCGAGAGCTTTCTGCCAGTAGGTCACAGCCTCGTCGACTTCGCCCAGCATAAACAAAATATCGCCGCAATGCTCGAACAACTCCGCACTCGGCTCTTTCGTCTTATCTAACGCATTTTGTAAATAAATCCGTGCCAAAGAATAATTGCCCTGCTTGAAAAATATCCAAGCATACGTATCCAGATAAGTAGCATTATCCGGCTCGGCCTTAACGGCCTGTGCACTCATTCGCTCGGCTTTATCCAAATCCCGCCCCTCCATAGCGAGAAAATAGCTGTAATTATTCAACACCGGAATATTCGATGCATTGTAAGACAAGGCTTTCTCATACATTTCATACGACTTCTCCTTATCTCCCGCCGAATGGTACACATCGCCCATCTGCCCGTAAAAAAACGACTTTGTACCCGCATCATTCTCCTCTACATAATTCAAGCCTGTTTCCAACATCGAGAGGGCCTCGTCATAACTTTTAGTCTGTGCGCTGGCTACCGCCACATACATATATATATCCTTTTGGTCGGGAACATATTGTATAGCCCTCTTTCCCACTCGTATCACCTCGGCGTATTTCTCTTGATAAAGATACAGCCCTATCAGTTGCAACCAGTTTTCCGGATTGGTAGGAGCCAAATCGGCAGCAATCGCATACTGTTCCTCGGCACGGGAAAAATCTTTACGGCTCGACAGATACATACCGAACAGACGATGAACAGGTTCCTCCTGAGGGTACTGTTCCAACATCTCGGCAAATAAGGAATCGACCCGGTTCAACTCTTGTTTTTTCTTCATGAGGCCGACGATATACGTACTGAAAATACTTAGTTTGGTATCGACATCGATACGTCGGTTCATCAGAGCATTGCGTATTTCGTTGTTATAAGCGATCGTATCGCCTCGTTTCTCATAGTATCCGGCTCTCGACAAATAGATATATCCGTTTTCGGGTTCAAGATCCAAAGCTTTATTATAGATCGACAGAGCCGCCGAATCGTTTCCGGCCTCCAAATAAATATCGCCCAACAGTCTCATATAATCGGTATTTCGGGGAAAAGTCCGTTGCAACTTCTCCGCCTCGGCCACCATAGCCTCCTTATCGCCCATATACTCATAAAGTTTCAACTTCTCTATCGTAATCGGCTCCATCATACCCATCGATGACTCCATTCGATCATAACAGGCGACAGCCTGCCTCATATCGCCTTTGGCCGTATAAGTTTCTGCCAAAGCCGAATTTATTTCGGGCTTATCGGGATTCTGTTCCAGCAACCGCGTCCATATCCGTATGGCCTCGTCGTGACGGTTGCTCTGCTGTGAGAAATTGGCATACACTACGTTATACCAATAATTATCGGGATATTTTTCAGCGGCATATCGCAAGTCCTTCCTCGCCTGCTCGTAAAATCCCATTCTCAGATAATATGGAGCCAAGAAAAAGCGGGCGGCGGCACTAGTCGTATCCAAATCGGCCGCCCGACTCATCAAATCGAATGCGGCATCGTTTTCTCCGATAGCTTTCAATCGCTCGGCCTCCAAATAGAAATAGTCAAATTTCCGGCGATCCTCCGAAGAAAGCTCCCCCGACTTATCCGCAATACCTTTGGTCGAGGCACAGCCGCACAAAATAAAAACAAATATTAAGCACGTCAATCCTCTTGTAAATCCATATTTCCGTATTCCCATCTCCATCATCATTTCTCGGAGGTTGCTATTTCACACCTGTATGACCGAATCCGCCGGCTCCTCGCTCGGTCTCGTCCAAGCTATCCACTTCATTCCACTCTACCCGACAATACTCTTTCACCACCATTTGGCAAATACGCTCGCCGTCCTCGATGGTAAACGGCTTGTCCGAAGCGTTCAACACGATGATACCTACCTCTCCCCGATAATCGGCATCGATCGTTCCCGGAGAATTCGGTATCGTGATACCATGCTTCAACGCCAACCCGCTGCGCGGACGTATCTGAGCCTCGTATCCTTCGGGCAAAGCGATAAAAATCCCGGTAGGAATCAACCGGCGCTCCATAGGAGCTAACGTGACGGGCTCCGACAGATTGGCGCGAATATCCATTCCGGCCGAGAACAAAGTACTGTAAGAAGGTAACGCATGATGCGACTTATTGACTATCTTGACGGAAACTTTCATCTGAGCATGTTTTAATAGAGAACTCTTATTTTTATTCTTTTAATTTGCGAAAATAACGAAATCCTATCAAAAAAGCAGCCTATTTTTTATATTTTAATTCAATATATCTGTAAATCGGGTGAGGTTTTCACTATATTTGCATAAAATGTGAAATAGCAGAGATTCGGTATGAAAAACAAATAACTTGTTTTATCCTACTTTCGCTATTTTTGCAAAGATTGACGATAAAACCCTTATGAACGCACAAGCCCAAGAAAAAACCGCGCAAATGCACTGGGAGAAACTGATCACCTCCAAACGGTTCGGCATGGAGCAATACCATGACGACAGACATCATACTCGCACCGATTTTCAACGCGATTATGACCGATTGGTTTTCTCGGCCCCGTTTCGTCGATTACAGAACAAAACACAGGTATTTCCTCTGCCGGGTAGCATCTTCGTCCATAACCGACTGACCCACAGCCTTGAAGTATCATGCGTAGGACGCTCATTGGGAAACAACGTGTCGGCCGTGCTCAGCGAAAAATACAAAAACGAACCGTGGTGTTACAAACTCAACCACTTGGGAGCCATCACCTCGGCGGCATGTCTTGCCCACGATTTGGGAAATCCGCCTTTCGGGCATTCGGGCGAAAGAGCTATCGCAACTTATTTTTCCGAGGGAAACGGACAAATAATAAAACAAGAACTGAAAAACGAATATCATTGGCAAGATCTTACGCACTTCGAAGGTAATGCAAATGCTTTCCGGTTGCTCACCCATCAATTTCAAGGTCGGAGACCCGGAGGATTCGCCCTCACCTATTCGACATTGGCCTCGATAGTCAAATATCCCTACTCCTCCATACAATCGACAAAAAAAGGAAAATCGGGATTTTTCACCTCCGAGAAACAAGACTTCCTGCGTATCGCCCGAGACTTGGGATTACTGCCGGACGGCGACAGCGGCGAACGATACCATCGCCACCCGTTAGTCTATTTGGTCGAAGCTGCCGACGACATCTGTTACCAAATCATGGACATCGAGGATGCCCATAAACTGAAAATCCTGACAACCGAAACCGTCAAGAAACTATTCCTCGACTTTTTCGATGACGACAGAAAGAAACACATCAACGAAGTTTTGGAAATAGTGAGCGACCTCAACGAGCAAATCGTTTATCTGCGGTCATGTGTCATCGGCACGCTCATAGACGAATGTTCCACGCTGTTTTGCCGGGAAGAACAAGCGCTGTTAGAGGGAAGATTCAAAGGAGCTTTGGTGGACCACATTTCCGAAAGGCCCCGGACGGCCTACCAAAATTGCGCCGACACCGCATGGACGAAAATTTACAAATCGTCCGATGTTCTGGATATCGAGTTAGCAGGTAATCGCATCATTTCCGTTCTGCTTGACAAATTCTTGGATGCCGTACGATTCCCCGACAAAGCCTATTCGAGACTATTGCTGAACAAAGTACCCGAACAATACGAAGTACATTCCACCACGCTGTACGGTAAAGTTCAGGCCGTCATCGATTATATATCGGGTATGACCGATGTCTACGCCCTCGACCTCTATCGAAAAATCAACGGCATGAGTTTGCCGTCTCTCTAAATATGAATTATGAAAAAAATCGCTATAATCTCCTTATTGCTACTCGTCTGCCCGCTCATACGGGCAACTGAATACACGGTCGATAAAGTCCCCAATGTGCACCTCGATGACGGGAGACGTTTCGTAAGCAATCCCGACGGTATTTTATCGGCCGAGACAGTAAACACCCTCGACCAAATGCTATTCTCCCTACAAGAAGCCAACACTTCCGAAGTCGCAGTCGTCGCCTTACAGTCCATTGGAGACAACGACATAGACGACTTCGCCACGGAACTTTTTACCCGATGGGGAATAGGAAAACAAAACGACAACGGACTGCTGGTTTTGTTGATACTCGACCAACGCAGAATTACATTCCGCACAGGGTATGGTATAGAAGGAATATTACCCGATGCTATTTGTAAACGCATACAAACGCAATACGTTATACCACAATTCAAACAAGGAGACTATGATAAAGGAATCCTCGACGGAATGAATGTCATTACCCGAATTTTAACAACTCCCGAGGCCGTAAAAGAACTTGCCGCCGCACCGGTAAAAAAAGGAATCGACTGGGAGAGAATCATCGGTATATACCTCACGGTTTCCCTCGTCGTATCTCACATTTTGTTATTTGCTATGCTTTGGAACATCGCTCATTATGCAAAAAAAGACGCCTACGAGCGATACAAACGGCTGGCCGGATTTCGCCCGTATCTCTTAGCCGGCAGCTTTTTGTTCCCATTCTTCGTACTTCTCCTTTACGGAGGGCTCGGACGACGGTTGAAGCGTCTTCGCAACAAGCCTCGCAATTGTGAATCTTGCGGAAACAAAATGAGAAAGCTCGACGAAGAAGAAGACAACCGATACCTCACACCGCAAGAAAACACGGAAGAACGGCTGAACTCGGTAGATTACGACGTATGGCTCTGCGACCATTGCGGGAATACATTGGTATATCCTTATGAAAACCAATTTACTCAATACCAAAAATGCCCGTACTGCCACAGCCGGGCTTACAGTTTCGAAGGCGACCACATTCTACGCAGAGCCACGACGGTCAGCACCGGATTAGGAGAAAAAAGATACTATTGTTCCCACTGTCACAAAACAGACTGTAAACAGTACATCATACCCATTATCGTAGCCGCCGCAGTTGTCGGAAGTGGTCGTAGAGGCGGAGGTTTCGGAGGCGGATTCGGGGGAGGCTTCGGGGGCGGAGCCACAGGTGGCGGAGGCTCGACTTCCGGTTGGTAAATACAAACGACTAATGATTATTCACACTAAATAACTCACCATGAAAATGAAACATTTGAAACATTTACTTATCGCATCGACTGTCACTGCACTTTGTGCTTGCAACAACACAAAGGAAAGTCCGGTCTCCCTGCAATGGGAAATGGTAAAAAACGGAGCAGCTCCCGGATCTTACGAAAACTCGTTTACGATTACCAACACTTCAACTAAACCATTGGAATCAGATTGGGAAATATATTACACTCAGCTCTCTCCCAGACAAGTAAAAGTAAACGAAGATTCCCCCGTAATCATAGAGATGATAAATGCCGGTTATTACAAAATAGCGCCATCAGAATCATGGACTCCATTGGCTCCCGGCGACTCGATTAAAATAAGCTATTTGAATCAAGGTATTTTTACTCAAACTTTATTCACTCCCAAATCGCCATTTTTTGTCACGAACAATGGTACACAAATCTCTATCCCGCTCTCTATCGCACCGTTCGATCGCAAAGAACAATGGACGGTTCAGGGGAGAATAGCTCCATCTTATCCCGACGGGGAAAAAGTATACGCCGACAATCAAGCCCTCGAAACCACATATAAGATACAAACCTACGACATGCTGCCTTCCCTGAAAGAAGTAACTCCGAGAGAAGGCACAAGTATAATATCCAAAGATATATCTTTGAGTGTCGAAGATGGTTTTGCCGACGAAGCGAAACTACTGATTCAAAATCTAAAAGAAATGGGATACAACGTCACAGACAAAGGTCAGACCGTTATAGCCCTGTGCCATTTCCCCCAAAACATGCAAGCCAAAAACGACGAGCACTACCGTCTCGACGTAAAAGACAATTACATAACCATCAGTGGCGGAACCCCACACGCTATTTTCAACGGGACTCAAACCCTCGTCTCATTACTCAAAAAACAGACTATTCCCGCTAAATTCGAAAATATAGCGATCAATGATTATCCCGACTTGTTATATCGGGGTATGATGCTCGACATCGCACGAAATTTCACGAAAAAAGCCGACTTGCTTAAACTGATAAACCAACTCGCCGCTTATAAAATAAACGTGCTTCATTTCCATTTTAGCGACGACGAGGCTTGGAGATTAGAAATCCCCGGATTGGAAGAACTCACTGCAATAGGGTCTCGCCGAGGATTCACCGAAGACGAAAGCCAACGCCTGTATCCCGTATATTACGGAGGCTGGAATCCAAACGATACCACAGCCACGGCAAACGGATATTATACCCGAGAAGATTTCATCGAGGTACTGCAATACGCTGCAAAACGACACATCACCGTCATACCCGAAATAGAATCGCCGGGACATGCACGCGCGGCTATCAAAGCGATGGAAGCTCGATTCAACCGATTGAAAGGAGAAGACATGGAAAAAGCCCGGGAATATCTCCTTTCCGAATCGGCCGACACATCGAAATATGTATCGGCACAAGCCTATACCGACAATATTATGAATGTAGCCTTGCCCTCCGTCTATCGTTTCATGGATAAAGTCAGCGACGAAATCATTAAAATGTACAAAGATGCCGGTGTACCTTTGGCAACGATTCACATCGGAGGAGACGAAGTACCCAAAGGGTCTTGGACAGGTTCCCCGCTCTGCCACAAATTCATGGAGGAAAAAGGCATGAAAGATACCCACGAGCTATCGGAATACTTCTTGGAAAACATCACGGAAATGCTGTCTAAAAAAGGAGTGAAAACTTCGGGCTGGCAAGAAGTCGCTCTACACCACTCTCCCGAAATGAACGCCCGCATAGCTCCCCGCTTCGCCGGTGTATATTGTTGGAGCACGATCGGCAAACGCGATGTTGTTCCTTACACCGTAGCCAACGAAGGATACGACGTAATACTTTGCAATGTCAACAACCTTTACATCGATTTGGCCTATAATCCGCACAAAGACGAACCGGGACTCACATGGGGAGGTTACGTCAATGAGTTTACATCGTTCAACATATTACCCTACAACATTTACTGCTCGGCAAGAGAAAATACGGCAGGAGAAAAGAACAATCTCAAAACAGCCGGAAAAGGGAAGATACAGCTCACAGAACAATCGCGTCCACGCATCAAAGGCGTACAGGCGCAACTTTTCTCCGAGACCATCGGCAGTTTCGATATGGTACAATACTATGTATTCCCCAAAATTTTCGGTCTGGTAGAACGCGGCTGGAATGCCTATCCCGAGTGGTCCCCTGTCCCGAACGACGATAAACAGGCTCTATATGAAAAGGCTCGGGCCATTTACAACGCCAAGATAGCCGAAATCGAACTGCCCCGTCTGGCTGCCGACGGTTTTAATTTCCGCGTGGCACAGCCCGGAATTAAAATTGTCGAAGGAAAACTATATGCCAACTCTCCCATTCCGCAGGCTGAAATAAGATACACCACCGACGGAAGCGAACCGACCGCAACCTCCACGCTTTGGGAAGCTCCTGTCGATTGCAGTGCCACAGTTGTCAAAGCAAAACTTTTCTATCTTGGGAAAGAAAGTCTCACCACAGACTACAAGAACGATTAATCAATAAAAAACAGAAATGAAGAAGGCTGTATAAATTATACAGCCTTCTTCATTATATACCAATCACAATAGTAAACGAAAGTAGAAATAAGTTTGCTCCGTTTTATACCGAAACACAAACCATATTCACAAACAAAAAATAGTACGAATATAGCCCACAACCGAAAACTCACGGAAGTCTCTATTCTCTACTTTGTTACTTCGAATGCTCCAATAAATACTCGGCGATCTGAACGGCATTCAAGGCGGCGCCTTTCTTAATCTGATCGCTCACAGTCCAGAAAGACAAGCCATTCGGATTAGAAATATCAGACCGGACACGCCCCACATACACAGGATCGTTACCTGCCTTATTCAATGGCATGGGATACACCCTGTTCTCCGGATCGTCTTCCAAGACTACACCTTTCGCATGAGCGAATGCTTCACGAGCTTCTGACACAGAAACAGGTCGTTCTGTTTCTATCCAGATAGCCTCCGAATGAGCCCTCATCACCGGCACTCGCACGCAAGTAGCGCTCACGGCTATATCGGAATGCATAATCTTACGGGTTTCGTGAAACATTTTCATTTCCTCCTTCGTGTATAAATTGTCGGTGAAAACATCGACCTGAGGAATCAGATTATAGGCCAACTGAAAGAAAAATTTCTCTACCGTAGGAGTTTCACCCGCAACGATCTGTTCATATTGTTTTCTCAACTCGGCCATCGCCGATGCACCGGCTCCGCTCGCCGCCTGATAAGTTGCGACATGCACTCTCTTGATATGAGAAAGTGACTCTATGGCATTCAGGGCAACCACCATTTGTATGGTAGTACAATTAGGATTTGCGATAATCCCACGAGGACGCACGAATGCATCGTCGCCGTTCACTTCTGGAACAACCAAAGGAACATCTTTGTCCATGCGGAATGCACTCGAATTATCGATCATGATAGCACCGTATCGGGTAATCGTTTCGGCAAATTCCTTAGAAATTCCTGCACCTGCCGATGTGAAAGCTATATCCACACCTTTGAAATCGTCATTGTGTTTCAATTCCTTGACCGTAATTTGTTTACCTCGGAAGGTGTACTCACGACCCGCACTGCGAGAGGACCCGAACAACAACAGCTCGTCAATCGGGAAATTCCGCTCGTCCAAAACTTTTAGGAACTCTTGTCCGACAGCGCCACTGGCGCCCACAATAGCGACTTTCATTTTCTTTCTTTTATAATTACTACTTAGGAATCCTTATTATTCCAGAATACTAAAAATTGGCGCAAATATACAATTATTTATGAAATTCTATAACAAAACGCTCATTATTATATCATTCTCGCTGTATTTTAGCCATCAGTAACACATTTTGAACAGAAGGTCGAAAATCCTTGCAAGAAATAACTTTTATCATTAATTTTGCCACAAAGCGAAAATAGATTCCACTTTGGCAGAAACAAATCAATTTGCTTTCGTACTCGGGTCACTCTATTTTTGTCACCATTTATAAGTTTCGCATTTAAATTACAGGGGTTATGAGCGGTATCGCGACTCTACCTATCGAAAATCCGGTGCTGATATTTTTCATCGTGCTGGTCATTATTTTGTTTGCCCCGATATTACTCAACCGCATACGTGTCCCCCACATCATCGGTCTGATCATAGCAGGTGTAATCATCGGCCCCAACGGTCTGAATCTATTGGCTCGCGACAGTAGTTTTGAAATTTTCGGAAACGTAGGAATCCTTTACCTCATGTTTTTGGCAGGACTCGAAATCGACATGTATGATTTCAAGAAAAGCAAAAAAGACGGGATCATATTCGGGCTATACACGTTTCTCATACCCATGATTTTAGGAACCGCGATCAGTTACTACACCCTCCATCTCAACCTAATGACTTCCATACTATTGGCAAGTATGTACGCCTCGCATACGCTGATAGCCTACCCCATTATCAGCAGATATGGAATATCCCGTAGCCGAGCCGTCCCTATCACTATCGCCGGAACCATTTTCACAGTTTTGGGAGCCTTGATTATTTTAGCTGTAATTTCTGGTATGGTACGAGGCGACTTGACCGAATTTTTCTGGCTCAGACTATCGGTGAACATAACGATTTACAGCATAGCCATACTATACATTTATCCCCGGCTCACCCGATGGTTTTTCAAGACCTACAATGATAATGTCACGCAATTCATATTTATCTTGGCCCTTGTCTTCCTGGCATCTTATATGGCGCAAGTTATCGGGCTGGAAGCCATCTTGGGAGCATTTTTCGCAGGCATTGTTCTGAACCGTTTTATCCCCAACGTTTCCCCCTTGATGAACCGCCTCGAATTTGTAGGCAACGCCCTGTTCATACCCTATTTTCTCATAGGTGTAGGCATGCTCATCGATTTGAGAGTAATTTTCAAAAGCACCGAAACGATCATCGTCGCCGTAAACATGTCGGTAGTGGCAACCATCTGCAAATGGTTGGCAGCATGGCTCACTCAAAAAACCTGCCACATGACGAAATCCGACCGGCAACTCATCTTCGGACTGAGCAACGCTCAGGCCGCCGCCACGCTCGCGGCCGTCATCATCGGTCACGACATAGGACTTTTCAACGAAGAAATACTCAACGGCACTATCGTCATGATTTTAGTGACCTGCATTATCAGTACATTGGTTACCGAAAAGGCCGCCCGGCGCATAGTTATCGAAATACAAAATAACGAACCCGCCAGTTACAAGTCACCCATACAGAACGAGCAGATATTAATTCCTGTGGCTAATCCCGACACAATCGAGAACCTGATCAATCTGGCCCTCTTGTTAAAATCTCCGCAAAAGAAATCTGCACTTTACGCTTTGCATGTAACCGACGACGATAAAAAAAGCAACTTCCTCTCACAAGCCGTTCTCGAATATGCGGGGAAAGTAGCATCTTCCGCCGATACGAAATTAATCCCGATCGCCCGATACGACATGAACATAACCAGCGGGATTATCCACACCATGAAAGAAAAAAATATAACGGAGGTCGTACTCGGATTACATCACAAAGCAAATATCGTTGACACGTTTTTCGGCGCAAAAATAGAATCGCTCTTGAAAAGCACGAATAAAATGATACTCATTTCGAAATGTGTCAATCCCATAAACACGGTTACCCGTATCGTCATAGCCGTTCCCCGCAAGGCTGAATACGAAACAGGATTCGCCCGGTGGATAGACCGAGTGGCGAACATGGCGAAACAAATAGGTTGCCGTGCTATATTCTATGCTTACGCCGAAACCATTCCCTATTTGAAAGCCCGATTACGAGCCGGAAGATACAACATCAGAAACGAATTTGAAATTTTGGAAAGCTGGGACGATATTCTGCTTCTTGCTAATGTTGTACTTGACGACGACCTATTTATCGTAGATCGGAAGAGCACACGTCTGAACTCCAGTCACGATCAGATCTCGTATGCCGTCTTCTGCTTGAAAAAAA
>OOAG01001843.1_pt1 | contig 14735 bp, 12 predicted proteins | sample 1671461 | NCBI WGS metagenome assembly OOAG01 (sample SAMN06348159, study PRJEB24527) | human gut metagenome | biome: human gut; feature: ankylosing spondylitis patient; material: feces | host: Homo sapiens | place: China | collected 2015-10 | reverse complement strand
GGCGTCCGCTCATGGCAGACGCCCTTTGTTTTGCTGTTTTTTATTCGTTGACTGCATGGCCGCCCAGAATCTCCAGCTCTGCCAGTGCTTCAGCTTCCCGTGCCTGCTTGGCTTCCTCGGCAGCTTCCGCCTCCTCGGCTTTCTGGTACTCGGCAAAAACCGACCACATGGGCGGGATGTCCTTCCCGTTCACCTTGCGGTCGAGATAATTTTTCGTGATCTGCACCACCGTGCCGGAGAGTGCCAGCACCGCGAGGAGGTTGGGGATCATCATAAGGCCGTTGAACGTGTCGGAAAGATCCCACGCAAGGCCCAGCTGCATGGGGGCACCCACCACCACCATGCCCACGAAGATTACTTTGTAAACACGGGTGCCTTTCTGGCCGAAGAGATACTCCACGGCCTTGGTGCCGTAGTGGCTCCAGCCCAGCACCGTGGAATAGGCGAAGAAGAGGAGCGAAATGGCAATGAACTTGGGGCCAAAGCTGCCAAAGGCCGCTGTGAACGCCTGGCCCACCAGCGCATTGTCCTGCACGCCTGCCAGCACGCTGCCGCTCTCAATGTCCACCGCGCCGGTGGTCAGGATGACCAGTGCCGTGAGGGTGCAGACCACAATGGTGTCTGCAAAGACCTCAAACACGCCCCACATGCCCTGCTGGACGGGTTCTTTCACATTGGCGGAGGAGTTGACCATGACGGCCGAGCCAAGGCCGGCCTCGTTGGAGAACGCGCCCCGCTTGAAGCCCCAGGTCAGGCTCTGGCTGATGCCGTAGCCCAGCGTGCCGCCGCCTGCGGCCTGCAGGTTGAACGCGCCCCGGAAGATGGCCCGGAATGCCGCCGGGATGTTGCCCGCGTGGAGCACCACGATGACGACAGCGCCCACGATGTAGAACAGTGCCATAAGGGGCACCAGTTTTTCGGTGACAGCGGCCACCCGCTTGAGGCCGCCCAGCACGATGAGGGCCGTGACCACCATCAGCGCCACGCCCGTGACGAGGTAGGGCGTGTGGAACGCGGCGTTCATGTTGCCCGCGATGGAATTGATCTGGCTCATGTTGCCGATGCCGAACGATGCCAGAATGCAGAAACAGGCAAACAGCACCGCCAGCACCTTGCCCAGCGTTTTGCAGCCTTTCTTTGCGCCCAGGCCGTCGGTCAGGTAATACATGGCACCGCCGGACCACTCGCCTTTTTCATTTTTGCGGCGGTAGTACACGCCCAGCACGTTTTCCGAAAAGCTGGTCATCATGCCCAGAATGGCCATGACCCACATCCAGAAGATGGCGCCCGGGCCGCCGGAGACGATGGCCGTGGCCACGCCCACGATGTTGCCGGTGCCGATGGTGCCTGCCAGCGCCGTACACATGCTCTGGAACTGGCTGATGGCCATGTCTTCCTTGCTGGTGTGGGCGGTGACGTCCTTGTTGGTAAATATGGCTCCGATGGTGTGCCGGAGCCAGTAGCCCATTTTTCGGAACTGGAAAAATCCGGTGCGCACCGACATGATCAGGCCGGTGCCGAACAGCAGCGCCAGACCCGCCGGGCCCCAGACCACTCCGTTCACTGCATTGTTGATCTGCGTGATCCATTCCAGCATGGTAAATTTCCCCCTCTTACACAAAACAAAAAAGCAGACAGAACCCACCAAAGGCTCTGTCTGCAAAATTCAGGCGCATTCATTTTCCGCTGCCGGGCACGCCGCATTCCCGGCGGTGCCCTTGTGCGTATCAGACGATGGCTCTGTCCTTTTGCCTGAGAGATACAGCCGCCCTTCCCTGCGGCCTTACACCTTCGGCACCCGCTGCTGCGGGCTTCTCCAGAGTGCAGGGCAATGCTTCCCCGCACGTCTTTCCAGTTCTTTCTCTGTGCACAGTTGTGCACGACAGAAAGACTATACCATATTTTGCCCCCATGTGCAAGCTCTTTTTCCATCTTATGCCGCACGCACCGCCAGAATGCAAAGCGGGACGGGTGGAAGCGACTCTGTGGGACGGGAGTTTCTCCGGCGGATGATCCGAGGGTGGGACCCTGTTGCCGCAGGCAATAGGGCGGGAGCTGGAAGCCCCGAACGTCCGCGGAGAAAGCTCCCGCCCCACAGGCCAAAAACACTACCGCCCCCGGCCGCCGGGGGATAGGGTCCGGCAGACGGGGGCGGTGGTGCTTGTATCAGGGTAGAGAGATGGCTTAGTTGGTTTCGCCCTTGGGCAGCAGCCCGGCACGCTCCAGTGCCGGGCGCAGGGCCAGGTACAGCACCACCACGCACACGGTGGAGGCCACGCTGTTCACAAAGGTGACGCCGCCTGCGATCTTGGTCAGGGCCTGTGCCACGGTGTATTCCTGGCCAAAGATGTACACATTGCGGAAGTAGCCCAGGAACGGGTCCGTAAACACGTTCAGCAGCAGGCCGGAGGCCGCGGCCACGATCACCTTGACGAGGTAACCGCTGCTGTGCTTGTCCAGCTCCCGCAGCTTGAAGGCCTTATGGGCCACCGCACCGCAGGTGATACCGATGATGAACTTGAGCACAAAGGTGGTGATGGCGTAGCCCGGGTCACCGGCCAGGATGTCGGCCAGAGCCAGACCGATGGCACCGGCCAGACCGCCGGACACACCGTCCAGCAGCAGGGCGGTCAGGGCCGTGAAGGTGTTGCCCAGATGGAACGAGGAGCCGCCGTAGAACGGCACCCGGAAAAACAGGTAGGCCACCAGGCTCAGCGCGGCCATGACGCCGGTAAGGGCCAGTTCCTTGGTGGTGAAGGTGCGCTTGTACAGCACACTGCCAAACACGATGGCAACGACAACGACTGCCAGCAGCAGCCACATTGCAGTAGTAGACATGATTGCTTTCCCTCCAAATTTCAACATCGCCGGACTTTTCCGTTTCAAAGCCCCACCGGGGCTTTGATCGCTCACGCAGCCGCTTACCCACCATCCTACTTGACATTTGGGTGTCCGGCGGGTATGCTCCTATTATACGCGGAACTGACCTCATGAAAATACCCAGAATAAAGTTTTTTTATGGGGCCAGTTTGGCATTCTGCAAAAAGAGGAGGACACGATCATGGTCCATTTGACCACCGCACTGGAGCCGGGCTCCGGGGTGCCGCTGTACGAACAGCTGTACCGCAGCCTGGCCGGAGAGATGCGCACCGGGGCCCTGCCCGCCGGCACCCGGATGCCCGGCAAGCGGCGGCTGGCGGCGGAACTGTCGGTCTCGGTAAACACGGTGGACACCGCCTACCAGATGCTGGCTGCCGAGGGCTACCTTGCCGCCCGGGAGCGCAGCGGCTTTTATGTACAGGAATATCTGGCGCTGCCGCAGGTCGGGCCGGATGCACGGGGCCCGTCGCCCGCCCCCGCCGTGCCGGAGCCCGCCGCGCCGGAACCGCCGGTGCGGTACGACCTGTCCACCCGGGGCGTGGACCCGGGGCTGTTTCCCTTCCGCACCTGGGCGCGGCTGCAGAAGGAACTGCTGTACTCGTCCCCGGAGCTGCTGACCAACGGCGACGCCCAGGGTGACCTTGCCCTGCGGCAGGCGCTGGCGGATTATCTGGCCGAATACCGCGGCGTGCAGTGCGGTGCCCATCAGGTGGTGGTGGGTGCCGGTCTGGAATATCTGCTGGGCCTGCTGGCCCCGCTGCTGCACGGCACCGCCGCCGTGGAGACCCCCGGCTACCCCCGCGCTTTGCAGGTGCTGGAAAACACCGGCATGCGCTGCTGCTGCCTGCCCGTGGACGAGGGCGGCCTTTCGCTGGATGCACTGGACCGCTCCGGGGCCGCCGTGTGCTACGTTACCCCCAGCCACCAGTTCCCCACCGGCGTCACCATGCCGGCCGGCCGCCGGGCCGAGCTGCTGCACTGGGCTGCCCGCCGCCCCGGCCAGCGCTACATCATCGAGGACGACTACGACTCCGAGTTCCGCTTTGACACCCGCCCCCTGCCCAGCCTGCAGGGCATGGCCGGGGCCGACGGCCCGGTGGTGTACCTGTCCACCTGTTCCCGCAGCCTTGCGCCTGGCATCCGCATTGCCTACATGGTGCTGCCGGAACACCTGCTGCCCGCCTGGCACGCCAAATACCGGCTGTATTCCGGCACCGTGAGCCGCTTTGAGCAGCAGACGCTGGCCCGCTTCATCACCGGGGGCTATTTCACCCGGCATCTGGCCCGGGAGCGGGTGGCCTACAAGGCCCGCCGCGACGCCCTAACTGCTGCCCTGAACGCTGCCTTTGCCCCCCGCGAACTCACCCTCACCGGCCTGCACACCGGCCTGCACCTGCTGGCACACCTGCGCAATGCTCCGCCGGATGCAGCCCTGCACGCGGCAGCAAGGGCGCAGGGGGTGCGGCTGAGCCTGCTCAGCGACTACGACCTGACCGGCAGCGGCAGCACCGCCCCCGGCACCTTTGTGCTGGGTTACGGCTCGCTGTCGGATGACGCCTGCCCATCGGTGGGCGAAACGTTGAAAAAGCTCTGCACCGCCGCAAGGGACTCCTCGTTGAGGGTGTAACGCCCGGCCTGCTCGTCGCCCGGCAGGACCTGCGTCTCGATCTGCGCTTCGTTGTTGGCCAGAAATTCCAGCGTACGGTCCAGTGTGTCAAGGTCCAGTGCGGTCAGGTCGGTCAGCAACGAAGCGCTCACCGACCGCAGTGCCTGCGGCAGGGCCCCGGGCAGCAGGTCGAGGTTCTGGCGGAAAAAGGCATCCCACACCGCGCCCCGCGCCGCGGCCCGGTGGGCCTGCGGCACAACGGCGTCCGCGTCCATTCCGGTCAGAAAGCCGTGGGCTTCTGCCGCCGAAAGTCCCTGCACCCGGCTGTCGCGGCCATAGCGGGCCAGCTCCCCGGCGGTCATCGCCCCGGAAAAGCCCACCCGCACCGGCCCGTACCGGGCCGTGATGCGCTCCAGTACGGCCTCCGACAACGCCAGGTATCGGGTATCTTCCGGCAGGGGCAGGCACTCCATCAGTGCCTGTCGGCAGCGGGCCGGCCCCGCCGCCGTGTAACAGTCGGCCAGCGCCGCGTCCTCGTCCGCAAAGGTCACCTGCAGCCCGGCGGGCACCGCCAGCAGATGCACACCGTTCTGGCTGGCGTTCAGGTAGGCCAGCACAAAGCCCGGCTGCTCCCCCGCCGTGCACACCAGCACGGTCAGGCGGTCGCTCTCCCGCGGGAGCTGTACCGCCACGCCCTGCTGGCTCCGGGCCGCCTGCCGCAGCTGGCGGCTGAGCTGCTGCCGACTGAGCAGCACGGTACCGCCCACCAGCGGCACCAGCACCAGAAGCGCCGCCCCCAGTGCCGCCCAGAAGGGGTTCCACCCCCGGTGCCGGTCGTGCTGTGCATGCATCCTGCTCCCCTGCCTTTCTGCAGGGAGTATGGGCCGCTGTGCCGCAATTATGCAGCATGGGGCCTTTGCTCTTGTGTCCGGCCCGGTTTTGTGTTATGGTAAAAGATAGTTCTCATCCACTGCATCGAAAGGAGATCTCCCGTGGCAAACGCCGTTGAAACCCCCTCCCAAAACAATCTGATGACCGAGGGCAGCATCGTGAAGAGCCTGCTGCTGTTCGCCCTGCCGCTGATCTTCGGCAACCTGCTGCAGCAGCTGTACAACACCGCCGACAGCATCATCGTGGGCAACTTTGTCGGTGCGAACGCGCTGGCCGCCGTGGGCTCCAGCGGTTCCCCCATCTATCTGCTCATCGGCTTCAGCCAGGGCCTGGCCGTGGGCGCGGGCGTGGTGGTGTCGCAGTTCCTGGGGGCCAAGGACCACCGGGAAGCCCAGGAGGCCGTGCACACCTCGCTGGCCATCGCCGTGATCATGGGCCTGCTGCTCACTGTGGGCGGCATCGCCTGCGGCCGGGCCCTGCTGGTGGCCATGAATACCCCCGCCGAGGTGCTGGGGGACGCCGTGACCTACATCCGCATCTATTTTGGCGGTGTGCTGTTCAGTGTAGTGTACAACATGACCGCCGGCATCCTGAACGCTGCCGGAAACTCCCGCCGCTCCCTCATCTATCTAGCATGGGCCTCGGTGACCAACATCGTGCTGGATCTGGTGTTCATCGTGATCTTCCGCATGGGCGTGGCGGGGGCCGCCATCGCCACCGATATCAGCCAGCTGGTGTCCTGCGTGCTGAGCCTGCGGTTTCTGATAAAATCCACCGACGACTGCCGGGTGATCCTCCGCGAGATCCGCCTGCACAAAAAGATGGCCGCCCGCATCATCCGGGTAGGCCTGCCCACCGGCATCCAGAACATGGTCATCTCCTTTTCCAACGTGCTGGTGCAGGCCAGCGTGAACAGCTACGGTGCCGCCGCCATGGCCGGGTTTGCCGCCTACATGAAGATCGACGGCTTCAACATCCTGCCGGTGAGCAGCATCAGCATGGCCGCCACCACCTTTGTGGGCCAGAACTACGGCGCGGGCCGGCTGGACCGGGTCAAAAAAGGCACCTGGGTCACCCTGGCCATGGGCCTTGTGTACACGCTGGCCACCGGTGCCTTGCTGCTGCTCGGGCAGGACGCTATCATGCACCTGTTCACCAATGACGAGACCGTGGTATTCTTCGGCGAAGCCGCCATGCACTGGTTCTGCCCCTTCTATTTCCTGCTCAGCATCCTGCACGGGCTGGCCGGTGCGGTACGCGGCACCGGTGCCAGCGTACCGCCTATGGTGGTACTGCTGGTGTCGCTGTGCCTGTTCCGCATCGTGTGGATCCAGTGGGTGCTGCCCCTCTTCTCCGGCATCGAAGGGGTGTTCATCCTCTACCCGGTGTCCTGGGCACTGGGTGCCGGGCTTATGATCCTCTACGCCTGGAAGGGCAAGTGGATGGAATATCACGCATGAAAAAAGCTCCCCTGACCTGTGGTCAGGGGAGCTTTTTGGTCACAGCTTCTCAAACAGCAAAAACCGGAATGCGATATCGGTGGTCAGCTCCGGCAGGGCGGCCAGACGGGCCGCACCGTCGCGGGGCGTTTTCCAGTAATAGGGGGTCATGGCGAACAGCGCTTCCAGCTGGTCGTGGGGCACCGTGATGGTGCCCTGTACTTCCCGCTCGCCGATGGCCCGGAAGCCCGGGTAGGCAACTTCCTGCACCGGGTTCTTGTAAGGCGTGTCGTAGAGCACGGCCTTCATCTGGTAGAGGTGTTCCGCGCCGGGCACCACATAGATCATGCGTCCGCCGGGGCGCAATACCCGCTGGAACTCTTCCTGCGCAAAGGGCGAGAAGCAGTTCAGCAGCAGGTCGGCCCAGCCGGTGCGCACCGGCTGGCTGAAGCTGGAGGCCACCGCGTACCGGGCGGCAGGCAGTGCTTTGGCGGCCAGACGCACGGCAGGCTTGGCAATGTCGAACCCGGCCATCTGCAGCGGCCTGCCCGCCTTGGCAAACTGCTGCGCGATGCAGCGGTCATACCAGCCCTCGCCGCAGCCCGCATCCAGCAGATGCAGTGCGGCACCCGGGGCGGCAGGCTGGCCGTATTCCAGGCACAGCTCCCCCGCCGCCTGCCCGAAGATACCGTAATATCCGGCGTTCAGGAAAGCGCGGCGAGCCGCCACCATCTCTTTGCTGTCTCCGGGGGCTTTGGTGCGCATGCTCTGCACCGGCAGCAGATGCCAGTAGCCCTCTTTTGCACGGTCAAAGCTGTGGTTCCGGGCACATTTCAGGGACACATCCCCGGCAAGCGGCGCGCCGCACAGGGGGCACTGCCAGGGGGCAAATTCGTTCAGGCTCATACCTCGTCGCTGTGGTCCTCAATGGGGGCGGTCGCACCGCCGTGGGCGTTCATATACTCCTCAAAGTTCGTGAACTTCTGCTGCGGCGGGCGGCGGCTGATGAGCACCAGCCCCGGGTCCTCGTCCTTTGCAGCGGGCTGACGGCTGCGGCGGCCGGTGTCGGCCTTGGGGGCGCGGCCTGCGCCGCCGGCGGCACTGCGGGGGCTGCCGGTGCGCTCATTGCGCTCACTGCGCGGGGCACGGCCTGCACCACCGGCTGCAGCCGGGCGGGCATTGCGGTCGTTCGGGGTGTTCCGGTCGCTGCGGCGGCCTGCATTGCGGCGGTCGCCGTTCGGGGCATTCTGGCCCTGCACGGCCTGAGCACCCTGCGCGGTCTTGATGGCCGGGGCAGCGGGAGCAGCCGGGGCCTTTCTGGCCGAGCGCAGCGGCGTTGCCTCCGGGGCGCTTACAAAGTGCGGGTCAAATTTGGGCTGGGCATTGCTGCCGCGGGCCGGGGCGTTCTGCTCCCGGCGGGGGCGGCTGTTGTTGTTATTGTTGGAACGGCGGTCATTGCTGCGCCCGCCGGAAGTACGCTTGGGATCATCCATGGTTCGTTCCTCTTTTTCCGGTTTTACGGGCTGCTTTGCCTGCGCTTTAGGCACGGCAGCAGCCTTTTTTTCAGGCTTTGCAGGGGCGGCCGCCTTCGCGGGCTTTGCCTGCTGTTCCGGCTGCTTCCCGGCCTGTTCGGGGGCAGCTTTGGGCTTTTTGCCGCGCACGGGCGGCTCCGGGCGCACCGGGGCGGGCACGCCGTCCCACGGGTGGCCGGACACCACCGGGATCTTCCGGCGGTTCAGCTTTTCGATGCCGGCCAGATACTCCTGCTCCTCCGGGGCGCAGAAGCTGACGGCGGTGCCGTCGGCTCCGGCACGGGCCGTGCGGCCAATGCGGTGCACATAGGTCTCCGGCACCTCGGGCAGGTCGTAGTTGAACACATGGGAAAGCTCGCTGATATCAATGCCGCGTGCGGCGATATCGGTCGCCACCAGCACCCGGGTCTTGCCGGACTTGAAATCCTCCAGCGCGGTGACGCGGGCGGTCTGACTCTTGTTGCCGTGGATGGCGGCGGCGGGGATGCCCTGCTTTGTCAGATCCTTTGCGATCTTATCCGCGCCGTGCTTGGTGCGGCTGAACACCAGCGCATTGACCACCGGCGGCTGCAGATTTTTGATGAGCCACGGCAGCAAAAGCTTTTTGTTGCCCTTTTCCACATAGTACAGGCTCTGCTGGATGCGGTCCACGGTGCTGGACACCGGGTCTACCTTGACAAAGGCGGGGTCGCGCAGGATGCCGGCAGCCAGCTGCTCGATCTCGGCGGGCATGGTGGCACTGAACATCAGGTTCTGGCGCTGGGCGGGCAGCTTTGCAATGACCTTTTTCACGTCATGGACAAAGCCCATGTCCAGCATCCGGTCGGCCTCGTCCAGCACAAAGATCTCCAAAGCGGACAGGTCGATAAAGCCCTGTCCGATCAGGTCATTCAGCCGTCCCGGGCAGGCGATAAGGATGTCCACGCCCTTTTTCAGCGCTTCCACCTGCGGTGCCTGTCCCACACCGCCAAAGATGACGGTGCTGCGCAATTTCAGGTACTTGCCGTAGGCTTCAAAGCTTTCGCCGATCTGCAAAGCCAGCTCCCGGGTGGGGGTCAAAATCAGCGCACGGACAGCGCCCTTGCGGCGGGGCGCATTGGCGGTGAGCCGGTCCAGCATGGGCAGCGCAAAAGCCGCCGTCTTGCCGGTGCCGGTCTGGGCGCAGCCCATCAGATCCCGGCCTGCCAGCACCGGCGGGATGGCCGCTGCCTGAATGGGCGAGGGGGTCTCGTAGCCCGCTTCCTGCACAGCACGCAGCAGCGGGGCGGACAGATTCAGTTCTTTAAATGTCATGGTTCTCCTATTATTCTGTGATCTTCCGGCACTCGATGTAGTAGCGCTTTTCCTCCGCGTGTCCCATGCTGAAGGTCTTGCGGGGCAGCACGCCGCCCATCACAACGCCGCGGAACAGGTCGCTCTTGGCGAAGGGCGGCATCAAAAACGCCACTGCGCCCTGCTTGCACAGCGCACGCACAGCCGGTTCGTCATGCACATAGTCCACCTTTGCTTCCGGGTGGCGCTCGATATAATCCGAAATAAAATCGTCGATGGTGCCCACGGTCAGCGGCTCGGTGGGGTCCTCAAAGCTGAGCACATTGGCCATGTGGGGGCCTGCCAGCGTAAAGGGCTGCTTTTTGCTGCCGCCAAAGCAGCAGCCGGCCATGTTGGAATCGCTCCATGTAATGAGGCTCAGCAGCACGGTGGCGCAGTCTACGTTGAACAGCACCCGGTGGATGGGCTCGATCTCAATAGCCGGGGAGTGCACGTTGCACACCTCTGCCAGACACCAGCGGGCGGGGTGATTTTCTGCCTGCTCCGGGGTCAGGGTCTTTTTCAGCTCCTCCCAGCAGGCCTTTGCGGTAGCCAGCGAGTGGTTGCCATCGCCCACGGCCAGCGTCAGCGGGTCGCGGCGGGTGGCATCGGGGTATTTCTTGTCAAATTCTTCCTGACTGCCCAGCACGGTCAGCGCATTTTCAATCTGTGCGATGATGGCGGGGTCCTCCACTGCCCAGCCTGCCACATGGCCGCCGCCCAGCATCAGCTCGCCCTCGTATACCTTGGGCAGGCTGTCCTTGTGGGCGGCAATGGGCTCGATGAGGGTGCAGTCCGGGTCGTCCGCCAGCATCATGATGTGGGGCGTTTCCAGCGCAGCGCCGGTGCGTACCTTCATGCGGGGCGGGATGCGGCTTTCCACGGTGCACTCGCTGGGGCGCACGGTGCATTTTTCGCCCCGGCGGTAGCTGTATGCTTCCAAGTCCACACGCCCTACAAGACCCTGCCGCACCCGGCCGCTCTGCTCGGTGCGCTCTACATAGATAAAGCCGTCCACCGCCCGGGTGAGCACGTTCTGGGCATAGTCCTGCATGGTGGCGTGGATCTTTTCCACCCGCGCGTCGGCGTCTCCGTCCTCCAGATACACCTCCGGCAGGATCAGGTTCAGGGTGCTGGGCGCACCCGCAGCGGTCTCTTCTGCCCGCTGCCAGTAGCTGCGGTCACTGGTAAACTGGTCACAGGCAATACAGCCCCACTGCTCCAGCGGCACCTGCTCCGAAGGCAGCAGGATGTGTGCGGGTGCAAAACAGGTAGTCGGTTTCATAGTCGTTTCCTCCCCTCTTTATAAAAGCCGCTTCTCAGCGGAACGCTGCGGCATCGTGCACCACAACGTGCTTCACACCGGCATCGGCAGCGGCCTGCTCCAGCGCAGCGCGGCTGTCCGCATCCAGTGCGGTGCTGCTGGTGACCAGCAGGTTTTCCATGCCAAGGGACGTACCGGTGGTGCCAAGAGCATCGGTAGCAGCGGTGCACAGTGCGTCCGGGTAGCTGACCCACAGGGTCACGCTGCCCGCAAAGCGGGTCTGCCATGCGGCGATATCCGCCGTCAGCTGGGCGGCGCGTCCCTCCCGGCTCTTGCCGCCGGAAGCGCCGAAGTCCTGCTTGCGGGTGATGATATTGGGGAACTGCACCCCGGTAAGCACCACCTGCTCGTAGCCCATGCCCTGCACCTCCTCAATGAGGTCGCCGACATACTGCACCGCGCTTGCGGCAAAGGGGTTCATCCATGCCTTGCCGCCCTTGGCTGCGCTGACGTTATCCAGCCAGAGTCTGTTGCCGTCGTAGTGCACGCCCATGCTGCGGTCGGTGTACACCGACACCGGGTCGGTAAAGGCGGCAAGCTGCGCCGCCGGGATGATGCCCTCCTCCCGCAGGATGGCGGCGATATTGGCCGCATCCACCGGGTTTTCGGTGATGCTCTGGGCAGCGGCTGCCACCCCGGAAGCATAATACACCGTGCCAGCGGCGTCCTTCAGAGTGACAAGGGCGTAGTCTGCGCCCTGCTGCTTCAGCTGCCGGGCGGCGGCGCGGATGGCGGCTTCATCGGTCAGGGTGGTCACGTCCAGCTCTGCCCAGCTGCCGCCGGTAATGGCCTTGCCGTCCAGCGGCTTTTCCTCCTCCGGCTCAGACGCTGCCTGCGAAGCAGCGGCGCTGCTTGCCGCCGCAGCAGAGGAGGCGGCTGCCTCGGCGCGGGAAGCGCTTTCGGCCTCCAGATCCCGATCCTTGACCACGGTATACCAGGTGTGGGTGGCCCAATCCAGCACATGGGGTGCGGCAAACCATGCGGCTGCCAGCACTGCCGCCACCAGCACCACGATGCCGATGCCGCGCTTTACGCGCGTTTCCCTGCTGTAAAAGCTGCGGTTATAATGCTTGACCTTCTGACGTTTATTCTTAGCCATGGTATCCTTTCCTCCCTGTCTGCATTACAGGATGACGGAATGTCCGGTAAAGCCATAGATCGCCAGCGCCAGCACGCCGATATACACCAGCGTGATGGGCAGGCCGCGGAATGCCTTGGGGATAGCTTTGCTGCGCAGGCGGTGGCGCGCCTCGGTGACCAGCAGCACCGCCAGCACATAGCCAAGGCCGCTGCCAAGGCCAAAGCCAAGGCTCTGGCCAAGGGTAAAGGACTGGGTGCGCTCCACCAGCACCGTGCCCAGCACGCCGCTGTTCAGCGCGGCCAGCGGCACGATGCGCAGCAGCTGGGCGCGGCGGGGCAGGCTGCGCAGCAGCCACAGCACCAGATGCTCCGCCAGACACACCACGGCAATGCTGGCAATATACACCAGCGGGCGCAGCTGGGCGCGGTTATCCAGCGGGGCAATGAACCGCCCGGCAAGAAAAGCCACCGGCGCCACCAGCACCTGCGTGATGCACAGCATCATGCCGAACAAGGCGCTGCTGGTGCGGTCGTCCCCCACCAGCTGCACCATGCGGGACACGCCCAGTGCACGGGTAAAGACAGCGTTCTGTGCAAAAATGGCCAGCAGTGCATAGCTGAAAAACACTGCCGAGCTGCTTACAACTTCCTTCACGGTTCGCGGTTCCCCTCCTTCTGGTAGTGCACGGTCAGGGTATCCCGTGCTTCCTTTTTCAGATATTCCTTGCGCTTTGCAGCCGCAGCGCGCCAGATGGCGCACAGGATGCCCAGCACGATAAAGCCGCCCGCCGGCATCTTAGCCAGCGGCAGCAGCGCCCAGCGCCCCACCGGGGCACCGAACACGGTGCCAAGGCTGAGCCACTCGCGCACCACGCCCACCACGAGCAGCAGCAGCGCGTAGCCCACGGTGATGCGCACGCCCTTGGAAACGGCCTTGTGCACTGTCTCCTGCACGCGGCCGAAGCGGTAGGTCAGAAGCGGCTCCACCACCAGCATGGGCAGGTAGATGCCAAGGTTCAAAAGCCCGGTGCCAAACACGAAGTTCAAAATGGGATATGCCGCCAGGTACACCACAGCGGCGCTGGCTGCGTACAAAAGTGCACGGGGCAGCAGCTTTTTTTGCAGCTGCTCCGGGGTAGGCTCCTCGTCCCGCAGGGGTACAAGGCGGCTGAGCAGGCAGGCCAGCACGCGGGAGGGCACCAGCAGCAGCGTCACCGCCGCCGCCAGCATCAGGCCGTTCTGGCCGGTGGTAGCCACGACCACCAGCGGTGCCAGACCCATGCCCTGCATGACCACCGGGTTATTCAGGAACACGCGGTCGTGATGGGCAAACTTTTCGGGGTCCTTTAAAATCAGTTCCGCAGTACGCTTTTTCATTCCGCAGCCTCCTTTCGTTCGGACGGCAGACGGTGCAGCAGACGGTACAGCCGCTCCTCGGTGCGGTCAATGAGCGCGGACACGCTGTTGACGGCCAGCAGTGCAAAGCAGACGCCGGTCTCGTACACGCCGAAATAGCGGAAGCCCATGGTGGCAGCACCCACCAGGGCGCCGTACAGGATGCGTCCGAGCCGGTGATGGGCGCAGGTGTAGGGTTCGTTGAGCAGGAACACCGCACAGAACAGCACCGCACCGGTGTGCAGCTCGTCCCGGATGCCCTGCAGGCGGGGCAGCAGGCTGCTGAAGAGGGTGCTGTCCGCCAGACCCACCTGACGCGGGAAGAAGAAGGCGATGAGCCCGCAGGTGATCAGAAAACTTGCCGATGCGCCGATGTGCACGTCCTTCCGGGTCCACAGCACGAGGCCGCAGGCCAGAATGACCAGCGCCGCGCCGGTGCCCATGGGGGCAGCAAACTCGCCCAGCACAACGGCGAGGGCGTTCAGGTTCAGGATGCCGCCGCTGCGCAGGGTATCCTCGATGGTGCTGCTTACCGGCACGGCGGAGGCGTTCCACAGGGGCAGCGGCGTATAGGGCTGCGGGTAGCGCACCACCTGCTCCGGCCACGATACCGCCGCCACGGCGTAGCCCACGGCAGCGGGGTTGAAGGGATAGCTGCCGTAGCCGCCAAAGACCTCCTTGCCGATCAATACGCCCGCCAGCACTGCCACCACCAGCACATAGATGTCCACGGTGGCGGGCATGAGCAGGGCGATGATCAGGCTGAAGCTCTCGTTGGAGAGATCTTTATTGGTGTACACCCGATGGCGCAGCAGCGCCACCAGACGGTCGCACAGGTTGCCGGTAAGCAGGGCGATGCCGCACAGCAGCAGCGGACGCGCCCCATAGAAATAGCAGGCCATGCACAGCAGCGGCACACACAGCCAGAAAACGTGCTTATAGTACCGGCCGGTCTTTTGCAGCTGCCGCTCCTGCTCTTGGATCAAAGCTTCATCCATATACGGGCCTCCTTACAGGCTGGCCAGTGCGCCCACAGCCGCAGCAGGGTCGGCGGCGCCGAACACGGCACTGCCTGCCACCAGCACGTCGGCACCGGCTTCTACGCACAGGGGTGCGGTGGCGGCATCCACGCCGCCGTCCACCTCCAGCAGGTAGGAAAGGCCGCGTGCTTCCCGCTCTGCCTTGAGCCAGCGGAGCTTGTCCAGCGCCGAGGGCATGAACTTCTGCCCGCCGAAGCCGGGCTCCACGCTCATCACCAGCACCAGATCCAGCTGGTC
>OOAG01001834.1_pt1 | contig 14805 bp, 9 predicted proteins | sample 1671461 | NCBI WGS metagenome assembly OOAG01 (sample SAMN06348159, study PRJEB24527) | human gut metagenome | biome: human gut; feature: ankylosing spondylitis patient; material: feces | host: Homo sapiens | place: China | collected 2015-10 | reverse complement strand
GAATGACCTGAAAGCTCATTTCAGACCGGAATTTCTGAACCGGTTGGATGAGATCATTATGTTCAAGCCACTGACGAAGACCAATATCCGCTCGATTATTGATCTGCTGGTCAAAGATGTAAACCGTCGGCTGGAAGAAAAAGAACTTCAGATCGAACTGACAGAAGCTGCAAAAGATTTTGTAGTGGAAGGCGGATACGATCCGATGTATGGTGCAAGACCACTGAAGCGGTATCTGCAGAAAAATGTGGAGACGCTTGCAGCAAGACTGATCCTTGCAGGAAATGTCGGTCGGGGTGATACAATTCTGATCGATGTCAGAGATGGAAAACTGGAGGCTGTGGTAAAGCAGGGATAAGCTGGACGGCATAAATTGATAGCCGGAAGAGAGCAAAGAAGAAAGAGATGAAAAGCCCCCCGTGGTATGGTACAATAAAAGTACTGTATCACGGGGGATTTTTAATGTATACAAGAAATGAAAGGTATCTGACTATCATATAAAAGGGGAGCATTCTATGCGGAAAATAATTTTTCATATTGATGTAAATTCTGCATATCTAAGCTGGACGGCAGTAGAGGAGCTGAAAAATGGGGGAAAAGTAGATCTCCGGCAGATTCCTGCGATCATTGGCGGGGATCAGAAGTCCCGCCACGGAGTTGTTCTTGCAAAATCTCCGTCGGCAAAAAAGTACGGGATCAGGACGGGGGAACCGGTTGTAAATGCATTCCGGAAATGCCCGAATCTTATCATGAGAGCACCGGATCATAGAATGTATCATGAGAAGAGCCGGAGACTGATGGAGTATCTGCGTACATTTACGGAAAAGATTGAGCAGGTCAGTGTGGATGAATGTTATATGGATTTTACGGAGATTGCGTACAGATTTCCGTCTCCGCAGGAGGGAGCTGAATGGATCAGGGAGGGTGTGAAGAGGAAGTTTGGTTTTACGGTGAATATTGGTATTTCAGAGAATAAGCTGCTGGCAAAGATGGCTTCAGACTTTGAAAAACCGGATAAGACGCATACCCTTTTCCCGGATGAGATCCGGCAGAAGATGTGGCCGCTTCCGGTCAGTGAGCTGTATATGGCAGGCAGATCCAGTGTGGAAATACTGAAAAAGCTGGAGATCAATACGATCGGTGACCTGGCGGGGGCAGAGGAAGCACTGATCGAGCTTCATCTGAAAAGTCATGGGCGTATGCTGTGGGAGTTCGCCAACGGGATCGGAGATGATCAAGTGCAGTCTGTACCGGATGAGGCAAAAGGAATCGGAAATTCAACGACACTGGCGGAAGATGCAGTCACCTATGAAGAAGCAGAAAAAGTGCTGAAGAATCTGGCAGAGAGTGTCGGCACAAGATTGAAGAAAGCAGGGAAAAAAGCCGGAATGCTCAGTGTGGAGATCCGGTATTTTGATTTTCGGAATGCATCGCATCAGATGCAGCTGGAAAAGCCGTCCGCACAGCCGGAGGTACTGCTTGAAAAGGCGGGGAAATTATTTCAGGAGTTATGGAGCGGAGAGCCGGTAAGACTGTTAGGGATCAGGACTTCTAAGCTGGTGGAAGAGTCCGCACCGGAGCAGTTGACCCTGTTTGACCTGAAGCCACCGGAAGAACCGGATGAAAAGCATAAGAAACTGAAAGCGGCACTGGAGGAATTGAACAACCGTTTTGGGAAAGATACTGTTATAAAAGGAACTCTGTACCGTCCGAAGAAAAAGTGAGAGCAGAAAAATGCATTGCCCGGCTCAGGCAGTGTGGGCAGCAGAGGCAGGAGAAAAAGTGGCACATAAAGAAAAATTATGTTATGCTATAGCAGTGAAAGTCTATGCAAGGAGGGAAGCGTTGTGAGATTAGATACATTATTGGAGCGATTGGAATATAAAGTGGTTCAGGGAAGTGCAGAAACGGAAGTGACAACCCTGATCAATGATTCAAGAAAAGTAGAGAACGGGTCTGTTTTTGTCTGCATCAGCGGTGCAGTGTCAGACGGTCATAAGTATGCGGCAGAAGTTGCAGAAAAAGGAGCGGCTGCATTAGTTGTGGAGAAAGATGTGGAAGTGCCGGCAGATGTGACGGTCATTAAAGTCGAAGATACGAGATATGCACTGGCACTGATGTCAGCAGCGTATTTTGGCTATCCGGCAGAGAAACTGAAGATTGTGGGAATTACCGGTACAAAAGGAAAGACGACGACCACTTATATGATCAAGTCTATTCTGGAGGAGACAGGACATAAGGTCGGGCTGATCGGAACGATCGAGGCGATCATCGGAGAGAAAAAGATCCCTGCGGCCAATACGACACCGGAGTCCTATACGATCCATCAGTATTTTGCAGAGATGGTAAAAGAAGGATGTGACTGTGTGGTCATGGAGGTGTCTTCGCAGGGACTGATGCTCCACAGGACAGCAGGGATTCCGTTTGAGATCGGTATTTTTACGAATCTGGGAAGAGATCATATCGGACCGAATGAACATAAAGATTTTGAAGATTATAAGAGATGTAAGGGACTTCTGTTCAAGCAGTGCAGACTTGGGATCGCGAATGTGGATGACCAGTATTTTGAGGATGTTTTCTCAGGGGCAACCTGTAAAGTGGAGACCTTTGGATTTTCAGAAAAGGCAGATCTGCGTGCAGAAAATGTGCGGCTGGTATCCAGACCGGGATATCTGGGAGTGGCATATCATGTAGCCGGAGTGATGGAGTTTGATGTTGAGATCGACACTCCGGGAACGTTCAGCGTCTACAATTCTCTGACTGCGATCTCGGTATGCAGACATTTTGAAGTACCGGCAGAACTGATCAAAGATGCCCTGAAAAAGGCAAAGGTAAAGGGAAGAATTGAGATGGTCAAAGTGTCGGATGATTTTACGCTGATGATCGATTATGCTCATAATGCGATGAGTCTGGAGAGTCTTCTGACCACATTGAAAGAATATCATCCGAAGCGTCTGGTATGCTTATTTGGATGCGGGGGAAACCGTTCCAGAGACAGAAGGTTTGAGATGGGAGAGGTTTCAGGAAGACTGGCAGACCTGACGATCATTACCTCGGATAACCCGAGATTTGAAGAGCCGCAGGCGATCATTGATGATATCAAGACCGGTATTGGAAAAACCAATGGAAAATACGTAGAGATCTGTGACCGTAAGGAGGCCATCAAGTATGCCATCAGTCACGGTGAAGTGGGAGATGTGATCGTGCTTGCAGGAAAAGGGCATGAGGATTATCAGGAGATCAAAGGCGTGAAATATCCGATGGACGAGAGAGTCCTGATTGCAGAAGTTCTTGAGGAACTGAAAGAAGAAAAGCAGGAGAAGGATCAGAACAAGTAGATCCTGAATCAAAGCAGGGCAGTAAAATCGGGATAAAAAGTCAGAACCGAAAATAAGCAGGAAGTGTGGCAGGAAAAGCGTGTTTGCAGATATAATAGTAGATATTCAACATGAAAAACTGGATAAGATCTTTCAGTACCGCATCCCGGAAGAACTGGAGTCAAGACTTCAACCGGGAATGGAAGTGGTTGTGCCATTCGGAAAAGGAAACCGGCAGATCAAAGGATACGTGACAGGTTTTTCGGAAAAATGCGAATACGACCTTTCCAAAGTGAAATCCATCCTGTCTATTTCTGAAAAGGGAATGGAGATTGAGACCAGGCTGATTGCTCTTGCGGCATGGATGAAAGAGCATTATGGCGGGACAATGATCCAGTCGCTCAAGACCGTTCTGCCGATCAGGCAGAAAGAGAATGCAAAGGTAAAGAAGCATTTACGGCTTCTCCTTTCGGAAAAAGAGGGAGAAGAAAAGCTTGCATTTTATAGAAAAAAGAACCAGAAGGCACGGGCAAGACTGCTGGAAGCACTGCTTGCAGACCGGCTTTTAGATTATGAACTGGTGACCGGAAAGCTGAATATTACCCTGCCGGTGATCCGTGCGTTAGAAGAGCAGGGAGTACTGAAGCTCGAATCCGAGCAGATCTACCGTAATCCGGTGCAGCAGGGAACGCAGCAGGAGCGAACCATCACCTTTACTTCAGAACAGGAGCAGGTAATCCGGGGATTCCGTGAGGATTATCTGGCGGGAAAGCGAAAGACATATCTCATCCATGGAGTGACAGGGAGCGGCAAGACGGAAGTTTATATGGAAATGATCCATACGGTTGTGGAACATGGCAGACAGGCGATCGTTCTGATCCCGGAGATCGCACTGACGTATCAGACTGTCATGCGGTTTTACAGGAAGTTCGGAGACCGGGTTTCAATTATGAATTCCAGGCTTTCTGCGGGGGAACGTTATGATCAGATGATGCGTGCAAAGCGGGGAGAGATCGATGTGATGATCGGTCCCCGCTCTGCCCTGTTTACACCATTTCCGAATCTTGGACTGGTGGTGATCGACGAGGAACATGAGCCGACTTACAAAAGTGAGCAGATTCCCAGGTATCATGCACGGGAAACTGCGATCCAGAGAGCAAAAGAAGAGGATGCAAGCGTTGTCCTTGGAAGTGCGACGCCCTCAATGGAGGCGATGTACCGGGCGAGGAAGGGTGAGTATGTTCTGTATGAAATGCGGCATCGTTCCAGAATGCAGCAGATGGCAAAGGTGTATACTGTAGATATGCGGGAAGAACTGAAGAACGGGAATCATACGATCCTGAGCGGGAAGCTGCAAAGTCTGATGGAAGAGCGGCTGGAGCGGGGAGAGCAGATCATACTGTTTTTGAACCGGCGTGGATATTCGGGATTTGTGTCCTGCAGGGAGTGTGGACATGTGATCCAGTGTCCACACTGCAATGTATCCCTTTCCGTTCATAAAGGAGGGAAAATGGTCTGCCATTACTGTGGATATGAGCAGCCGAAGATTCGGGTCTGCCCGGAGTGCGGGTCCGGTTTTATCGGAGAATTTAAAGCCGGAACGCAGCAGATCGAGGAGATGGTGAGACGACGTTTCCCACAGGCAAAAGTCCTGCGGATGGATATGGATACGACGAAAAAGAAAGATGCACATACAAAAATTCTTTCAGCATTTGCCAATGAAGAGGCGGATGTGCTGGTAGGAACGCAGATGATCGTAAAGGGACATGATTTCCCGAATGTGACGCTGGTGGGGGTGCTGGCAGCAGATCTGTCATTGTATACCGATGATTACCGTTCAGGGGAACGGACCTTTCAGTTGCTGACGCAGGCAGCAGGACGTGCCGGAAGAGGGATGCGGGAAGGAGAAGTGGTCATTCAGACTTATTCTCCGGAGCATTATGCGATCAAAGCTGCGGCGGCACAGGACTATGAAGCTTTTTATGAGCAGGAGATCCGGTACAGGGAGCTGCTGGGGTATCCTCCGGCAGAAGAACTGATGGCTGTGCTGGCGGCAGGAGAAGATGAAAGGCTTCTGGAGACGGGATGTAAGTATTTGAAAGAATATGTCTTAAGGATCAAAGGAAAAGCACCACTGGAAGTGATCGGTCCGGCAAGTCCGGGAGTAGATAAGATTAAAGATATTTACCGCCGGGTAATCTATATTAAAGCACCGGAATACAGAACGCTGATCCGGGTAAAAGATCTGATGGAGCAGTATATTGAGATCAATTCAGGCTTTGCAAAGCTGAGGATCCAGTTCGATTTTAATCCGACGAACCTGTGAGAATAAAAGAGAAATTAAGGTAAGATTAAGAAGGAGAAGGTTATGGCAATCAGAGAAGTAAGAAAAATCGGGGATGAAATTCTCGGAAAGCAGTGTAAAGAAGTAAAAAAAATGACCATCAGGACAAAGATTCTGATTGGTGATATGCTGGATACGATGTATGAAAAGATGGGAGTCGGTCTGGCAGCACCACAGGTAGGAATCCTCAAGCGGATCGTGGTGATCGATGTAGGCGAGGGACCGATCGTACTGATCAATCCGGAGATCATCGAGACTTCCGGTGAGCAGACCGGAGAAGAAGGATGCCTGAGTGTTCCGGGAAAATGGGGCATTGTGACACGTCCGAATTATGTGAAAGTACGGGCATTGAATGAAGAGATGGAAGAATTTGAAATCGAGGGAGAAGGACTTCTTGCAAGAGCATTCTGCCATGAGATCGATCATCTTTCGGGGCATCTTTATGTGGATAAGGTGGAAGACGGACTGCATGATGTAGAACCGGTGGAGGAACCGGAAGACTGAAAATCCTTGAAATACAGACAGTGCAGAGAAGAATAAAAAAAGGGAGGATCAATGATGAAGATTATCTTTATGGGAACGCCGGATTTTTCAGTGGGAACGCTGGAGGCACTGATCGAAGCAGGACATGAAGTGTGTCTGGTGGTAACGCAGCCGGACAAGCCGAAGGGAAGAGGCAAAGAAATGCAGCCCACTCCGGTGAAAGCAGCGGCAATGAAGCATGGAATCCCGGTGTATCAGCCGAAGAAGATCAGGGATCCTGAGTGTGTGGAAGAATTAAGAAAATATCAGGCAGATGTTATGGTTGTGATTGCATTTGGACAGATCCTTCCAAAGTCAATTCTGGAAATGACACCATATGGGTGCATCAATGTGCATGCCTCACTTCTTCCAAAGTACCGCGGTGCAGCACCGATCCAGTGGGCGATCATCAACGGAGAAAGTGTGACCGGAGTAACGACCATGCAGATGGATGAAGGACTGGATACAGGAGATATGATCCAGAAGACGGAAGTTGAGATCACACCGGACGAGACCGGTGAGTCACTGCATGATAAACTGGCAGCTGCAGGTGCGGCATTATGCGTGGAGACGCTGAAAGCAGTGGAAACACATACAGCAATCTTTGAAAAGCAGGGAGAAAGTCCCACCGCTTATGCACGGATGTTGGATAAAAAGCTTGGAAATATCGACTGGAGCAGATCTGCCGTTGAGATCGAACGGCTGGTTCGTGGTTTAAATTCCTGGCCAAGTGCCTATACTCAATGGGATGGAAAGGTGATGAAGATCTGGAAAGCTAAAGCAGAGCCGGGAGCGGGTGTGCAGGCAGGCGGAACAGAGACAGAAAAGCTTCAGGGAGAATCACAGACAGTGGCAGGAACTGTCGTTGCAGTGGAAAAAGACAGCTTTACAGTACAGACAGGTGAAGGACGACTGAAGGTGCTGCAGCTTCAGATTCCGGGGAAAAAGCGGATGGATGCGGATGCATTTTTAAGAGGATATAGCCTGAAGCCGGGAACTGTATTTACAACAGAAGCATAGAGCAGGAAAATGGACAGAATTTAAATTCAGGAGGCAGAGAAGATGTTCTACTATTATTATGACTGGACTTATATATTAGTACTGATCGGTGTGGTATTAAGCCTTTTGGCATCGGCAAAAGTAAAAAGCACGTTTGCAAGATATTCTAATGTACGCAGTTATTCAGGCATGACGGGAAGGGATGCGGCAGAAAAGATTTTGCATCGGAACGGCATTTATGATGTACAGATCATCCATATTTCAGGAAATCTGACAGATCATTATAATCCAACGAACAAGACACTGGCATTATCAGATCCGGTTTATCATTCGACTTCCGTTGCAGCAATCGGTGTCGCAGCACATGAATGTGGTCATGCAGTGCAGCATCAGGTAGGGTATGCACCGCTTTCTGTCCGTTCTGCTTTAGTGCCGGCGGCAAATTTTGGTTCTATGATCTCGTGGCCATTGATCATTATTGGACTGATGTTCAACGGGCAGATGTCCGCAATGCTGATCAATCTGGGAATCCTGTTGTTCTCACTGGCAGTCCTCTTTCAGATTGTGACTTTACCGGTAGAGTTCAATGCGTCACACCGGGCAGTAAATGTCCTGGAGACGGCAGGAATGTTGCATCCTGAAGAGATCAGCGGTGTGAAGAAAGTACTGGGAGCAGCGGCACTGACGTATGTGGCAAGTGCAGCGGCACAGATTTTACAGTTATTACGTCTTCTGATCCTTACAAGAGGACGCAGAGACGATTAAAGTGCAGAACAGAAATGCTGGAGGAAAAAGATGGGCAGACAGGTCAATGAGCGGGAAATCGTTCTCGCAGTATTGATGGAAATAACAGAAAATGGAGCATACAGCCATAAAATTCTCGGAGAGGTACTGTCGAAATATCAATACCTTGAGAAGAAAGAGCGTGCGTTTATTACCAGGGTGACCGAGGGAACGCTGGAGCATCTGATTGAGATCGATTCTATTCTGGATCAGTTCTCGAAAGTAAAAGTGAAGAAGATGAAACCGGTGATCCGCAATATCTTAAGAAGCGGAGTTTACCAGTTAAAATATATGGACAGCGTACCGGATCATGCGGTGTGCAGCGAGGCAGTCAAACTGGCAGTAAGAAAAGGCTTTTCAGGATTAAAGGGGTATGTGAACGGAGTGCTGCGGAGTGTGGCAAGAGGACTGGATACATTGGACTATCCGCAGGAAGGAATTGAGGCACTTTCAATCCAATATTCTATTCCGACATGGATTCTCAGGCTGTGGGAAAAAAGTTATGGGGAGGAAGTCACCCGTACCATGGCAGCCGATTTCCTGAAAGAAAGGCCGGTCACGATCCGGTGCTGTCAGAATAAAGTAACTCCGGAGCAACTGAAAAAGGAACTGGAACAGGAAGGGGTAACTGTGCAGGAGCATCCTTATCTGCCGTACGCCTTTTTCATCAGCGGATATGATTATCTTGAAAGCCTGGACTGCTTCTGGAAAGGCTGGTTTACTGTGCAGGATGTAAGTTCTATGCTGGTGGCAGAGCTGGCAGCCCCGGAAGCAGGGAATAAAATTGTGGATATCTGTGCTGCTCCGGGTGGAAAATCCTTACATATTGCGGAGAAACTGTGGATAACTGACCGAAATGAAGCGAAAAAAGGCGAAGTAGAAGCCAGGGATCTGACGGAATATAAAGTAGGACTCATTGAAGAAAATATTGCCAGGATGGAACTTGAAAATATTCATGCGGTCTGCAGGGATGCAACCGTACCGGATGAAGCATGGAAAGAAAAAGCAGATATTGTCCTTGCAGATCTATTGTGGTTGTTATATCTGTTATGATTGTGCAAATCTATTATATTTATTCAAAAAAAGATGATTGTTTAAACTTTATTTCTTTACTTTGTTATTTATACAGTGAGACTTATAGCGAACTTAAACTAGAAAGATTATGAAAATAAGGCAGATTTGTATGGTGGTGCTGTTATGGTTGGGAGTGATTCCGGCAGTGCAGGCACAGAGTTTCGACAAATTATGGAAAGAAGTAGAACAGGCAGGAAAAAAGAGTTTGCCTAAAACAGTAATAAAATTGACTGACGAGATTTACCGGAAAGGAGAAAAAGAAAAGAATTCCGCCCAGATGCTGAAGGCATATATGTGGAGGATGAAATATCAGGAAATAATGACTCCCGACAGTTTTTATGTCGGTCTGACCGGGCTGGAACAATGGGCGAAACAAACTAAACAGCCTATGGACCGTGCTATATTGCACTCATTGATAGCGGGAATCTATGCTGATTATGCAGCCAATAACCAATGGGAGCTCCGGAGAAGGACGGAAATCGTGGAGGAAGCTCCTTCCGCAGATCTACGCGAATGGACAGCAAATATATTCGTAGAGAAAGTGCGGACAAATGTGAAAGAGGCTCTGGCGGACTCTGTGCTGCTGCTCAAAACGTCCTCACGCGATTATATTCCTTTTGTGGAATTAGGGGAGACTAGTGAATATTATCACCATGATATGTATCATTTGTTGGCTTCCCGTGGCATAGAATCCTTGAACCGGATAGAAAGACTTAGTAGCGGAACATTACCGGGCGATATTTCTTCGGATCCGGTAAAACAGGATATTATATCTATCTATGGAAATATGATTTCCGCCTATCAGGCAGCCGGTCTGAACGAAGGATACGTGTTGGCACTGCTCAACTATTTGCAGTGGCGACGCATGGCGGATCAGGTGTTCCGTTCCTTCCAGGCTAAAAACGGGTTGATAGGACTGACGCAAGATCCTTATTTGGCTGCATTGAATGAACTGAAAAGCAAATTCAAATCGGAACCGATATGTGCTGAAGTTTATTTGGCGCAAGCTCAGTTTGCAATTGAAAAAGACCAGCCGGTAAGTGCCTTGAAACTGTGTGACGAGGCAATCGGACTTTATCCGTCTTACCATAGGATTAATGCTTTGAAGAATCTGAGGCAGGAGATTCTATCTCCTTACTTGAATGTCAATGTGATCAGCCAGGCTTTTCCCGGCGAAGAAATTAAACTGAGAGCTTCGCATAAGAATCTGGACGGTTTTACGGTACGCCTTTTTAATAAAGCGAAGAAGTTGGTGAAGGAACAGCATTATTCGGTTCTTCGTCCGGAAGATTATCGGACGCAGGACACGGTGTTCACTTTCAAGTCCCCGGAAGTGGGAGCTTACGTCATGCGTATTGTTCCTGATATTCGTGCCAAGCGGGATAGTGAAAGTGAGTTTAACGTGACCCGCTTCAAAGTGTTGACGTGCCGTTTGCCGGGGCAACAGTATGAAGTGGCGGCCTTGGACGCTCAAACCGGGCATCCTGTACCCAACGCAAAGATAATATTGTATAGTAATGACGAAAAAGTGTTGCAGGAGTTTACGACGGGAGAAGAAGGAAAAGTGGTGTTCCCCTGGAAATCCGAATACAGATATTTGAAAGCTTCGAAAGGCGTGGATACAGCCATGCCGAAACGAAGTATTTACGGCGGAAGCTACGGTTATTACGATGATGAGGATGAAGCGACGGAAAGTATGACGTTATTGACCGACCGTTCCTTGTACCGTCCCGGTCAGACAGTGTATGTGAAAGGTATTGCTTATATGCAGAAATCGGATACAGCTAATGTGCTTCCCGGTAAAGATTATACTGTAACTTTGTTGGACACAAATAATCAGGAAGTGGGGCGTAAGTCGGTACGTACCAATGAATTCGGTTCGTTTACCACCGATTTCGCATTACCTTCGGCCTGTCTGAACGGAATGTTTTCTTTGACGGCGGGAGAAAGTAGAACGAATATCCGTGTGGAGGATTATAAACGTCCGACATTCGATATTACGTTTGAAAAGCAAACGGAAAGTTACCGACTCGGAGATGAAGTGCAGGTAAAAGGCAAGATACAGTCTTATAGCGGTGTGATGCTTCAGGACCTTCCGGTGAAGTATATGGTGAAGCGTTCTGTTCGCAGTTTCTGGAGGATTTCGGAGGCTGTACAGATTGCTTCGGGTGAAGTGACTGCCGACGGGAACGGAGAATTTACGATCCCGGTTCGCCTGGAAGAAAGTGCAGATTATAAGAATAATGATAAAATATATTATCGTTATTCTGTTGAAGCGACTGTTACCAATGCGGCAGGTGAAACACAGTCGTCTACGGAGATGATTTCGGCAGGACAGCGTTCATTGATTTTACAGACGGAGTTGAAAGAAAAGATTTGCAAGGATAGGCCGTTCAACATTGTGTTTGAAGCACAGAATCTGAACGGACAGCCTGTGGAAGTGAAAGGTACATACTCTTTATATCCGGCGAAAGATAAGGACTACAAGCAACTGGGCGAGAAACCGGTTGCAACCGGAACGTTTACTTCTAATAAGGAAATGACCTTCAATTGGGGGAAATTTTCTTCCGGGCCGTATGTGCTGAAGGCAACGGTGAAAGATAACCAGGGAAAAGAAGTGACGGCGGAAGCAAATACGATTCTTTTCTCTTCTGACGACAAACGTCCGCCTGTTCAGTCCGCCGTGTGGTTCTATGCAGAGAATACGGAATTTGACACTGCTCATCCGGCGGTATTCTATTTCGGAACTTCGGAAAAGGATACCTATATAATGATGAATGTATTTTGCGGTGATAAACTGCTGGAAAGTAAGGCACTGAATCTGTCCGATACGATTGTTCGTTTTCAATATCCGTATCAGGAAAGTTACGGTAACGGTATCTTCGTGAACTTCTGTATGGTGAGGGACGGACAGGTTTATCAGGAACGGGTTCAGGCGAGAAAACGTTTGCCGGACAAGACATTGGTGATGAAGTGGGACGTATTCCGTGATAAATTGCGTCCCGGACAGAAAGAGGAATGGAAACTGACAATCAAGACACCGCAGGGACAGGCTGCTCATGCCGAAATGTTGGCGACGATGTATGATGCCTCACTTGATAAAATCTGGAACCGCCGGCAGGATTTCCGGGTTTACTACCAGCAACTGCTTCCTTATTCCGATTGGATGAACGGATATGTTGGAAATAACTCCTACAATTATTGGTGGGATCGTAAGTCTCTCAAAGTACCTGCAATGTTGTATGACAGATTCGCTATGCAGCCTGATATAAGAAATGTATATGCGATGTCAGAATCCATAGCTGATGGAGTAGTGGTCAGAGGATATGCAGTGCAAAAGAAAATGTCGGTGACAGGCAGCGTTGTAAGCCGGAGCAATGCGGTGAGATATGCATCGGCGCTAGTTTCCGAAGATGCTGCGGATACAATGTTTGAATCGGAGTTAGTGCCAATGGCAGCAGGAAAGGCCGATGTCGCTTCCGGAGAAGAAGCGCTTCCTGAAGCTCCTGCCGGCTTGCGTACAAATCTTGCCGAGACTGCTTTCTTCTATCCCCAACTCCGTACCAATGAGCAGGGAGAGGTTTCTTTCTCTTTCACTATGCCCGAAAGTCTGACACGTTGGAATTTCCGTGGATATGCTCACACCAAGGGAATGTTAATGGGAACGCTGGACGGAGAAACTACTACCAGTAAAGAATTTATGCTGACCCCGAATCTGCCACGTTTCGTGCGTGTGGGCGATAAGACCTCTATTGCTGCCTCTGTCTCTAACATGACGGGCAAGCCGCAAGCAGGAACAGTAAGCATGATTCTTTTCGATCCGGTGACGGAGAAGGTTGTCGACACACAGAAACAGAAGTTCTCCGTTGAGGCAGGCAAGACAATTGGCGTGAACTTCATGTTTACCGTCAGTGATAAATACGAGGTATTGGGTTGTCGGATGATAGCCGATAGCGGCACATTTAGCGACGGAGAGCAACAATTGGTTCCGGTACTCAGCAACAAGGAACATTTGGTAGAGACACTGCCCATGCCTATACGTGGAGAAGAAACTCGCACCTTCTCGCTCGACAGTTTGTTCAACCGGCATAGTAAAACGGCAACAGACCGTAAACTGACGATTGAATTTACCGGAAATCCTGCTTGGTATGCTATTCAGGCATTGCCTTCTTTGAGCCTTCCGGTCAATAATAACGCTATTTCATGGGCTACCGCCTACTATGCGAATACATTGGCTTCGTATATAATGAACAGTCAGCCACGCATCAAGGCTGTGTTTGATAGCTGGAGACTTCAGGGCGGTACGAAGGAAACCTTCTTGAGCAACTTGCAAAAGAATCAGGAAGTGAAGAATATTCTGTTGTCCGAATCTCCGTGGGTACTCGAAGCACAGACTGAAGAACAGCAGAAAGAGCGTATCGCTACACTGTTCGACTTGAATAATATCCGTAACAATAATATCGCTGCACTGACCAGATTGCAGGAATTGCAAAATTCCAACGGTGCCTGGTCATGGTATAAAGGAATGAACGGCAGCGGTTATGTCACGGCCTATATTGCCGAATTGAATGCCCGCCTTGCTCTGCTGACCGGTGAGAAGTTGGACGGACCAGCACTTGCTTTACAGGAAAAGGCGTTGACTTATCTTCACCAATCAGCTTTGGAAGAATACAAAAATATTCTTAAAGCACAGAAAGAAGGAGTGAAGTTCACAGGAGTGTCGGGCTCTATCCTGCAATATCTGTATATTGTCGCTATTTCCGGCGGACAGGTTCCTGCTGCCAATAAAGCTGCGTATGCTTATTATCTTTCTAAAGTGAAAGAGTTGCTTCCGGCAGCTTCAATGAATACGAAGGCGATTGCTGCTATCGTGCTCGATAAAGCCGGACAAAAGAAAGAAGCGCAGGAATTTGTTGCTTCTCTGAAAGAACATCTGACAAAGACGGACGAACAGGGGATGTTCTTCGCTTTCAACGAGAATCCTTATGCGTGGGGAGGAATGAGGATGCAGGCTCATGTAGACGTTATGGAAGCTTTGGAATTGATCGGCGGAAACAGCGAAACGGTGGAAGAAATGAAACTCTGGCTGTTGAAACAGAAGCAGACGCAACAATGGGATTCCCCTGTAACTACGGCAGATGCGGTGTATGCACTGTTGATGAAAGGTACTAATTTGCTTGACAATCAGGGCGATGTACGGATTGTGATTGCCAATGAAGTACTGGAAACGGTGAGTCCGAGCAAGACTACGGTGCCGGGACTGGGATATATCAAACGTTCGTTTACACAGAAGAATGTCATGGATGCCCGCAAGATTGAAGTGGAAAAGAGAAATCCGGGGATTGCCTGGGGAGCTGTTTATGCAGAATATGAATCGCCGATCAAGGATGTGAAGCAACAGGGAGGTGAGTTAAATGTACAGAAACAATTATATGTGGAACGTACGGTGAATGATACCCCTCAGCTGCAACCGGTCACGGCAAAGACGGTGCTTCAGGTAGGTGATAAGGTTGTTTCCCGTTTGAGTATCCGTGTAGACCGTGCAATGGACTTTGTACAGTTGAAAGATCAGCGTGGCGCTTGTTTCGAGCCGATCGGCAGTGTCTCCGGTTATCGCTGGAATAACGGAATCGGCTATTATGTGGACATTAAAGATGCTTCTACCAATTTCTTCTTCGATCACTTGGGGAAGGGAAGATCGGAAGAGCGTCGTGTAGGGAAAGAGTGTAGATCTCGGTGGTCGCCGTATCATTAAAAAAAAAAAAA
>OOAG01001831.1_pt1 | contig 14817 bp, 9 predicted proteins | sample 1671461 | NCBI WGS metagenome assembly OOAG01 (sample SAMN06348159, study PRJEB24527) | human gut metagenome | biome: human gut; feature: ankylosing spondylitis patient; material: feces | host: Homo sapiens | place: China | collected 2015-10 | reverse complement strand
GTCATTATCAGAATAACGAATACTATGTATATTTTGGATACTATTTTCATGACCATTTTTCTTTGATTGACGCTTTGAGTTTATATATTAAAGTAAAGAAAAAGGGAACAAGGATAATGCCGAATGTGATGGAAAATATCATTCCGAAAAAGACTCCTGTTCCGATAGATTGCCGACTTGCCGAGCCCGGTCCGCTTGCCAATACCATCGGGAGCATACCCAAGATGAAAGCGAAAGAGGTCATGACGATGGGGCGGAATCGTTGACGTGCTGCATGAATGGCGGCATATATGATATCGGCACCTTTATCTACTTGAATTTTTGCGAACTCGACTACCAGAATCGCATTTTTAGCAGCTAATCCGATCAACATGACGAGTCCTATCTGGAAGTAGATGTCGTTTTCCATTCCGCAGACCCATATTCCTAAATAAGCTCCGAAAGCAGCTACGGGAAGAGATAACAGTACCGAAATAGGGACTAACCAGCTTTCGTATTGTGCTGCTAGAAATAAGAATACGAACAAGAAAACGAGGGCCATTATTATACCCGTTTTACCATCTGCTTTTTTCTCTTGAAACGAGAGTCCGCTCCATTCGATTCCGATGTTGGCAGGCAGATGTTTTTGCGCTATTTCTTCCATGATTTCCATCGCTTGTCCCGAACTGTATCCTTGTGCCGCCGCTCCTCGTATAATGGCCGTATTGAACATATTGAATCGCTTAATACTTCCCGGGCCGGTCGTGTAATCGGTCGTTCCGAGAGCGGTGAGAGGAACCATAGCTCCGTTACTTCCTCGCACGAAAAATAAATTGATGTTATCTTTATGAGCTCGATAAGGAGCTTCAGCCTGAATATATACTTTATAAATACGGTTGAACATGTTGAAATCGTTTACATATACCGAACCTGTATAAGCTTTCATTGTAGAGAAAATATCGGTTAGCGGTACTCCCAGTATGCGGGCTTTGTCCCGATCTACGTCGAAATAGAGTTGCGGAATTTCTGATTGTAGAGAGGAAGACAGTCCGGTTAGCTCTTTCCGTTGCAATGCGTAATGCATCAACGTATCTGCAGCCTGTATGAGATTTTGGAATGTTGCGTCTCCCCGTGCTTCAAGTTGCATTTCAAAACCGCCGGAAGATCCGAGTCCCGGTATGACGGGAGGAGTACTTAGAAATACTTTAGATTCGGGGTACTGAGAAAGTTCTTCTCGTACGGTTTCCATAATTTGTTCTACACCTACTCCTTCTCTTTCTTCCCAAGGTTTAAGGATCACCGTGAGTTCGCTTCGCGATTGGTTGCTTCCTACTCGAGGACTGCTTCCGGTGACATTTTGTACGTATGCGACAAACGGATTCTCCAGCAGATAGGAGACTGCTCTTTCGGTTACCTTTCGAGTTCGTTCCAAAGTTGCGCCTTCAGGAAGTTCTAATTCTACTTTAAAATAACCTTGATCTTCTTGCGGCATAAAACTGGTGGGAATAAAACGGGAAATAACGAACATGATGACCAGCATGATTCCGAATCCGGACAATATCCTTCTCGGATTCATCATCGCTTTTTGTATGAGGTTGGAATATTTTCTGTTTCCGGTAACCAACCAATGGTTTATATATCGGAATAGAATGTGTTTTTTCTTTTTCTTGTTGCTCGGTTTTAACAGCAGAGCGCACATTGCCGGGCTTAATGTCAAGGCCACGACTGTCGATATGAGTACCGATACGACAATGGTTACCGTAAATTGCCGATAAAGTTGTCCGGTGATGCCGCTAAGAAAACTTACGGGAATAAATACGGCACAAAGCACTAATGATGTTGCGATCAGGGCACTTGTCAGTCCGTTCATCGCTTTTTTTGTCGCCTCGTATGCCCCAATATGTTCTTCTTCCATAATCCGCTCGACATTTTCTACGACGACGATGGCGTCATCTACCACGATACCGATGGCGAGGATAAGACCGAGCATGGTCAGAAGGTTTAAAGAAAAACCGAATATCAGCATAAATCCGAAAGTTCCGATTAATGAGATCGGTACGGCAATTACCGGGATAAGGGTCGCACGCCAGTTCTGTAATGATAAAAATACGACGAGAATAACCAATCCTAATGCTTCGAACAATGTTTTATAGACTTCGTGAATCGATTGAGAAATATAAGTCGTCATATCGAACGGTATTTCGTAACTCATACCCTCCGGAAAGTTCTTGCTGATTTCTTTCATGGCATCTTTTACCGCTTTCGCAACCTCTATCGCATTTGCTCCGGGAAGCATGTATATTCCTAATACGGCGGCATTCTCACCGTTGATACCGCTTTCGGTATTGTATGAAGAGGCTTCTAAGGAAACTCTGGCGACATCTTTCAACCGAATGAGAGAACCGTCGGGATTGGCCCGGATGACAATATCCTCGAATTGCCTTACGGATGATAATCTCCCCTGGGTAGTGATAGGTATCGTTATGTCCAGTCCCGTCACAGGTTGCTGACCTAAGACACCGGCAGCCGATTCCCGATTCTGATCTTTCAGTGCGGTTTGCAGGTCTTGTACCGTTAATCCGAAGTTTGCAAGACGGTCGGGTTGTACCCATATTTGCATGGCATAGTAGCGGCTTCCGATATTCGATACTCTGCCGACACCCTCGATTCGACGTAATAAGTCGAGTACGTTGATCGTTGCGAAATTACTTAGGTATATTTCATCGAATTTCGGGTCGTTCGATGTAAGACAAATCGTCATCAATTGGCTGGCCGCCTGCTTTTCTACAGATATTCCGTTTTGTATGACTTCTGCCGGTAGTCGCGATTCTGCCAGTTTTATCCTGTTCTGTATTTCTACGGCAGCAAGATCGGCATCGGTAGAAACATCGAAAGTCACAGTGGCGGAGAATCCTCCCGAGTTGGAACTGCTCGATTCCATATAAAGCATTCCCGGAGTTCCGTTTAATTCTTGTTCGATAGGTGTAGCTACCGCTTGTGACACGGTCGTTGCGCTCGCTCCCGGATAGGATGCGCTTATTTTTACCACCGGAGGAGTAATTTGCGGATATTGGTCTATCGGTAACAAGAAAAGCCCGATAAGCCCGACGATAACGATGACTAAGGACAGAACGATCGATAAGACGGGGCGGTCGATAAAAAATTCGCTTTTCATGATTCGCTCCTTTCTTCCGGTGTTTCAGGCTTGATGGCTTCGGTGACCGGTTTGACTTTTATGCCCGGAGTTAATTTGTGGTAACCTTCGGTAACGATCTTCTCGCCTGTGGCAAGACCTCGTTCTACAACCATTTTGTTTCCGATTTCCGGGCCTATTTCTATGAATCGTTTTTCTACGGTAGAGTCTTTGCGCATAACGAAGATATAAGCTCCTCCTTTTTCTAAAATTACAGCTTTGTTGGGAACAACGATGGCATCTTCACGGACATCGAGCAATAATTTTACTTTGGTGAATTGTCCCGGCAGCAATATCTGTTCAGGATTAGGCATCTCTGCCCGCACGGAAAATGTTCCGGTTTGCGGGTCTACTTGCGGCTCGGCAAAATCTACCAAACCTTTTTGCGGGTATATCGAGTTATCTGCGAGCGTAATCGTTATATAAGGCTGCCACGTGCGGGAGGTGTCCCGTTGTCCCAGATTGACATTTCTCTCTTTACTGCGCAAGTAATCCAAGGCAGTCATGCTGAAATCGACTAATACCGTATCGCTTTTGACAATGGTCGCCAATAGAGACTTTCCTCCCGGACCGACTAATGTTCCTACATCGACATGACGTTCGCTTATTCGTCCGGAAAGGGGAGAATGAACTGCCGTATATCCCAGTTCCATTTCGGCTTGCGACAGATCAGCCTCGGTCATGTTTACCGAAGCTGCCGCACTTTCGTATGCGGCAATTGCATTGTCGAGGTCTAAGCGGCTTGCCGCATTTTGAGCGTACAAGGGTTGTATGCGTTCTAAGTCGCGTTTAGCTTTCAGTGCTTGGGCTTTATCTTTGGTAAGCTGGGCTTTTACTTTATCGACTTTTGCTTTGTATTGGTCGGGATTGATAATAAATAATAGTTGGTTTTTAGGGACATAAGTACCTTCTTCGAAGAGCATTTTTTCAAGGTAACCTTCTACTCGTGCACGAACTTCGACGAACTGTTGTGCTCGAATGCGTCCTACATATTCTCCATAGATTTCGACATCGTCTGTCGTTACGGTCTCTATGACTACCGTAGGTTCAGAGGCCGCTGTTTTTGGGGGACGGCTTAGGAAGTAATAGACGATTCCGATGACGATAATCCCGATAATAATGATCAGAACCTTTTTTCGATTAAACTCCATTTTGGCGATTGACTCTACAAATTTTTTCATATATAGTTTTTCAAATGATTCAAATAACTGAATATATAACAATATCCGTGCAAAAAAGCAGGTATATTTATCATTTTATTGAAAATAGGGTATCTGATACCCTATTTCGGTCTTGGTAAAAAAACAAGGGTGTAGATATTTTCTACATCCTTGTTGAATTTTTATATATCAGATCAAAACATTTTTGCAACACGGTCTACGGCTGCAACGAATGCATCAGCTTCTTCTTGGGTGTTATAGACGGCAAAAGATGCGCGAAGTACACCTTCCACACCTAAAGCCTGCATCAACGGTTGGGCGCAATGATGTCCTGTCCGGGTAGCAAAACCGAGTTTGTCAAGTAACATTCCCATATCATAATGATGAATATCTTTTACAAGAAACGAGATAACAGCACTCTTTTCATGTGCAGTTCCGAAAATTCTCATGCCGTCTATCTGCATCAATTGTCCGGTTGTATAACGAAGCAGGTCTTGTTCGTGTGCTGCGATATTCTCTATCCCGATGCTTTCGATATAATCGAGGGCTGTCGCAAAAGCCATTGTCCCGATATAGTCGGGAGTTCCGGCCTCGAATTTATAAGGTAGTTCGTTAAATGTCGTTTTTTCGAAAGAAACATGAGAGATCATTTCGCCTCCACCCTGATAGGGAGGCATGACGTTCAACCATTTTTCTTTACCGTATAATACTCCGATTCCGGTAGGTCCGTACATTTTATGAGCCGATAAAACATAAAAATCGACATCCATATCCTGCACGTCTATCCGAGTGTGAGGAGCAGCCTGTGCTCCGTCCAGCAAGACGGGCACATCGTGCGAATGCGATATTGAAATTATTTCTTTTACAGGATTTACAGTTCCTAAAACATTAGAGATATGTGAGAGTGATACGAGTTTTGTCTTTTCATTGAATAATGAGCGGAAAATGTCCATCTTCAGTTCTCCGTTTTCATCGATAGGCACGACTCTCAATGTAATTTTTTTCCGGTTTTGAAGCAATTGCCACGGAACGATATTGGCATGATGTTCCATTTCCGACAATATTATTTCATCTCCGTCTTTCAGAAAAGCGTCTCCGAACGAACTTGCGACCAGATTTATGGATTCGGTAGTTCCACGAGTAAAAATAATTTCGTGGTCGTGTGCTGCATGCAAATATTGCTGCACTCTTTTTCGTGCATTCTCGTGACCTTCGGTAGCTTCCTGGCTTAAAAAATGCACACCTCGGTGTACGTTTGCATTGATCCGGTCATATCCGTCTCTGATCGTATCGACGACACATTCGGGAGTTTGAGAGGTTGCAGCATTGTCAAAATAAACCAATGGTTTCCCATATACTTTTTGTTTGAGTATAGGAAAGTCATTTCGTATTTTTTGAATATCTAACATAATTGTATGGTCTCCTTTATTTTATTGACAGATATTACATCCTGCACATTTGTCGAGTTCTCCGCGAAATCTTTTTTCTACCAGTTGGCGCAATCGGTCTTTTAAGGCATCCATCCTGACGTTCTCGATTACATCGTTGGTAAAGGCGAACATCAACAGCATTCGTGCCTCAGCTTCGGGGATTCCCCGTGACCGGAGATAGAACAGCGCGTTTTCATCTAATTGTCCTACGGTAGCGCCATGACTGCATTTTACGTCATCTGCATATATTTCTAATTGCGGTTTCGTGTACATGTGGGCTTCTTTTGTAGCACAAAGATTCCGGTTGGTTTGATAAGCCGAGGTTTTCTGTGCGCCTTCCCGTACGAGAATACGTCCGCTGAAAGAGCCTGTCGATGAATCGTTCAGTACATATTTGAACAGTTCATTACTGGTGCAGTGAGGAACGGCATGATCGATGAACGTATGGTTATCTACCGATTGTTTTTTATCTGCTATCGCCATTCCGCACAAATGGGCTTCGGCATGTTCTCCGGAGAATGTCATCCGGTAATTGTTGCGAGTTGTGCCGTTATGAAGGGTAATGCCGTTAATAAGGACGTTCGATTTTTCAGCTTGATCTACAAAAGTAGAGGTTATCCGGTTAGTGTTCAGTGATGATTCTTCTATATCATAATAGTCGAATACCGCATTTTTACCGGCATAAATTTCGGTTACTTGCGATGACAAAAATTTCTTTTTATCCATCGTATGGTCACAAACCAGCAGACGAGCTTGTGCACCCTCTTCCAAAACGATCAACAGGCGGCGGTTTACCATAAAATCTGCGTCTCCCCGTAGTATATTGATCAGTTGTATCGGCTTTTCTATAATAACGTCTTTCGGTACATAAAGAAAAAATCCGTCTTGTACGAATGCCGTATTTAATGCGACGATTCCATCGTTTCGGGTACAAGCCTGTTTCCCGTAATAACGCTGTACCAGATCGGGATGAGAACGAGCCATTTCGTTAAGACTTCCGATAAGAACTCCTTCGGGAAGTTTTATTTTAGGATTTTCTTTTGTATAAAAACTGTCATTGACTATAAAGTAAAGCAATGTACTGAGATTCGGAACATCGCATCGAAATACTTCGTAAGGGTTTACGGGTATCTCTAAACGGTTCAGATTCAATCCGTAATCGGGAGCGAACAGATCCGGAATGTTCGTGTGCTTATACTCTTCATCGTTTGGGGAGGGAAATCCTGTTTCCCGGAAATCGGACATCGCTTTTTCCCGCAATGCGTTAAGTATGGGAGAAGCATGATTGTCGATGAGTGAATGGTACTGGTCGTACAATTCTATATATTGTTTTTCTATATTCATGATGTACAATGATAATGAAACGTCTGATTAAAAGGATCAGATTTGTTTATCGACTTCTTTTTTGATCCAATCATATCCTTTTTCTTCCAACTCCAAGGCCAGTTCAGGACCGCCTGATTTTACGATACGACCTTTATAAAGCACGTGAACAAAATCCGGAGCGATATAATCGAGCAATCTTTGATAGTGAGTAATTACGATTGTCGCATTTTGATCTGATTTCAACTTATTCACGCCTTCTGCAACGATACGTAAGGCATCTATATCCAGTCCGCTGTCCGTTTCGTCCAGAATCGACAAACGAGGCTGAAGCATAGCCATTTGAAAAATTTCGTTTTTCTTTTTTTCTCCGCCGGAAAAGCCTTCGTTTACCGATCGGCTCGCCAGTTTGTTATCTAACTCTACGATTTCGCGTTTTTCGCGCATCATGCGCAGAAAGTCTGTTGCGGATAGAGGTTCTAAACCCTTATACTTGCGTTGTTCGTTTACAGCGGCACGCATGAAGTTCACCATGCTTACACCCGGTATTTCTACCGGATATTGGAAACTCAAGAAAATGCCTTCGTGTGAACGGTCTTCAGGAGAAAGAGATAGCAGGTCTTTTCCATAAAAATTTACACTTCCTTCGGTCACTTCAAAGGCCGGATTTCCTGCCAGAACCGAAGATAATGTACTTTTCCCCGATCCGTTAGGACCCATAATCGCATGAACTTCTCCGGGTTTTACCGTCAGGTTAATTCCCTTTAATATCTCTTTGCCGTTGATACTGGCATGTAAATCTTTAATATCTAACATCGTATGTCGTCTTTTTTATGTTCAAATTAAAATATTCAATTATCCAACCGAGCCTTCTAAGGAGATTTGTAAAAGTTTCTGGGCTTCGACAGCAAATTCCATCGGGAGCTTGTTCATAACCTCTTTTGCGTAACCGTTTACAATCAGACCTACGGCATCTTCTGTCGGAATACCCCTTTGGTTGCAATAAAATATCTGATCTTCGCTGATCTTGGATGTAGTAGCTTCATGTTCTACGACTGCGGTATTGTTCTTTATGTCCATATACGGAAATGTGTGTGCTCCGCAATGAGAACTCAGCAATAAACTGTCGCATTGTGTATAATTACGGGCATTATCGGCACGAGGGGAAACTTTGACCAGTCCCCGATAGCTGTTTTGGCTGTATCCTGCAGAGATACCTTTGGAGACGATCATACTTCTTGTATTCTTTCCTAAATGAATCATTTTCGTTCCCGTATCTGCCTGTTGGTGGTTATTGGTAACGGCAACCGAATAAAATTCTCCGATCGAATTGTCTCCGGCAAGTATGCAGCTCGGATATTTCCATGTAATGGCAGAGCCTGTTTCTACTTGTGTCCAAGAGATTTTCGAATGGTCTCCTTTACACATGCCTCGTTTCGTTACAAAGTTATAAATACCGCCTTTCCCGTTTTTATCACCGGGATACCAGTTCTGAACAGTAGAGTATTTTACTTCTGCACGGTCGTGGGCGATTATCTCTACTATTGCCGCATGCAGTTGGTTTTCGTCACGCATCGGAGCAGTGCACCCTTCGAGATAACTTACATAACTGTCGTCATCGGCTACGATTAAGGTGCGTTCGAATTGTCCCGTATTGGCTGCGTTGATACGGAAATAGGTTGATAATTCCATAGGGCAGCGTACCCCTTTGGGAATATACACGAACGAACCGTCGCTGAATACGGCGGAATTGAGCGCTGCAAAAAAATTGTCACGATAAGATACCACCGAACCCAGATATTTTTTTACTAAGTCGGGATAATCTTTGACCGCCTCGCTGAACGAACAGAAAATTACGCCCAGTTCGGCGAGTTTTTCCCGGAATGTCGTTTTTACCGAAACACTGTCCATGACAGCATCGACGGCAATTCCGGAAAGTTTCATCTGTTCTTCCAAAGAGATTCCTAATTTGTTGAATGTTTTCAGTAACTCTGGATCTACTTCATCAAGGCTTTTCGGTCCTTCTTTTTTCTTAGGTGCAGCATAATAGCTGATTGCCTGGTAGTCGATAGAGGGAATATCTAAATGTGCCCAATGCGGCATCTTCAATGTTTTCCAGTGTTCATAAGCCTTTAGTCTGAATTCGAGAAGCCATTCAGGTTCGCCTTTTTTTTGAGAGATAAGCCTGATTACATTTTCACATAATCCGGTAGGAATCACTTCCGTTTCTATATCGGTTACAAATCCGTATTTATAATCGTTGGATGTAACGTCGTTTAATATTTGGTTAGGATCTTCTTGTTTCATATATATATTTTACATTTAGCCCATTATCGTTTATATCGGATAAAATGGGGATGTCGTAAGAATATCTTTTTAATAAACACACACTTATCTGTTTTGGTTTGTCTGTTTCTTTGTTTTTATTCTCGTTACGGAATGCTTGTTTAGATAAATCGAGAATAAAAGGAGCGACTTTTATTATTTCGGAATAAAAGTATGAATTTTCTTGCATTTTTGTATCTTTCGGATCTAACTCCTTGTGTAATAAATCATAAATATTCAGAACTGTACTGATTACAAGAATATATTTAAATCCGCAGAAAAGAACGCCTGCCCATTTGTCCGGAAGTCCGAGATGTAGCATCCGGGCAAAGCGTTGCATCAGTCGGGTGATAAATTTACAGGAGAAGAGAATGATCAAGAAAGTTACCAAATATGCGATTTTATGGTTGACGTATTCGGGAAACAGCTCTGTTTTATTCAATAGTAAACCCATGAAAGGAGATAACAGATTAGCCCCCAAAATAGCTAACAGTATTCCTCCCAAAGCTCCGATCTGACGAATAAGTCCTAAATGATAGCCTCGGAAAATACTGTACAAAATGAGTACGGCAATGACTATATCTATAATCTCGATTCTCATACTCCCTTTAAATCATTTGTCTCCGAACAGAAAAACACAGATGTCAAAAAGTTCCGGTTTGTCGGGTTACTTCTTTTACATCCGTGTTTATATTCTTGCTGCAAATAGGTAACCCGATTGTCTCGGTAATGCCTGTGCAGAGTTTTTACAATGTCTTTTTTACTTCGACCTCTTCATACGCTTCGATCAAGTCACCTATCTTGATGTCGTTGTAGTTGGCGATGTTAAGACCGCATTCATATCCGGTAGCAACTTCTTTTACATCTTCTTTGAATCGCTTCAGAGAACCGAGATCTCCGGAGTAAATGACGATACCGTCACGGATGAGACGAATCTTGTTGGTACGTTTGATCTTACCTTCTTTGACCATACATCCGGCGACAGTTCCCACTTTTGTGATCTTGAAAGTTTCCCGTACTTCGACTGTCGCCGTAATTTCTTCCTTGATTTCCGGAGAAAGCATTCCTTCCATAGCAGATTTTACTTCCTCTATCGCATCGTAAATAATCGAGTAGAGTCGAATATCCACACCTTCTTTTTCTGCAAGACGGCGGGCTGCCATAGACGGACGTACTTGGAATCCTATGATGATTGCGTTTGATGCCGCAGCTAAGGTAATATCCGATTCGGAAATTTGTCCTACGGCTTTATGCAATACGTTTACCTGAATTTCTTCAGTTGATAATTTGATCAGAGAATCGCTCAATGCCTCTACCGAACCATCAACGTCTCCTTTTACGATCACATTCAGTTCTTGGAAATTACCGATGGCAATACGTCTTCCTATATCATCGAGAGTCAGTAGCTTGTGTGTCCTCAATCCGAGTTCTCGCTGTAACTGTTCTCGCTTGTTTGCAATCTCACGCGCTTCTTGCTCGCTTTCCATTACGTGGAAAATGTCTCCTGCTTGCGGAGCGCCGTTCAAGCCTAAGATCAATGCGGGTGCAGACGGTCCGGCCTCATTGATCCGAGCATTTCGCTCATTGAACATGGCCTTGACACGACCGTGGTGTGTTCCTGCAAGAACAATATCTCCGGTGCGAAGAGTTCCGTTTTCTACTAATACGGTAGCTACATATCCTCGTCCTTTATCCAGAGTCGATTCGATTACCGAACCGGTAGCTCTACGGTCTGGGTTTGCTTTTAAGTCGAGCAACTCGGCTTCAAGTAAAACTTTTTCGAGCAGTTCGTGTACGCCTGTACCTTTTTTTGCCGAAATATCTTGAGACTGATATTTTCCGCCCCATTCTTCGACAAGGTAATTCATGTTGGCCAATTCTTCCTTAATCTTATCGGGATTGGCGTTGGGTTTATCGACTTTGTTAATGGCAAATACGATAGGTACTCCTGCTGCCGATGCGTGGTTGATTGCTTCGACGGTTTGCGGCATCACGCTGTCGTCTGCGGCAACGATGATGATTGCGATGTCCGTAACTTTAGCTCCTCGTGCACGCATGGCGGTGAAAGCTTCGTGTCCGGGTGTATCCAAGAACGTGATTCTTCTACCGTCGCTCAATTTTACATTGTAAGCTCCGATATGCTGGGTGATACCTCCGGCTTCACCTGCGATGACATTCGCATTACGGATATAGTCGAGTAACGAAGTTTTTCCATGATCGACATGTCCCATAACCGTGACAATCGGGGGACGGTGAGTCAAGTCTTCTTCTTTATCCTCTTCTACATTGATCGCTTCTACTACCTCCGCACTGACATATTCTGTCTTGAATCCGAACTCTTCTGCTACGATATTGATCGTTTCCGCATCGAGTCGTTGGTTGATAGATACCATAATACCGATGCTCATACAAGTTGCGATAACGTTATTTACCGGTACGTTCATCATGACGGCCAGATCGTTAGCGGTAACGAACTCGGTCAGTTTCAGAATGCGACTTTCTTCCATCTCCTGCTCTTCCAGTTCCTGAGCTTTGTTGGCAAAAGCTTCGCGTTTCTCTTTACGCCATTTTGCACTTTTTTTCTGTCCTTTAGTTGTCAGTCTGGCCAGTGTTTCCTTGATCTGTTTCTGTACATCCTCTTCACTGATTTCAGCTTTTACCGGTTTTTTCAGTTTCAACTTAGGACCTTTTGGGTTGCCGTTGTTTCGAGATTGCGGATTTGTGGTCGGCGCATTCTTCTCAATATCGATTTTTTCTTTGCGGATACGTTTCCGTTTTTTGCGTTCCATATCCGTTTCTTGAGATTCGGTCGTTTTTGCGTCCGCAATAAGCGGCTTTTTCAGATCATTGCGCTGTTTATCTTTAGCTTCGCGCTCTTTTCTTTTTTCTTCTTTTGTTTTTTTCTTCGGACGAGTTTGTTGATTCAACGCTGAAAGATCTATTTTCCCGACAACATTGATATTCGTGGTCAGTTTAGGCCGGTTTAGCGTAAATATTTCGTCTTCTTTTGTTTCTTCGTTCATATGGATGGGTTCATCGTCCTCTTCTTCTTCGGAATTCTCGTCAATATCGTTTTCTGAAGTCAGATTTTCTTCCTCTTCTTCGATATTTGCAGTTTGGGGTTCTTCTGTAATTTCGGGTTCTTTTATAGAAATTTGTTCTTCTTCCTGAATTTCCTTTTCAATCTCGTTATGATCTTGTACGGGTTCTTCGGTAACTGTTTTTTCCTCTTTGTCCGTTACGGTCTCTTCCGGTTCTTCTTTTTTAGGAGCTACCGGGCGGTATAGATTATTTAAATCTATCTTTCCGACTTGTTTTATTCTCGGTTTTAATTCTTCGTCTATAGTTGTCGCTATTTCCGTTTTTCCCGATTCATTGTCCGATGCGGGTTCTTCATAGCCTTCGAGAGCGACGGTTGCTTTGTTTTTGTCTTTATTATGACGCTCCTGGCTGATACGTTCCGATTCGATTTTCAGATTTTTATCCGTACTGAACTCTTTTACCAGCAGGGTATACTGTTCGTCACTGATTTTCGTATTGGGATTTGACTCAATAGAAAATCCTTTCTTTTGCAGGAAATCGACAGCTGTCTGAATTCCTACATTTAAATCTCTTGCTACTTTATTTAACCTTATCGTCATAATCGTTTTTTAGCGTTATACAAAATGAAAGAAGAATATTTAGTCGGGTTCCGGGAGATTTTCCAGACTGGGAAACAGGGTAAATCCGTCTTACTTCGCAGTATGACGGATTTCCTTTCTATTCTTCTTCAAATTCTGCTTTTAATATATTAATTATTTCATCAACGGTGTTTTCTTCGAGATCTGCTTTTTCGATCAATTCTTCACGGGACATTGCCAATACGCTTTTGGCTGTAGCACATCCGATAGCTTTTAGGGCTTCTATCACCCAACCGTCGATTTCATCTTTAAATTCATCAAGATAAATGTCTTCTTCTTCTGTTTCATCGATGTCACGATATACGTCGATCGTATATCCGGTCAGCATACATGCTAATTTTATATTCAGTCCTCCTTTGCCGATAGCGAGAGAAACTTCTTCAGGTTTTAAGAATACTTCGGCTTTTTTTTCTTCTTCGTTCAGACGAATTGAAGAAATTTTTGCCGGACTCAATGATCTTTGGATAAACAGAGATGTATTTGCGGTATAGTTGATTACGTCGATATTTTCATTTCGCAATTCTCTGACGATACCGTGAATACGAGCACCTTTAACCCCGACGCAAGCGCCTACCGGATCTATGCGATCGTCATAAGATTCTACCGCAATTTTGGCACGTTCTCCCGGGATACGTGCTACTTTGCGAATAGTAATCAGACCGTCATGTATTTCCGGAACTTCCAGTTCGAACAACCGTTTCAGAAATTCTTCCGAAGTTCGGGATATGATAATTTTCGGATTATTGTTTTTGTTATCGACACGGGCGACTACCGCTCTTGCGGTTTCTCCTTTACGATAAAAATCCGAAGGAATTTGCTCTGTTTTCGGAAGAAGAAGTTCGTTCCCTTCATCATCGATAAGAAGCATTTCCTTTTTCCAGATCTGGTAAACTTCTGCACTGACGATTTGTCCGATTCTATCTTTGTATTTATTGTAAATAGCATCTTTTTGCAGTTCCAGAATTTTTGATGCCAATGTCTGACGCAGGTTTAAAATAGCCCGGCGTCCGAATTTTTCGAAAATTACTTCGTCGGTAACTTCTTCACCTACTTCGTAATCGTTATCGATTTTTTTGGCCTCGGATAAAGAGATTTGCAGATTGGGATCGCTGACTTGTCCGTCTTCGACTACTTCGCGGTTTCTCCATATTTCAAAGTCCCCTTTGTCGGGATTTACAATAACATCGAAGTTTTCGTCCGTACCGAACATTTTCGCTAATACGTTGCGGAACGATTCTTCCAACACGCTGATCATTGTCGTTCTGTCAATGTTCTTCAGTTCTTTAAACTCCGAGAACGTGTCAACCATGCTGATTGCTTCCTCTTTTTTGGCCATATTTATTTAAATCTGATTAAATATTTTGTGTACTTTATTTCATCATAACCGAAAGCGAGATCTTCCGAAACCTCTACTTTCCGTTTACTGGTTTCTGTCTTTACTTTTTTTGTTATTGTGACAATAAATTTATCTTCGTCCGCTTCCTTTAGGACTCCGTTGAGCTTTAATCCCGATTTGGTGAGGACTTCGACTTCATTGCCTATATTTTTTTTATACTGTTTCAGAACTTTGAACGGCGATGTAATGCCTGCCGACCCTCCTTCAAGCTCATAGTCTTCTATATCTCGGTCGAGGTGTTCTTCTATAAATCTGTGCAAGGTCGAGCATTGTTCTATATCTATGCCCTCTTCGTTATCTATTTCAACAATGATACTGTTGCCCGGCTTTA
>OOAG01001815.1_pt1 | contig 14924 bp, 14 predicted proteins | sample 1671461 | NCBI WGS metagenome assembly OOAG01 (sample SAMN06348159, study PRJEB24527) | human gut metagenome | biome: human gut; feature: ankylosing spondylitis patient; material: feces | host: Homo sapiens | place: China | collected 2015-10 | reverse complement strand
AAAGAAGGGGCAAGGATCCTGGCGAAACTGCCACAGGATGCCCTGATCGTTACGCTGGAGATTGCCGGTAAAAACTTTTCTTCCGAAGAATTTGCGGCATGGATTGAAGATTGCACTGTCAGAGGAAAAAGCCATATCTGCTTTGTCATTGGCGGATCGCTTGGTTTGCATCCAAGTGTCTGTAAAAGAGCGGATCTGGCCTTAAGCTTTTCCAAAATGACATTTCCTCATCAGTTGATGCGAGTGATCCTGTGCGAACAGATCTATCGTGCATTCCGGATCATTCAGCACGAACCTTACCATAAATAAAGAGTAAAAGTAGAAGTATATGACAAAAAAACAACGTGCATTAGAAATTATAGAACGTCTGAAAAAGGAATACCCGGATGCCGGATGCACTCTGGATTACGATCAGGCATGGAAACTGCTTGTCAGCGTCCGCCTGGCGGCCCAGTGTACCGATGCCCGGGTAAATATCGTGGTGGAGAAGCTTTACGAGAAATTCCCGGATGTGGATGCCCTGGCCGATGCCCCGGTGGAAGAGATCGAGGCAATCGTAAAACCCTGCGGCTTAGGTCACAGCAAGGCGAGAGATATCAGCGCCTGCATGAAGATCCTGCGGGATAAATATCAGGGGAAAGTCCCGGATGACTTTGACGAACTTTTATCTCTGCCGGGTGTTGGAAGAAAAAGTGCGAATCTGGTCATGGGAGATGTCTTCGGTAAGCCCGCCATCGTGACGGACACTCACTGTATCCGCCTGGTGAACCGCATGGGACTGGTGGACGGTATCAAGGAGCCTGCCAAGGTGGAAAAGGAGCTTTGGAAGATCATTCCGCCGGAGGAAGGCAGCGATTTCTGCCACAGACTGGTATATCACGGAAGAGAGGTATGTACTGCCAGAACCCATCCTTATTGCGAAAAATGCTGTATCAGTGATATCTGTAAAAAAGTCGGTGTATAAGAGCTGATGGTAATGTTGCCGCAGACAGGAGGAAGCCTATGAGAATGTATGATATTATCATGAAAAAGAGAAACGGCGGAGAGTTATCCAAAGAAGAGATTCGCTTTTTTATTGAAGGCTACACGAAGGGAGAGATACCGGATTATCAGGTGTCTGCTCTGATGATGGCAATTTATTTTCAGAAGATGACAGAGAGGGAGACTTACGAACTGACCATGGCCATGGCACACAGCGGGGAGATGCTGGATCTGTCATCCATCCATGGTCGCAAGGTAGACAAACACAGCACCGGAGGTGTGGGAGATAAGACTTCTCTGGCATTGACACCCATGGTGGCGGCCTGCGGAATTCCCGTAGCCAAAATGAGCGGTCGGGGTCTGGGACACACCGGTGGAACCATTGATAAGCTGGAAAGTTTCCCCGGATTTTCTACTTCACTGACTACGGAACAGTTTATTGAAAATGTGAACAAAATCGGTATTGCCATTATGGGACAGACCGCAGATCTGGCACCGGCGGATAAAAAGCTGTACGCCCTGCGGGATGTGACCGCTACGGTAGACAATATGTCGCTGATCGCCAGCTCCATTATGAGTAAGAAACTGGCTGCCGGTGCGGATGCCATTGTATTGGATGTGAAGACCGGAAGCGGGGCATTTATGAAGAGCAGGGAGGATGCTTTTGCCCTGGCGGAAGAAATGGTTAAGATCGGCAAAAATGCAGGCCGCAGGACCATTGCCGTAATTTCGGATATGGATCAGCCTTTAGGAATGGCAGTGGGAAATGCCCTGGAGGTAAAAGAAGCAATCGCAACATTGCGGGGCGAAGGTCCGAAAGATTTTACCGAGCTTTGCATGGTGCTTGGAAGCCAGATGCTGATGGCCGGCGGAAAGGCACTGAGTGTAGAACAGGCAAGAGAGGCACTTACAAAAGTCATTGAAGATGGCAGTGCCTTACGGAAACTGTCCGAGTTCGTGGAAGCACAGGGTGGTGATCCGACAGCGGTAACAGATCCTTCCTTACTCCCGAAGGCATCCATGGTAGTGCCGGTCTGTGCGGACAGGGATGGTTTTGTGGGACGGATCGCCTGTGAGGATGTCGGAATCTGTTCTCTGTTGTTGGGCGGCGGAAGAGAGACCAAGGAAAGCAAAATTGACTTGTCTGTAGGTATTCTTTTAGAAAAGAAAAAAGGGGATGCTGTAAAAAAAGGCGATGTGCTCGGATATCTGCATGCAAATGACGAACAGCGCCTGGAAGCGGCGAAAGATAAGTTCTTAAATGCCTATGCTATCACTGACAGCCGGCCGGAGACAGAGCCACTGATCAAAGGGATCCTGCAATAACATATTCTGCGGATTCCGTTCATATAGTTTTATATGAAAAAGAGAACACAGCCGTACCAAAAGGAAAAATGGATCAATTCTTTGCAGCTTCCGAAAGATGTCTGTATGGGAGCACTGAGGGTTACGCTCACCGGCAATTCGGAAGTCTGGATTGAAAATTATCGTGGTATCCTGGAGTACACCGGAGAGCGGATCCTGTTACAAGCCAGGACCTGCCAGGTATGTCTGGAAGGAAGCAGACTTTCCATCGACTATTATACCAATGAAGACATGAAAATCAGTGGTAACATTGTATCGCTGACTTATATATAACAATGGGGGAACGATGGAAGATGACAGAATGGCTGAAACGGCTTCGGGGATATGTGAAAATTCGAGTGTGGGGATTTGCACCACAGCGTTTTATCAATTTATGCAGTAATAAGGGAATATTGTTATGGAATATTGAAAAGCAGGATGATGTATATATCATGTGTGTCAGCCTGGAGTCTTTTTACCGGCTTCGTCCCATTGCCAGAAAAACAAAAGTAAGGGTAGTCATATCAGAAAGATATGGACTACCTTTTTTTCTGCCGCATCTGCAACGGAGAAAAGCATTCCTGGCCGGACTGGTGCTGACGGTCATGTTTTGGATCGTTTCTTCCATGTTTGTATGGGATATCCAAATATCCGGCAATTGTGTCATCACGGATGACATGATATTTCAATTCCTGGAACAGGAAGGAATACAGATGGGAATGCGAAAAAGTAAGCTGGATATCGGAGAACTGGAAAAGCAGATCCGCAGGCAGTTCCCACAGGTCACATGGACTTCCGGAAGGCTGATGGGTACCAGACTACTACTGGAATTAAAGGAAAATGATGCACCGATTCCGGAAGATACGCAGGGTGCGGATGCTATCATTGGCAGGGATCTTGTGGCAGAGTATGACGGTGTCATCACCGATATGATCGTGCGAAGCGGCATTCCCCAAGTGACAATTGGCAGTCAGGTGGCCAAGGGAGATCTGTTGGTGGATGGAAAGGTGCCTATCTATGCCGAAGACGGTACGATACGGGAATATCGTATGGTCACTGCTGACGCGGATATCCGGATGGAGCATTCTGGTCACTTTCGAATTTTTTTACCGGCGGATTATATTTTAAAAAAATATACCGGCAGGGAAAAAACAGGATATTTTATGCGTCTGGGTGACAGAGAATGGAAACAGGATCGAAAGGTTTCGTTTCTGCAATATGACAGTATTCTGAATACCCATAGTATGAAAATATTAAAAATGTTTGGAATCAACGGTACATTTGGCAAAATTACATACAGAGAGTATCAAAAAACAGAGTATCTCCATGATGACAGTGAGGCAAAGGAAATACTGCAGGAAAAAATATCGGATTTTCTTGAAAGTTTAGGTGAAAAAGGGGTACAAATAATCTCGAAAGATGTTAAAATAGAAACAAAGTGCAATGGCTGGGTGGCGCATGGGGAACTCGTGGTGCAGGAAAAAGTCGGAACACAGGTGGATACTACGCAGAAAGAGGATTAAGACATTCATGAGCGTGACAACAATCAATCTGGAAATGGATACAGAGCAGATGCGGAAGATCTTCGGGATGCAGGATGCTTATATAAAAAAGCTGGAGCAGGATTTTCAGGTAACGATCGTAGATCGTAATGGGAGTATTATCATTACCGGAGAAGAGGAAAATGCCGGAAAGGCTTCCCGGGTATTAAGGCAATTGACGGCACTGTCGGATCGCGGAAATGACATAGAAGAGCAGAGCGTGGATTATGCCATTGAGATGGGCAAGGAGGATCAGGAAGACAGACTCATGGAAATGGATGCCGACTGTATCTGTCATACGATCAACGGTAAACCCATCAAACCCAAGACACTGGGACAGAAAGCCTATGTGGATGCGATCCGCAAGAATATGATCGTGTTCGGACTGGGACCTGCAGGTACCGGTAAGACTTATTTGGCCATGGCTATGGCCATCACTGCATTTAAAAATAACGAAGTCAGCCGGATCATACTGACCAGACCGGCGATCGAAGCCGGGGAGAAGCTGGGATTTTTACCGGGTGATCTGCAGAGTAAAGTAGATCCGTACCTGCGGCCTTTGTATGATGCCCTGTATCAGATCATGGGGGCGGAAAGTTTTGCCAAAAATATGGAAAAAGGACTGATTGAAGTGGCACCTCTTGCATATATGAGAGGACGAACCCTGGATAATGCCTATATTATTTTGGATGAAGCGCAAAATACCACTCCGGCTCAGATGAAAATGTTCCTGACACGAATCGGTTTCGGTTCTAAAGTAATCGTAACCGGGGATTCTTCCCAAAAGGACCTTCCGGTGGGAGCAAAATCCGGTCTGGATGTTGCTGCCAGGGTATTGAAAAATATTGATGATATCGCGTTCTGCAACCTGACGAACAAAGATGTGGTAAGACATCCGCTGGTGCAGAAGATTGTAAAGGCGTATGATGATTATGAAGCACGAACGAAACGAAGATAAAAACGGCTTCCTGCTTTTTTTACTGCCGGAGATTTTTACCGTGATCGCGGGAAGTACGGCAGTATATGCTATGGGTATTTTCGGCAAACAGCTCTCCGTTGAAAATGCTCTGCGAAACGCAGTAATGACCGCAATGGGCCTGGCTGTAGCCGGTTTTTTTCTCAGAAGAGAACAATTGGATTCTCAACTGGATTATGACAACGATGAACACCTGATGCGTTTTTGGATAGCAGTATGGAGCTGTCTGCTGCTTTCACTGGCTTGTACATTTCTTCCGGTAGGAGGCTGGCCCTTTTTACCTGTTTTTGTGGTATTATCTCTGTTCAGCAATCTGCCGGTCGGAATTCTTTTCTCCTCAGTGTTTCTTATGATTGCTTCATTTGAAGGTCAGACTCAGGGAATTTTCTTCCTGTATTTTATCAGCGGTATTTTTGCTGCCTGCCTTTTTCAGCATCTCGAGCAGGAATTTGCAATCGGTATACCTTTGTTCTTGTCTTTGTTCTGCCTGTTTTTATGTGAGACGGCCAATATTGTGTTATTGACCAATGAGCATCTGAGCCTGGAGCAGTTTTTAGTGCCGGCAGCTAATCTGGTCGTCTCCGGTATCTTATTGCTTGGTATCCTGAAGTTTTTTTCCGGTGCAGTGGTATTCCGGGACAGAGTACGCTATCTGGACCTGAACGATACGGAGAATCAGATACTGGCGAAATATCGGCAGACGGATCGCACAGAGTATTTTCAGTGTATTCATACCGCATATTTCTGTGAACGGATCGCCTTAAAACTTGGATTGGACAAAGATGCTTTAAAATGTGCGGGGCTGTACCACAAAAAAGGCTGGGAGCTTATGAAGCTTCAGGGCGAAAGCTTTCCGAAGGGCGCGAAGGAGATTTTGGAAGAGTATAAGGAAGATCAAAAATATCGACGGAAGGAAACAGTGGTTCTCTACTGTTCGGATGCCGTTGTCAGCGCCATTTTACTTTTATCGCAAAAGGAGCCGGATAAAAAACCGGACTATGATCAGGTGATCGATAAAATTTTCGAACGGATCCGGGTCAAAGGATTTGTGAATGAATGTGATCTGAGTCTGCGGGACTGGAACAGAATGCAGAAGATATTTAAGGAGGAAAAACTATATTATGACTTTTTACGTTGAAAATGAAACAGAGGAAACATTTGCGGAGGGTGAGGTTTCTTTTTCTGTGGAGGATACCGTGGAGAAGGTTGCAAACGCTGTGCTGGAAATGGAAGGCTGTCCTTATGAGGTCCAGCTGAATGTCCTGCTTACCGACAATGATGGGATCCATGCCTACAATAAGGAATATCGTAATATAGACAGAGAGACGGATGTCCTTTCTTTCCCCAATCTGGACTTTTCTGCCCCCGGTGATTTTGATATTCCGGAGGACAGAGAGGCTGATTATTTTGATCCGGATACCGGAGAACTGATTCTCGGAGATATTATTATTTCCGTGGACCGAGTCAGGGAACAGGCGGAAAGTTACGGTCACAGCAGAAAAAGGGAATTCGCATTCCTCGTGGCTCACAGCATGCTGCATCTGTGCGGATATGACCACATGGAGCCGGAAGAAGCAGAGGTAATGGAGGCAAAGCAGGAGCAGGTCCTCGCATCCCTTGGAATTACAAGAGATTAAAAAGGGCGTGTCATACACGTAAAGGTAGCTTACATGAATCAGGTGGAAGTAAAAAGAAGACAAATACAGAGTTTTTCCTATGTCCTTGCCTGTATCAATATCTGGGTGTTCGGGAAAAGCATCGGAGATAACGGCCTTGGATATCTGGCAGCGGCTGTTCTGGTATTTGCCCTGTTCTGGGTGCTTACCGGGAAAAATCTGCCGGACAGAATGGGCAGAATGCTTCGGGGCAGAAATGCCAGGGGGCAGTATCGGAATGTCTCCAGAATGCGTAAGAACATGATGCTGTTGCAGATCGCAGAGGGACTTCTTGGGACTGTTTTGTGCATGAGTCTGGGCTGGATCCTTTTGGAAAAAGTCTTTCTGGTGCCTTACGGAAGCATGATCCTGTGGATCTTAAGCCCGGCACTTTTTCTTCGTTGTATCCAGTCGGTATTTTTAGGATATTTTCAGAGTGAAGGTTCGGAAATGCCATCTGCGGTATCTTCGGTGCTGCGGCAGGTATTTTTCCTGGGCCTGGGTCTGGTGTTCCTGGGGATTTTCCGGAACTACGGGGAGAAAGTAAGTCTTTTATTAAAAAGGACAGACTTTACATCCATGTACGGAGCCATGGGTATCGCAGTGGGAATGCTGCTTTCGGAGGTATTGGTACTGCTATTTGTCTTTGTGATCTACCGTGGCAGCATGGCAGGCAGAAGAGAAGCGGAAAGCGGTATGAAGGGAACGGACTCTTTCTCTTCGCAGCTGCGTACATTACTGATTCCTATGGGTGGGGATATTCTCAGAGACATGTTTTTATTACTGCCTTTGTGGATCGGCCTGCTTTTCTTCCAGAAAAGATCGGCGGATATTTATGCATCCGTTTCTGCGTATGGTATTTTCGTCGGCAGATATCTGATCACGATCCTGATGCCCGTAGCAATTTTAACTGCGGGAATTCTGCCGGGGGTGGCTAGAACCGGCAGCCATATCCGCAAAAAAGAAGAAAGATATGCCAGAACTGCATTTCAGGCAGGAGTACAGGGGACGGTGGTACACGGATTCTTTTTCACGGCATGGATCGCGGTACTGGCAACACCACTGTCACAGGCTTTGGATAAATCTGCGGAAATGGCACTTACCGGTTTGTTCACTACGGGATCTTCGCTGATTCTGTGGCTTCTGCTTTTGTTTTATTTTTCGGAGATACTGGAACTTCGGGGGGAAAAGCATCTGCTCCTGGCAGGATACGGCATTCTGGATATCGTGAGCATCGTGATATTGCTGATTCTTCTGAATACGGGAAATACAACAACGGCATTATCTTTAAGCCTTGTGCTGGGGACGGCAGCGGGAGGAATTGTTCTCGGCATACTTGCCTGCCTTCGAATGAAGACCTGGCCGGATCTGTTGCGGACACTGGCAATTCCCACCGGAAGCTGCTGTGCCTGCGGATTGCTGGCTTTTGGGCTGGAGAAGATCTGCCTGCCCCATCTGGGGGCAATGGTAACGGTGCTGCTGGAACTGGTGATCACCGGTGCGGTCTACTGGTTTTTGCTTTTGATGTTACGCAGTTTCCGTGGACAGGATCTGAATTATGTTCCCGGCGGTAAAGTGCTGCGTGCTTTCGGAAAAACGCTCCGGCTGCTCTAAAACTGTTTTACGGATGTATATTTTCGATAAAATAACTGATACTGATACAAAGAGTCAATAGAAACATCATGGATGTGAGGCAGTATGAAATTTATAAAACGTATCAGTTACTTTTTTGTGATTCCGGTTGTGTTTTTAATTCTTGGAATCTTTCTTGGTGTCTGGGGCATTCATTTTTTCTATCCCGGACAATGGCAGGATCTGAATGAGAACCGACTTGCCCTGCCGCTCACGGAAGAGGAGACTGCGGCAGACACAGATCCTTATGAGGCGGCACCCAGTGTGGAGGCGGCAGCCTCCGGGGAGACACTTTGTGCGGATACCGAATATGTGTTGGAAGAGGCAGATATTGTACGGGGTACCACAGTGGAGACCTCATGGAAGATCCCACATAAATATATTGGGATGAACAGGGAAAATTTTCTGGAGACCATGGAACTCTATGCGGCCCATCCGCCATTGTCGGAGATCGAGCGGGGCTTTGTGGGGTTGGAGGTATTGTCTTTTTCCCGGGAAAAAGTAATGGTCCGTATGGATTACCGTTATGTCCAGCCCAGCGCAAGTTTTTATCTGGCGGTGTCGGACAATGAAGTGGTGGTCTATCTGGAAGACAGATCCACGGTATATATCAATACCGGGATCTCGCTGGAAGAATTGCCGGAACAGATACAGCTCCAGATCATGGACATGCTGTTTGTTCCGGATGAAGAAACATTGTATGATTTTCTGGAGACGTATTCGTCCTAGAATTCTGAATAAAGGTGATGCAGATGAAAAAACAGATCGGTGTGATCGGCGGCGGTGCTGCCGGAATGATGGCAGCCATAACCGCGGCAAAAGAAGGTGCACAGGTGACGATCCTGGAGCGTAATGACCGTGTGGGAAAGAAAATATTGCAGACAGGAAACGGGAAATGCAATCTGGGAAATCGTGCGCTTTCCGTGGAGTGTTATCACGGTGGGGATTTGGAATGGATCCGGGATGTGCTGGAACATTTTGATACGGAGGATACGATACGCTTTTTCCAAAGTATCGGTCTGATGGTAAAGGAGAAAAATGGCTATCTCTATCCCGTGTGTGAGCAGGCGGCTGCGGTGCTGGACGTGCTGCGTTATGAATTACAGGCACTCGGTGTGGAGATACAGTATCAGTGCAAGATCACAAAGGTCGAAAGGCTGGCCTCCGGAAAGCTGCAGGTCAGTGACGAAGAAAAGACATGGCAGTTCGATGCGGTGATTGTGACCTGTGGTGGAAAAGCCGCACCGGCTACCTGATCGGACGGCAGTGGATTTAAAATTGCAAAAAAAATGGGACACACCTGCATTCCTTCAGTGCCCGCACTGGTGCAGCTGCGCTGTCAGGAGACCGACCTGCTAAAGGGGATTGCCGGTGTCCGGGCGGAAAGTGAGATCCGGGTCTTCTGTGACGGCGGGGAAATATGCCGGGAACGGGGAGAACTACAGCTGACGGATTACGGCATCTCAGGCATTCCCATTTTCCAGCTAAGCCGCAGGGTGAACTATCTGCTCAGGGACAGGCGGAACGTGACAGCACAGATTGACTTTTTGCCGGATCTGACACAGGAAAGCTATGAAGAATTACAGGCAGGGCGGAAACTTTTACAGGGAGACCGGACAGCAGAGGAATTCTTTACCGGAATGTTACATAAAAAACTGACCGCTGCGCTGCTAAAAATGGCAGGGATTCGTCTGGCTACTCCCATGAAGGAGATCCCGGAGGAAAAGATTCATGCTTATTATAATCTCTGCCGTAACCTGAAACTGCATATCACAGAGAGCAATCCTTACGAAAATGCACAGGTATCCGCCGGAGGCGTGGATATAAGGGAAGTAAAGCCTACTATGGAATCAAAGATCTGCCCCGGGGTCTATTTTGCGGGGGAGATCCTGGACGTGGATGGCCGATGCGGGGGCTATAATCTCCAATGGGCCTGGAGCAGTGGTTATCTGGCGGGATACCACGCTGCGTTAGCATAAAAAAATTTTTTACACGTTACGTATGCCTGCGTAAGGTGCAAAAGCTCCGGAAAGGCGGCAGGTCATTGAAAGATATGAGGATGAAAATGATCAGATTAAATCAGCTGAAGCTTCCGGTAGATCATACCCGGGAGCAGCTTATACATAAGACGGCACAGTACTTACGGATCCCGGCGGCGGATATCCTCGAACTGCAGATCGTAAGGCAGTCTCTGGATGCCAGAAAAAAGCCGGCACTTTTTTACAGTTACAGTGTGAATGTAACGGTGAAAAAGGAAGAAAAAGTATATAAGGATGCCTGCCGCAGACTTGGAAAAGCCAATGTTCTGCTGACCGAAAAAACGGAATATCTTTTTCCGGCAGAAGGCTCAACGCAGCAGAAGCATCCCACTGTGATCGTCGGAATGGGTCCTGCTGGACTTTTTTGCGGATATTATCTGGCACAGCACGGCTATGCACCTGTCATTCTGGAACGGGGTGCAGACGTGGATGCCAGACAGGCGGATGTAGAAGCTTTCTGGCAGACGGGCAGATTAAAGCCGGATTCCAATGTGCAGTTTGGAGAAGGCGGTGCAGGAACTTTTTCGGATGGTAAACTGAATACTTTGGTAAAGGACAAATACGGCAGAAATACGGAAGTATTGAAAACTTTCGTAAAGCACGGTGCTGATCCGGCAATTCTTTATCAGGCCAAGCCCCAGATTGGTACGGATGTTCTGAGCAAAGTGGTAAAAAGCATGCGGGAAGAAATATTGCGTATGGGTGGGGAAGTCCGATTTCATAGTCAGATGACGGAGATCCTTACAGAGAACGGGCAGGTCACAGGAGTAAAGGTGAATGACACGGAAGTGCTCCCCTGTGAGCAGGTGGTACTGGCACCGGGGCACAGTGCCAGAGATACCTTTTCCATGTTGTACCGGAAGCAGTTTCCCATGTCGGCGAAACCTTTTGCAGTGGGATTCCGTGTGGAGCATCCCCAGAGCCTGATCAATATGAGCCAGTATGGCGCTGAGTCGGTAAAAGGTCTGGGTGCAGCGGCTTATAAGGTGACGGCTAAGACAAGCACCGGCAGAGGAGTGTATTCTTTCTGTATGTGTCCGGGCGGCTATGTGGTCAACGCATCTTCCGAGCCGGGAAGACTGGCGGTGAACGGTATGAGCTACAGCGGCCGTGACGGGAAAAATGCCAACAGCGCCATTATCGTTGCGGTGACTCCAGCGGATTACGGTTCCGAGCATCCACTGGCAGGAATCGAATTCCAGCGGGGACTGGAACAGAGAGCTTATGAATTATGCGATGGGAAACTGCCGGTACAGCGGTACGGAGATTTCAGGGAGAAAGTCACCGGAGAGCATCCTGCGGAAACGGACGGAGTACAAAGAAGTGGCCCGGAAGCATTGGAACCACAGTGTAAAGGTGCTTATGAATGGGCGGATCTTACCGGAATTCTTCCGGCAGAGTGTAACCGGGCCTTCGTGGAGGGGATGGACAGCTTTGACAGACAGATCCGCGGCTTTGCCTCTCCGGGAACGATCCTGACCGGTGTGGAAAGCAGGACGTCTTCCCCGGTGCGGATCGAACGGGATGAAGAGTTACAGTCTGCCATCCGAGGTTGCTATCCCTGTGGAGAGGGGGCCGGATATGCCGGAGGAATCACTTCCGCCGCCATGGACGGTATCCGCGTAGCAGAACAGATCGCTTCACAGTTTGCTCCGCTACAGCGTTGACGTATGGCAGAAAATGTTATATGATTCAAATATTCAGAGATTGCATCCTGCAGATCGGTTTTTCGGGGGAGGCGCTGAATATTACTGTAATAATATGGACTTAGAAAGGCAATCACGTGAATAACATAAGGGAACAAATCAAGGATAAGAAAAGAATCGTCGTTAAGATCGGTTCTTCCTCCTTACAGCATGCCGAGACGGGAGACCTGGATTATATTCGTCTGGAAAAGCTGGTAAGAGAGCTTTGCGATATCAGCAATCAGGGGAAAGAAGTCGTACTTGTGACTTCCGGTGCTATCGCCGCCGGAAAACAGGCAGTGCATTTAAAGACTACGGAGGGGCAGACTCAGGCAGAATCCATGGCGATCAAGCAGGCCTGTTCCGCCATCGGCCAGGCAAGACTGATGATGACCTACCAGAAGCTTTTTGCGGAGTACAATCAGGTGGCAGCACAGATCCTGATGACGAAAAATACCATCGTGGACAATCTGAACCGCTACAATGCCCATAATACCTTCACCCAGCTATTGAAAATGGGAGCAATTCCCGTTGTCAATGAAAATGATACGGTAGCGACCTACGAGATTGAGATCGGTGACAACGATACCCTGTCGGCTATTGTGGCAGCACTGATCGATGCAGATCTGCTGATCCTGTTGTCAGATATCGATGGCCTCTACACCGATGATCCCAGGCAGAATCCCAATGCGGAATTTATCGAACAGGTGGATGAACTCACGGAGGAATTCATGCATATGGGCAAGGCCAGTACCGGCAGTAATGTGGGGACCGGCGGCATGAATACCAAAATGATCGCGGCGAAGATTGCCACCAGTTCGGATGTGGATATGATCATTGCCAACAGCAAGGACATCGGAGTACTTCATCGTCTGTTATCCGGTGAAAACGAAGGTACTTTATTCGTGGCACATAAGGATGAAAGCTTTGATCTGCCGGAATTTGTACAGAATCTGCACAAAAATCAGTGATGATACGTCATCGAAAAGAGGAATACATTATGAATATGGATGAAAGAATAAAGCGCATCAATGAGCTTTATCATAAATCTCAGAGCGAGGGACTGACCGACGAAGAAAAGCTGGAACAGTCCATTCTCAGACAGGAATACGTGGACAGCATCAAGCGCAATATGAAGGCGCAGCTGGACAGCATCGAAATCGAAAGGCCGGACGGCACCATTGAAAAATTAAAGCCGTCCTATAAAAAGAAGAAATGAGCACTGAAGAACGCAGAGAAGTGAAAAAGAAACTGCGCAGGGAAGTGCTGGCCCGCAGGGCGGCACTGACGGAGCCGGAACGGGAGAGAGGGAATCTTCTCATTACCGAGCGGATTCTGGGACACCAGTGGTATTACCTCTCGGATACGATTTTGGGCTTTGTCAGCTACGGAAGTGAAATCTGCACGACAGAGATTCTGGAGAATGCCCTGCAGGATGGCAAACGTGTCTATGTTCCGAAGGTGGAAGGTCAGGAAATGCGTTTTTACCGGATTCAATCCCTGGCGGAATTGAAAGAGGGCTATAAGGGAATCCTGGAGCCAGAAGGCAATACGGAGAGCTATGAATATGCTTCCGAAGAGGCAGCAAACTGTCTGCTTCTGATGCCGGGAAGTGTATTTGATCCCCTGGGCAACCGGATGGGATACGGCGGCGGATTTTATGACCGCTATCTGGCAGACAGGGAAGCCTTAAGACTTCGCAGTATTGCTGTCGGGTTCCGCTGCCAGCAGGTCGAAAGTGTTCCTGTGGAAGAGACAGATGTAAAGCCCTATCAGGTGATTTTGGTATAAATCTTTGGTTTTGGAAAGGCGGGGAAGGAATGTCGGAACTTTTAGAACTGGGAAAAAATGCCTGCGATGCCAAATATGTATTGCAGAAGCTTACTACAGAAGAGAAAAACAAGGCGCTGCAGACAGCGGCAAATGATCTGTGTGAAAGACAGGAAGAGATCCTTGCAGCCAACGTACTGGATCTGGAAAACGGGAAAAACAACGGAATGAATCCGGGACTGCTGGATCGTCTGAAGCTTACCGGAGAGAGAATCGCGCAGATTGCAGAGGGCCTTCGGCAGATTGCGGCTCTTCCGGATTGCATCGGTGAGACCATGGAACATTTCGAACGTCCCAACGGACTGAAAATCGATAAAGTCAGAGTACCGTTAGGGGTTATCGGCATTATCTATGAGGCTCGTCCCAACGTGACGGCGGATGCCTTCGGATTGTGCTTTAAGACGGGAAATGCAGTGATCTTAAAGGGAGGCAGCGATGCCATTCATTCCAATATCGCTATTGTCAAAGTATTACAGGATGCACTGGAAGCCTGCAGTATGCCCAGGACTGCCGTACAGCTGATCGAAGATACGGATCGTGCGGTCACTGCGCAGTTTATGAAGATGAAGGAATATGTGGATGTGCTGATCCCAAGAGGCGGTGCGGGACTGATCCGCAGCGTGGTGGAGAACAGCACGATCCCCGTCATAGAGACCGGAACCGGCAACTGCCACGTCTATGTGGACAAGGATGCGGATGTGGATATGGCGGTAAAAATACTGATGAATGCCAAGACCCAGCGGATCGGTGTCTGCAATGCCTGTGAGTCTCTGGTGGTGCATCGTGCCGTCCGGGATAAGTTCCTTCCGAAGATGGCGGAAGCCCTGAAGACGAAGAACGTAGAACTGCGGGGAGACGAAAGCACCCGGGAGATCCTGCCGGACTGCATTCCCGCTACAGAAGAAGATTACGGTACGGAGTATCTGGATTATATTCTGTCTGTCAAGACTGTGGACAGCGTGGAAGAGGCCATTGCCCATATCAACCGTTACAATACGAAGCATTCCGAATGTATCGTGACGGAAAATACGGAGACTGCAGAGAGTTTTTTAAACGAAGTGGATGCAGCCTGTGTTTATGTCAATGCCTCCACAAGATTTACAGACGGTTTCGAGTTTGGATTTGGTGCAGAAATCGGTATCAGCACCCAGAAGCTGCATGCCAGAGGCCCCATGGGCCTGAACGAGCTGCCCTCCTATAAATACAAGATACATGGAAACGGTCAGATCCGCAGATAAGCA
>OOAG01001809.1_pt1 | contig 14983 bp, 13 predicted proteins | sample 1671461 | NCBI WGS metagenome assembly OOAG01 (sample SAMN06348159, study PRJEB24527) | human gut metagenome | biome: human gut; feature: ankylosing spondylitis patient; material: feces | host: Homo sapiens | place: China | collected 2015-10 | reverse complement strand
CATGTACGGGCTGATGTTGGCACATATTGAACAGGTGCCTGCTTTCAAATATGCAAAAAAACAGCTGTGTGACACTGTTTCTCTGCTGGAGCGCAAGGCGAATATTCCGCAGATTAAGGAAAAGCTGCCGCTTCTACAGGAAATCCATACAGACGTCTTTTGGGATGCCAATGATATTCTGCTGTTTGAAAAGGTTCGGAAAGAGCTTCGTGGTTTGATTCGTTTTTTGGACGAAGAGGACGGAGGGCAAAAACGTATTACTACCAAACTTACTGATCCAATTATAGATAGCCAGGAAGGAGTTCAACTGGATATAGCGTACGACTTTGAAGACTACCGTGCCAAAGTAAACCGCTATGTCAATGAGCACGGAAATACGCTGGCTATTTACAAGCTGACCCATAATATTCCGTTGGCCACGGGCGATTATCAGGAGCTAGAACGAGTGCTGACAAGTGAGCTTGGAAGCAAAGAAGATTACAAGCGCGAATTTGGAGACACGCCATTTGGTCTGCTGGTTCGTAAAATCGCCAAGTTGAATCACGAGGCAGCCATGCAGGCTTTTTCGGCTTTTATCAACGACCAATCTTTAAATCAGAAGCCGATTGCTTTTGTGAAGAAAATCATCAATCACATAGAGCTGAACGGGTATATGGAAAATGTTTCAGAACTTACAAAGCCGCCATTTGACAAACCTGTTAGCTTGATTAAGCTGTTTGATGCAAAGACTAGAACCGCATTGATAGCAACTATAAATCAGATTCGTGAGAATGCGGTTCAGATAGTAGCATCATAACAGTGAAACAGCACACAGATTTGAGGTCAAATAAGCTGTTAAATCTGTGTGACGGTTTCATTTTCGGGCAGGAAAAATCCAACAGTCCCAGATGGGATAGATGGCCTCCGCACGAACATAAAGGGGTGTCCAGAGGGGCATAGCTCCTTTGGCTCTGGGTTTCCAATAGGGGCGAGCAGCATCCCTGTTGGCACACGACTTTCCCTCGGAAAGTCTAGTGTGTTATACCTTTGTGGAGCAGATGGTAGCCGGAAGTGTAGCACGCCCCCGAACGTGTGGCTACAGTTGCGGTGTTCTGGCGGGAAAGGTTGCCCCTTGCGGTGCAGCATAAGCGACAGAAAAAGGATGGCAGGCGGTGCGGGCAAGCACTGCCTGTGCCGTGTCACCTGCGGAACAAAGGTATATCAAAGCCCCCGTCAGCTGCTGCTTACCATCGTATCAGAACCACCACGGCAGCTTTCCGCGCAGGCTGTCCATCGCCTCGCCCTCCACCTTCTTTGTCCAGCTCTCGCTGAGATGGAAATGGAGCGCCGCGCCGATCAGCGGGTGCTCGATTCCATCGGTAAAGCCATAGCGGTACAGCAGATAGGTCTGCTCTCTGGCTGTCAGCTTGTCCAGCGCCGCATACAGTTCCGTCAGCTGTTCTTTTTGGATGTAAATTTGCTCCGGCGTTCGAGAATGGGGGTCAGCTATGGCTTCGATCCGCAGCATTCGTTCATCATCGGATAGAATGTCATCCAGATATACTCTCTGGAAGCCGGGGCCGTCTTTCTTATCCACCATCCGTTGCTCAAATAAACCGAGGGCGGCGCGGATGCAGTCCGTCATGGCGTTGCGGAGCGCCGGTGCTGCATAGGTCAGAAATTTCATGCCCCGTCCGGCATCAAACAAAGGGATCGTGTTCAGCAGGCCGATACTTCCCTCCTGCATCAAATCATCCAAATCAATTCCAATATCATTTTCATCCAGCCCCATGTTTCGGTATTGCTCCAGCGCAATTTTTCGGATGAATCCCAGATTCTTTTCCAGCAGAATGTCACGGGCAGCCGTATCCCCTTTCTGTGCCAGTCTGCACAGCTGCTCATTGCTCCGGGTCGGCATTTTGCTTCTCCTGCGCGTGGTCTAAGGTGGATTGGAGAAATTCCGTCAGCGCCTGACCGAACTTGTCTAATGCTTCCTTTTGCACACCGTCCATCCCCGCTGCGCTCTGGGTGACGGCGGCGGAAATCATTTCGGGCGTGATGGTCGGAGTATGAACATCCGCCCCTTTGGTGAGTTCGGTAAACATCTGCTGAGTGATGCCCTTGGTCAAGGACTGCGCTGCTGTGAAATCGTTGCCGATCTCTTTCTTCACTTCCCGCAGCGCCGCCATAAATGTGTTCTGTATCATCGTCAGGTCTGCCTGATATACGGGAACTTTCTGCCGGTTGACAGTTCTGGCCGCCTGCACCGCAGCGTCTGTTTTATTGTTTCGGCGCAGCATGGCGCTGAGAGTAGTAAGCATCTGGTTCTGTCCGGCGAAACCGGCGGCCAGCGTATCGTCAAAATATTGCTCAATCATGTAGGTGACTTCTGCAAAACGCGGACTTTCTAAAAGGCGGTTAACGATCTCGGCATTGGCTTTTCCTGTGTACAGGTTCCGCGCAGCCTGCACCGACAGGCCCAGTTCTTCAATATCAAAATTTGTCCGGTCGGGCGTGTTGACTTCCCCCAGCAGGAAATCTGTGGAGACTTCAAACACTTTCGCAATGCGGAGCAAATGTTCTGTGCTGATCTTATCAGTCTTACCGCTGACAAACCGGCTGATGGCGCTCTCGGTGCTGCCGATGCGGGTCGCCAGCTGTGCCTGGGTAATTTTATGTTCCTTCATAAGCTCCTGCATCCGCTGCCGGATATTGCCGGGCAGATAGGCTCCCTCCATGTGACGCACCTCTCTTCTGAAAACTCTCTTTATCCATTATACCTGATAAAACCAGCGCGGGCAAATGCTTTCCGCTGGCTTCGCCGCTCTGAGGTCTTGCATTTTTGCAAGATTTCAGGGCGGCGTTTTTTCGTTTCTTGCACTTTTAGCGGATTTTTCGGTCTATAGGCTTTTTCCCCGTATATTCAGGCAGACGGGCAGATACCGTCAATAAATAATGGAGGACAAAGCCTATGAATCTGTTTGAAACTGTAAAATCTGCTGTCACTGTGAAGCAGGCCGCCGAGCACTACGGTCGCAAGGTCAACCGGGGCGACATGATCTGCTGCCCCTTCCACGATGACCGGCATCCCAGCATGAAGCTGAACCGGGATTATTTCTACTGCTTTGGTTGCGGGGCCACTGGGGACGTGATTGACTTTGTGGCGCGGCTGTTCGGTCTGAGCAGCTACGAGACCGCAAAGAAGCTGGCCTATGACTTCGGCATCAACCCGGACAAGCCCCCGGCAGCGATGGCCTTGAAAAAGCCCTATCCGCTGGCGCAGGCCTTCCGCAACGATGAGATGTACTGTCAGCGGGTACTATGCGACTACCTGCACCTGCTGGAACGCTGGAAAATCGAGTATGCTCCACAGTTGCCAGAGGACAATCCAGACGATCGCTTTGTGGAGGCGTGCCATATGGTCGAGTATGTCAATCATTTGTTGGACGCGCTTATATTTGCAGAACTGGAGCAGCGTGTGAAAGTGGTGGATATGTTACTGAAAGACGGCACTATCGCCGCGCTGGAGCAGCGGCTCAAACGTCTGGAAAAAGAGGGACAGCACCGTGGCGAAGAACGAGAAATCGCGTGAGGTCAACCAGCCTGTCTGGTTTGATGGCAAGAGTATCAATGAAGCCCTGTTTTGTGATGATTTTCTCAGCAGACGCAAAATCATCTACACGAACGGGGCTTTTTTCACGCCCGATGGCCGCGTGACCAATGATCTGCCCCTACGCAGCGAAATCTTTGACGAACTGCGCTGCTGTGCGGTCAGCAACATCCCCCGAAAAATCAGCAACATTGTGGAGCTGATGAAGCTGGCGGCGCTGGTAGAGGATTTTCCGCCGGAAACTGACCGCATCCATCTGGCAAACGGCACGTTGTTTCTGGATGGTGCTTTTACAGAAGGTAAGCCGGAGATCGTGCGCTGCCGACTGCCGGTGGCCTACAATCCCAATGCGCTCACGCCGACCCGTTGGCTGGCCTTTCTGGATGGGCTGCTCTACCCGGAGGACATCCCCACCTTGCAGGAGTTCATCGGCTATTGTCTGATTCCTAGCAACAAGGGCCAGCGGATGATGGTCATTAAGGGCAGCGGCGGCGAGGGTAAGAGCCAGATTGGCGCGGTGCTGTCTGCCCTCTTCGGCAGCAACATGAAGGATGGCAGTATCGGCAAAATTTCTGAGAACCGGTTCGCCCGCGCTGATCTGGAACACATTCTTCTGTGCGTTGACGATGATATGCGGATGGAGGCCCTGCGGCAGACCAACTATGTCAAATCCATCGTCACCGCACAGGGTAAAATGGATTTGGAGCGTAAAGGCAAGCAGAGCTATCAGGGATGGATGTGCGCCCGGCTGCTGGCATTCAGCAATGGCGACTTGCAGGCTCTCTTTGACCGCAGTGATGGCTTTTATCGGCGGCAGTTGGTGCTGACCGCCAAAGAGAAACCTGCCGACCGCGTGGATGATCCCGACCTGGCAGAGAAGATGAAGGCCGAGGTGGAGGGCATTCTGCTGTGGGCTTTTGCGGGATTGCAGCGGTTGGTAGCGAACAACTTCAAGTTCACCGAGAGCCAGCGCACCAAAGAGAACCGGGAGGCCGTCAAGCGGGACAACAATAACGTGTTTGATTTTCTGGAATCCGAGGGCTATATCCGGCTGAAAGCGGATGCGTCCATCAGTTCAAAGGATTGCTACGACATTTACCGGATGTGGTGCGAGGAAAATAGCCTGACTGCACTCAAACGCCGCAGCTTCAGCGATGCGCTGGTGGCAGCCTGCGGTAAGTACAATCTGGAACACTGCAACACGATTACCAATTCGGCAGGACGCCGGGTATGGGGCTTTATGGGGATCGAGGCAGTGGCAAGGCCGCATATAAACGAGTTTACGGACGCTTCACAGTGTACGTACGTACCGGAAGACTGGCGGGATTGATTTCCGATCTGGTCGCCGGTACGTATGTACGCAGCGATTCACTCTGTTACCTCATATATTGTAGAGACGATTTATCTGGATAAAGTGGTCGTGCCCATTTGGGGGACAACCAAAACGGACAGGAAACGCAGTGATTTTATAGGCATATTTTGAAGCAAGCACAAAACAGCGAAATGTTTCTCTGTTATCCGCGCACCGTTCACAAAAGAGCGGCTCACGGAATGGCGTATAGGTTGCACCGTTTCGTGGCAATACAATCCGAGCGGTGAAAAACCCCGCATTTCCGCAAAGTCGAATATTTCGCCATTGACCAACGATACGCGGGGAAGCATTTCTATCGCAAAACAGCAACTATAACAATTTTATCATCCCATGAAGCCGGTACGCTGTCCAACGCAGCCGGTTCTTTTTATGGGCAAGAAAATTTGGAGGATTACCTTGAAATCAAATATCCGAAACGAAATCAAGGCGCAGATTATCCGCGCCGGTTACACCATGCAGGAAGTCGTTGATCTTCTGCATGACGAATATGGATGGAGTGACAGCGTATCCAATCTTTCCGGGAAATTACAGCGGGGGTCGCTGCGGTATCGGGAGGCCGTGGAGCTGGCCGATGTGCTGGGCTATGATCTGGTCTGGCAGAAACGGAGGGATTGAATATGGAGAAAGCACAGTACGCGATTATGCGATTCGCAAAGCACAAGGGGCCTGAGATCGGTAATATTGAGGCCCACAACGAGCGCACAAAGGAGAAATACGCCAGCAATCCCGATGTGGATACCAGCCGAAGCAAGTACAACTTCCATCTGGTCAAACCGCCCGGCAAGTACCGGGCCGAGTCAGAGAGGCAAATTGCCGCTGCCGGATGCCGTACCCGGAAGGACAGTATCCGTATGATAGAGACGCTGTTCACAGCCAGCCCGGAGTTCTTTAAGGGAAAGAAACGGGCGGAAATTCGGGTATTTTTCGAGGAAGCTCTGCACTTTTTGGAACAGCATCAGTCCAAAGAGACAATTATATCCGCCGTGGTGCATATGGACGAGAAAACGCCCCATATGCACCTTTGTTTTGTCCCGCTGACGGAAGATGGTAGGCTCAGCGCCAAAGATATTCTGGGCAACAAGAAGAAGCTGACCTGGTGGCAGGATGAGTTCTGGAAACACATGGTCAAGAAGTTTCCAGATTTGGAGCGTGGCGAGAGCGCCAGCCTGACCGGGCGCGACCATATCCCGCCCCGCGTATTTAAGGAGATGACCAGACTGACCAAACAGAAAAGCAAACTGGAGGATCTGCTCACTGGAATCAATCCCTTTAACGCCAAAAGCCGGGCGGAGGAAATCTGCAAGATTCTGGATACCTATATTCCCAGCGTGGAGAAGATGGACACACTGCTGCGGAAATATGGCGTAGCCTTCACGAAAACAGCATCCGAAAACAAAAAGTTGAAAACGAAAAATGCCGAACTGGAAGAATCTCTTGCATCGGCGCAGAAGGTCAGCACCCTAAAGCAGATCGAAGACCTCAAGCTGCGGCGCGACTATGACAGTGCCGTGGCGATTTTGGAACAGATACCGGCAGAAGTTTTGAACATCTATGCGCAGAGCAGCCATAGAGGAAAGGAGCGGCCTATTGAGCAAAGTTTATGATGATCCGAAATATAATGCGGCATTTGACCGCTGTGTTGATGTGATGGCGCGGCTGTTGCAGAAGTACGGGCCACAGCTGTTGGGGCAGATGCAGGAGACTGAGAAGGATGGCCGTACACAGTCTGCGGCATCAGGAAAGCAACCCGTTCCTGTGTATCAGGAATTTGACAAAGCCGCTTGATATAAATTAAATTTACACGTTGCGTATTTGTTTGGCGTATGCTATAATAAATACGCAACGTGTATTTTTGCTTTATGGGGTAAATGAAATGGACTGCAAAACCAAAATAAAAGAATTGCGGGAAAGCACTGGCATGAATCGCAAGGAATTTTGTAAATATTTTCAGATTCCCTATCGGACTGTGACAGAATGGGAACTGGATAACCGCCATGCGCCGGAATATGTACTCCGTTTGTTGGAGTACTACATTCAGAATGAAGGTCTGGCGAAGAAGAAAGTAACGGATGAATGTTTAGAGCTGGAAGAAAGGGGCGGCCTGCATGAAGAAAACTAAAACAAAATGTTATCTCTACACACGGGTATCTACATCCATGCAGGTGGACGGATATAGTCTGGATGCTCAGCGAGACAAACTGCGGAAATACGCTGAATACGAAGATATGGTAGTGGCTGGTGAATATTCTGATGAAGGCTTTTCCGGCAAGAATATTCAGGGCAGGCACGAATTTCAGCGGATGCTGCAAGACATTCAGGACTGCAAAGACGGTGTGGAATATGTGCTGGTGTTCAAGCTGTCCCGGTTTGGCAGGAATGCCGCTGACGTTCTGAATTCCTTGCAGCTGATGCAGGATTTCGGTGTCAATCTGATTTGTGTGGAAGACGGCATTGACAGTTCCAAAGATTCCGGCAAGCTGATGATTTCTGTCCTTTCTGCGGTGGCAGAGATAGAGCGTGAAAATATTCGGACACAGACGATGGCCGGACGGGAGCAGAAAGCCCGGGAAGGAAAATGGAACGGTGGCTTTGCCCCTTATGGATACCGCCTTGAAAAAGGCGAACTGTTGATTGCTGAGGATGAAGTGGACGTGATCCGCACCATCTTTGACCGCTATATTCACACCAACGATGGTGTCAGTGGCGTGGCAAAATATCTGAACCGGCAGGGCTTTGTGAAGAAGTTAAGGCAGAACGGCACCATTCCCGGTTTTTCTGCCAGCTTTGTGAAGAGTATCATTGATAATCCGGTATATATGGGAAAAATCGCCTATGGCAGACGCCGGACAGAGAAGAAGATCGGCACACGGAATGAGATGCACGTAGTTGAGCAATCGGAGTTCCCTGTGTACGAGGGGAAGCATGAGGCTATCATTTCAGAAGAAGATTGGAACCTCGCGCAGGAAAAACGGAAAATCAATGCTTACCGGCGTGAGAAAGTCAATGACCCTACCCACGCACATATCTTGTCCGGTATTCTGAAATGCCCCTGCTGCGGCAAAAGCCTGTACGGGAATATTGCGAAAGCCCACAGCAAGGACAAAAAGACCCGCTATTACTATTACTGCAAGAATACGGTGACGCCAACAGGCCACGAGTGTACCTTCCGGCTGAATATTGAGCAGATGGAAATGAACCGCATGGTAGCGTCAATCATCTCTGCTATGGTCAGTGACCCACGGTTTGCGGATGCAATCAAGGCGAAAATCGGCTCCGCTGTCGATACGAACGATTTGGAGAAGCAGCTGGAAGCATTACAGGCGCAGCTTCGGCAGACATTAGGCACAAAGGCCCGACTGGAACGGCAGATGGACGGTTTAGATGTGAATGACCCGTATTATGACCGGAAAATTTCTGATTTGCAGCGCCGATATGACGAGCAATATGGCGCAATAGATGAGATTGAAGTCCAGATTGACGATGTGCAAAGCCAGATACGGAGTATCCGGCAGGAGAAGATTTCGGGTGATAATATCTACCGCCTGTTGCTGGCATTCGATCAGGTCTATGAAGCAGCCTCCGAAGTGGAGCGGAAGGAGTTCATGCGGGCGTTTATTGAGCGGATTGAGTTATTCCCGGAAAAGCAGCCGGATGGCAACTGGATTAGGAAGATTATCTTCAACTTCCCTGTCCCGGTGAATGGAACAGAAGTGAAAGAATTGCCCTTGGAAAATGAAACAATAGTCGAGACGGTGCTGCGGATGGAACGAAGGAATCGCTAACACTTGTAGGGAGGACAAGCATGAAGCTCTCTTTTAAACAGAAGTTCAACACTCGTCAGGAAATCAGTGTCCTTTTGGGCGGTGATACTCAAAAGGGGATCGCAGTATCTGCTCAAACAGACACTATTCTTCTATTTATGAACGATGGCGAGATCTATACAGATTATTTTTATCCCACCGGTTCTTATTCCCACTGTATGTACACCGGGATAGGTCGGAGAGGACATCAGGATAGTCCTGACGAAAATAAACATATGTACCATCTAAATATCGAGGTTTTGTCCCATAGAACCAACAAAAAGCACCTTCTTGTTTTTGAAAAGAAAGATAAAGCAATGTATTTTGTGGGAGAGTACCGCCTAACAGAGATGCACCAAAATGTACAGCCAGATGAAAATGGTATGCTACGCCGGGTATTTGTATTTCATTTAACACAAGTGAGCGACTATTTTGAGTGGTAAAAGTCAAAGACCTTTTGCGCGGGAAAATGAAATGACGGACACCGGCGCGCCTCGGAAGCAATGCCTTAAAACAGAAAATGCCCCCTCTGGGCAGGAGGAACTTTTATGACAGACGCTGTTGTGACACTGAAAAAGGGAGAGGGACGGTACCTGCAGAAAGGCGGCCCCTGGATCTATGACAATGAGATCGCGGATATCTCGCCGGGGGCGGAGGACGGCGGCCTGGTCCGGGTCTGCGGCGAGAACGGCTGGCCGCTGGGCCAGGGCTTTCTGAACCGGCGCTCCAAGCTTACCGTTCGGATGCTCACCCGGGACCCGGACGCGGAGATCAACGAGGATTTCTTCCTCATGCGGCTGAAAAACGCCTGGGAGTACCGGAAAAAGGTGGTGGACACCAGCAGCTGCCGCCTGGTTTTCGGGGAGGCGGACTTCCTGCCGGGGCTGGTGGTGGACAAGTTCTCCGACGTGCTGGTGGTAGAGTCCCTGGCTCTGGGCATCGACCGCTTCAAGGTCACCATCGTGGAGCTGCTGAAGGAGCTGCTGGCCCAGGACGGCATCGCCATCCGGGGCGTCTATGAGCGCAGCGACGCCAAGGTCCGCCTCCAGGAGGGGATGGAACGGTACAAGGGCTTCCTGGGGGCTCCCTTTGACACCAAGGTGGAGATCGTGGAGAACGGGGTCCGCTACTTCGTGGATGTGAAGGACGGCCAGAAGACCGGCTTCTTCCTGGACCAGAAGTATAACCGCCAGGCGGTGGGGCGGCTCTGCCGGGGCGCCCGGGTGCTGGACTGCTTCACCCATACGGGCTCCTTCGCCCTCAACGCCGGTATCTGCGGGGCGGAGCACGTCATTGGGGTGGACGCCTCCGAGCTTGGGGTGGCCCAGGCCAGGGAGAACGCGGCCCTCAACGGGCTGGAGGACCGGGTGGAGTTCCTCTGCGCGGATGTGTTCGACCTGCTCCCCCAGCTGGAGCAGCAGGGGGAGCAATTCGATGTGGTGATCCTGGACCCGCCTGCGTTCACAAAGTCCCGCAGCTCGGTGAAAAAGGCGGTCAAGGGATACCGGGAGATCAACCTGCGGGCCATGAAGCTGGTCCGGGACGGGGGCTTTCTGGCCACCTGCTCCTGCTCCCACTTCATGGACTATGAGCTGTTCACCCAGACCATCGGTCAGGCGGCGCGGAACGTCCACAAGCGCCTGCGGCAGGTGGAATACCGCACTCAGTCGCCCGACCATCCCATCCTGTGGGCGGCAGACGACTCCTATTATCTGAAATTTTATATCTTCCAGGTGTGCGACGAAAAGTAACTGTTTTGACAGGGCCCGGTGACGGAGGCGCGGGAGCGCTCCGTCACCGGGCTTTTTTGTTCCGTCCAAACAGTGAGGCCGTCGGCCCTATCTGTTCCAAAAGGCGGCTTCTATGGAAAAGTTCAGGGGACCCTTTCGTCATGTGGCCCCCCGCCGCAGGCAGGGCGCGGCGCCCCAGTACGGCGTGACAAACGACGGGGCATTTTTCTGCCGGGTCGCTCTCCATATCCCGCGCTTCTCCATAGCCCCAGCTCTCTTCCGAAAGTGTCTTTTTTGGAGGTGGAATTGCGAGGATTTTTGTCGTTTTATGTCTCTTACCATCTGTTTCCCGGAATTTACTTTATGATAGGGGTATATTCCAGGGAAAGGATAGGTCTTTATGACGAAAACAGAAACTGTTATCCGCTCTATTTTCGGGGCCGCCGGGATCGACACCCGCCCCTTGGCCCGTGCTGTGGACATTGCCGCAGAGCTGCTGTTCACCCACAGACAGACCATCGATGAGCTCCACTTCACACGGGACATCTATTCTCCGGTGGCTGTGCTGCTCCGTGGCAAAAACGGGGAGCCGCAGTCGGTAAAAACCATCTCGAAAAGCATTGAGCGTCTGTCCAACCAGTGCTGGGACATCCTGGTCGCCAGAGGATTGGTGGGCAAGTACATCGGCGCTGAGATCGGCGACATCCACGCACCCAGGGATATCATCATCTATCTGGCCTTTTACAGCCATCTCGGCGTCCCCTTCTTCACCGCCATGGAACAGGAGTCCGCCCTGCACGGGTGAAATGGGAGCCGCAGAGAGAAGGAGGAGGCGCGGCGCCGCCATCGGGCCGCCTCTCTCAATACCGGGGCTTCCGCACAGGCGGGGCAGAAATGGGCGCAGTTCCGCTTCACTTCCATAATTTGTATTGAAACGTCTCACAAAACAGCTTTTCCCTCCGGTTTTGAGCGGGTCCGGATCTGCCGGGCCCAGTCAGGACAGGAGGGATTTTTTATGGCAAGCGGACACACAGAGCAGTATCAACTGAATCAATGGGAGGCAAACGATTTAGTGATGCGCATTGACTTCAACACGGACAATCTAAAAATCGAGGCAGCACTGGCCCAGATAGCGGAGGACAAAGCATCTCTGGAGACTGTCTTTGCCGTGGCGGGCGAGGTGGGAAAGCTGCGGGCTAGAATCGAGGCTCTGGAGAAACAAATCTCTGGCTGAGTTAGGAGAGACGGAAGAACCGCCCCCCGGAATCGGGGGGCGGTTCTGTCTGGCTTTGCTTCTGCCGTGGGAAGAACTTAGGCCAGAGTCACAGCGATCTCGATGGTGCCGTTGTTGGCATCCTCGAAAGCCACGGTCCACTCGTAGCTGATCGTGGTCACATCGCCGTTCAGGACCTTATAGTTGCTGTAAGTGGTGTTGACAGCGTCAGCAGCGCTCGCTACCACTTCCCATTTGGTACCGGTGGTGTTGTAGCCATAGACGGTGTTTCCGGTCAGGATCAGGCTCTTGGCGGTAGCATCGTCAGTGAAAGCCTCGCTGAACAGGTCGCCGGTCTCCAGCTTGCCCTTCTCCAGGCTGTTGATGGTCAGAGTGACGCTCTTGCCATCGGCAGCCAGAGCGGCCAGCATGTCAGCGCCGCTGACATCAATGGTCACTTTATCACCGGTCTGGACCTCATCGTCATCCGCAACGCCGGTCACAGTGTAGCTCTCGTCATTGGTCAGAGCGATGGTATAGGTGTCGGCTACCACGGTGGGATTCAGGGTCACATCCTCGGTGCCGGCGGGCACCTTGACGGTCCAGACACCCTTCTCCACAGAGACCTCTACATTGCCGCCGTTGACAGCGGTGATGGAGTAGCCCTTATCGGGAGTCAGGGTCACGGTAGTGCCCTCATCAGCATTGATGGTGGTAGTCCCGGCCAGAGTGACGTTCTTCACTCCATCAGCAAGCTTGACCTCAGCGCCAATGGGCTCCAGAACGATCTTCACAGAGGCATCCGCAGCCACATCGGCCACAGTCACCTTACCGTCGGCGTAGGTATAGGCGGTGTCAGCCTCGACCTGATAGCCATCGGGAGCGGTGTACTCCAGAACAGCGTCCTCGCCCTTCACAACAGTGACCTCTTCGTTCAGCCCCTTGTCGTCAGTGAAGGTAACAGTAACGTAGTCGATCTTATCCACCACAGGCTTAGAGATGATATACACCAGCTCGGCGTACTCCTCGTCCTTCTCCACCACGGTGACGTAGGTCAGATAGTTGATCTTGTCCTGCTCCTCGGGCTCATCCTCGAGGATCATGTCGCTGATGCCGCCCTCGGAGACGGAGTACTTCCAGCCGTCATCATAAGCGGCATAGGAACCAGCCTTTACAAACTCAGCGGGCTTTTTGGGCTCCATCTCCACGTAGACGAAGACGGTCTCGTCGTCGGTGTCGAACTTGACTTCCTTGGACTGGGCGGTGGTCAGCCAGAAGGCGTCATCGCCGGTGGCGTTGACCACGTTGTCCTCCAGCGCGACCTCCCGGTACTCGGTGATGTACTGCTCATCGGTGGTCTTCACAGCCTTGTACAGGGTGCCCTCTTTCAGCGCGTTCAGATCCTGGTCGATGAACACGGACTGCTTCTGGCCGTCCACATAGGCGTTGAAGTACTCCCAGTAGTAGTCGCCGTCGTACTTCAGGGACTCGCGCTTGGTGCTGGTCAGGTAGAAGTAGGTGCTGTCCTCGTCATAGATCTCGCCATCCAGGATGAAGACGATCTCAGCCACGCGGCCGTCCATGACATAAGCCAGCTGGGCCTTCTCCACGTTGGGCACCTCGTCATAGCCGATGTAGGCCACGTTGTTCATGGTGTCCACGAAGATGGTCTGCTTGTCAACGATGAACTCGTTGTCGCCCTGGGAGACATAGGCCTTGCCGTTCTTGATCTCGGCATCGGGATCAGCAACAAAGGCGTCATCCACCTTGGCGGGCAGGTACTTGTCGTTGACCTCCTTCAGGGAGTAGACATTGCTGCTCTCGCTGACGGTGTAGGCCCAGACGCGCTCGTCGATATTGGTGGCGTTCTTGACAATGTGCTCGGAATTATCGTCCCACTTGATATCCTGGCTGACGCCGTGGGTATCCTTGTAGGTGTCCTTCAGCTCCACCTTGGGGCTGGTGCCGTCGGCCAGGTCAACGCGGGCGACCCAGTCGCGCAGCTCCTCGTCGGAGTCCTCCACGTACAGGTACTTGGTCTCGGACTCGCCGGCCAGCTTGAAGCCCAGAACGTAGCCGTTGGGATCCAGGTACAGGTCGTAGTCCTCACCCAGCTCGGGGTGCTCATCGGTGTTGCTGTCCAGATCGTAGACGATGTGGTTTGCACCGGAGTAGGGGTACTTGGTGCCGTCGTCCAGCTTCAGATAGGTGTCGTCGCTGTCGCGGTCGTTCTCCACGCGGCTGACCTCACCGGTCGCGACCTCGGGAGTGATGACCTCGGCAATGTAGAAGTCGTCGTCCTCGTTCTGGTCGATGGTGAAGACGATGTAGTCGTCCTCCTCATAGCCCTCGACATAGAAGTCGCGGTCGTCCAGTTTGGCGTCGTCCTGGCTCAGATTGGACAGGGCCTTGACGTTGATGTACTCGCCGTCGTCGTCGGTCTTCACCTTGGAGACCTGGCCCATGTAGTAGTTGATGGCGACCACAGTGACGGTGGCGTCAGCGTCGTCCACATAGATCTCGGTGACGGTGCCCTTGCCGGTGTACTGATAGTCAGCATCTTCGCCCCGCTCAGGAACGTTGTTGCCCACGCTGCTGTCATAAACGGTGTCAGCGACAGCATTGCCATCTTCATAGACCTTCTCGCCGTTGACATAGACGGTCCACTCATAATCGTCCTCGTCGCAGACGGACTTGCCCAGATCCTTGTACACATCGTCCTCATCGGTGCCGGTGGTATAGGTGTAGGTGGGGGTGTTGGGAACGGTGATGATCTCGTCCTTGTCCAGCATGCGGACCATGGAGGCGATCAGGCCGCCGTCCTCGGTCAGAGTATCGGTCTTGCTGGTGTCGCCGGCATCGGTCTTGACATTGTAAGAGCCGGTGCCCCAGGTGGTGGCGGGACGGCCATAGATGGTCTCGGTGTCGGTCTTATAGACCAGGTCGAAGTTCTTGTAGCCCAGGGTCTGCAGGTAGTTGAACTCCAAGGAGTAGATGATGCCCTGGTTCTCGTTGTAGTACACACCCAGCAGCTCGTTGTACTGAACAGGCACGGCCTTGGTCAGGGCGTTGAACACCAGCTCAGCCACGTTGTCGCGGGTCAGCCCGGCGTTGGCGGTGAGCTTCAGGTCGCCATACAGGCCCAGAGCGGTGCCCTTGGCGGTGGCGGCCAGCATCCAGTCACTGCCGAAGTCAGCGGCGCTCTGGAAGTAGCCCAGGGCGCGGCACAGCATCAGCACGGCCTGCGCGGTGGTCACGGTGGCGTTGGGGTCGAACTTG
>OOAG01001799.1_pt1 | contig 15047 bp, 10 predicted proteins | sample 1671461 | NCBI WGS metagenome assembly OOAG01 (sample SAMN06348159, study PRJEB24527) | human gut metagenome | biome: human gut; feature: ankylosing spondylitis patient; material: feces | host: Homo sapiens | place: China | collected 2015-10 | reverse complement strand
TCAGCGAAGACCAGCTGGCACTCGGTGTTGATGTTGATCTTGGAGACGCCCAGGCTGATGGCCTTTGCGATCATGTCATCGGGGATGCCGGTGCCGCCGTGCAGGACCAGAGGAATGTTGTTGGTAGCCTTGTGGATGCGGTCCAGAGCCTCAAAGTCCAGGCCCTTCCAGTTGGCGGGGTAAACGCCGTGGATGTTGCCGATGCCGGCAGCCAGGAAGTCGATGCCCAGATCGGTGATCTTTGCGCACTCGGCGGGGTCTGCGATCTCGCCAGCGCCCACAACGCCGTCCTCAACGCCGCCGATGGAGCCGACCTCGGCCTCGATGCTCAGGCCCTTGGAGTGTGCCAGAGCGACCAGCTCCTTGGTCTTTTCCACGTTCTCCTCGATGGAGTAGTGGCTGCCGTCGAACATGATGGAGGAGAAGCCGGCCTCAACGCAGGCCTTGCAGCCCTCGTAGGTGCCGTGGTCCAGGTGCAGGGCGACGGGAACAGTGATGCCCATGGTCTCCACCATGGAGCTGACCATGGCGGCAACGGTCTTGAAGCCGGTCATGTATTTGCCTGCGCCCTCAGAGACACCCAGGATAACGGGGCTCTTCATTTCCTCGCAGGCGGTCAGGACTGCCTTGGTCCACTCCAGATTGTTGATGTTGAACTGAGGCACACCGTAGTGGCCATCGCGTGCCTTGATCAGCATTTCGGTTGCATTTACCAACATTATTCATTACCTCCGCAAAATCATTTTGGGGTGAAAAAGCCGTTTTGGATACAAGATTGCGCATCCTTTAACGAACCTAAGGGTAGTATACCCCAATTACAGGATAAAATCAAGGCGGTTCCCGCGGCGTTTTCAACACAAATTCACATTGGGCATTTTGATGTTGGAGATTCTGGCAAAAACCACTGGATCTCCCTTCAAAAAATTGTCATAATTCCGACTTGAATTTTACAAAAAGTACGGCGGAAAGTTTGCATGTCGAACCCGGGAGGTTGAAAACTTGGTGGAAACTGTGGAATTCCACCCGGAAAGTGGGCGTACAAACTTGATTTTTGAACTTTTTCCACCGGGTTTTCAACATGTGGAAAAATTTGAGCCGAATTACCGATTGTATAGCCTGCTGAATGTGGAAAACTTTTGCCTTCGGCAAACATTGCGAAGAATGCCGGGGTATGCTATACTTTAGAATGTATCAGTGTCAAAATATAGTAAAACTGAAACAGAACGAAACCATGGCGCGGCTCAAACGGCCCGCCTTGCCATAGAATGGAAGGAGAACATATCAATGGACGAACAGAAAATGCCGCGCCGCCCCCGCCGCAGCAGCACGGAGGAGCAGCCCAGGAATGAGAGCCTGGTCTACGGCAAAAACCCCGTGACCGAGCTGCTCAAGAGCGGTTCCGGCGTGGATACCGTGCTGATCGCGGAGGGCATGGCCCCCGCTGTGGCAGCTTACTATACCGCCATGGCCAAGGAGGCCGGGGCCACGGTCAAGCGGGTGCATCCCAACAAGCTGCGCCTGATGACCGGCACCGAGAGCCATCAGGGCGTGGCCGCCTTTGCCAGCGAGATCGAATATGTGACCGTGGAGGACCTGCTGAACGTTGCCAGAGAGAAGGGGGAGCCTCCTTTCCTGGTGCTGAGTGACGGCATCGAGGACCCCCATAATCTGGGCGCGGTGATGCGCTCTGCTCTGCTGTGCGGAGCCCACGGCATCGTCATCCCCAAGCGGGGCGGCGCGTCCGTGACCCCTACCGTTATCAAGTCCAGCGCCGGTGCGGCCGAGCGCCTGCCTGTGGCCCGCGTGGCCAACATCGGCGAGACCATCCGCCGCCTGAAGGATCAGGGGGTGTTCGTCTACTGTGCCGATATGGACGGTGTGCCCCTGCGCAAGAACAACCTGACCGGCCCCATCGCACTGGTGCTGGGCAGCGAGGGCAGCGGTGTGTCCCAGCTGGTGAAAAAGCTCTGCGATGGCGTGGTGCGGCTGGATATGGCCGCTCAGGGCACCGGTGTGGACAGCTTCAATGTCTCGGTAGCGGCTGGCATCATCCTGTACGAGATCCAGAGCCAGCGCGCCGCAGAGTAAGAAACAGCGGCCAGACCGCCGTGACCAGAACAGGGAGGGACTAGGATGCCAAAGGATGATAAGCGCAAAGAGCTGACACAGGAAGAGATCGATGCGCAGAACGAGAAGTTCCGCACGTTTTTCAGCACCAGCGTGGCACAGGTGCCCGAAGAGATGAAGCGCCGCGATGAGGAAAAGGAGAGCACCGGCAGCCTGCTGGGCAAGCTCTTTCACCGCGAAAAGGACAAAGAGGAGCCTGCCGTCGCCCCGGCTGTGCAGAATGAGCTGCCGCCCACGGGTGAGATCGTGCTGGGCCATGAGGAAGAAGCCGAGGCCGGCCTGGAGCTGGCATTGGAGCCCGGAGAGCTGGAGGAAGCAGAGCCTGTGGCTCTGCCCACCGCGCCGGAAGCCCCCGCAGCGCCGAAGCCGGAACCCCGGCCCGCACCCCAGCCCGAGAAAAAGCCGGAGCCGCCCCGCCGCCGGGAACCCCTGACCCCGCAGGAGCAGCAGGAGGATGCAGAGATGGCCGAACTCAAGGCCATGCTCTATGGCACCCCCAAGCCCGCCCCGGTGGAGGAGGTGCAGGATGCCCCCGAAGAGGTGCTGGCCGTGGAGCCGGAAGCTCCCGCAGCGCCTGAGGGCCCGGCCATCCCCATGGTGTTTGCCGAGGATCAGTCGGTAAAGCAGGCGAAGTCTGCCCCGGAAGCCGCGCCAGAGGTTGAGCCGGAACCGGAAACGGCTTTCCAGTTCTTTGGCAAGGGCGCGGACGAGAACGAGCCGCAGGCCCCTACCCGCACCGAGGCCCCCAGCAAGGACGACAGCATGAGCCTGCCGCTGATGGGGCTGGAAGAGGACGAAGCACCCACCCGGCCTGCCGCCCCGGCAGAGGAGGCCCCGGCCCAGCCTGCTGAGGAAGCGGCCCCTGCCGCCCCGGAGGCTGAGGAGAAGCCTGCAGAAGAAGCCGAGCCGAAAACGCCCGAGCAGGTGGGGGAGAAGCTCCGCCGGATGGGCGCGGAGCTGACGCTGCGGTGTGTGCTGGAGGGCATCCTTGCCGTGGTACTGCTCCACTTTGGCCTTGTTGCCGAGGGGCTGCTGGCCCCTGTGGCCTCCCTTGACCCCGTGATCGCCCCGGCGGCGTTCTATGCCGCCAACCTGCTCTTTCTGGCCGGTGCGCTGGCTGTGGGCTGGCCTGTCCTGCGGGATGGTCTGCAGGGCCTCAAGGGCCGCCCCAGTGCAGACACCATGCCGGCGCTGGCTGCCTGCGGTGCGCTGGTGCAGGCTGCGGTCGCCCTGCTCAACGCCCAGAGCTATCAGAACTCCAGCTGGACGCTGCTTTCCGGCGTGGCCGCACTGGGCCTGTTCCTGGCCCTGCTGGGCAGCCGTGTCCTGCTGACTGCCGTCAGAAACGGCTATGACCTTGCCGCCCGATCCCCTGAGGGGCTGCAGGGCGCATTCCGTGTCCGGGATAAGGACCTGATCCGGGTGCTGGCCCGGAGCCTGGATCAGAAAGACCCCTGGGTGCTGCTCAGCCGCCCTGTCCAGTGGGACGAGGCGCTGGTGGAGCAGAGCTTCGGGGAGCGCGCCAGTGAGCGCCGCGCCCGCAAGACAGCCCTGATCCTGCTGGGTGCTGCCGTGCTCAGCGGGCTGGTGTTCCTGCTGTTTGGCGGCGGGCCCAACGGCATGGCCGCAGCCCTGACCTCCATGCTCTGCATGGGTGCACCGCTGTCCTCCACCCTGGTTGCGGGCATCGCGTCTCTGCGCCTGCAAAAGACCGCTGCCGCCGCCGGTGCTGTGGTGCCCGGCTGGGCCGCCATTGAGGAGCTGGGCGGTGTGGACACCGTGCAGGTGGATGCCGACGAGCTCTTTACCGCCGACAGCGTGAACCTGGAGGATATCCGCATCTTCAAGGGCGGCCGCATCGACCGCGCCATCCTCTATGCGGCCAGCATCCTCAACCACAGCTGTGAGACCCTGCGGGGGCTGTTCCGCCAGATCATCGAGGACCGCACCGAGATCCTGTACCCTGTGAAGGACTTGGAGGTCCACCACGGCCTTGGCTTTGCCGCCTGGTGCGATAACAACCGGGTGCTCATCGGCAACCGGCTGTACATGGAGCGGGAGGGCGTGCCCCTGCCCGAGCAGGAGTACGAGGATGAGCACTCCCAGAACGGCGCGCTGCAGATCCTGTATCTGGCTGTTTCCGGAAGCCTGCACGCCATGTTCGTGCTCCACTATGTGGGCGGCCGCAACGCCGCCCGCGGGCTGGAGGTGCTGCAGCGGGAGAACATCCGCCTGCTGGTCACCTGTGAGGATCCCAGCCTGACGGCCCGCCACATCACCGAGGCTTACCATCTGCCCGAGGGGATGATCACCCTGCTGGATCAGGAGCAGTGCAGCGCGCTGACCCCTGCCCAGCCAGACGAGACTGCCCGCTGCTGTATGCTGCATGATAAGGGCTTTGCCAGCCTGATCGGCGGCCTGCGCGCGGCGGAAAAGGCCCAGAACGCCGAGACGAGCGCCACCACGGTGCAGATGGTCTCGGTCTGGTTCTCGGTGGTCATCGGTGCTCTGCTGACCTACGCGGGCAGCATCGGCACCCTGTCGGTGGCCGCTGTCCTGATGTATCAGGCGGCATGGAGCGCTTTGAGCATTGCAGTCTGCGCTCTGAAACAGCATAACTGAGAAATGTTCTCAAAATAAATAGGAATTATTCTTGATTTCAATTCGGAACTCTGGTATAATCAGTGCAGAAGGAACGCCCCGGCGGTCACCGGCGGCGAAATGATACACCGCACAAACAAAAGGAGAGCACGAATATGGAACTCAAGGGTACCAAGACCGAGAAAAACCTGTGGGAAGCCTTTGCAGGCGAGAGCCAGGCCCGCAACAAGTATACCTTCTTCGCCAGCGTGGCCAAGAAGGAGGGCTATGAGCAGCTGGCAGCGATCTTTGAGGAGACGGCTGCCAACGAGAAGGAGCACGCCAAGATGTGGTTCAAGGCCCTGAACGGCGGCTCCATCCCCGATACCATGACCTGCCTGGAAATGGCAGCCGGCGGCGAGCACGACGAGTGGACCGAGATGTACCCCCGCATGGCGAAAGAGGCCAAGGAAGAGGGTTTCCCCCAGTTGGCTGCTCTCTTCACCATGGTGGCACAGATCGAAAAGGAGCACGAGGAGCGCTACCGCGAGCTGGCCGAGAACCTGAAGAACAATCAGGTCTTCGCCCGCGAGGAGCAGCAGGTCTGGCAGTGCCGGAACTGCGGCTACACCTACATCGGCAAGTCCGCACCCCTCAAGTGCCCCGTCTGCGCACATCCCCAGAGCTATTTTGAGCTGAAGAAGCACAACTACTAAGAACCAGCCGAAGAGGCTGCGATACTCCTTCCGTCATCGCTTGCGCGATGACACCTCCCTCAAAGAGGGAGGCTTTTCCGGCCTACCGCCACGCCAAGGCCCCCTCTCTGAGGGGGCTGGCACGGCAGCGCCGTGACTGGGGGAGTGTTGCAGCCTCTTTTTTTGTTGCAATCACACCGGAAATGTGTCATAATCGGAAAAAAGATAACAGAGGGGAGAGAACAGGATGGCGTATCGGGCAGCGGTGTGCGACGACAGCGCAGCGGATGCGGACTATGTGCGCAGCATCGTGGCGCACTGGGCAGAGCAGCGGGGCGTCGCGCTGGAATGCCGGGCCTTTTCCTCGGCGGAACAGTTCCTGTTCTGCTACGCAGAGGATAAAAACTTTGATTTATTACTATTGGATGTGGAAATGCCCGGCGCAGACGGTGTCACGTTGGCCAAAACGGTCCGGCAGGAGAACGAAGCCGTGCAGATCGTCTTCATCACCGGCTACTCGGATTACATCGCCGAGGGCTACGATGTGGCCGCGCTCCATTACCTGATGAAGCCGGTCCGCCCCGAAAAGCTCTGTGCCGTGCTTGACCGCGCGTGGGAGAAGCACCGCCGGAACGAGCGCTGCCTGAACCTCGAACGTTCCGGCGAGATGATCCGTCTGCCGCTGTATGAGGTGCGGTATCTGGATGTGCACCAGAACTATGTGACCGTCCACGCCAGACAGGACTATACCCTCAAGCGGACGCTGGCTGAGTTCGAGGCAGAGCTTGATGAGCAGTTCTTCCGGGTGGGGCGGGGGATGATCCTGAACCTGAAGCAGATCCGCCGCGTGACCAAAAAGGAGGTCGTTCTGGCGGACGGCACAGTGCTGCCCCTGCCGCGCGGCAGCTATGAGCCGCTGAACCGGGCCATCATCGAGAGGACATGAGGCAGAGGAAGGGAAAACAGATGCTGAAACTTTTTTCAAGGCTTTTGGATCACCGCATCGAAGCCTACCAGCGGGAGCTCATCGAGACGCACTACAAAGAGGTGGACAACATGTACCGCCAGATGCGGGGCTGGCGGCACGATTACCGCGGCCACATCCAGACCATGAAGGTCCTGGCGGCGCAGGGGGATCTGGAAGGCATTCGGGCCTACCTTGACCAGCTGGACACCGACCTGAACACCGTGGACCTTGCGGTCAAGACGGGCAATGCCATGGCAGATGCCATCCTCAACAGCAAGATCTCCCTCGCGAAGAGCCGGAACATTCCGGTGCAGATCGACGCCCATATCCCGGTCCGGCTGAAGATGAGCGAGCTGGACCTCTGCTGCATCCTCGGCAACCTGTTCGACAACGCCATGGATGCCAGCGCCGCTCTGCCCGAAGCCGAACGCCTCATCCGGGTGTACATGGATATGAAGGGCACCCAGCTCTACATCTCGTTCACCAACTTCACGGCCAGCCAGAAGCAGACAAAACTTGCCGGGCGGTTCGCCACCACCAAGGGCGAGGGCCACGGCTTCGGTCTGGTGCGTATTGACGCCATCGTCGAAAAACTGGACGGCTACCTCAGCCGCAACAGCGAGGATGGAGCCTTCACGACGGAAATTTTGATCCCGCAAGTATGAAATTGGAAGGTGTTCCGTTGTACAACCTCTCAGTCTCGCTTGCGCTCGACAGCTCTCCTGGTAGGAGAGCCTCTGGCGAAACCGGAGACTTTGCGAGGACTGCCAAGGCCTCTCCTACAAGGAGAGGTGGCAATGCGAAGCATGGACGGAGAGGTTGTACAACGGAGAGGTTGTACCAAGGAAACCATTGCAATTCATCCCCCAAAATGAACCGTTCGTCCCCGATCTGTGCCGGGGACGATTTTTTGTGGTAGGATAGGCCCAGACGAACGAAAGGGGAATCCCACATGGAAACGGGAACGAACAAAACGAAGCAAAAACCCAAATACGACCTCTGGCAGATCACGGCCTATATGCTGGGCGTGGCATGGCGGGGCAGACATTGGACGGTGTTCACGGTCGGCCTCTCGCTGGCGCTGGTCACGGCGGGCAGGACCATCGCGGAGCTGCTGTTTGCCCCGGCGGTGCTCCGGGTGCTGGAACAGGGGATGGCGCTGGGCCGTCTGCTGGCGGTCATTGGCGGCTTTTCCGTGCTGCTGGTCGCACTGACCTTCCTGCAAAGTTATCTGAGCGAACGGAATCTCTTTGGAAAAATGAACGTCCGGGTCGATATCCTGGACCTCTCGGCCCGCAAGCGGGCCGGCACCTCCTACCCGAACCTGCTGGACAAGCGCTTCCTGGATCTGAGCGCCAAGGCCGACCGGGCCGGATGCACCAACAATGAGTCCGTCGAAGCATTCTGGGTGAGCTGGGGCGAGATCCTGACCAACCTCTTCGGCTTCGGGGCCTACCTGCTGCTGTTGTCCGGCCTGAACGCCTGGCTCTGCCTGCTGGTCTGCGCCACATCGGTCGTCAGTTATCTGGCGTCCCGGCGGATCAACGAGTGGGGCTACCGCCACCGCGAGGAGGAAGCCGGGTATGTGAAGCGGCTGGCCTACGTGCAGAAGGTCGCCACCGACCGGCAGTACGGCAAGGATATCCGCATCTTCGGCCTGCGGGAGTGGGTGGAAGAACTCTGGGAGAGCACGATGCGGCTCTACCACGGCTTCCTTCTCCGGCGGGAGACGGCCTACCTCTGGGCCAATGTCATCGACCTGGCCCTGCTGCTGGTGCGCAACGGCGCGGCCTATGCCTACCTGATCTGGCTGACACTGGAACAGGGCCTGCCGGTCTCGCAATTCCTGCTCTATTTCGGCGCGGCCACCGGTTTTGCCCAGTGGGTCAGCGGCATTCTGGAAAAGTTTGCAAAACTGCACAAGCAGTGTCTCGACATCTCTACCGTGCGGGAATTTCTCGAATATCCGGAACCGTTCCGCTTTGAGGACGGCCTCCCGCTGGAAAAGCGGCTGGATACCCCCTATGAGCTGCGGCTCGAAGGGGTCAGCTACCGGTACCCCGGCGCGGAGAAGGACACCATCCACAAGCTCGACCTGACCGTCCGCCCCGGCGAGAACCTCGCCATCGTGGGTCTGAACGGTGCGGGTAAGACCACGCTGGTCAAGCTGCTCTGCGGCTTCCTCGATCCTACCGAGGGCCGCGTCCTGCTCAATGGGCAGGACATCCGCCCGTATAACCGCCGGGATTATTACAAGCTGTTCGCGGCGGTGTTCCAGGATTTCTCGGTCCTGTCGGCCACCGTGGCCGAGAACGTGGCCCAGTGCCGCACCGGCATCGACGAGGCCCGCGTCTGGCACTGCCTGGACGAAGCAGGCCTGACCGAAAAGGTGCAGAGCCTGCCCAAACAGCTGGAAACGCAGATCGGCCGGGAGGTCTACGAAGACGGCATCGAGCTGTCCGGCGGGCAGACCCAGCGGCTGATGCTGGCCCGTGCGCTGTACAAGGATGCGCCTGTGCTGGTGCTGGATGAACCCACCGCCGCGCTCGACCCCATCGCCGAGAACGACATCTACCAGAAATACAACGAGATGACAGCAGGCAAGACCAGCCTGTTCATTTCGCACCGGCTGGCCTCCACCCGCTTCTGCGACCGCATCCTCTATCTGAAGGACGGCCGGGTGGCCGAGGAGGGCACCCACGAAGAGCTGCTGAAACGGGGCGGCGGCTACGCCGACCTGTTTGAGGTGCAGAGCCAGTATTACCGGGAGGAGAACGAAGCATGAGCGCATCGAACAAAACGATCACCATCCGGCAGGGGTGCCGGTACGCCTGGCGGGAGTGGAACATCTTCTGGAAGCTGTCGCCGAAGTTTTTCTATGCTACCTTTGCCAGTGCCGCCCTCACGGCGCTGAGCCCTTATGCCACGGTCTGGCTGTCGGCCCAGCTGGTGGGCGAACTGTCCGGCGGGCGGGACCCGCACCGGCTGATGGTCTGGGTGCTCTGGACCCTGGGCACGACCGCCGTGCTGACCCTTCTGCGCGCAGCGGCGCTCCACTGGAAGGAAGCGGAAACGGACGACCTCTGGCAGCGGCAGACCCGAACGTATATGGACAAACAGATGTCCCTCGACTACGTGGATGAGGACAGCCAGCGGGTCTATGACATGTACAGCCAGATCCAGCAGGACGCCAGGCTATCGGGTGCGGGCGGCACGATCTGCATTTTGCTGGTGGAAAAGATCGCCACGGCACTGTTCCAGATCTTGGGCGGCGTGGTGCTTTGCTGGGGGCTGTTCACCGCGGCGGTGCCGGATGGGCGGCTGGCCTTTCTGGAGCACCCGCTGTTTCTGGCGGCGTTCTGGGCCGTGATGGTCTGCACCGCCTGCCTGTCGCCCGTGTTCGCGGGGCAGGCGGCCAAATATATGCCGCTGCTGCAGGAGTCCGGGAAGCTGGGCAACCGGATGTTCCACGTCCAGCTCACCCTGCCGGAAGAGCCGAAGAACGCCCCCGACCTGCGGATGTACGACCAGTACCAGAATGTCGTCAGCGGCTATATGGTGGGTCTGTGGGATGACTTCGCGAGGCTGCGCCGGGGCGCGATGGGGATCTTCCGGTCGGCCTCCTCGGCGGTGCCGGCGCTGCTGATGGGGCTGGTCTATCTCTTCGTCTGCCTCAAGGCCTGCGGCGGGGCGTTCGGTCTGGATGCCGTGACGCAGTACCTTGGTGCGGCCGCCAGCCTGTTCCAGGGCGTTGTCACCCTTGTGAACATGCTGGCCGAGATGGAGATCAACGGCGTCTATATGAAAAACATCTTCGATTACCTCGACCTGCCCAACAACATGTATCAGGGCAGCCTGACCACCGAAAAGCGGAGCGACCGCCAGTATACGGTGGAGTTCCGGGATGTCTCCTTCCGCTACCCCGGCAGCACGCAGTACGCCCTGCGCCACCTGAACATGAAGTTCAAGGTCGGCGGGCGGCTGGCCGTGGTGGGGATGAACGGCAGCGGCAAAACGACCTTCATCAAGCTGCTCTGCCGCCTGTACGACCCCACCGAGGGGGTCATCCTGCTGAATGGCATCGACATCCGGAAGTACCGCTACGATGAGTACATGGACATCTTCTCGGTCGTCTTTCAGGATTTCCGGCTGCTGGCCCTCCCGCTGGGCCAGAATGTCGCGGCCCGCACCGGATACGATGCCGCCCGCGTGACCGACTGCCTGCAAAAGGCAGGCTTCCGAGACCGGCTGGCGGAGATGCCGCAGGGGCTGGACACGGCGCTGTATCAGGAGCTGGACGAGAACGGCGTGACCGTCTCCGGCGGCGAGGCGCAGAAGATCGCCATCGCGCGGGCTTTGTACAAGGATGCGCCCTTCATCATCCTGGATGAACCCACCGCCGCGCTCGACCCTGTGGCCGAGGCGGAGATCTACGCCAAATTCAACGAGATCGCGGGGGACAAAACGGCCATCTACATCAGCCACCGGCTGTCCTCCTGCAAGTTCTGCGATGAGATCGCTGTCTTCGACCACGGCGAGGTCATCCAGCAGGGCACCCACGAGCGCCTGCTGGCCGACACCGCCGGAAAATACTATGCGCTGTGGAACGCGCAGGCCCAATATTACACGGAGGAACCGGCATAAAGACACGGTCCGGATGGGATTTTTTGCACAGTTTTTGCTGCAAAAAACTATGCGTTTCCACAAAAAGCGGCTCGAATTGTGAACTCTTAGGGCGAACGGCTTGAAAAGAATTTGCATCCTGTGTACAATGAAACGAAAGTGAGAACGATCATGACGCGGAAAAAGTACCTGTGTGCGGCACTCCAATTCTTTGAAGCGAAAAAGGAGGGACGTTCGACCCTATGAGACATTCTTTTCACCCGATGGGACGGGCGCTCTGTGCCCTGCTGCTGGGGGCAACGCTGACCCTCTCGCCGCTGGCGGCGCAGGCAGCGCCCCGTGCGGAGAACCGTTCCGCAAAGCTCGCGCTGGAAGTGACCGAGATGGAGCTGGAGATCACGGCGGACGACCCGCGCCCCAAAGCCTACCTTTACACCGGCGGGCAGAGCGATTATTACTTCATCGTCTGGATGAGCAGCAACCCCAGTGTGGCCACCGTGGACGGTGACGGCAAGGTGACGGCCCGCAGTGTGGGCAAGGCCACCATCACCGCCATCTCGGACCACGGCGACCGCGCCGCCTGCGAAGTTACCGTCACCCGCAAGGGGGAGGAGGCCGAGGCGCAGAAACCCACCCTCAGCGAGACCAGTCTGGAACTGGTGCAGCAGTATGATGCCCTGCACCCCGCAAAGCAGCTCACACTGACCAACAGCGACCATTCCTTTATTTATGTGTACCAGTGGCGCAGCAGCGACCCCAACATCGCCTCGGTCGATGACAAAGGCGTCGTGACAGCCCAGAAGCCGGGCAGCGCCACCATCACGGCGTTTGCTTCCAACGGGCAGGCGCTGCGGTGCGCCGTCACGGTCACATCCGAGGTCGGAAAGGTCACACTGAACAAGGCAGACCTGCTGCTCAAGACGGTGGGCAGTCAGGAGGCCCTGTGCGCCACGGTGGCCGTGGAGAGCGGCGGCAGTGTGCCCATCACCTGGGTCACCAGCAATCCGGGCGTTGCCACGGTGGACGCCAACGGCGTCGTGACGGCTGTGGCCGACGGCGAGGCAAAAATCACCGCCCTTTCGCCCAGCGGCCGATACGCGGTGTGCAGTGTGGTCGTCGGCCTGGCCGGGGACAAATACGACACCGAAGAGGACCTGGCCGACGAGCTCAAGCTCCCGGACCCGTATGTGGCCGTCCGGCTGAATCGGCTTTCCTGAGCATAAAAATAAGCCGCGCCTTCGCAGGTGCGGCTTATTTTCATGCGGTCAGATCTCGTTGCCGGAGTCAAGAGAAGATTTGAAATTTCACGAAAAAATTTTTACACCCCCGGCAGGAACAGCATCGTCCCGCGGGCGGCCATCATGGGCTGGAACGCGCAGCTGAACAGCCCGCCCGCCACGGCCAGCACCAGGGCGAAGAGCAACAGCAGCACCAGACGGGGAGCATGGGAAGACCTGCGGGGACCTTGCTTGCGCTGCATGGCGCATCCTCCTTTCCGGAACATCATCTGCCCCAGCCTATGCACCCGCTGCGCCGATTGTGCACCGGGGCGAAGTGTGGTACACTAAAGGGGAACGATACGGAGGACTTTTTATGCTGACCATTACTCTGCTGGGCACAGCGGCCACCATGCCACTGCCCGACCGCGCCCTGACGGCGGCGGTGGCTGAATGCGGCGGGCACAGCCTGCTGTTCGACTGCGGCGAGGGCACCCAGACCGCTGCCCGCCGCGCCGGGGTCAACCTGATGAAGCTGGACGCCATCTGCCTGACCCACTACCACGGCGACCATATCTTCGGTCTACCCGGCCTGCTGCAAACGCTGGGCTGTCAGGGCCGCACCCGGCCGCTGACGATCTTTGGCCCGGCCGAGGGGATGGAGCCGGTCTGGGGCGCCATCCGCACCCTGACCGGCCCCCAGCCTTATGTCATCCGGGCTGTGCCGCTGGGCACCGACCCCGTCCGGCTGGAAACGCTGGCTCCCGGCTGGCCGGTGGGGGCCGAACTGCTGCCCTTCCGGACGAAGCACCGGGTCCCCAGCCGGGGCTACCGGCTGGACCTGCCCCGCGCAGGCCGCTTTGACCCAGCCAGAGCCAGAGCGCTGGGGGTGCCGGTGCAGCAGTGGAGATCGTTGCAGCGCGGGGAGCCGGTCACTCTGGAAGATGGGACGGCCATTGCACCCGGACAGGTGCTGGGCGCACCCCGCAGGGGGCTGCGGTTCGTGTTTTCCGGCGATACGGCCCCCTGCGCCGCGCTGGAACAGGCCGCACAGGATGCGGACCTGCTCCTCTGCGATGCCACCTACCCGGACGATGCGCAGCAGGCCCAGGCGAAACAGTATGGGCACAGCACCTTCCGGCAGGACGCTGAACTGGCGGCGCGGGCCGGGGTACGGCGGCTCTGGCTTATGCACTATTCGCCCATCATCACCGACCCGGAAGCAGCCCGCCCGGCGGCGGAAGCGGCCTTCCCGTCGGTGGAATGCGGCGTGGACGGACAACAGATCATTTTGCGATACGACGAGGAACCTTCATGACAGCTGAGACCATTTCCTTCCCGCTGGACCCCGGTGCAGCGGCCCTGCTGACGCGCCTCCATGCGGCGGGCCATGCCGCTTATGCGGTGGGCGGCTGTGTGCGGGACAGTCTGCTTGGCCAGACCCCGCACGACTGGGACCTCTGCACCAGCGCGACCCCCGAACAGGTGCTGGAGTTGTTCGGGGAAGCGCACTGCATCCCGACGGGATTGCAGCACGGCACCGTGACCGTCAAACACGGCGGGGAGCTGTACGAGATCACGACCTTCCGCACCGAGGGGGCGTATTCCGACGGCCGCCACCCGGACCATGTCGCCTTTGTGCCGGACGTAAAAGAAGACCTGGCCCGGCGGGATTTCACCATCAACGCCATGGCCTATAACGCCGAAGAAGGGCTCATCGACCCATTCGGCGGGCAGAACGACCTTGCCGCCGGCATCGTGCGGGCGGTGGGGGAGCCGCAGCGCCGGTTCGAGGAAGACGCCCTGCGCATCCTGCGGCTCTACCGGTTCGCGGCCCGGTTCCGCTTTGCCATCGACCCGGCCACCGGGCAGGCGGCCAGAGCGCTCTGCCGCCATCTGGACTGCGTGTCCGAAGAGCGCATCGCGGAGGAACTGAGCCGTCTGCTGGCAGCTCCGGCACCGGGAGCTTATCTGGAAGCGGAGGTGCTGGCGGTCATCTTCCCGGAACTGGATGCGGCAGAGCTTCCGGAAAGCCGACGCATCCTCGACGCGCTGGAACCGGGCATGGAACACGTCCCGGTCCGGCTGGCTGCACTGCTGTGCCCGCTGGGCGAAGCCGGTGCAAGGGCGGCGCTCAGGCGGCTCAAGTGCTCCAACGCCCTGACCGGTACGGTGGCGACGCTGGTTCGGGAGGCAGCTGCCGAGATGCCCGGCGCTGCGCTGACGCTGACGGCCAGGCGGTTTTTGAGCCGCTATGACCTTGCCACGATTACGGATCTGACGGCCCTGTGCAGTGCCCGGCATCCGGAACAAGCTGAAGCGTTCGCCGCGCTGCAGCAGGAAGCCGCGCGGCTGGTGGAAACGAACGCCTGCTGCCGCATCAACCAGTTGGCCGTGAATGGCCGGGACCTGATGGACGCAGGTGTCCGGCCGGGGCCAGGGCTGCGCCGGGTGCTGGATACTCTGCTGGAACAGGTGCTCACCGGGCAGCTCCCCAATGAGAAAGCGGCACTTCTGGCCGCAGCGGCGCAGGTCGCTGCGTCTTGACAAGCGAACGGACGTGCGGTAGTATAATACTACTGCTTTTGTATGTTATAACATGAGGAACAAAATGACAGAAACACAGAATGCAAAACGCCCCGGTGCGCTCATTGCGATGAGCGGCGGCGTAGACAGCTCGGTTGCAGCCTGGCTGATGCAGCAGAAGGGCTATGCCTGCACCGGCATCACGATGCGGCTCACCCGCAACGAGACGCTGGGCCAGTCCGGCTTTCACACCTGCTGCTCGGAAAAGGACATCGAGGACGCGGCAGAGGTGGCGTATGCCATGGATATCCC
>OOAG01001794.1_pt1 | contig 15081 bp, 10 predicted proteins | sample 1671461 | NCBI WGS metagenome assembly OOAG01 (sample SAMN06348159, study PRJEB24527) | human gut metagenome | biome: human gut; feature: ankylosing spondylitis patient; material: feces | host: Homo sapiens | place: China | collected 2015-10 | reverse complement strand
TCGCCGGCCGGCACTGCATTTCGGTTTCGGTTAGATTATTAGGCGCGTCAGCCAACGGCCTTCAATTGCCGGAATTTGTCGCTTTCGAGGCGGCTTTTCGCATACGGAACCGTCACGCGCAGCGACTTGCGTCCCTCCTGGCCCGGCAGGTCGAACATGCCGTCCATCATGATCGCTTCGCAGATCGAACGCAATCCCCGGGCACCGAGCCGGTACTCGATGGCTTTATCGACGATATAGTCCAACACCTCGTCGTCGAACACGAGCTTCACGCCGTCCATCTCGAACAGCTTTTCATACTGCTTGATGATGGCATTTTTGGGCTGCGTGAGGATCGAACGCAGGGCCTCGCGGCCGAGCGGCTCCATATAGGTCAGCACCGGCAGGCGGCCCACCAGTTCGGGAATCAGACCGAACGACCTGAGGTCCTGCGGCATAAGGTATTGCATGAGGTTGTTGCGGTCCACGGAATCGGCATTCATCCGTCCGTAACCCATCGCCCGGGTGTTGAGCCGCTGGGCGATCTTCTTCTCGATGCCGTCGAACGCTCCGCCGCAGATGAACAGAATGTTGCGCGTATCGACCTGCACGAACTGCTGTTCGGGATGCTTGCGCCCGCCCTGGGGAGGAACATTGACCACCGTACCTTCCAGAATCTTCAGCAAAGCCTGCTGCACACCTTCACCCGACACGTCGCGCGTAAGCGACGGATTGTCGCTCTTGCGGGCGATCTTGTCGATTTCGTCGATAAAGACGATCCCCCGCTGGGCCAGCTCCACGTCGTAGGAAGCCACCTGCAACAACCGCGAGAGAATACTCTCGACATCCTCGCCCACGTATCCCGCCTCGGTAAGTACCGTAGCGTCCACGATAGTGAAGGGCACGTTCAGCAATTTGGCGATCGTGCGGGCCATCAGCGTCTTGCCGGTACCCGTCGGGCCGACCAGCAGGATGTTCGACTTGTCGAGCTCCACTTCGCTCGCCTCGCCCGAAGCATGCAGCAGCCGCTTGTAGTGATTATATACGGCCACCGACATATAGCGTTTGGCATCGTCCTGCCCGATCACGTACTGATCCAAAAACTCCTTGATTTCATTGGGCTTGAGCAAATCCTCGAATTTCAACGAGGTATTCTTCTTCTCCTTGCGACGGGATGCGGCTTCGTCATGCAGCACATCGTTGTCGATGAGCATCTGGTATCCTTTCGCAATACATTTGCTGCAAATATTGCAACCCTTGGACGAACTCAACAGGATCGCACCATCGCGGCGTTTGGCCCCGCAGAACGAACACGCATCGCTCTCGTTGCCGTAAAGGTCTTCTCCGTAATTTTTAGCCATAGGTCTTTAGTTTTCCTTCGAATTTCGTTCCCGGTCCCGGTCGAACTTTCGGACGAGCCTCTGCCGGGATAAAGTCGAAAACAAACTCCCGCCATCATCTCTACCCGGCCGTCGATCGGCCTCGTTCCGACTTCGCACACCGGAAATATCGAACCGGGTTCTTCATTTATTCCGCTCGGCCTATCGAGCGCCCCGCTCTGCCTCCGCTGATCGGAAACGATACATTTTCTCTCCCGAAATCGACCGTCCCCTGCAGATTGAAACAGAAATATTATCCCCGCTTGGTCAGCACCTCGTCGATCAGCCCGTACTCCTTGGCCTCCCGAGCCGACAGCCAATAATCGCGGTCGGCATCCTTTTCGATCTTCTCGATCGGAGCGCCCGAATGGGCCGCAATGATCTCGTACAGCTCCTGCTTGGTCTTGCGGATCTCGCGGGCCGTGATCTCGATGTCCGACGCCTGCCCCTGAGCCCCGCCCAGCGGCTGATGGATCATCACCCGCGAATGAGGCAGCGCCGAGCGCTTGCCTGCAGCACCGGCGGTCAGCAGCACGGCGCCCATCGAAGCGGCCAGTCCCGTACAGATGGTCGCCACATCGGGCTGCACCAGTTGCATCGTATCGTAAATTCCCAGACCGGCCGTCACCGATCCGCCCGGGGAGTTGATATAAATCTGGATGTCCTTTTCCGGGTCGGCCGACTCCAGGAACAGCAGCTGTGCCTGGATGATATTGGCCGCATCGTCGTAAATCGGAGCCCCCAAAAAGATGATGCGATCCATCATCAAACGCGAAAAGACGTCCATCGTCGCCACGTTCAACTGGCGCTCCTCGATGATCGTCGGCGACACGTAGGCCGCGTACTGCGAGCGGAAATCATGCAGTTTCAGACTATTGATACCGCAATGCCGGGTGGCGTATTTTTCAAATTCATTCATAACCGAACAGTTTGCAAGTTAATAAAAAACATCGGAAGCCGGTTCAAAAATTTTTCCGCGACTTGCCTCCGGTCCTACTCGATTTCCCGTACCCGGCCAACACACGATGCAGGCTCGAATCCGGCAAAAACGAGGGAAGAAGCAAAAAACAGAAGTATGACTACTAAACAGACTTTGAGGGAGTGATTGCAAAAATCAAACCCTCAAAGCTCTGATCGGATACCAATTTTCCGCTGTTTCTTAAATCTCCTTGGCCAGTTTTGCGAACTCTTCGGCAGAAACGGCCTTTTCGGTCACCTTGATCTTGGACTTCACGTCCTCGACCACCTTCATCTCATACAGCTTCTCGTAGATCTTCTGTCCCTGCTCGCGGTCCTCGAGAATCTTCTTGGCGTAATTGGCCAGCATATCTTCCGGAGCCGTCGGCAATCCGTATTGAGCGAACTGGGCCTGTGCCAACGCCTTGGCCTCTGCAGTAGCCTCTTCGGGGGTTACCGTAAGGTTATCCTGCTTGATGAAATATTTCTGGAGATAATTCCAAGTGAACAGTTTTACGAAAGCGTCGAAATCCTTCTCGATCTCCTCCTTGGTGAACTTGCCTTCGTTGATGACGTACAGCCAGCGCTTGAGGAACTCGACCGGCATGGTCAGCCCGGCTTTCTTCAACAGGAAATCACGCAACTGCAACGTGAACAGATAGTCGCTCTCGCGGCGCAGCTCTTTCGAAATTTCGGCATCGACGAACGCCTCGAACTCCTCGGCGGTTTTGACGTTGCCCGCAGGAAAAGCCATCTTGAAGAACTCCTCGTTCAGCTCCGGTTCCGCGAACTTGCGGATCTTGGTGATTTCGAGAGAAAATTCGGGTTTGATACCCTCCAATTCGTTCTCCTTGACCTGCAATACGGCGGCACGCTGCGCCGGAGTCTTGTAAAGCTCATTGACATTGACCTGCGTCTTGAACCCGACCTTCTTGCCGATGAAGGGCTTGCGCTCCTCCTCGTTCATCGAAATCAGTCCGACGTAAGCGCCCTCAATCTTCATATCACCGTTGTCGAGCGTCACCTCCAGCGCTTCGTCCGCCGTTACCTTGTCGGTATCCACCAGACGGCCGAAACGACGCAGGAAATTGCTGCGGTAATCGTCGTGCATCTTCTTATCGACCTTGATCGTGTAGTAGGTCATCTTATCTTTCGCCGACAGCTCGAGTTTCACCTCGGGAGCTTCGCCGATCTCGAAGATGAATTCAAATTCGGTCCCGTTCTCGAAATCGAAGTCGCCCTGCTCCTCCGAAGGGATCACGTCACCGACATAATCGATCTTCTGCTCCTGCAGGTAGTTGAACGCCGCTTCCGAAGCCTGGCGGTAAGCCTGCTCCGCAAGCACGCCCTTGCCGTACATCTTCTTGATCACGCCCATCGGCACCATACCGGGGCGGAAGCCCGGAATATTGGCCTTGCGTTTGTACTCACGCAGGGATTTTTCGACCGCATCGCCGTAATCCTTCTCGCCTACGGTCACCTTGATGAGCGAGTTATTCTGCTCGCGCTGTTCTCTTACGATATTCATATTTCAGTTGTTTTATACGTTACAGTTCGGGTCGGCAAAAGTACAAAATAATTCATTAGCAAGCAACAAACACCCGATAAATATCTCCGCACCGATCCGTTTTTCTTTCAGAAAGGGCTTCGGGGAAAAGCACCCGGACCGGCAGCCCCTCCGATCCGTAATTCGGGCGCCGAAATCGACGTCTTTTCCCGAAAAATAGCTATCTTTGTTGCCTATTATAATAAGGACATACCGGCTATAAACGGCCAACACCGCAGCCGGACAGAATATAAACGATACGAAATCCAATGACAAAAATCGTATGGATCGGACTGCTGGCGATGACGCTGGCCGCCTGCTCGGGACGCACGAAAACCCTCCGAACGGAAACCCCGGCCGCTACCCCCGCCGCGCCGCGCACCTACACCTACCGGGTCATCGAAAGCTATCCCCATTCGACCGACAGCTACACGCAGGGGCTCCTGTTCGCAGACGGAGTGATGTGGGAAGGTACGGGCGAATACGGACACTCCCGCCTGCAGCGCATCGACCTCGAAACAGGACGCACGGACGTAGTGGCTACGCTGCCCCGCAGCGAATTCGGCGAAGGCATCGCGCTGCTCGACGGCAAGATCTACCAACTGACCTGGGAAAACAACAAAGCCTACGTCTATGACGCGGCAACGGGCCGGCAGCTCCGCACTTTCGCCTATGCGGGCGAAGGATGGGGCCTCACGACCGACGGCGAGCGGCTCTACATGAGCGACGGCAGCGAATATCTGCGCATCCTCGATCCGGAAACCTTTCGGGTGCAACGCAGCGTGCCGGTCACCTTCCGGGGTGCCCCGGTACAACTGCTCAACGAACTGGAGTGGATCGACGGGAAGATCTGGGCCAATGTCTATGTCACCGACCAGATCGTCATCATCGACCCCGCCAGCGGCATCGTCGAAGGGGTCATCGACCTGCGCGGCCTGCTCCCGGACGAAGAGATCGCCCCGGATACCGACGTACTGAACGGCATCGCCTACGACGCGGCCTCGGAACGTATCTTCGTGACAGGCAAAAGATGGAGCAAACTCTTCGAAATCGAAATCATACCCCAATAAAATACCACACGACGTGACAAAAAACCGCGACATACGACACGAACTCGAACACCGCATCCTGCTGCTCGACGGCGGATTCGGCACGATGATACAGCAATACGGCCTGGACGAAGCCGACTACCGGGGCAAGGAGTTCGCCGCGAGCGAAAAACTTCTCAGAGGCTGCAACGACCTGCTGAACCTCACCCGTCCGGAAACAATCCGCGAAATCCACGAGAAATACCTCCAGGCCGGATCGGACGTAATTACGTCCAACACGTTCAACGCCAACTCCATTTCGCTGGCCGACTACGGACTGGCAGCGGAAGCGTACCGCATTAACCGGGTCGGCGCAGCCATCGCCCGCGAAGCGGCGGACGCCTTCACCGCCCGCAATCCGCAGAAGCCCCGCTTCGTGGGCGGCTCGATGGGCCCGACGAGCCATACGCTGTCGATGTCGGCGGACGTGGACAACCCCGGCGCCCGGGCTTTCACTTTCGAACAGCTCTCGCAGGCGTACTACGATCAGGCTCGGGGCCTGATGGACGGCGGCGCCGACCTGCTGATGCTCGAAACCGTCTTCGATGCGCTGAACGCCAAGGCAGCGATCTTCGCCATCGAAACCCTCTTCGCAGAACGCGGCATGCGACTGCCGGTCATCGTCTCCGGCACACTCACCTCGTCGGGCCGCACCCTGGCGGGACAAACCATCGAAGCCTTCTACACCTCCGTCGCACACGCCGAACCGCTGGCCGTGAGCCTCAACTGCTCGTTCGGCGCCAAGGCCCTGCTGCCCTACCTGGAGCGGCTGGCCGCTGTTTCGGAATTCCGCGTGGCGGTCTATCCCAATGCGGGTCTGCCGAACGTCATGGGCGGCTACGACGAGACGCCCGCGATGTTCGCCGCCGACGTAGAGGAATACATGCGGCGCGGCCTGGTCAATCTGGTGGGCGGCTGCTGCGGCACCACGCCCCTGCACATCTTCGAACTGGCGAAGATCGTGAACAACTACACGCCCCGCCCCCTGCCGCAGCGGCGGCACGTGACCTGCCTGAGCGGGCTGGAACAGCTTCGGATCGTTCCCGAAGCCAACTTCGTCAATGTCGGCGAGCGCACCAACGTCGCCGGCTCGGCCAAGTTCGCGCGGCTGATCCGCGAAAAAAATTACGAGGAAGCTCTCTCGGTGGCCCGCGCCCAAGTCGAAGCGGGCGCCAATATCGTCGATGTCTGCATGGACGACGGCCTGATCGACGGTCCCGAAGCCATGCGCGACTTCCTCAACCTGATGGGTTCTGAGCCCGAAATCGCCGCAGTACCCGTCATGATCGACTCTTCGAAATGGGAGGTGCTCGAAACGGGGCTCCGGGTGGTGCAGGGCAAGAGCGTCGTCAATTCCATCTCCCTGAAGGAGGGCGAGCAGGAATTTCTGCACCGCGCCCGCCTCATCCGCCGTTACGGAGCCGCCGCCGTGGTGATGCTCTTCGACGAGCAGGGACAGGCAGACACCTATGCCCGCAAGATCGACGTGGCGCAGCGAGCCTACAAGCTTCTCACCGACGACGGATTCCCCGCCGAAGACATCATCTTCGACCCCAACATCCTCGCGGTGGCCACCGGTATCGAAGCCCACGACGCCTACGCCCGGGACTTCATCGAAGCCGTCCGCTGGATCAAGCGAAACCTGCCCCACGCCAAGATTTCGGGCGGCGTGTCGAATCTATCGTTCGCCTTCCGGGGCAACAACGCCGTGCGCGAGGCCATGCATTCGGTGTTTCTCTACCACGCCATCCAAGCGGGTATGGACATGGCGATCGTCAATCCCCAGATGCTGCAAATCTACAGCGACATCGAACCGGAACTGCTCGAACGAGTCGAGGATGTCATCCTCTGCCGCCGCGCAGACGCAGCCGAACGCCTCACGGAATACGCTTCGCAATTCACCAAAACCGCCGCGACGCAGACGCAGCATACCGACGCCTGGCGCTCGGAGCCGCTCGGCAAGCGCATCGAATACGCCATGCTCAAGGGCGTGGCCGACTACATCGAGCAGGACGCGCTCGAAGGCTACCGCACGCTGGGCTCGCCCCTGGCAGTGATCGACCGGCTGCTGATGCCGGCCATGGAAGTCGTAGGCAATCTGTTCGGGCAGGGCAAAATGTTCCTGCCGCAAGTGGTCAAGACCGCCCGCGTGATGAAAAAAGCCGTCGCCGTACTGACTCCCTACATCGAGCAAGGTTCCGAAGCGAACGCCAAGAGTGCCGGCAAGGTGCTGGTGGCTACCGTGAAAGGCGACGTACACGACATCGGCAAGAACATCGTGGCGGTAGTCATGGCCTGCAACGGCTACACGATCCGCGACCTGGGCGTGATGGTCGAGTGTCCCCGCATCATCGACGAAGCCGTCGCCTGGGGCGCCGACGCGATCTGCCTGAGCGGACTGATTACCCCTTCGCTCGAGGAGATGATCCACGTCTGCGAAGAGCTGGAACGCCGGGGGTTGCAAATTCCCGTACTGATCGGCGGTGCGACCACTTCGGACGTACACACCGCCGTAAAAATAGCTCCGACCTACTCGGGCCCGGTGATCCATGCCGACAACGCCAGCCGCAACAACAAAATCCTCGGCGAACTGCTCGGTCCCGGCCGGGAAGAGTATCTGGCTCGCGTGCGCGAGGAGCAACAGACCCTGCGCGACCAGTACCGCCGCCGCGAGGAGATCCGCACGATCCTACCCTTCGGTCAGGTGCGCAAGCTGCGCGTGCCGAAACCCGCGTCCGAAATCGCTGTTCCGGCCCATACGGGACGGCTGGTGTTTCCGGACATAAGTATCGCCGATGTGGAGCCGCTGATCGACTGGAACTTCTTCTTCCCGGCGTGGGGGCTCAAGGGCCGCGTACCGGAGATCTTCGAAAACCCCGAACACGGCGCCGAAGCCCGCAAGCTCTACGACGACGCGCAAAAGATGCTGGCCCGCATCCGCGAAGAAAAACTCCTCACCCTCCAGGGCGTAGCGGGCATCTTCGCAGCCGTCAGCCGGGGCGACGACATCGTGGTCACCGGCCCGAAAGACAAGAAATACATCCTGCCGATGCTGCGCAGCCAGGCCCCGGTCCGGGAAGCCCAGGCCCGCTGTCTGGCCGATTTCATCGCCGACGAAAAGGCAGGCAGAACCGACTATATCGGGGCCTTCGCCCTCACGGGCGGCATAGGGCTCAAGGAGCTGACCGAAAAGTTCCGCGCGGAGGGCGACGACTACAACGCCATCCTCTCGAAGCTGCTGGCCGACCGCCTGACCGAAGCCCTCTGCGAATGGGTGCATATCTTCATCCGCCGCCAGATGTGGGGTTACGAAACCGGTCCGGCGCTCACACCCGAACAGATCATCCGCAGCAAATACCGGGGTCGGCGCATGGCCTTCGGCTACCCGGCCTGTCCCGACCACTCGCTCAAACGCGAGGTCTTCGACCTGCTGGCCGCCGACAAGACGACCGCCATGCGTCTGAACGACAACTATATGATTACACCTGAGGAGGCGCTCTGCGGCCTGTTCTTCGCCGACGCCGAATATTTCTCCGTCGGCCGAATCGACCGAGAGCAACTGGCCGACTACGCCGCACGCCGCAACATGGACATAGAAACGATCGAAAAACTGATACCCAATAACATCTGATGAATATTACGGATCTCATACAGGGCGCCGTCGCTTCGCGCACGACCCGTTTCGCCTTCGAGCTGCTCCCGCCCCTGAAGGGGGACGGTACGCGCAGCGTCTTCGGAGCCATCGACCCGCTGATGGATTTCAACCCGGCCTACATCAACGTCACCTTCCACCGCGAAGCCCTCAAAGAGGACATCCGCCCCGACGGAAGCCGCGAGTGGCACATCATGCGCCGCCGTCCGGGCACGGTCGGCATCTCGGCCGCGATCCGGCGCAAGTACGACGTGGAGGTGGTTCCCCACCTGATCTGCGGCGGCTGGTCGAAATACGACATCGAGGATTCGCTGATCGACATGGATTTCCTGGGGCTGCACAACGTGCTGGCGCTGCGGGGCGACAAGCGGCAGAACGAACCCCGCTTCGTCCCCTACGCCCAGGGACACGCCCACGCCGCCGACCTGGTGCGCCAGATCCAGGCCATGAACCGGGGAGAATTTATCGACGGCGAAGTCGAGGAGTGCCACCACTCCAAGTTCTCGGTAGGCGTGGCGGGCTATCCCGAAAAGCATTTCGAGGCGGCGAACGCCCAAAGCGACCTCCAGTACCTCAAGGAGAAGGTCGATGCGGGAGCCGACTACATCGTGACCCAGATGTTCTTCGACAACAGCAAGTACTTCGATTTCGTGGAGCGCTGCCGCAAAGCGGGCATCACGGTACCGATCATCCCGGGCATCAAGCCGATCTCGACGCCCAAGCACCTGGAGATCCTGCCCCGCACCTTCAGCGTCAGCCTGCCCGAAGAGCTGGTGAAGGCCGTCCGGGCCTGCGGCGAGGACACACAGGCGGCCCGCGAGGTCGGGATAGAATGGGCGATCCACCAGGCCAAGGAGCTCAAGGCGGCCGAAGTGCCGATCATCCATTTCTACACGATGGGACGCACGGACAACATCCGCAAGATCGCCCGCAACGTATTCTAATTCCGAATAGGGCAAAGTAATTGCTATTAAACGCTTAACCATGACACCCGTAGAGTTTCGCCGCCACCTGCACCGCCACCCGGAGCTTTCGTTCCGCGAAACGGAGAGCGCCCGCTTCATCGCCGAGGCGCTCCGCGAGGCAGGCATCCCCTGCCGTCCGATCGCCGGAACCGGCGTACTGGCCAAAATCGAAGGACGCGGCGACCTGCGGCGAGCCGTCGTGCTGCGAGCCGACATCGACGCCCTGCCCATCCGCGAACAGAGCGGCGCGGCGTGGAGTTCCGAGAACGACGGAGTGATGCACGCCTGCGGGCACGACATCCACGCAGCGGTGCTCTACGGCACCCTGCTCCGGCTCTCCGCCGAGCGGAATTTCGAGGGTACTCTTTTCGGAATCTTCCAACCCGGAGAGGAATCGAATCCCGGCGGAGCCTCCAAAGTGCTGGCCGAAAACCCCTTCGAAGGCTATACGGTGCTGGCCGTCGTCGGCGAGCACGTCGAACCCGCTTTGGACGCGGGCACGCTGGGCTTCCGCGCGGGCAAGTACATGGCCTCCAACGACGAACTGCGCCTCACGCTCGAAGGCGCGGGCGGCCACGCGGCCATGCGTGCCGAACACCGCGACACGGTGAGCGCCGCCGCACAACTGATCCTGCACCTCACGGCCCTGAACACGCCCGAACGGGTCGTTTCGATCGGCAAGGTCGAAGCTGCGGGCGCTACGAACGTCATCCCGGACCGGGTCTATATGGAGGGAACGATGCGTACCTTCGACGAACGGGAACGGGCCGAAGTGAAACGCAGGATCGAAGAACTCGCCGCCGCGAACGACGCCTCGTACGGCATACGAACCCGGGTACACTTCACCCCCGGCTACCCGTGCGTGGTCAATGACCCGGAGTTGATCCGGCAGGCCGTCGCACTGGCCGAAACCGAAGGAATTCCCTTTCAAATGCTGCCCCTGCGCATGACTTCCGAAGATTTCGGCTTCTACGGCACCCGCTACCCGGCGATCTTCTACCGCCTGGGCGTCGGTCCCGGAGCCGGAAAACTGCATACATCCACCTTCAATCCCGACGAGGCGGCCATTCCGACCGGCATCCGGTTCATGGAACTCCTCGCCCGTAACTATTTCAACCGATGAATAAACTGAAAAATACGAAGAAGTCGGCCGCATTCGACCGCTCTTCGCTGATCATTAACCTGTTCCGGGAATTCCCGAACAACAAGTTCTCCCTCAAGCATCTGGCTTCGGCCTCGGGCGGCGCCACCAAGGAGGGCCGTCTTCGTACCCGTGAAATCATCACGGAACTGCTCGCCCAGGGCACTATCGAGGAGTGCGGGCAGGAAAAGTACCGTCTCAGCGGCAAGGAGCGTCCCCGTCAGGAGGGCATCGTACAGATGATCTCGACAGGAGCGATGTATATCCGCTCCGAGGAGTTCGAAAACGACGTATATGTCAGCCAGCGCAATTCGCTGAATGCTCTGGACGGCGACCGCGTGGAGTTCGTCATCACCCGCCGCTCCCACGCCGGGTCCCTCGAAGGCGAGATCACCCGCATCGTGGAGCGCAGCCGCAAGCAATACGTGGGCACGGCCGACGTGAGCGACCACGCCATCTTCGTCAAGATGGATCCCCGGCGCATGCCGATGGACGTCTATCTCTCCAAGCGGGACAACCCTAACGTACAGCACGGCGACAAAGTCGTGATCCGCATCACGGACTGGGCGCTGGGTTCCAAAAGCCCCGCCGGAGAGCTGGTCGAGGTATTGGGCCGCGCCGGAGAGAACAATACCGAGATGCACGCCATCCTGGCCGAATACGGCCTGCCCTACCATTTCGAGCAAAAGGTCGAAGATGCGGCCCAGGCCATTCCTTCGACGATCACCAAAGCCGATTATGCCGCCCGGCGCGACTTCCGCAAGATAACGACCTTCACCATCGACCCGGCGGACGCCAAGGACTTCGACGACGCCCTCTCGATCCGCAAGATCGAAGACGGCGTGTGGGAGGTGGGCGTACATATCGCCGACGTGACCCACTACGTTCAACCCCGCTCGGTGATCGACACCGAAGCCGAGGAGCGCGGCACGTCGGTCTATCTGGTCGATCGTACGATTCCGATGCTGCCCGAAAAATTGAGCAACGAACTTTGCTCGCTGCGCCCCGACGAAGAGAGTCTCTGCTTCTCGGCGGTCTTCACGCTCAACGAGGAAGCCGAAGTACTGGACAAATGGTTCGGCCGCACGGTCATCCTCTCCAACCGCCGCTTCACCTACGAGGAGGCGCAGCAGATCATCGAAACCGGCAAGGGCGACTTCGCCGAAGAGGTGCTGACGCTCAACCGTCTGGCCCAGCGGATGCGCAAAACACGCTTCAAGCGCGGAGCCGTAAGCTTCCAGCGCGAAGAGGCCAAGTTCAAACTCGACGCCGAAGGCAAACCCCTGGGCGTCTATTTCAAGGAGCAAAAGGAGGCCAACCAGCTCATCGAAGAGTTCATGCTGCTGGCCAACAAACAGGTCGCCGAATTCTGCGGACATCACAAAGTGAACGGCCGTGCCGTGCGGCGCACGATGGTTTATCGCGTACACGACGTTCCGAACGAGGAGAAGCTCGAAAAATTCCGGACCTTCGTTCTGCGCTTCGGCTACGTATTCAAGGCCGACAAGGGACGCGCCGTGGCCAAGGAGATGAACAAGCTGCTGGGACAGGCCAAAGGACGCATCGAGGAAAACGTCATTTCGAACCTCGCCGTACGTGCGATGTCCAAGGCTTTCTACTCGACCGACAACATCGGTCATTACGGCCTCGCTTTCCCCTACTACACGCATTTCACCTCGCCGATCCGCCGCTACCCGGACATGATGGTCCACCGGCTGCTGGCCCGCTACCTCGAAGGAGGCAAATCGGCCGACCGCGACACCTTCGAGAAACTCTGCGTACACGCCTCGGAGCGGGAAGTGATCGCTGCCGAAGCCGAACGCGCCTCGATCAAGTACAAAATGGTGGAGTTCATGCAGGATAAAATCGGCCAGTTCTTCGACGGCCATATCTCGGGCATGAGCGACTGGGGCATGTACGTCGAGCTGGACGAAACCCACATCGAAGGCATGGTTTCGCTGCGGGAAATGGAGGACGACCTCTACCAGTTCGACGAGAACCGCTACGAGGTCTATGGACGTCGCAAAGGACGGATCTTCACCTTGGGCGATGCCGTGCGCATCCGCGTCAAGCGGGCCGACCTGCAACGCCGCCAGCTCGATTTCGAACTGGTGCACGATGCGGCGGCCGACTCCCGCGAGGACGACGTAAAGGGGCACGCAGCGATTCCGGTACGCCGCCAAAGCACGTCCCGACCGGGTAAGGGCGGCAAAACGTCCCGCAAAGGGGGCAAAAAAGGATCGAAGCGATGATCCGGGAACAGACGCAGCGAACCGCCGGAACCGGCCCCAACCGTGCGGAAGAGATATACGAAAAATGTCTGAAGCGTGATCCCCTCACGGCGGAGGAGGTGTATTGGCTTTACGAACAGGCCCCCCTGCAGGAGCTGGCTCTCACGGCTGACCGCGTGCGCCGTGCCGTAGCGCCCGACCCGGAGGTCGTGACCTGGCAGATCGACCGCAACGTGAACATCACCAACGTCTGCATTTCGGGCTGCCGCTTCTGCAATTTCCACTGCAAACCCCACCAGACGGAGCGGGCTTTCATCACCACGCTCGACGAATACAAGGAGAAAATCGAGCGGATGCTCGCCCTCGGCGGCGACCAGTTGCTGCTGCAGGGCGGTCTGCACCCGAAGCTGGGGATCGATTTCTACGAGGAGCTCTTCTCGACACTCAAGAGCCTCTATCCGCAGGTACGCCTGCACGCCCTCGGAGCGCCCGAAGTGGCGCACATCGCCCGCATCAGCGGCCTCACCACGCTCGACACCCTGAAACGGCTGATCGCCGCCGGATTGGACTCCCTGCCGGGTGCCGGGGCCGAGATCCTCGATCCCGGTGTGCGGAAAGCCATCTCGCCCGCCAAACCTACGGTCGAGGAGTGGATCCAGGTGATGCACGAAGCCCACTGCCTCAACCTGCCGACCTCGGCGACGATGATGTACGGCCACGTCGAAACACCCCGTCAGCGTGTGGACCACCTGCTGCGCATCCGCGACCTGCAGGCCCGCTGTCCCGAAGGACATTACGGCTTTCTGGCCTTCATCCCCTGGATTTTCCGCTCGTCGGGCACCGAATTGGAGCGGCAGGGAGTTGCAACCCGCTTTTCTCCATTGGAATACATTCGCATAATCGCCGTCAGCCGACTGGTTCTGAACAACATCCGCAACATCCAGGCTTCGTGGCTCACCGTCGGCAAGGCCACCGCTCAGGTAGCGCTGCACAGCGGCGCCAACGACATGGGTTCGATCATGATCGAGGAGAACGTCGTTTCTTCGGCCGGGGCGCACAACCAGTTCGATGCCGCAGGCATCCAACAAGCGATCCGCGAGGCGGGTTTCACGCCTCGTCTGCGGGACCAGCTTTACCGAATGCGGTAACGATCCCCGTGCGGCAAGCCATATCAACTGAAGAGAGGTATTTCCCTGCACGAATAAAAAGCCGGAAAATTCCGGCTTTTTTATTCGGAACGAATTTTGAACTCTACCCGACGATTATAACCAACTCCCTATGACGGCATATTTACGGCCTGCTCTTCGACAGACAAGACTCTTCTCTCGATCCGGACTTACACGACACCTCGGACTTCTATACCGGACCGTACAGCCGACTATTGTGCTGTTCCTGCTTGTACTCGCCCTAACGGGCTGCCTTTCCGAAGATATCCCAACGGAAAAGGAAACCACGCTCGTCCGCGTCGGAGAGAAGGCCCCTCACTTCACGGTCGGGATGCTCGACGACACAGCGATCACCCTGTCCGACCTGCAAGGCAACGTGGTGTTGCTTACCTTCTTCTCCACGTGGTGCCCGACCTGCCGGGAGCAGATGCAGCAGATGCAAACCCAAATCGTCGATCGCTTTGCTGACCGGAAATTTCGCTTCCTTCCAATCAATCGAGGCGAAACACAGCAGACCGTTCAAGAGTTCTGCCGCGAGCTGGGAATCGTATTCTCCGTAGGTCTGGATCCCGACATGTCAATCTACTCGCTCTACGCCACCCGATACGTTCCCCGCAACTTTATCATCAGTCCCGATGGCAAAATCCTGCTCTCCGAAACCGACTACGACGCAACAATACAACGCCTGCTGATCGAGCAAATCGAACAAGCACTCCAAACAACAGAATAAAGCACCATACCCGACAAAGCCGACCGCACAAAACAGCCGTCTATGACTGACTCGACCGGATTCCGAAGACACCCCGGAATTCCAGCGGTTTCCACCCCGTAACCGTCCGATCTGCCGGGACCCAGCAACATTGCCGAACCCCGCAATTTACTCCACATCGAATCGAACCGTCCCCTCTCATGCCTTCTCCAAAACCCCTCCACACACCCTCTTCCTCACAAAATACAAACGGCGGAGCTTTTGCAAG